>Ga0209480_10000191_pt1 | contig 54914 bp, 47 predicted proteins | sample JI61114C2DNA_FD_187501 | JGI IMG/M metagenome (GOLD analysis project Ga0209480, IMG submission 187501) | Wastewater effluent complex algal communities from Wisconsin, to seasonally profile nutrient transformation and Carbon sequestration -... | ecosystem: Engineered > WWTP > Effluent > Algae...
ACACCGCTCTCACCAGCCCCGACGGCCGCTGGGGTGCTCACGACCCGTTGCCGCGCCGCTTCGACCTGGCCCAGCTGCGCGCCCTCGTCGAATCAGCCGGGCTGCAGGTCGAGCACTGGCACGGCGTGCGCCTGCTCGCCGACCTGGTGCCGTCGACATCCATCGACACCGACGCCGAGCGGGCCGCCCTCGTCGCCCTCGAGGAGGCGCTCGCCGGGCACCCGGCATACCCCTTCCTCGGTGAGCTCGGTGCGGCCCTGCACCTGCTCGCCCGCCGGGGCTGATCCCGGCCTGGGAGCCGGCCGATGAGCCGCCGCCAGTTCCGCCCGCCGCCGCGCACCGGCGACGGCCCTCCCGACGACACCGGGTGCACCGTCCTGCACGTCGACATGGACGCGTTCTATGCCTCCGCGTCGCTCATCGACCGACCCGAGTTGCGCGGCACCCCGGTCATCATCGGCGGCGGCGGCCGCTCGGTCGTCCTCTCAGCCACCTACGAAGCGCGCGCCTTCGGGGTCACCTCCGCGATGCCGATGACCCGCGCCCGGCGGCTGTGCCCCCAAGCCACCGTCATCGCCCCCAACCATGACCGGTATGCCGCGATCTCCGACGCCGTCATGGCCACCTTCGCGTCGGTGACCGACCGCTACGAGCCGCTCTCGTTGGACGAGGCGTTCCTCGACATCGCCGGGGCGGTCCGGCGCCTTGGCCCGCCGACGAGCATCGCCCAGTGGCTGCGCGACACCATTGCCGACGAGCAAAGCATCACCTGCTCGGTCGGCGTGGCCTCGACGAAGTTCGTCGCCAAGCTTGCCTCCGGCCTGGCCAAGCCCGACGGGCTGCTTGTCGTCCCGCAGGACGAGGTCCTGGCCTTCCTGCACCAGTTGCCGGTGGGTGCGCTCTGGGGCGTGGGGGACCGCACCGAGGAAGCCCTGCAACGGCTGGGGCTGCACACCGTCGCCGACCTCGCCCACACGCCGGTGGACACCCTGCGCCGCGCCCTGGGTGATGCCACCGGCACCCATCTGCACGCGCTGGCCTGGGGCCGCGACGAGCGCCGGGTCCTCCCTCAGCAGCGGGAGAAGAGCGTCGGCTCCGACGAGACCTTCGCCCAGGACATCGACGATCCGGTGCTCATCCACCGCGAGTTGCTGCGCTTGGCCGATCGGACCGCAGCCCGGGTGCGTTCAGCCGGCCTGATGGGACGCACCGTCACCCTCAAGGTGCGGTTCGCCGACTTCACGACGATCACCCGCAGCCGCACCCTGCGCGACCCCACCGACGTGTCCCGAGAGATCTATGCCGCCGCGACGGCGCTGTTCGACGCCCTCGGCCTGCAGCGCGCCCGGATCCGCCTGGTCGGCGTGCGAATGGAGGGGTTGGTCGAGAGCGAGCGGGCCGCCGTCCAACCCCGGCTGGACGACCCGGACTTCGGCTGGCGCGACGCCGACCGCGCCGTCGACCGGGCCAGTGCCCGGTTCGGGGCAGGCGCGGTGCGGCCCGCGGCGCTCGTCCGGGGGGAGTCGGTCGCCCACCCGGGGAGTATGCCGCGAGGGGGCGAATAGCGCTCGAAGCGTCGGCCCGGGCCAACCGGCAGGTGCTCCGGCTACCACAACCCCGGATCCGGACCTATCCTGATGTCCTGACCCGGAACCACGGGTCGGATGGCATCGTTGTCCGGATGATGGCCGGGTTTGGCCTCGGAAACGCTGGAAGCCCTGGGAGGGGTGGGTCATGGCACTGTCGGAGCGGGAGCAGAAGCTTCTCGAACAGATGGAGCAGGCGCTCTACGCCGAGGACCCTCGCTTTGCCACGCGCATTCGCAGCCATGGCGACCGGGGCACCAAGCGACGCATGCTCGTCGGCATCCTCGCCGTCCTCGCCGGCCTCGGGCTGGTGTTCCTCGGCGTCCTGGGTCAGGCGATCTGGCTCGGTGCGGTCGGTTTCGCGGTCATGGTCGCCGGTGGCGTCTGGGCGTTCGCGCCAGCCCGCAAGACCGGCCCGGTCGGTCTCGTCCAGGGCGACGGCTCCACGGCTGCTCGGACCGCCAAGGCCCGCAAGTCGGGGCAGGGCTTCATGAACATGCTCGAAGAGCGCTGGGAGCGTCGCGACCGCGACCAGTGGTGAACGCCAGCTCCGAGCAGCGGCCCGACAGGTGAACGCTGGCTGCGCGATCGCTCAGCCGGGGCCGAGGACGATGAGCCCGATGATCCACGTCAGCAGGATGGCCAGGCCGGCCAGCAACTCGATGCCCATCGAGTGCAACACGGCGACCAGCGCCGCCTTGGTCGACGTCCACGCCGCAGAGCGATCCTGACGACGGGTCAACTCAACGAGGAAGATCCCCAGGACGAACCCGACGAGGGCGCCGACGACGGGGATGACGAAGAAGCCGACGATCCCCAGGAGCACCGCGAGCAGCATCGTGGAGGTGCCCACGCCCTCACGGCGCATCTTGCGCCCAGGCAGGAGGTATTGCGTGACGACGCCCGCGGCATACAGGACGACTGCGACCCAGAAGACCACCCAGGCGCCGGGCGCGGGGTGGGCATACGCCCACAACAAGGTCGCCGCGACGGTAAGCAGCAACCCCGGGACGACCGGGACGACAATGCCGACCAACCCGACAACCATCAGCAGCCCCGTGACGATCGTGAGGCTGACCGGGTCGGCGAAGCTCACCGCAGGCCGGTGCTCTCGTCCGCGGTCTCGGTCAACAGCTCAGTCTCGTCGTGGATCTCAACGGCCTGATCGGCCAACTGGGGAAGGTGCTGGCGTCCGTGGTGGGCGCAGAAATACAGCTCCCCGCCGGAATGTAGGCGGGCGCGAATGTAGGCCCGTGCGCCGCAGCGGTCGCAGCGATCTGCGGCGCTCAAGCGGTGGACCAAGGTGGCGTTCACGTCTGCCTTCTCATCTCTCTCGTGCGGGCCGACAGGTGCCGACCCGGTGTTGCTGATTCGACGTGCAGGGACAGCAACGCTTGCTGGTTGCTGAATCCCCCCACGTCAGTCCCAACAGTCAAGCACGCCGGTTCGTTCCCGCGCGGTATTGATACCCATCTGAGACACGCCCGCGCGCCCCGGACCCGGCTGTCGGACGCCTCGACTACCCTGCGTGTGGCACGCCGTCGCCGAACATCAACGCACCGCAGAGAGGACATCCAGTGGCCACCCGCAGCACGACCGGCCGCACCGCCGCGAGTGGCTCCGGCGCGGGCGGAGGGGACTACACCGCCCGCCACCTTCAGGTGCTCGAAGGCCTGGAAGCGGTCCGCAAACGCCCAGGGATGTATATCGGTTCCACCGACCAGCGCGGGTTGATGCACTGCCTCTGGGAGATCATCGACAACGCAGTCGACGAAGCGCTGGCCGGCGTCGGCGACCGTATCGAGATCATCCTCGGTGGCGACGGGTCGATCGAGGTCCGCGACAACGGCCGCGGCATTCCCGTGGACACCGAGCCCCGGTCCGGGCTCTCGGGTGTCGAGTTGGTCTTCACCAAGCTGCACGCGGGGGGCAAGTTCGGCGGCGGTTCGTATGCCGCCTCCGGTGGCCTGCACGGCGTGGGCGCATCCGTCGTCAACGCCCTGTCCTCGCGGCTGGACGTCGAGGTCGACCGGGGTGGCAAGACCTATGCGATGAGCTTCCGCCGCGGTGAGCCCGGCGTATTCGCCGACCCGCCGGGTCCGCACAGCCCGGAGGCGCCGTTCACGGCATACGAGACGGGGTCGGAGCTGCGCGTCGTCGGGAAGGCGCCCCGGGGCGCCACCGGCAGCCGGATCCGCTTCTGGCCGGACCTGCAGATCTTCCTCAAGGAGGCCCGCCTCGACGACGACCTGTTGGCCGCTCGCGCCCGACAGACCTCGTTCCTCGTGCCCGGGCTGGCCTTGGTCGTGCGCGACGAGCGGGGAGCACCGGACACTCCTGGCGCCCAGGGCACCCACGAGCAGGTCTTCCAACACCTCGGCGGCATCTCGGAGTTCGCCGAGTTCCTCGCTCCCGACCCGCCGCTCACTGCGGTCTGGCGCCTCCAGGGCACCGGGAACTTCACCGAAACCGTGCCGGTGCTCGACGAGCGCGGCCATATGAGCCCGACCGAGGTCGAGCGGGAGTGCTCCGTCGACATCGCGATGCGGTGGGGCACCGGCTACGACTCGCGGGTCAGCTCCTTCGTCAACATCATCGCCACGCCCAAGGGCGGCACCCATGTGGCGGGTTTCGAGCAGTCCCTGCTCAAGGTGTTCCGCCGTCAACTGGAGCTCAACGCCCGCCGGCTCAAGGTCGGCACCGACAAGGTCGAGAAGGACGACATCCTCGCCGGGTTGACCGCAGTCGTCACCGTCCGGCTGGCCGAGCCGCAGTTCGAGGGTCAGACCAAGGAGGTCCTCGGCACCGCGGCGGTCCGAGCCGTGGTCGCCAAGGTGCTTGAGCAGGAGCTCAACGCCCGCCTCACCTCGACCAAGCGCGACGACAAGGCTCATGCGGCGCTGTTGTTGGAGAAGGTCGTCTCCGAGATGAAGGCGCGGATCAGTGCGCGCCAGCACAAGGAGACCCAGCGTCGCAAGACCGCCTTGGAGTCTTCCACCCTGCCGGCCAAACTCGCTGACTGCCGCACCCACGACGTGCTGCGGTCCGAGTTGTTCATCGTCGAGGGCGACAGCGCCCTCGGCACCGCCAAGTTGGCGCGTTCCTCGGATTACCAAGCGCTGCTGCCGATCCGAGGCAAGATCCTCAACGTCCAGAAGGCCTCGGTCGCCGACGTCCTGAAGAACACCGAGTGCGCGGCGATCATCCAGGTCATCGGGGCCGGGTCGGGGCGGTCCTTCGATCTCGAGGCGGCCCGCTACGGCAAGGTCATCATCATGAGCGACGCCGATGTCGACGGTGCTCACATCCGCACCCTGCTGCTCACCTTGTTCTTCAAATACATGCGCCCGCTCGTGGCCGCCGGACGGGTGTATGCCGCGATGCCACCGCTGCATCGCCTCGAAGTCATCGGCGGCCCAGGGCGCAAGAACGAATACGTCTACACCTACAACGAGGCGCAGATGCGCTCGACGCGGGCGGCGCTGGAACGCAAGGGGCGCAAGGTCAAGGAGCCGCCCCAGCGCTACAAGGGGCTCGGTGAGATGGACGCCGACCAGTTGGCCGACACAACCATGGACCCGCGCTTCCGGACGCTGCGTCGGGTCACCCTCGGCGAGGCCGAGGAGGCCGCCCGGATCGCCGAAGGTGTCTTCGACCTGCTCATGGGCAACGACGTGGCGCCGCGCAAGGACTTCATCGTCGAGTCGGCCAAGACCCTCGACCGCGAACGCATCGATGCCTGACCTACCTGGGATCACGCGGCCACGCACCGACCGGCGAGCGCCGGGACGGAACGTCGGCGCCGCATCAGACGTCTACCATGGGCCGGACCCGACCTGAGTCGGCGGGTGAGCAGCATCGACAGGGGGAGTGAGCATGAGCACGACGATCGACCCGGGACCACCGCCGGGAGCGCAGGCGGCATACCCCACCAGTGCGTCGACCACCCCGCGACCGGGCGTCACGGCGATCCCGCCGGAGGATCTCGCCTGGGCGCGCTCGACCGTCGCCACCATCTCACGCTCGTTCCAGGAGCGCGTCGTCGGCCAGGTGCGACTGCACGAGACCCTGCTGCTCGGGCTGCTCACCGGCGGCCACATCCTGCTCGAATCGGTGCCCGGCCTGGCCAAGACGACCGCGGCAGCCACCCTCGCGCGCACCGTCGGCGGCTCGTTCAAACGAATCCAGTGCACTCCCGACCTGCTCCCCAGCGACATCGTGGGCACCCAGGTCTACGACGTGCGCACCACCCAGTTCGAGACCCGGCTGGGTCCGGTCCACGCCAACCTCGTCCTGCTTGACGAGATCAACCGCAGCTCCGCCAAGACCCAGTCGGCGATGCTCGAAGCCATGCAGGAGCGGCAGACCTCGATCGGGGGTCAGGTCTACCCGCTGCCTGAGCCGTTCCTCGTCCTGGCCACCCAGAACCCCATCGAGCAGGAAGGCACCTACGTCCTGCCCGAGGCGCAACTGGACCGCTTCATGCTCAAGGACGTCCTGGATTACCCGACCCTCGACGAAGAGGCCGAGGTGGTCCGGCGGATCGACGCCGGCATCTATCTCGCCGAGCAGACCCCCGCGGTCAGCCTCGCCGACGTGCGCCGACTGCAGGCGTTGACCCGTGCGGTCTACCTCGATGACACCGTCATCCGGTATGCCGTGGGGCTGGCTTACGTCACCCGGCACGCCGAGCGGTACCTCGACCCGGCGCTGGCCCGGTACGTCGAGTTCGGTGCGAGCCCCCGGGCGTCGATCGCCTTCGCCCAGGCCGCCCGTGCGCGGGCCCTGTTGGCCGGCCGCGACCATGCCGTGCCCGACGACGTCCAGGCCCTGGCCCATCGAGTGCTCCGCCACCGGATCATCCTTGGCTTCGAGGCCGTCGCCGACGATGTCCCGGTCGAGCGGGTCATCGACGCCATCATCACCGCGGTCCGCACCCCCTGACCGGGCCGACCGGCATACCTGCGCTAGCCGCCCCGACCAGACGAGAGCACCCGTGGCCGCCCTGCTCACCCGAGTGAAGAGCAAACTCTTCATAGTCGCGCACCGGCGCACGTGGGGCTTGCTCGACGGGGAGTATGCCTCGGTCTTCCGAGGGCGCAGCCTCGACTACGACGACCTGCGCGAATACATCCCCGGCGACGAGATCCGCGACATCGACTGGAAGGCGACCGCTCGGCACGGGGCCCCGCTGGTCAAACGCTACGTCGCCACCCGTAAGCAGACCGTCCTGCTGCTGGTCGACACCGGTCGCTCGATGGCGGCCATGGCGCCGTCGGGCGAGCCGAAGAAGGACATCGCGATCCAGATCGCCGGCATGCTCGGCTATCTCGCCGTCCGCCACGGCGACCTGGTCGGCCTCATCAGCGGCGACGGTGAGAGCACCAGGATGCTCGAGCCGGCTGCGGGGGAGGCCAACCTCGAGCGTCTGCTGCGGGTCATCGATCGCGCGAGCACGCTTGAGGCTCCGCCCAGCCGGTTCTCTGCGCAACTGCACTACCTCGCCGAGCACGTCCGGCGACGGATGCTCATCGTGGCAGTGACCGACGATGGCGGCCTGGGCTCTGACGACGACCCGTTGTTGCGGCGACTGCACGCTCAACACGAGGTGCTCTGGGTGGTTGTGGCCGACGCCGACCCGACGCGTTTCGACCCGCGCGCCGATGCCTCCGAGGTCACCGACGGCAGCGCTCTCCCAGGGGCGGTGCGGGGCGGCGAACGTCTCCAGGCGGCATACCAGCAGGCTCTCGCGGGCCGACGCGAGGCGACCGATCAGCGGCTGCGGCGGCTCGGGATCGCGCGCGCTCGCGTGGGTGGCACGTCGGAGGTCGTGGGCAGCATGTTCGCGCTCCTGGAGAGGCAGCGCCGCCGTGCACGTTGACGACCCGTTCTACCCGCCGATGACCTACCACTGGGTCTGGACGCTGCTCGCCTGGGTGGCGATCTTGGCCGTGCTTGCCTGGGCCGGGTTCATCTGGTGGCGCACCCGTCGCGTCCGGCCCACAACCCCGGCCGGGCCCGTTCCCATCCACCCGGGGTGGCGGCTTGCCCGCGCGAAGCACGACACGATGACCCGGATCGACCAGATCGTCTGGGAATGCGAGCAGGGCAGGGTCGACGCCCGGACGTCCCACCGTGAGCTCAGTGCCGCGGTGCGGGCCTTCATCGATGACGTGTCGGGGGCGACCACGTCGCGGATGACCCTGTCTGACCTCGGCTCCCGCGGCCCGGGGCTGGCTCCGGTGACACACGTCGTCCTGCAGCTCTACCCCGGCGAGTTCGGGCCTGACCCGGCGCGACCCATCCGGCCTGCCGCCGAAGCGGCCAAGGCGGTGGTGGCCCAATGGCACTGAAACAACCGTGGATCCTGCCGTGGGCGGCCCTGGGGGCTCTCGCGATTGCCGCGCTGGTGTGGTTCGCGCTGCGCCGTCGCAGGCCGCCGGCGGCGCTGCCGTTGGCCAACACCGATCTGCTCACCAGCCTTCCGGAGTATGTCCACGCGATCTGGCGACACCGACTGATGACGGTCCTGTATGCCGCCGCGGCGGGTTTCGTCGCCGTGCTCGCGATCATCGGCGCGGCCCGGCCCGTGGCCACGACCGTCATCAACCCTGAGAAGGCCAACCGCGACATCGTCCTCTGTCTGGACGTCTCGGGCTCGATGACTACTGCCGACGCCGAGGTGGCGGAGACGTTCCGATCGCTTGCCAAGGAGTTCAAGGGGGAGCGTCTCTCGCTGGTCATCTTCAACTCCTCGGCCGTGCCGGTGTTTCCCCTGACCGACGACTACGACTTCGTCGAGGAGCAGTTGTCCGACGCCCAGCGGGTCTTCGAGGGGAGCTTCGACCACGAGTTCTACGCCGGGACACTCAACGGGCAGGGGAGTTCGCTCATCGGTGACGGCTTGGCCACCTGTGTGCGCAGCTTCGACCACGGCAACCTGACCCGGGCCCGGTCGATCATCCTCGCGACCGACAATCTCGCCGCGGGGAGGTCGATCTTCAGCCTGGCGCAAGGCGGAACGATGGCCAAAGCTGCCGGCATCCAGATCTACGGCCTCAACCCGGCTCATCGCGCGGGGAGTTCGACGGCGACCGAGATGCGCTCGGTCGCCGAGGGCAGCGGTGGGCTCTACTACCCCTTGAACAGCGTCGACGCGGTGAGCCGGATCGTGTCCGCCGTCTCTGCTCGGGAGGCCTCCCGGATCCCCGGAGCACCGATCACGCTCGTCCACGACCAACCGGCGTCGTGGGTCGGGTGGACCTGGCTCGGGGTGCTTGGCCTGCTCGGGGCCCTGCGACGGTGGCGCCGATGACTCTTCTTCCGGTCATGTCTGTCGGCGTCCTGGTGCTGGCGGTGGTGGTGGCGTTGGCGCTGGTGTGGTGGCCGCAGCCCGGCCCCCAGCCGAGTCTGCGAACGCGAGTGCGCCGCACCCTGCTCGTGGCCGCGGTGCTCGTGGCCTCGCTGCGCCCGGGCCTGCCCGGTGCCGAGGTGCGGGCCAGCGCGTCCGAGCTCAACGTGTTCTTCGTCGTCGACACGACCACGTCGTCGATGGCCGAGGACTTCGGCACCGACCCGCGGATGTCGGGGATGCGCGCGGACATCACGGCCATCTCAGGGCGAATGGCGGGGGCGCGGTTCGCGCTCATCACCTTCGACCAGGCCGCAGTCCTTCGTATGCCGCTCACCTCCGACGGCGCGGCCGTCGCCGCCGCGGCTGAGACGATGCTGCCGGAAACGTCCGCCTGGTCACGGGGGAGCAGCGTGACCGCGGCCGGACCGTTGCTGCAGCAGACCCTGGCCCGGGTCGCCGCCGCGCATCCGGAGCGGGCGCGGGCGGTCTTCTACCTCGGCGACGGTGAACAGACGTCCGGCAGCCCACCGGCAGCGCTGGGAGTGGACCAGAGCCTGGTCAACGGCGGTGCGGTCCTGGGTTATGGCACGACCGGCGGAGGCCAGATGCACGAGACCGGAGTGCCCGGGTCGCGTGCGGATGCCGGCTGGTTGCTCGACCCGAGCACCGGCAAGCCGGCGGTCTCGGTCATCGACGAAGGCCAATTGGGCTCGATCGCCCAACAATTGGGGGTCCCCTACCTGCATCGCTCGCCGGGTGAGAGTGTCGACGCCGTCCTGGGGCTGGTGGATCTCACCGGCCTCGATCGGGTGACCGTGGCACAGGACGGGCCGCTGTCGGCGGGCCGTGAGGAGTTCTACTGGATCGCCCTGCTGGCGGTTGCCGGGCTTGTGGCCTGGGAGGTCGGGCTGGCTCTGGCCCGGTTGTGGGGGCTGCGCCGCCCGAGGCGAGCACGCGGCATACCGGAGGATGGCGGCATACCGGCAGATCGGGACGGCCACGAGGAGAAGGTGCGGTCATGACGCTCGCTCCCCACCCGGCGCCGGCGCGCCCCGCAGCCCTCGATCCGGACGAACCGGCGGCCGCCCGACACGCGCGGCTCGCCATGCGGCGGCGCCTGATCAGTTGGTCGATCGGGCCCGCGTTCGTGGCCATCCTTGTGGCCGTCAAACTGCTGACGATGAGCGCCGCCGCCACACAGGCAGTTGACGGCTTCTTCGCCGCGGCAGCGCACACGGTCTTCGAGGCGGCTGATCGGATGTCGTTCCTCAACGTTGTCGAGCGGCACAAGGCTCCCTTCGCGCGCGGCGACGCCTTCGTGCTGGCCGGCGATCTGGACAGCGCGCGGGCGCAGTTCGAGCAGGCGTTGGAGTTGGCGCCGCCCGACTCGATCGACTCGTGTCAGATCCGGGTCAATCTGGCGCTGGCGCTGGAGAAACTGGGCGATGCCGCCAAGGCGGCCGGCGACGAGGTCGCGGCGAAGGACTACTGGACCCGCACCAAGGCGGTCGCCGATGCGGCGCCTCCGGGGTGTTTCCCGCCAGCGGCGGACGGGGCCGGGCAGAAGGCCGAAGCGGCCGGTGACCGGGCCGAACAGAAGCTCAACCCCCAGCAGTCCTCCGGCGTTGACCAGTCGAGCGATGCGCAGCAGCAGGCCGAGCAGCAGCGCAAGGCGGATGAACTCGACCAGCAGACCCATGAGAACCAGCAGGACCGCCAGCAGAACGGGCCGGACGGGCAAGGAAACCCGGCGGGTGGGGGCGGTTCGGCTAACCCGGCGGCCAAACCCTGGTGAGTATGCCGCTCGCGCGGCTCCGGGCGGGTGTCCCCCCAGCGGTGGCTAGGTTGAGCTAGGGCTTCGCAGGGGCTGTGGTCGACCCGCGGATGACGAGTTCGACCGGGAAGGTCTGGTCAGGGATCGCTGAGGGGTCATAGAGCCCGAGAAGGGCGAGCAAGGTGCTGGCCGCTGCGACTCCCTGGGCGGCGACATCCTGACGCACGGTGGTGAGGCCGAATACGGGGGCCAACTCGTGGTCGTCGATCCCGACGATGGACAGGTCCCTCGGCACCTCCAGACCGAGTTGGCGGGCTGCGCCCCACACACCGAGGGCCATCTCGTCGGAGGCGGCGAGGACCGCGGTCGGCCGGTCGGGACCAGACAGCAAGGCCATGGCCGAGGCGCGCGAGTCTCCAGCGGTCCAGTCGGAGTCGAGCACCCAAGTCGGCGGGGTGTTGATGCCGGCTCGGGACATCGCCTGGTGGAAACCCTCCAGCCGGTCGATCGGTGTCTTTCGCGGTGCCGTCTCGGGGTAGTCCCTGCCGACATAGGCGATCTTGCGATGACCCAGCGCCAACAGGTGTTCGGCGGCCAGGGCGGCCGAGCCGATGTCGTCGATGCCCACGCACGGGGAGTCCTCGAACGGGCTGCCGACGGCGACCACAGGCAGCCCGAGGCGACGGACGAGGTCACGCTCGGCGTCCTGCAGCTCGACGTTGATGACGATGAGGCCGTCGACCCGCTTGAAGAGCATCCCCTGGGTGAGGGAGAGGCGGGACATGGAGGTCTCGCTGCGCTCCAGGTCCATGAGCAAGATGTGGTGCTGGTGCTCCCGAAGGGTCTTCTCGATGGCACTCATGATGCCGGTGAAGAACCACCGTGCCATGAAGGGCGTGATGATCCCGATCAGGCGGCTGCGTCCTGAGGCCAGACCGGAGGCCGTGGGGCTGGCGATGTAGTCGAGCTGAGCAGCGGCTTGGACGACGCGTTCGCGGGTCTCTGGGTGCACCTTGTCCAGTCCGCGTAGGGCGCGCGACACGGTCGCAACGGACACGCCAGCCGCGCGAGCAACATCAGCGATTGTCGGTTGTTGCACGCCGACCTCCGTCTGATGACGCCCGCAGACGGGCAGAATGGTTGACTCCCCTGCAACAACCCACCGCAACAGGCTGCCCGGATTTGACACAAAGCGCGCGAGTGCGCGCTCTACTCGTCAATCTACTCTCAACCCACAGGTTGCAACAAAGCCGGACCTTCGAGCGCGTTGGCCTGACCCGGATGGCAGGTGACCAGCGATCCGGTGGGGAGCTCATCAGACCGGCACAGCGGCGGTAGGCAGCGCACGTGCACGCAGCAGCACCAGTTGGTCGGGATTGAGCAGGGGCGCCTGGATACCCACCTCACGCAGGACCCGCCCGGGCAGGGTGACGCCCGAGGGACCCCACCCGGGTGGGAAAGTGGCGGCTGCCGCATCACCGGGTGCCTGGGCACTGACGTGGTAGTCCCGCGCCGGGTCGAGCCCAGGCAGACGGACCCGGCCGGCCGGCCAGGTGACGGTGAGGTCGAGGGCGGCCAGGCGGTAGAGAGCGTCGGACCGGTCCGTGGCGACGACTCCTTCGAGCAGTAGCGCCGGGTTGGGCAGGTCGGCGTGCACGACATCGCCGGTGTGCAGCAACTCACGGACCTCCTTGTGGAAGGCGATCCAGGCAGCCAGGGTGTCGAGGTCGGCTGACGAGGCCGTGGTGAGGTCCCACTCGACCCCGAGGTGCCCCCACATCGCGGTGCCCGCTCGGAAGCCCAGGTGCAGCAGCCGGTGCGTCGAGTGGTCGGCTCCCGACCCGACGTGTGTGCCGAGAAGTTCCGGTGGCAGCAGCAGCCCGGTCCAGCGCACCAGACGTTGACGCTCGTGGGCGTCGATACAGTCCGACACCCAGACCCGGTCGGTGTGTTCGATGATGCCCAGGTCCACCCGACCACCGCCGCCGCAGCACGACTCGATCTCCAGCCCCGGGTGGCGAGCCTTGAGCTCGGCCATGAGGCGATAGACCGCCTCGGTGTGGATGTGGACGCCCGGGCTGCCGTCAGGGGAGTGCCCGGCGTCGACGAGCGGCCGATTGTGGTCCCACTTGATGAAGGCGATCCGGTATTCGCCGACTAGCGTGCTCATCCGCTCGAGGACGAAGGCGTATGCCGCCGGGTGACCCAGGTCGAGCACGTGCTGGTAGCGGGACGGCAGGCCCGGCCCGTGATCGGTCTGGAAGACCCAGTCGGGATGCTCGCGGGCGAGATCGGAGTCGAGGTTGATCATCTCGGGCTCGAACCACAGCCCGAAGTCCATGCCGAGCCCGTGCACATGGTCGACCAACGGGTGCAGCCCATCGGGCCAGACTCCCTCGTCGACGAACCAGTCACCCAAGCCGGCCTGATCGGAGCGCCGATGCCGGAACCACCCGTCGTCCAGGACGAAGCGCTCGATGCCGAGCTCGGCGGCCCGGTCGGCCAGGGTGATGAGCTTGCCCAGGTCGTGGTCGAAGTAGACGGCCTCCCACGTGTTGAGCAGGACGGGGCGCGGGCCACGCGGGTGGTGGGGCCGGGCCCGCAGGAAGCGATGAACGCGCTGGGAGAAGGCGTCCAACCCCTCGCCCCAGGAGGCCACCAGCCAGGGGGAGGAGTAGCTCTCCTGCGGGTGTAGGACGCCCTCGCCCGGAAGGAGGACCTCCCCGCCCCGCAGCAGCCGCCAGCCCGCCGTCGAGTGCTCGGCCAGGACGACCTGGTTACCGCTGTGCGCCACATGGACGCCCCAGACCCGTCCGGACCGGAAGCCGAAGCCGGGCTCACCGGCACACATGACCGTCGCCGAGTCGTGGCCCGGCCGTCCGCCCCACGCCTCCCGCACCCAGGCCCCGGGGTCGAAGGGCCGCCGTTGCGGGGTCCGCTCATGGGTATGCCGTCCGGTCATGTCGAGCAGCTCACCCGCCTCCGCCGGCACCGGCAAAGCGGGCAACAGGTGGGCGACCTCGTAGTCGTCGGCGCCGAGGTTGCGCACCTGGGCACGGACCCGGACCAATCCGCTGGGGTGCACCTCAATCTCGGTCGTGACTTCGAGGGCGCTGGGCCGGTCCAGGCCGACGCTGCGCAACCGCACCGCCCCGGCGGCGCCGTCCGCCCAGTCCGCCGACCCGGCGGTCTCGACGCGGTGTTCGACCCGATCGAAGGACACCGACCACGAGCGTCCGCCGGCTCGGCTGCCGAGCAGCCCAGGTCGGCCGAGCCACCCCGACGAGTGTTGCGGCAGGAGCGCGACCGCTGCTTGCGAGCTGATCGGCGAGTCGACGTAGGGAGGTGTCAACGCGATCTGCAGTTCATCCAGCGCCTGGGTCGACACGTCGCCGAGGTCGGGTCCCCAGTGCAGCACGCACGGCAGGGCGGCGTCGTCCAGACGCGCGACCACGCTCGTCCCACCGAGGCGCAAGTGGAGCATGGTCGGCACGGACGGGGCGGTAGTCATGGCGTGCCTCCGGTGAGATGTTCCCGCTCGATATCGGCGCGGGGTTGACGGCGCTGGACTGGGCACCCGGCTGCCCCTCTTCTGCGGGCTGGTCGTTTGCGGACGGGTCTCATGCTCGCCAGCTCGGCGCGTAGACGATCGTCGGGACGGCGGCCTTACCGCATGACTCGGGCAGCATGGGTCCCTGCCGGGCCACGACGTCCACCTGCTCGCGCAGATCATCCATCGGATCGTCGAGGTCGCGGCGATCGGTCTGCCGGCGCAGCCAGGCATCGGCGGCCTGCTCCGCAGGGGGGAGGTGCATCGGCCCTCGATCGTGCACCGGCCCGAGCAGCGCCGGTGCCAGCCTGCCGGAAGCGGCGGCGTCGAGGGCACCGGCTGCCAACTCGAGGTCGAGTCGGGCCAGCACGCGACCCCACGGCAGCAGCACTGCGGTCGGTGCGAAGCGGTGCCCTCCGGTATGGCTCGTCTCCCAGACCTGGTCCGGGGCGGCCGTGGCGAACCCGCCGGAGACGAACGCGCTGGTGACGACCCGGCCCCGCTGAGCGCAGCACGCGTCGCGTCGCCCGTTGGTGCAGACGAGCAGGAGTGGCACGGTGTCGAGGGCTCCACCCAGGCGGTCTGCCGTCGCCCCAGCGCTGGCCAGTTCGTCGGCGCCGAGGCCCAGCAGCATCGCCGGATCGGTCAGGTCGGCTCGCACGAGCCATCCGCCCGGACCCGTGCGCGCGATGTACGTGCGCCGGGTCGACTGCTGCGGTCTGGCCCCATCGGCACCCGCGCCCGCACCGGCGCCCCTGGCCTCCGGTTCGGCGTCGGTCTGAGGGGCCTGTTCGGCATGGCGGCCGGGCCGACGGATGAGCAGCAGACGTCCGCCCAACCCGGACACGTGGGCATCCAGGGCCGCCCCCAAGGCCGGGTCCAGGTGCGATTGGGTGGCTGCGACGCGGCCCCACGGACCGTTCTGCTCCAGAGCCACGACGAAGTCTGCTCGCGCAGCCGTGCCCCACGCGGGGAGCGCACCGGTATCCCACACCCGCGAGCACGCAGGGTCGACGATGGTCACTCCGGCATCCTTGCGTAGGTGGACGATGCGAGTCGCATTGCTCTCACCTGGACCTGACGACAATCATCTGCCAGGTCGCCAGTGGCGGCAGGTGCACGGTGGCGTGGGTGCCGTCCACCGCGACCACCAGCGGCTCCAGGTGACCACTCGCGTCCGGGTCGGCGGCATACACCGCCGGAACGTCGGGCCCGACGCGCCGCATCCGCAGAGTGCCCGCCCCGGGAGTTCCCGGCGGTCCCTGCGGTGCGTCCCAGCGGCAGTCGGTGGCCCCAGAGAGGTTGATGAGGTGCACCACCAGGGCATCACCGACCGCGGTGATCCGGCGCCACACGACCCCAGGCCTGGCCGTACCGCTCACTGTCGCGGCGGCATACGAGACGTCGAGGTCATCGTTGTAGGAGGCCGCGTAGGAGCCGGTGACCTCGACGATCCCCGATGGGATGAGCAGGTCGTGGTGCTCGGTGAGGAAGTCGTAGTAGCGCGCCAACAGGTCGACGGTCCCCGGCTCCGCCACGTGGTTGCGGACGTAGTAGGGGTCCACGAGGATCCGGTCGGCCTCCCCGGCCAGCAGGTGGGTCGCGCCGTGGGAGAACACCGTGGCCATCGTCAGGGCGGTCGCGCGGTCGGCTTCCTCGCGGGGGGCGACGGCATACACCTGCTGGTATGCCGCGATGACGACCGGCCGCCCGCCGGCCACGGACCGCGCGCGGCCGATCACCTGCGCAAGGGCTGCGTGGGTGGAGTGGGGTTCCCACACCTCGATGTAGACGGCGTCCTGCGGTGCCTGAGCACTGGCCCAGGTGGGGAAGTCGTTGACGTTGTTGAAGACCAGCCGGGCGCCAGGCACGCGCTCGCGGACCGATTCGATGAGGTGCACGAAGCTCTCGGTGAGGTCGACCCGGGTGCCGTCCGTGCGCAGTGCCACCTTTGGGTAGCCATACTGATCGAGGTGGAAGCCGTCAAAACCGCACTGCGCCAACGCTTCTGCTAGATCGTTGCCGAAGTGGTAGAGCCAGGTGGGGGCGCCCGGGTCAACCAGTCGCAGAAAGTCCCCGAGCCCGTATGCCGTGCCGTCGGCATCGGTGATCGCGAGCGACTCCCAAGCCGGCCATTCGTCGTTGCCGACTCCGTAGACCGCGGCATACCCGAGCGCGTCGGCGCCCACCTCGTGGCACGTGGCGATCAGGGCGCGGACCGTGCCGAGGTCGACGGGGCTACCCAGGGCGTCGGCGTAACGTTCGCCACCGCCGAGCAGGTCGGCGTGGCGGTAGGCCCAGTCGTAGAACTGGACGCCGGTGATGTGCAGACGACGGAGATTGTCGGCGACGGCGGCCAGGTCGGCCACGCTGCGGTCGGGGCGATAGTCGGCGACGAACGCGTAGCGCAGGATGCCTCGGTCGCCACCAGACCCGGCGATCTGCACCGCGGAGCGAGCGATCTGCTGGTCGCCGGCCCGGAGCGAGATGCCGTAGGACCCCGGCTCCAACTCACCCAAAGGAATGACACCAGCACTCGAGACGGGGTGGCTGGAAAGGACGGCGCCGTCGCGGTGCACCGTCAGCTCTGCCGACTGACGCAGGTCGCGGATCTCGACGGCTACGCGGTCGGTGGCGCGGAACAGGCTGCGTGTCGGCAGCACTGTCGGATGGTTCGGCGTCGTCATCGTCCTTCACGAAGCTCTCGAAGAAGTCGAGCCCGCACCCCACAGTGGGGGAGCGGGCTCGACCTCGATGGTGCGGGTGACCTCAGCCCTTGACGGCGCCGGAGGTCATACCGCGGATGAAGTACCGCTGCAGCGACAGGAAGACCATCAGCGGGACAATGATGGTGATGAAGCCCGCCGACGGGATGAGCTCACGGCCCTGACCCGTCTGACCTTGCAAGCCCTGCAGGGCCACGGTCGCGATGGTGTTCTCACCACGGCCGAGGAAGAGCAGAGCGATGAGCAGGTCGTTCCACACCCAGAGGAACTGGAAGATCGCGAACGAAGCCAGCGCCGGGGTGGACATCGGGATGATGAGCCGCCAGAACGTCGTGAAGTGGCTGGCACCGTCGATCTTCGCCGACTCGATGACGGCCTTGGGCAAGGACGACATGTAGTTGCGCAAGATGTAGACGGCCAACGGCATACCGAAGCCGATGTGGGCGAGCCACACCGCGAGGAAGGTGCCGTTGAGGCCCAGGCTGCTGTAGAGCTTCAGCAGGGGCACGAGGGCCACCTGGTTGGGGACGACGAGCAGGCCGACGATGATGACGAAGACCAGGTCGCGTCCCTTCCACTCCATGAAGGTGAAGGCATAGGCCGCAAACGCCGCGATGAGGATCGGGATCACCGTTGCCGGCACCGTGACGATGAAGCTGTTGATGAACGCCTGGCCCATGTTGATGCCGGAGTCGTTCGTCGTCAGCACCTGGGCGTAGTTGTTGACGGTCCACTGGGTGAATTCCAGCGGGTTGGCGATCGCCGTCCACCAACCGGAGTTGAACTGGGCGTCGCGCGTGCGGAACGAGCTGATGAGCAGACCCAGGACGGGGATCAGCCAGATGAGACAGAGGAAGGTGACGAAGATCCGCACCGGCCAGGTCGCACTGCCTGGGCCGCTGCCGGCCTTGCTCTGACGAATGACTTGAGCGTCGGTGCTCGGCGGAACTGCGGTGGTCATCGGTTGGCCTCCTCAGCCCGGAACTGCCTCACCTGGTAAACGAGCACGGGGGTGATGGCGATCATCAGGAGCACGACGATGGCCGCGGCATACCCGCTGTTCTGGTTGGTGAACATCTCGTAGAAGAACCGCCGACCCACGACGTCGGTGTTGAACGCACCGTTCGTCGTGACGTACACGACGTCGAAGACCTTCATGACACCGATGAGGACGGTGATGAACACCGTGACCACGGTCGGCCAGATCTGGGGAACGACGATGCTGAAGAAGATGCGCCTTTCACCGGCGCCGTCGATCCGGCCAGCCTCGATGGTGTCCTCAGGAACGCCCTTGATGGCCGAGGAGAGCAACACCATGGAGTAGCCCACCTGGGTCCAGATGAGGATGACCATCAACAGCAGGCTGTTGAGGTGCCACGTCTCGATCTGGTACCAGTACACCGGGTCCTTGCCGAACACGCCCATGATGGCGTTGAGCAGACCGGTCTGCGGGCTGCCCTTCGGCTGGTACTCGTAGATCGAGCGCCAGATCGTGGCGGCACCGACCATGCTGATGGCCATCGGAAGGAAGATGACCGTCTTGGAGAGCTTCTCACCCTTGGGCCGGAGCCGGTCGGCGAGGACCGCAACGCCGAGGCCGAGAGCCACGGTGAGGGCCGGAACGATGATGATCCACAAGAGGTTGTTGAACAGCACCGAGAGGAACGTGGCGTCGGTCAACAGGTCTTTGTAGTTGTTGAAGCCGACGTATTTCGTCGCGTCCTCGTTGGCGAACGAGTACTGCAGCGTGACGATGGCCGGGTAGATGAGGTAGACGCCGATGGCGAGGATCGCGGGGCCGGCGAAGACCCACGGCTTGACCCGGTCTTCCCAGCGGCCTTTGAGCGATTCGGCAAGTTTGTTGAGCAACCAGAACAAGATCATGGCGCCGCCGATGCCGCCGATGATGGCGAGCAAGGCGTTCAGAATTTTGATGGTCAAGAGTCCCTGACCTCCCTGACGAAGGAGTGATGGGGCGGGAAGTATGGATCAGCTGCGGGGATGACGTGCTGTCATCCCCGCAGCTGTCCTGTCACCTCAGCTAGCGGCCTTCGGCCAGCTCGCGTCGATGTTGTTCAGCGTGACGTCGAGGTCCTGAGTACCGGAGATCCACTTGATGGGCTCGGTCCAGAAGGTCCCTGCGCCGACCTTGGCCGGCATGAGGTCCGACCCGTCGAAACGAGCGGCGCTCGACTTGTAGAGAACGTCGCTGGCGATCTTCTGCAGCATCTTGCTCGGGTAGAGCGTGACGTCGAAGGACTTGTGCGGCGAGAAGTAGCCGGCCTTGCCGACCTCGACGCCGTTGTCCTTGCTGGCGATGAAGTTGCGCAGCTTGAGCGTGTTGGCGTCGTTGTTGAACGCGGTCGCCAGGTCGCCACCGGTCAGGACCGGGTTGTTGCCAGCCTCCTTGGCCGGGAAGGCGACGACGCCGATCTCGGTGTCAGCCTTGGCCAGGACGGTGTCAGGGAAGCCACCCTTGCCCGCGATGAACGTGGCCTGCTTGAACAGGTGGCACGCCGGGGGGGTGTCGAACAGGACGTTGCCACCGGTCTGGAAGTTCGTCGCCGCGATGGCCTTGGTGCCGCCGCGGACGTTGCCCTCGGTGAAGGCGATCTTCTGGAAGTAGTCCCAGGCCGGCTTGATCTCGGGGCTGTTGAACTTCAGCGTGCCAGCGACCCACTTGTCGTAGTTCTCCGGGCCGGCGAAGCGCAGGACGAGGTCCTCGATCCAGTCGGTGATCGGCCAACCGGTGGCGCCACCGGACTCAGCGGCGATGCACCACGGGGTCTTGCCGTCGGCCTTGATCTTCTCGGTCAGGGCGTCGAGCTCGGCAAGGGTCGTCGGGGCCTTGTAGCCGGCGGCGGCGAAGACTGGCGCGTCGTACCACAGCAGCGACTTGACGCTGACCGCGGAGGGCAGGCCGTAGACCTTGCCGTCGGTGCAGGTGCCGGCGCCGACGAAGCCGTTGACCAGGGTGGCCTTGGCGGAGGTGACGGTTGCGTCGTCATAGGCGAGGACCTTGCCCTGCTTGGCCAGGTCGCACATCACGCCGGGCTGCGGGAAGAGGCCCACGTCCGGCGGGTTCCCACCCGCGACGCGGGTCTTGATCTCGGTGTCCCACGATCCAGCCTTGGTGAACTTGATCGTGAAGCCGCTCTTGTCGGCGAAGGCCTTGAGGTCCTTCTGGAAGGCGGTCTCCTGCTCGTTGCCGAAGCCGTACATCACCTCGACGGTGGCCTTGCCGGCTCCCGCGGCCGTGCCCGTGGCAGCAGTCGTCGTCGTGCCACTCGAGCCCAAACAGCCCGAGGTGAGCAGCGCGATCGCGGCTGCTCCTGTGGCTGCCTTGGCGAAGGTACTCCTGCGCATACGTTTGACTCCCTTGTCTACTTACGGGATGGAGTGACACAGCTTCGGCTACCCGTAGCCGCTGCTGGTGGCTTGCTCCCGCGCGTCTGTGGAGGCTACGGAGGGTTCCGAAGAGCACCCCATAGATGAACCGACTGATACGCCCGGACGGTCTCCCGACCGGTCGGCCCCACGTGTCCGAGGGCATGGCCGACTCTGCCGTGTAAACGCTTTCCCGTCAAGAGTCATGGCCGGTGTTTATCGCCTTGTTATGCGTCGAGCCCGCGCCTTCGCACGGGCCGAGCAACGCCGTCAGCGACGTCATCACCGACGTCATCGCAGAGGTGCGTCGAGCGCCGAGACTCAGGTCGATCCGAGATACTAGGCCCCGCTAGCCGGGCCGGCGATAGCGGCCACCACATGGCTCCAGGTGGCGCCGGACCCGTCGCGCCGACCCGTCGCTGCCGGCAGGTCGACCGGCCCTCCGTTGGCTGCGGCCGCCCGCGCCGGCACCGAGCCGGCCCAAGCCAGCACCAAGGTGTCCTCGCCCTTGAGGAATCGGTGCGCTCGCACCCCTCCCGTGCCGCGCCCCTTGGCCGGGTACTCGGCATACGGAGTCACCTTGATGGCCCCCGCCTGGGTGCCGGGGAGGGCTCCCGAGGTGCCGCTCGCGGTGACGACCAACCCGTCCCGAGTGGGGTCGACCACTCCGAAGAACAGCGCCCTGGCCGCGGGATCCAGCCGGATTCCGGCCATGCCCGCGGCGGCTCGGCCTTGCGGCCGCACGCTTCCGGCGGAGAACCGCAGCAGTTGCGCGTCACTGGTGAGGAACACCAGGTCGATCTCGTCGCTGGAGGTCGGGGCGGCACCCACCACCTGGTCGCCGTCGCGCAGGGCGATGAGCTCCCACGACGGTCGGGCGGGGTGGTCGGTGACCACGCGCTTGACGACGCCCGAGGCCGTCCCGAGGGCCAGCACGGGGGAGTCCGGCGCAAGGGATGCGAGGGTCACCGGCTGCTCGTCCCGACCCAGCTCGAGGTATGCCGCCAGCGGAGCACCGCCGGACAGATGGGGGGAGTCGGCGGTCGGGGGGAGCGTCGGCAACTCAAGAACCGAGAGGCGCAGCATCCGGCCCAGGCTCGTGACGAGACCGACCTCGCCTCGGGCGGTGGCCCGCACCGCGCCGATGATGACATCGTGCCGGGCCCGCCCCCCTCCGGTCGGGAGATCGTCGGCTGATGTCGTGCGGGCCAACAGGCCGGTTGAGGAGAGCAGCACCCAACACGGGTCGTCGGCGATCTCGAGGACCGCGCTCTGGCCCCGGGCAGGGGCCGCGGCGGTGACCCCGGCGACGGCGCCAGCCGACTCCAGCAGCACCGTGCGCCGCGGGGTGGCGTGCGCCTGGGCGACCTCGGCCAGCTCGTCGGAGACCGTGCGCCGCAGCAGTCGCTCATCGGAGAGGACCGCCCGCAGGGCCTCGATCTCCGAGCGCAACTGCTCCTGCTCCTTCTCCAACTCCAGCCGGGAGAACTTCGTCAACCGGCGCAGTTGGAGCTCAAGGATGTAGGTCGCTTGCGCCTCCGACAGGTCGAATACACCCATGAGGCGGGCGCGTGCCGTCGCCGTGTCATCGGCCGCCCGGATGAGCTGGATGACCTCGTCGATGTTGAGGATGGCGACGACGAGCCCATCGACCAGGTGCAGACGCTCCTCGCGCTTGGCCAGTCGGTGGGCGGTGCGTCGCCGGACGACGCCGATTCGGAAGTCGACGAAGACCGACAGCAACTCGACGAGCCCGAGCGTGCGCGGCTGGCCCTCGACGAGCGCAACGTTGTTGATCCCGAATGAGTCCTCCATCGGTGTCAGTCGATAGAGCTCCTCAAGCACCGCCTCGGGTACGAAGCCGCTCTTCACCTCGATGACCAACTGCAGCCCGTTGCTGCGGTCGGTGAGGTCCTTGACGTCGCTGATCCCCAGCAGCCGCTTGCTCTGGACCTGGTCGCGGATCTTCTCGATGACCTTCTCGGGCCCGACGAGATAGGGCAGTTCGGTGACGACGATCCCGCGGCGGCGGGGGGTGATGTTCTCGATCCGCGCGGTGGCGCGCGTGCGGAAGGTCCCGCGCCCACCGGCATACGCCTCCCGTATGCCGTCCAACCCGACGATCCGTCCGCCGCCGGGCAGATCGGGGCCGGGGACGAAACGCATGAGGTCATCGAGGGTCGCGTCGGGGTGCTCGATGAGGTGGCGCGCGGCGCCGATGACCTCGCCGAGGTTGTGCGGCGGCATGCTCGTAGCCATGCCGACGGCGATCCCGCTGGCGCCGTTGACGAGCAGGTTGGGGAACGCCGCGGGCAACACTTCGGGCTGGGTCTGGGTGTCGTCGTAGTTGGGGACGAAGTCGACGGTGTCCTCATCGAGAGCCGCCACCATGAGCATCGCCCCGGGCGCCATCCGGGCCTCGGTGTATCGCGAGGCGGCCGGGCCGTCATCGAGCGAGCCGAAGTTGCCGTGCCCGTCGACCAGGGGCAGGCGCATCGAGAACGGCTGGGCCAGCCGCACGAGGGTGTCATAGATCGCGCTGTCACCGTGCGGGTGGTACTTACCCATCACCTCGCCGACGATCCGGCTGGACTTCACGTGCGGGCGCTCGGGCCGCAGCCCCAACTCGCTCATCCCGAAGAGGATCCGTCGTTGCACCGGCTTGAGGCCGTCGCGGGCATCGGGCAGGGCTCGGGCATAGATGACGCTGTAGGAGTACTCGAGGAAGGCGGCCTTCATCTCCTCGGCGACGTCGATGTCGACGATCCGCTCGACGACGTCCTCGCCATCGGGGGGCTGGGTGGTGGTGCGACGGGCCATGCCGGGCTGGGCTCCTGCGAGTGGGTCGGCGGATCAACGCCCCATCCTCTCCCACGACGCCCACGCGGCATACCTGCGACACGAGGGTTCCCGCGCCCGGTCCTCTCACGGCCCCCACGCGCCCCCTGACACGGAGATAGCGCTCGCACGGTCATGTGTGGGGGGTTTGAGGCCGCGGAAGGACGGAAAAGTGGCCATGCGAGCGCTATCTCCGTGCAGGGCGGGAGGGGGTCAGGCGCGCCGGAGTCAGGGGAGTGGGTCGTGGACCCCGAACCGGCCCCAGTGCGCGACCTCGTCCAGGCCGCGGCGCCCGCGGGCCAGGCTGGGGCTCGCCGGGTGGGGCACGGCATACCCGAGGCTGATGACCCCGACGAAGCGGCGGTCATCGGGGATCCCCAGGGCAGAACGGACCTCGGTATGCCGCGTCGGCGGCACCCCGAAGAAGCAGGCTCCCAGCCCTGCATCGACCGCGGTGAGCAGGGCGAGCATCGCCGCCATGCCGGTGTCGACGTCCCAATAGGGGACCGGCCAGCGCGCCGGGTCGCGGTCGGTCCAGCCCTTGTCGGGCTGCGCGTAACGCTCGAGGTATCGCTCGGGGTCGGACAGACACAGGATGAGGGCGGGCGCGGTCGCCATCCCGGCCAGCCATGTGTCCGGCGGTTGATCGCCCGTCGTCGCCGACCAGAAGGTCGCCCGTTCCTCGGGGGAGCGCAGCACGAGGAAATCCCAGCCCTGGCTGAAACCGGCACTGGGAGCTCGGATGGCGGCCCCCAGGCAGGCGAGCACGGCCTCGTCCGGCACGGGCCGGTCAGGGTCGTAGCGACGGATCATCCGGCGGCCACGGATCGCGCGAGAAAGCTCCATGACCTCGCATGCTGCCACCCCGCAGGGAACCCGTGACCCCTTGGCGTGGGAACATGTGGGCGTGTCCAGCAAGCACGGCCAACACCGGCACCCGTTGCCGGACGAGCCGACCTCGCCCGAACCCGTCGGTGGCGGCGACGAACACCCACCCGGCTATCCGTTCGAGTGGGAGGCGGATGTCGTCCTCAGTGACGGCTCGGTGGCGCATGTGCGGCCGATCAGGCCGTCCGACGACGAGCGCATCCGGGTCTTTCATGCCGGGCAGAGCGAGGAGTCGATTTACCTGCGCTTCTTCGCACCGTTGCGCGAGTTGTCCGACCGTGACGTCCAACGGTTCACCGTCGTCGACTACGACGAACGGGTCGCCCTCGTCGTGATGCATCGGGACCTGATCATCGGGATCGGGCGTTACGACAAGATCGACGACACCAGGGCCGAGGTCGCCTTCAACGTGTCGGATGCCTTCCAGGGCAAGGGAATTGGCTCGATCCTATTGGAACACCTGGCGCTGGTCGGCCTCGACGGCGGGGTCACCCGCTTCGTCGCCGAAGTGCTCCCGCAGAACCGTCGGATGATCAACGTCTTCAAGGAGGCCGGCTACAACGTCAAGCACCGGCTCGAGGACGGGGTCATCTCGCTGTCGTTCGACATCAGCCCGACGGCCACGTCGACGGCCGTGCGTTATGCCCGCGAGCACCGTTCGGAGGCGATCAGCGTCGGGGGCATCCTCACGCCGCGTTCGGTCGCCGTCGTCGGTGCGAGCAGGCGCGAGTTCTCCATCGGACACACCTTCCTCAAGAACCTCGTCGAGGGGGGTTTCACTGGGCAGGTGTATGCCGTCAACCCCAACGCCAAGCGCGTGATGGGGCTCAAGTCCTACCGCACGCTGGCCGACGTCCCCGGCCTGGTCGACCTCGTCGTCGTCGCTGTGGCCGCGCCCGACGTCATCAACCTCGTCGACGAGTGCGCGGCGAAGGGCGCCCGAGCGATCGTCGTGCCGTCGGCTCACTTCGCTGAGGACGGCGAACAGGGGTGGAAACTCCAGACCAAGTTGCGCAAGAAGGCCCGTCGGGCCGGGCTGCGGGTCATCGGGCCCAACTCCTTCGGCATCATCAACAACCACCCCGACGTGCGGCTCAACGCGTCGCTCGCGCCGCAACTACCGCCGCGCGGCTCCTTCGGGCTCTTCGCCCAGAGCGGTGCCCTCGGCATCGCGGTTCTCGCCTCAGCCGCCCGTCGGGGGTTGGGCGTCTCGGTGTTCGCCTCTGCAGGCAACCGGGTGGACCTTTCGGGCAACGACCTTATGCAGTACTGGATCGAGGACGCGTCCACCGATGCTGTGGGTCTCTACGTCGAATCCATCGGCAATCCGCGCAAATTCGTCCGCATCGCCCGCTCGCTGGCGGCCGCAAAACCGGTCATCGTCGTCAAGTCCGCAGGCAGTCGACTCGGGTCGGCACCGGGTCACCTCACCCGCAAGATGAGTGTCGGCACGGAGGCGTTCGACGCGCTGTTGCGCCAGTCGGGCGTCATCCGCACCGAGAACATCCATCAACTGTTCGACGTCGCCCAACTCGTCGTTCACCAGGAGCTTCCGGCCGGTGATCGCGTCGCTGTGGTCACCAATTCCGACGCACTGGGTTCGCTGACGACGCAGGCTGCCCAGAGTTGGGACCTCAAGGTCACCCACGGGCCGGTCTCCGTTGCCCCCGAGGCGGGCGCCGAGGAGTTCGCGCTCGCGTTGCGGGCGGCCTTCGATGACCCCGGGGTCGACTCGGTGATCGCCTCGTTCATCCCCCCCATCTACACCGACGACGAGTTGGTCGCCGCGGCGGTCCGGGATGAGGCCGGACGCAGCACCAAGACCTGCACGGCCACGTTCCTCGGCATGCGCGGCGTCACAGAGCAACTGACCTTGAACACCCCCGGCGAGCGCCCTCGGGTGGTCCCGGCATACCCCATGCCTGAAGACGCCGTGCGAGCGGTGGCGGCGGCAACTCGCTACGCGCAGTGGCGGGCTCGCGACAAGGGCACGCTCGTGGCCCCCTCGGGGATCGAGAAGGGTGTCGTCGAGGAGCTCATCGACAATGTCCTCACCGACAGCCCCGACGGGAGGGCACTGACCGAGGATGAGTGCATCCAGGTGCTCGCGGCATACGGCATCGGCTTGTGGCCCGCCGACTTGGTTCACAACGCCGACGAGGCGGTCGAGGCGGCCGAGCGGCTCGGATATCCCGTCATCCTCAAGGTGATTGCGCCGGCGCTGCGCCACCAGGTGGGCGTGACCGGAGTCCGTCCCGACCTCTCCTCACCCGAGGCAGTGCGCGATGCCCATGCGTCGCTGACCAACCGGCTGGGCGCCTTCGTGGCCGACCGGTTCGCCGTCCAGCGGATGTCACCTCCGGGAGTGTCCTGCGTCGTCGGCAGCACCGAGGACCCGCTCTTCGGCCCCGTCGTGTCGTTCTCGATCGCCGGCCCGCCCACTGATCTGCTCGGCGACATCGGCTACCGCATCCCGCCGTTGACCAACGTCGATGTCGACGACCTGATCTTTTCGGTCAAGGCTGCCCCGCTGCTCACTGGCCATGGCGGCAAGGAACCGATCTACCTCGATGACCTGCGTGATCTCATCGCCCGAGTGTCGACGCTCGCCGATAACCACTCGACGCTGGCGTCGGTGTCGTTGCAACCGGTGAACTGTTGGGGCGCAGGGGTCGACGTCCTCGGGGCCGAGATCTTCGTGGCCCCGGCCATGACCCGCAAGGACGCCAGTCGCCGCGCGATGACCTGACCGAGGCGGCCATGGGAGAGAATGGCCATCATGCGTAAGGTTCCCCGTGAGGTGCCCGGTTTCAGCCTGCCCGTCGAGCTGAGGTCGGACATCCAGCACGCCGGTTACTACCCGGCCCTCGTGGCCGACGTGGTCGGCGCCACCCTTGCCGGTGATGTCGTCCAGGCCCACTTGGTCCACCAGGAGACGACCTTCGACCAGGACTCCGTCCGCCGGCACATCACCGTTCTCGTCCTCACGGCGACCAAACTCGTCGTCGTCCATGCCGACGATCACGACGACCACCACGAGCGCGCCGTCGCGACGGCGACGAGTGAGAGCATCCCGTTGGCTGCGGTGCGCGGGGTCATGCTCGCCCACGTTGTGGCCAATCCCGATGCCTACGTGCCGGGTTCGCTCGGTCGGGAGATCACCCTGACACTGGGCTGGGGGGCCGTGAGCCGCCTGGACGTCATGCCTGCTTCGTGCGGTGACCCGCAGTGTGAGGCCGACCATGGCTTCGAGGGGACACTCGCGGCCGACGACATCTCGCTGCGCATCAGCGCCGACGCCGATGGCGACGCGGCCCTGGCCCGCGCGCTCCACTTCGCCTCGGCGCTGTCGGCGACGATCGGCCGCTGAGGTGGGTTCTGCGCCGCCGGCCCTCCCGGTCGGGGCCGGGACCCTGTCGGCGGTCCTTCCGTCGGTCTTGGCCTCCCTCGGGTCGCCCCGGTATGCCGCCCGCCCCCTGATCCCGCTGACCCCCGCCCGTCGCGCTGTCGTCGTCCTGGTCGACGGCTTGGGTGACACGCTCGTCCGCCGCCGGGCCGGTCACGCGCCGTTCCTGCGGTCCGGGCTCGCCGCGGCATACCGATTGACGTGTGGGTTCCCATCGACGACGGCGACGTCGATGGGCAGTTTCGGGACCGGGCTGCCTCCGGGGGCGCACGGCCTGGTCGGTTACGAAGTGCTCGTCCCGGGCGCGACGCCCGAGACCGACCGCATCCTCAACGAGCTCAGTTGGGACGACGGGCCCGACCCGTTCACCTGGCAGCCCGAGCCGACGGTCTTCGAGGCCGCTGAGGCCGAAGGAGTGGCCGTCACGCGGGTCGGTCCCGGCTTCTTCGACGGTTCGGGGCTGACCAACGCGGCGCTACGCGGGGGCCGGTTCCGCGCGGCATACCAACTCGCGACCCGCGTCGACGAAGCCCTCGCCGCGGTCCGAGCGACCCCGCGCGCTTTGGTTTACCTCTACTGGGGCGACGTCGACAAGCTCGGCCACGTCCATGGCCCGAGCTCGCCGGAGTGGGGCGCGGAGGTCGAGCGGGTTGACGCCGAGTTGCGCCGGCTGGTGGCCTCCGTCCCCTCCGATACGGCCGTCTATGTCACCGCCGACCACGGGATGGTCGAGGTTCCGTTCGCGGACCGGATCGATCTCGCGGTCGAGCCGCGGCTGCTTGACGGGGTCCGGCACGTCGGGGGCGAACCCCGTTCGGTGCAGCTCTATTGCGCGCCAGGCGCCGCCCAGGACGTGTCTGAGACATGGCGGGAGCGCCTCGGGGAGAACGCCACGGTGATCAGCCGGTCCGAGGCCATCGAGGCTGGGCTCTTCGGCCCAGCGGGGTCCGTGGCCGATCGGGTGTTGCCACGCATCGGCGATGTCTTGGTCAACTGCCTGGGCAGCATGGCCGTCGTCGATTCGGTTCGGATGCGACCGGAGCTCATCGCCCTGTTGGGGCTGCACGGCTCGGTCAGCGAGGACGAAATCGCGATCCCGCTGTTCCAGTGGCCCGCCCGCACGGCATAGGGTCGGGCGTCGTGGCCGAGTTGGTGTTCTTTTCCGGGACGATGGATTCCGGCAAGTCGACCCTCGCCCTGCAGATGGAGCACAACCACCGGGCGCGGGGTAAGGGCGGGTTGATCTTCACCAAGCACGACCGTGCGGGTGAGGCGGTCGTGTCCTCGCGCCTGGGGTTGTCCCGGCGGGCCATCGAGGTCACCGACACCCTGGACTTCTGGGACACCGTCGTCGGCTTCGTGACCGAGGGTCACCGGGTGGACTTCGTCGTGTGCGACGAGGCGCAGTTCTACACGCCCCGGCAGATCGAGCAACTGGCGAGGATCGTCGACGAGATGGGCGTGGACGTCTTCGCCTTCGGCATCATGGCGGACTTCCGGACGGAGCTCTTCCCCGGGTCGCGCCGCTTGGTTGAGCTTGCCGACCGAGTCCAGGTGCTGCAGGTCGAGGCGTTGTGCTGGTGCGGCGTCCGCGCGACCCACAATGCCCGCGTCATCGACGGGGAGATGGTCATCGAAGGTGACCAGGTGGTGGTCGGCGACACGGCCAAGGGCAGTGGGGTCGTGGAGTACGAAGTGCTCTGCCGGCGCCACTACATGCGTCGGATGACCTCGCACGCGGCCCGCGCCGCCGCGCTCTCACCGGACGTTCTGCCCTTCGACGTCGCGCGCCAGGACGGCTGACCCGCGCTCTGCGCCGACGGCGTTACGCGTTGGGGTCCTTCGGCTTGGTCCCGAAGACGATGTCGTCCCAACTCGGCACCGAGGGTCGACCGGAGCGCCGAGGGGTATGCCGTGCCACCGCCGGTTCCGGGGAAACTTCCTCGACCTCTACCTCAGGCTTGGGGTCCTGGCGAGGTTCGAAGGCCGGTTCGTGCTTGGGCTCGGAGTCCGGCTCGGTGTTGGAGTCGGTACTGGCGGCGGTGCTGGATTCGGTAATTGAGTCGGGACCGGGCGCGATGGCAAGCTCCGGCTCGGCCTCGCGAGTGACGGCGGCGGTCACCGCGACGGGCCGGCGCTCTTCGGCGGCGGCGACGTCGCTCGGGATGGTTTCAACGGTGTCGACGTGGTCGTCGGGGGGCGACTGCACGGCATCGCCCAAGGGCAGGGCAGCCACCGGCTCCAACCCGCGACGGCGGGACCCGCGGCGAGACCGGGCCGCCGAACGCTCACGCATCGCCGTGACGAGGTCGACCGGGTCGTCGGCCCGAGAGCGGCGTCCGGCCGCATCCAGTCCGCCGTCGGCTTCGACGTCGTAGACCGGTGCTTCACGCGGGACCGGGGTTGCCGCAGGTTCGTCCTCGCTGAGCCAGCGGGCCTCATCGTCCTTGGCATGCAGCGAACGGCTGGCGACATCGAAGGCCCAGGTGCCCTGGCGCACCCGCCCACCGGCGCTGAAGTTGACCGCGACCGTCCACTCGGGTCCTTCGCGGCGCCAGGCGTCCCACTCGATCGAGTCGGCCTCGACGCCGCGGGCGGTGAGTCGATCGGCGACGCGTTGGCCCAGCGTGGTCGAGGGGCCGGATCCGCCGCGTTGCCGCAACCGCACCGCCCGGCCGAGGCCGGCGACATACTCCCGCTCGGCGAGGATCGGGCCTTCGTACTTGTGGACCTTCTCGACCGTCCACCCGGAGCGCTCGGCGACCTCATCGGCGGACATCCCCGCCCGGACCATCGCCTGCACGTCGCGTGGTCGCATGCCGCCCTCGATCTCGATCTGCAGTTGTCCCAGCCGAGGACGGTCACGGCGGGCCGCAGCCCGCAACGACTCGTCGAGCGGGACCCGGAATCGGGCGCCGTCGACGCTGGCGAGCAAGAGGTGCCCGCCGTCGTCGTCAACGCCGATCAACCGCAGGTCCTGCATGCTCACTCCATGGGTCGGCTGGGGACGTGTCGTCACGACTCTCTCATTCGAACCGAGGTCTGCGAAGCGGCCACGCCGGACCGTTACCGTGGACCTCACCATGACGCCGATCCCAGACACGACCGGGCACCTGCCCGTCCCATCCATTGACGACCTGTCCGTTTTGGAGGTATTGGCGCTCACCCTGGCTCACGAAACCGGTCAACTGGTCCACGAGGGGCGACCGGCCGACCTGGCCAACACGACAGGGACCAAGACGTCGGACACCGATCCGGTGACCGTCATGGACACCCGTGCCGAGGAGCACCTCCGGCGCCGGTTGAGGGCGGCACGTCCCGACGACGGTCTGCAGGGGGAGGAGGGCAGCTCGATCCCGTCCCGCAGCGGGCTCACCTGGGTGGTCGATCCCATCGACGGCACCACCAACTACCTCTACGACCTTCCCCTGTATGCCGTGTCCGTCGCCGTCGTCGTGGGCGACCCCACCACGCCGGGCGCCTGGCGTCCGGTCGCTGGAGCAGTCCGAGCCCCTGCCCTGGACATCACCTGGTCGGCCCGGGCCGGCGGGGGAGCGTGGCGGCGCGGACCTGCGCGGCCGTGGGATGTCGCCGGGCCCGGGGGCGAGCCGCCGGCGGTCCCGGCGCGGGTGGGCCGCCAGAGCCACCTCGGCCCCGCGCTCGTCGGCACCGGCTTCGGCTACCAGCCCGAACGCCGAGCCCAACAGGCCGAGGTGCTCACCCGCGTCCTGCCGGCCGTGCGCGACCTGCGCCGGATGGGCAGTGCCGCCATTGACCTGTGCCTCGTCGGCGATGGCCGACTGGACGGCTTCTTCGAGGTCGGTCTCAACCCGTGGGACCTCGCAGCCGGGTGGTTGGTCGTCACCGAGGCCGGAGGATCTGTCTCCGGGGTCGGCGGTGGCGCGCCTGGTGTGGACCTGGTCGTCGCGGCCAACCCGGCCCTGCACCCTCGGCTGCTGGCGCTGCTGGAGTCACCGGCTTAGGGCGCAGGTCGACCCTCGGAGCGATCGGAGGTAAGACCGCTTGCAGGGGCGACCCGTCCTGTGTGACCCAATCGATATGCGAAACGCATGTGCGCTCGGCCTCTGAATAGGGCACAATCACGCCCCGCAGGCAGTGACGTGTCGTTGGCCCCGGTGCAGCCGGGCACAAATTCGACGATCTGAGCGTTAGCCGCGACGAGCCACCGCAGGCCGACAGTGATGGAGGAGACCGAACGGGCATGGCGACCGACTACGACGCACCACGCAAGACCGACGACGATCTGTCAGAAGACTCCCTTGAGGAGCTCAAAGCCCGACGTGTGGACAAGGCGTCCTCGACCGTTGACGTTGACGAGACCGAGCAGGCCGAAGGCTTCGAACTTCCCGGCGCCGACCTGTCCGGTGAGGAGTTGTCCTACCGGGTGATTCCGCGCCAGGCCGACGAATTCACGTGTTCCCGCTGCTTCCTCGTGCACCACCGGTCCCAGTTGGCCAAGAACGTCGGTGGGCAGATGGTCTGCCGGGAGTGCGTCGCCTGATGCCCGGCGTGCCGGTCCAGGTGCACCGACTCGACCCGGACCTGCCCCTCCCGGCCTACGCCCATCCGGGCGACGCTGGCATCGACCTGTTCGCGCGTGTCGACGTGCTCCTTGCCCCCGGGCAGCGAGCGCTCGTGCCCACCGGCATCGCGATCGCCCTCCCCGAGGGGTATGCCGCGTTCGGCCACCCCCGCTCGGGGCTGGCGATCCGTCACGGCATCACCATCCTCAACGCGCCCGGAACCATCGACTCGGGCTATCGCGGTGAGATCTTCGTCAACCTGGTCAACCTTGATGCCTCCGAGAGCTTTCAGGTCAGCCGCGGCGATCGAATCGCCCAGTTGGTCGTCCAACGCGTCGAAGCGGTGCAGTGGGTGGAGGTCGATTCGCTCCCGGACAGCCCCCGGGGGGACACTGGACACGGAGCCAGTGGCGGCTTCGGGGCCTGACCCCGCCGCCGCAGGCCGAACGACCTCTGCCCAACAGGACTGGATGACGCAACGTGGGACTTTTCGGGCGCAAGCGCGCCAAGGACGAGACGGAACGGCCGGTGGCCGAGACCGGAGCGGACGGCATACCGGCGTCCCTGCCGAGTGACGCTGAGGCGACTGCCGCGACGGTCGCCGAGTCCGATGACTGGGAGCCGGAGACGCCGTTCAGCCGGCTGCGCGGCCCCTTCGATCGTGCCGAGGTGACCCGCGACGACACACGGGTCGAGTTGGGCAGCCTGTGGGTGGCGATCACGGACGGAGTCCAGGTCGCGTTGCAGGTGGACGAGTCGACGCAGACCCCGGTCGGCATCCAACTCTCCTTGGGCACGTCAGGCGCCTACCTGCAGGCGTATGCCGCGCCCCGCACCGAGGGCATCTGGCCTGAGATCCGCACCGAGGTGGCTCAATCGGTTGTCGCGGCAGGCGGTCGCGCGGAGCTCGTGAGCGGCCCGCTCGGCAAGGAGTTGCGGCTGCACCAGCGCGGCGGCGTCCCGATCCGGCTGCTCGGGGTGGACGGCCCCCGTTGGTTCCTTCGGGCCCTCGTCACCGGCCCCGCCGCCGTCGACGAGCAGGCTGGCGACGCGCTCATCGAGGTCATCCGCAAGACGGTGGTCGACCGGGGCACCCAGGCGATGGCGCCGCGCGAGCAACTGCCCCTTCGGCTGCCCCAGGCCGACGGCCCCGAAGCCGCGCGTCCCGACGCATCGCCTGGGGGAGAGCCGACCCCGGCGGGGTTCGATGACCTGCAGCCCTTCGAACGGGGCCCTGAGATCACCGAGGTCCACTAGCCATGTCTGACGAGGGCAGCCCGGGTCGTTCCGAGTCGAGCACATGGAGCCGGCTCATGGGTCGGCTGACCAAGTCGTCGGCCGAGTTGCAGGCTGACGAGCTCCACGACGCCAGCCTTCGCCTGGGAGCGACCCCCATCTCAGCGTTGGTCCCTCGGCAGCGGGTGACCGTGAGCGGCGAGGTTCGCTCAGTGGCGCTGCGGCCTCAGGTGCAGGTCCCGGCCCTGGTCGCAGAGGTCTTCGACGGAACGGGCACGCTCATCCTTGTCTGGCTCGGTCGTCGGGCAGTGGCGGGGATCGTCCCCGGGGTCATGCTGCGGATCCACGGAAGGGTCACTGACCTGCGCGCCGGGCCGACGATCTACAACCCCGCCTACGAGATCCTGCCGCAGCATGGCTGATCAGACCGATGCGGGTCGTCCGGCCGCCCAGGAGTCGTTCGTCACCGTCGAAGAGGTGTTGCGGGCCCGCCTCGGGACCGTGTTCGGAGGCTGGCGCGGCGCCGTCGAGTCGGCCGTGCCGACCGTCCTCTTCGTCGTCGTATGGAACGTCACCAGCGACATCCCCCTCGCTGCCCTGTCGGCCCTCGCAGCGGCCGTCGTCATCGCCGGGATCCGCCTGGCCCAGGGTCAGACGTTGCGCTATGTCGGGTGGGCGGTGATCGCTGTCGTCATTTCGGGAGTGGTGGCCACGCGCACCGGGCGGGCCCAGGATGCCTTCTTGCCGGGGATGCTCCAGACCGGGTTCTCCCTGCTGGTCTTCACCATCTCCAACCTCGTGCGCTGGCCGGTCATCGGCTTCCTCATCGCGGCGGGCGACCCGGAGCTCATGCAGACCAGTGCCCGGGTCCGGTTCGCCGGTTCCCGCGAGGGACGGGCCGCGATGGCCCGGATGGCCGATGAGCAGCGGGCCGCGGCGGAGCAGGCCGCCGAGGCCGACGCGCAGGCCATGAGCCACGCGTTCACGTCCTGGCGCCGTCACGACGGGATCGTCAAGGTGGCCAGCCGGCTCGGCTGGGTGCTCGTGGGGCTGGCCGTGCTGCGCCTCTCGATCCAGATCCCGCTCTATCTGCAGGGTGCGGTGGAAGCGCTCGGGGTGGCCAAACTCGTGCTCGGCTGGCCGGCATACCTGCTGGCGGTAGGGGCGGGAGCGCTCCTGCTGCTGCGTGGACACACTCCGCTGGACGCCCCCAGCAGCGCAGCGGCGGACGCCACCGACGACTGAGCCGCGTGCGGCGAGGTCCTTCCCTCGACCGTGCGGCGGGTGTCGTCACTCGTCGTCGTCGTCCTCATCCTTGCCGCGCGGCAGGTGGCCGGGGGAGAGCAGGTTCTCGAGGTTGTCTTCCATGGTGCGCGCCGCGATGAACAGCAGTTCATCTTGCGGCTCGAGCGCATCGTCGCGGCTGGGCGCGATGGGCCGACCCTCCCGGATGATGCCCACGAGAACGGTGTCCTCGGGCCAGGGGATGTCGCCCACCCGCGCGCCGGCGTAGGGGCTGGTCGGCGGCAAGGTCATCTCGACCATGGCCGACTTGGCCTGGCGGAACTCGAACACCCGCACGAGGTCACCGATGCTGACGGCCTCCTCGACGAGCGCGGTCATCAGACGAGGGGTCGACACGGCGACGTCCACGCCCCAGGCCTCATCGAACATCCACTCGTTCCGGGGATTGTTGACGCGGGCGACGGTCCGGGGGACGCCGAACTCCGTCTTGGCCAGCAGCGAGACGACGAGGTTGGCCTTGTCGTCACCGGTTGCGGCGACGACGACGTCACAGGCCTCCAGGTGGGCTTCCTCGAGGGCAGAGATCTCACAGGCGTCGGCGAGCAGCCAGGTGGCGTCGGGGACGCGGGAGGCCACGACATCGTCGGCGTCACGGTCGATGAGCAACACCTGATGGCCGTTGTGCAGGAGCTCGCGAGCGATGGATCGCCCGACGCTGCCGGCTCCGACGATGGCGACGCGCATGGGATGTCCTTGGCTGGGCTGGAGATGGCGGGGTGGTTATTCGTGCGGCGGGCGCGCGGCGAAGACGCGCTCCAACCGGTCGAGCTCGGTCGCGGGCGCGCAGACGTGCATGAGATCGCCGTCCTGCAAGACCGTGTCGGCGTCCGGCACCATGCCTTCGCCGAGCCGGGTGAGGAAGGCGACCCGCGTCGAGGCCAGCCGTTCGATCGTCGTGACGCGACGACCGACCCAGGCCGCGGCCACGGGGACCTCGGCGAGGACCACCTGGCCGCTGGGGTCGGTGAACGCAGGCACCGAGCCGGTCGGCAGCAGGCGGTGGATGATCTGATCGGCCGTCCAGCGCACCGTCGCGACGGTCGGGATGCCGAGGCGCTGATAGACCGCGGCGCGGCGCGGGTCATAGATGCGCGCGGCGACGTGCTCGACCCCGAAGGTCTCGCGGGCGACCCGGGCGGCCAGGATGTTGGAGTTGTCACCGCTGGAGACCGCCGCGAAGGCATATGCCTCTCGAATCCCGGCCGCCACGAGAACTCCGCGGTCGAAGCCCATGCCGGTGATGGTCCGCCCCTCGAACGAACTGCCCAGCCGCCGGAACGAGGTGGGGTCCATGTCGATGACGGCGACGTCGTGTCCGAGGTCGGACAGACTCCGCGCGAGGGTCGCACCTACGCGCCCGCAGCCCATGATGACGAAGTGCACGCTCCGACGCTACACCGGCGGTAACGCGCATCTCACACCGGCGACGACGGTGCGCAGGTATGCCGCGCAACGGCATACCATGCGATTTGTGCCTGCTCTCGGCCAAGTAGCCAAGCGGATCCTCGTCGGTCGTGCCATGCGCAGCGATCGGCTCGGGGAGACCCTCCTGCCCAAGAAGCTCGCCCTGCCGATCTTCGCCAGTGACGCCCTGTCGTCGGTAGCCTATGCCCCCGACGAGATCCTCATCATGTTGGGGTTGGCTGGCGGTGCCTTCGCCGCCATGCACTCGTGGCAGATCACGCTCGGTGTCATCTTCGTCATGGTCATCGTCGTGGCGTCCTACCGCCAGAACGTCCATGCCTACCCGTCCGGTGGCGGCGACTACGAGGTGGCGACGGAGAACCTCGGCCCCAAGGCCGGGCTGACCGTCGCCTCGGCCCTGCTGGTCGACTACGTCCTCACGGTCGCGGTGTCGATCTCGTCCGGCGTCCAAAACGCGAGGGCGGCCCTTCCCTTTATCTCCGGGCATGAGGTCGTCATCGCAGTGGGGCTCATCGTGCTCCTCATGGCGATGAACTTGCGCGGAGTTCGCGAATCGGGGAAGGCCTTCGCGATTCCTGTCTACGCCTTCATGTTTGGCATCATCGGCATGGGTGTGTGGGGGTTCATCAAGGGGTTGACCGGCACCTTGGGCCAGGCCCCGAGCGCCGGCCTCGAACTCGTCGCCGAGCCAGGGCACGACGCGGTGGGGCTGGCCGCCATGTTCCTGCTGCTGCGGGCCTTCTCCTCTGGGTGCGCCGCGCTCACCGGGGTGGAGGCGATCTCCAACGGGGTCCCTGCCTTCAAGAAGCCCAAGAGCGCCAATGCGGCGGCGACCCTGCTGCTCATGGGTGTCATCTCGGTCACCATGCTTGCGTCGATCATCGCGCTGAGCCGGATGACCGGGGTGCAGATGGCCGACAGCAGTGCGGTGGGTGAGGTCCTGCTGCGCGACGGTGTGCCGGTCGGTGATACCTACGTCCAGGACACCGTCATCGGCCAGTTGGCCAAGACGGTCTTCTCCGACTTCCCGATCGGGCTCTACTTCGTCACGGCCGTCACCGGGATCATCCTCGTCCTCGCGGCTAACACGGCGTTCAACGGCTTCCCGGTGCTGGGCTCGATCCTCGCGAAGGACGGCTTCCTGCCGCGGCAGTTGCAGTCGCGCGGTGACCGGCTGGCCTTCTCCAACGGCATTGCGATCCTCGCCGCGGCCGCAATCTTCCTCGTCATCGCCTACAACGCCGACGTCACCCAGCTCATCCAGCTCTACATCGTCGGCGTCTTCGTGTCGTTCTCAATGAGCCAGACGGGCATGATCCGGCACTGGAACCGGCTGCTCAAGGAGGAGACCGACCCCAAGGCCCGGTCGAAGATGTTCCGGGCCCGGATCATCAACGCGGTCGGCGCCGCCATGTCGATCACCGTGCTGCTCGTCGTGCTGGTCACGAAGTTCCAGGCCGGCGCGAAGTACGCCATCCTCGCTATGGCCGTCCTCTACGTCATGATGTTGGCGATCAACCGCCACTACCGGCACGTGAGCCAGGAGCTGGCCCTGCGCGATGACCTGCGCGAGGCGATCCTGCCCAGCCGGGTGCATGCGCTGGTCCTGGTCTCCAAGTTGCACAAGCCGGCCATGCGGGCCATCGCTTATGCCCGCGCGACCCGTCCCTCGGTGCTTGAGGCGCTCACCGTCGAAGTCGACCCGGAGGAGACTGCGGCGTTGGGTCGCGAGTGGATCGCTCGTGACGTCCCGGTGACCCTCAAGATCGTCGCGTCTCCCTACCGCGAGATCACCCGGCCGATCATCGACTACGTCAAGTCGCTACGCACCGACAACCCCCGGGACGTCGTCATCGTCTACGTGCCGGAATACGTCGTCGGCCACTGGTGGGAGCAACTCCTGCACAACCAGAGTGCGCTGCGTCTGCGGGTGCGTCTGCACTTCATCCCTGGGGTCATGGTCGCCAGCGTGCCCTGGCAGTTGCGCTCGTCCGAGGGGCAGTCGGACGACTGGGACGACCGCTCGGTCCCTGGCCGCGCCGGCAACATCGCCCCGTGAGCCCCGTCTCCCGTTCGTCCGGCCGACAGCGCCGGTATGCCGGTCCGCGCAAGCCCGCGGGTCCCCGCGGAGAGTCGCTCGTCGGCGAGGTCTTCGAGGTCGAGGTCGGGCCGGTCGCCCATGGTGGCTTCTGCGTCGCCCGGCACGACGGCCGCGTCGTCTTTGTGCGGCATACCTTGCCGGGGGAGCGAGTGCGCGCGAAGGTGACCGAAGGAGGCAGCGAGGACCGCTTCCTGCGGGCTGACGCCGTCGAGGTCCTCTCCCCGTCGGCGGACCGTGTGGATCCGGTATGCCGCCACGCCGGCCCGGGCGGGTGCGGCGGATGCGACTGGCAGCACGTCGACCTGGCCGCCCAGCGCCGGCTCAAAGGTGCAGTCGTGGCTGAACAACTGTGGCGGCTCGCCGGCATCGACCGCTCGGTCGAGGTGCTTCCGGTGCCAGGTGACGTGGACGGCTTCGGCTGGCGCACGAGGGTGGAGTTCGCGGTCGATCGGGCCGGGCGGGCGGGGCTGCGGCCGACCCGCTCGCATGCGGTCCTCCCGATCATGCAGTGCCCGATCGCCGACCCGCGGGTGCTGGCGAGCGGGGTGCTCGCGGACGACTGGTCCGGTGCGAAGGCGGTCGACGTCGTCGCGCCCTCAGGTGGAGGAGCCGTGGTCGTCGTGCCGATTCCGGCTGCTGCCGGCAGCGTTCCCGAGATCCGCGAACGAGTCGAATCCGCCTCGTGGACAGGTGAGTTCGACGTCTCAGCGCGTGGCTTCTGGCAGGTGCACCCGGGCGCGGCGGCCACCTTTGTCGACCGGGTCCTCGCCGAGCTCAACCCGCGCCCGGGGGAGCGGGTGCTCGACCTGTATGCCGGTGTCGGCCTGTTCGCTGTGCCGCTGGCCGATGCGGTGGGCCCGGGCGGTGCGGTGCTGGCCGTCGAGGGGGATGTCCTCGCCTGCGAGTTGGCCGTGCGTAATGCAGGCAACCGCACCTGGATTGAGGTCGTCCCTGACCGGGTTGAGGAGGTGCTGGCCTCAACGTCGCCGGACGCGTGGTCCAGCGCCGATCTGGTCGTCCTCGACCCACCTCGGACGGGGGCTGGGCGCGCGGTCATCGAGGCCGTGGCTCGGTTGCAGCCGCGGGCCGTCGCCTATGTCGCCTGTGATCCGGCCGCACTGGCTCGAGATCTGGGCTATGCGCGCGAGGCCGGCTACGTGTTGGGTGGGCTCACGGCATACGACGCCTTCCCGATGACCCACCACGTGGAGTGCATCGCCGTGCTGAAGCCAACCTGATCCGACCGGCGATGACGCGCGGCGTGCGAACTAGCGCCCGTCCGTGTCAGAGGCCGAAAAGGGTCAGGAGTTCGCGCGGTGTGAGGACTTCAATGCCGAGATTCTTGGCCGCATGCAGGTCGTCGTCGCCGCTGGCGAGAGCGTCCGCTGCCGTGCCGAGCGCAAGTGCGACGAGGTAGTCGTCCTTCGGGTCGCGTGTGACCGATGGGGGATTGGCGATGTCTGCGTGCCACTCGGCGAGCCGGCGAATCAGATCCTCGAACGCGGCACCTGCCCCCGGCTTGACGTACCTAGATAGCTTCGGCCGAGCGAGCACGTACACGACCTCATCCACCAGATGTTGGGTCACGACCGGAACGAGCGTTCCTTCGTCGATCAATCGGATGATGAGGCCGAGGGCACCGTTGGGCGTGATCGTGGCCGAGATGAACACATTGGGGTCGATGACGACCCGACGCGGTGGAGCACCGCTCACGCGGTGGCGCGCTCGGCCCGGGAGGCGGCGAGCTCGTCTTTCGCGAGAGCCATCGCGTCCTCCTCCGAGATTTCCTTGCCGGTCCGGTAGGCAGCCAGCGTCTGCCCGAGACGACCGCCACCGAGCCCGCGGCGAATGGCAGCAGCCAGTACTTCGCTGCGGGACCTGCCCGACTCGGCCGCCTGGGCGTCGAGCAACTCGATCAGGTCGTCGTCGACGTTGACCGGAAGAACTGTCATCGGGCACCTCCTAGGGCTGGTGTCAACAGGTGGGTGCCTAGTCTACGCGGGCGGTACCGACAGGGCGGAGCCTGCGCTTGGAGGGTGTTGCTGTTCTGCAGGCGGACAGGTAGTGCAGGATCGTAGGTGGACGTGCTAATTTATCTTGACGTCAAGATATGTGAACCAGGAAGGGAGCCGACGTGGGCAACGTCGCAGCATCGGTGAACAGCTTCGGGGCCAAAGGACAGCTGGAGGTCGGTGATGCGTCCTACACGATCTTCCGCCTTGCTGCGGTCGATGGGAGCGCGACGCTGCCCTACAGCCTGAAGGTTCTCTTGGAGAATCTCCTGCGGACCGAGGACGGCGCGAACATCACCGCCGAGCACATCAGGGCCATCGGCAACTGGGACGAGAACGCTGACCCGGACACAGAGATCCAGTTCACCCCCGCCCGCGTCGTCATGCAGGACTTCACCGGCGTGCCGTGTGTTGTCGACCTGGCGACCATGCGTGAGGCCGTCGTCGCGCTCGGCGGCGACCCGTCCAAGATCAACCCGCTCGCTCCGGCCGAGTTGGTCATCGACCACTCGGTGCAGATTGACGTCTTCGGCAACGCGGGCGCCTTCGAGAAGAACGTCGAGCTGGAGTACACCCGCAACCGCGAGCGCTACCAGTTCCTGCGCTGGGGGCAGACGGCGTTCGAGGAGTTCAAGGTTGTCCCGCCGGGCACCGGCATCGTCCACCAGGTCAACATCGAGCGCCTGGCCCGCACCGTCATGGTCCGCGACGGCTTGGCCTACCCCGACACCTGCGTGGGCACTGACTCGCACACGACGATGGTCAACGGACTGGGTGTCCTGGGCTGGGGCGTCGGCGGCATTGAGGCCGAGGCCGCGATGCTCGGGCAGCCGGTGTCGATGCTCATCCCGCGGGTGGTGGGCTTCAAGCTGACCGGCGCGACGACCCCTGGCGTCACCGCGACGGATGTCGTCCTCACCATCACCGACATGCTGCGCAAGCACGGCGTGGTCGGCAAGTTCGTCGAGTTCTACGGCGAGGGTGTCGGCACGATCCCGCTGGCCAACCGCGCGACGATCGCCAACATGAGCCCCGAGTTCGGCTCGACCTGTGCGATCTTCCCCATCGACGACAAGACGATCGACTACTTGCGCCTCACCGGCCGGGCCGATGACGCCGTCGCCCTCGTCGAGGCCTACGCCAAGGACCAGGGCCTGTGGCTCGACCCGGCCGCCGAGCCCCGCTTCAGCGAGAAGCTCGAGCTTGACCTGTCCACGGTCGTCCCGTCCATCGCCGGCCCGAAGCGTCCTCAGGACCGCATCGAGCTGTCCTCGGCCAAGGCGGCCTTCGCCACGTCGCTGCCGACCTACACGAGCGACCCCGGCAAGCGGGTCCCGGTGCAGATGGCCGACGGGCGTTCCTTCGAGCTGTTCAACGGGGCGGTGTCCATCGCGTCGATCACCTCGTGCACCAACACGTCGAACCCGTCGGTGATGATCGCCGCGGGTCTGGTCGCTCGCAAGGCGGCCGCGAAGGGTCTGGCCCGCAAGCCCTGGGTGAAGACTTCGATGGCCCCCGGCTCCAAGGTCGTCACCGGCTACTACGAGGCCGCCGGCCTGTGGCCGGACCTCGAGGCCATCGGCTTCTACCTCGTCGGTTACGGCTGCGCGACGTGCATCGGCAACTCTGGCCCCTTGGAGCCGGAGATCTCCGAGGCGATCAACGCCAACGACCTGGCCGTCACCGCAGTCTTGTCGGGCAACCGCAACTTCGAGGGTCGGATCAGCCCCGACGTCAAGATGAACTACCTCGCCTCGCCGCCGTTGGTCATCGCCTACGCCTTGGCAGGGACGATGGACTTCGACTTCGAGACCGACTCGCTCGGCACCGACCAGGACGGCAACCCGGTCTACCTGCGCGACATCTGGCCCTCGCCCGAGGAGATCCAGTCGCTCATGGACTCCTCCATCAAGAAGGAGTTGTTCACCAAGGAGTATGCCGACGTCTTCGCCGGCGACTCGCGGTGGCAGTCGCTGCAGACCCCCGTCGGCAAGACCTTCGAGTGGGACGGCGAGTCGACCTACGTCCGCAAGCCCCCCTACTTCGAGGGCATGGCCCTGGAGCCCTCGCCCGTCGCCGACATCGCCGGCGCTCGCGTCCTGGCGTTCCTCGGTGACTCGGTGACGACCGACCACATCAGCCCGGCCGGCTCGATCAAGGTCGACAGCCCGGCCGGTAAGTACCTCGCGGCCCACGGCGTCGAGCGCAAGGACTTCAACTCCTACGGCTCGCGGCGTGGCAACCATGAGGTGATGATCCGCGGCACCTTCGCCAACATCCGGCTCAAGAACCTCCTGCTCGACGGGGTCGAGGGTGGCTTCACCCGCGACTTCCTCGATGGTGGGGCGCAGACGACGATCTACGACGCGTCCGCGGCATACCAGGCCGCCGGGGTGCCGCTGGTCGTCCTCGCGGGCAAGGAGTATGGCTCCGGGTCCAGCCGCGACTGGGCCGCCAAGGGCACCCGGTTGCTGGGCGTCAAGGCCGTCATCGCCGAGAGCTACGAGCGGATCCACCGCTCCAACCTCATCGGCATGGGCGTTCTGCCACTGCAGTTCCCGGCCGGCGAGAACGCCGCGAGCCTGGGCCTGGACGGCACCGAGACGTTCGACATCTCGGGCGTGACGGAACTCAACGACGGCGTCACCCCGCGCACCCTGCGGGTGACCGCGACCAAGCCGTCCGGCGACGTCGTCGCCTTCGACGCGCCGCTGCGGATCGACACCCCCGGAGAGCGCGACTACTACCGCAACGACGGCATCCTGCAGTACGTCCTGCGTTCGCTCGTCAGCTGACCCCACTCGCGCCTCACCCGCGCGTGACCCATGCGCATCCGGTATGCCGCCCGCTCACCTTGAGCGGGCGGCATACCGCTGTCGGGGGTGGGGACACCTGTCGGAGGTTGGGGGCACACTGAGTGCCGTGAGTGTGAACGTTCCGCCGGGCTGGCCCCCGGGTGTGCCGCCCGCCGGGGCTCCCGGCTGGGTCGAGCGTGCCGTCGGTTGGCTCCTGGACCACTGCCCGGCCGAGTTCCGTCGGTATGCCGGGCTGCGCAAGAACCCGCTCGCCCTCGCCTGGCTGGCCCAACGTCACCTGGAAGGCGAGATCGCGGTGCTGCGCCAGGCCTACCGGGACGTGCGCGTCGAGGTCGGCCCGCACGTGACGCCGGAGGCCCTGGCCGAGATCCTCATTGCGCTCGAGGCCGAAGGGCTGCGGCTGGTGGCCGACCGGCGCAGCGCCGAGTTGCTGCATGAGGCCCTGGCCGGGAAGGTCTTCGTCCCTCGGCTGTGAGCGACGGCCAGCGTGGATGAGGGTGGTGTCACTTGGATGAGGTTCTCGGGGTAGACAGGCGTCACCACTCTCATACAAGCGGCGGAGCAAGGGGCCGGGGCCTCCGGAATAGCTGATGTCCGGGCGCAGCCTTGGCCACGTCGCCACTGCTGATCCGGTCGCCAGGGCGTGAACTAGACTTGACCGACCCCGAACGCTGGAAGGACGCCCTTCGTGGCCCTGCTGGACTCCATCGACGGACCCGCCGATCTGCGGACCCTCCGCCCTGATCAACTGCCCCAACTGGCGCAGGAGATTCGCGACTTCCTCATCACGTCGGTGACGCGCACCGGCGGGCACCTGGGGCCCAACCTCGGGGTGGTCGAGTTGACCATCGCCCTCCACCGAGTCTTCGACTCACCGCGTGACGCCGTCGTCTGGGACACCGGCCACCAGGCTTACGTCCACAAGTTGCTCACCGGCCGTAAGGACTTTGACCGGTTGCGTACCAAAGGGGGACTCTCCGGCTACCCCAGCCGGTCCGAGTCACCGCACGACGTCGTCGAGAACTCCCACGCCTCGACGGCCCTGTCGTGGGCGGATGGGATCGCCAAGGCGCGCCGGGTGCAGGGCGAGCGGGAGCGGCATACCGTCGCGGTCATCGGTGACGGCGCGCTCACCGGGGGGATGGCGTGGGAAGCCCTCAACAACATCGCCGCCGACAAGGACCTCCCGCTGGTCATCGTCGTCAACGACAACGCCCGCTCCTATGCCCCGACCAAGGGCGGCCTGGCCGACCACCTGGCGACGCTGCGCACGAAACGTGGCTACGAGAGCGTCCTGGACTTCGGCAAGGTGGCGCTCTCACGCACCCCGGTCGTGGGCGGGGTCATGTACGACGCCGTCCACGGACTCAAGAAGGGCATCAAGGACGTCCTCTCGCCCCAGGGCATGTTCGAAGACCTCGGGCTGAAATATGTCGGGCCGGTCGACGGGCATCAGGAGCAGTCGATTGAGCATGCCCTGCGCAAGGCCAAGGCCTTCGGAGGGCCGGTCATCGTCCACGTCATCACCAAGAAGGGCAAGGGTTACGGCCTGGCCCGCGCCAACGAGGCCGACCGCTTCCACGCCGTCGACAAGATCAACCCAGAGACCGGGTTGCCGTTGCAGGTCAAGGGCCGAATCTGGACCGACGAGTTCAGTGCAGCAATCGTCCGGGTGGGGGAGCGGCGGCCGGACGTCGTCGCGATCACCGCCGCGATGCTCATCCCCGTGGGTCTGGAGGAGTTCGCCCGCCGGTTCCCCGACCGGGTCTTCGACGTCGGCATCGCCGAGCAGCACGCGCTCACCATGGCCGCGGGCCTCGCGTATGCCGGCCTGCATCCGGTCGTGTGCGTCTACGCCACCTTCCTCAACCGCGCCTTCGACCAACTGCTCATGGACTGCGCGATGCATCGGGCCGGTGTCACTGTGGTGCTTGACCGCGCCGGGGTCACCGGCACCGATGGCGCCTCGCACAACGGCATGTGGGACATGACCCTCACCGGCCTCATGCCGGGGGTCCGGGTGTGTGCGCCGCGCGACGCCGCCGAGTTGGACCGGGCCCTGGACGAGGCCGTCGGCGTGTCGGACGGGCCGACGGTCATCCGCTTCTCCAAGCAGAACCCGCCCGCCCCCATGCCTGCCGTGCGCGAGGTGGGCGCGGTCGACGTGTTGCGCGACCCCGAGCCGGGCCAAGGCGTCGACCTGCTCATCGTCGGCGTCGGCGAGATGGCAGCGACCGCACTGGCGGTCGCCGAGAAGCTCGCCGGCAACGGCCTGGGGGTCCAGGTCGCCGACCCGCGCTGGTGCGTTCCGGTCAGTGCTGACCTGGTGTCGCTGGCTGCCGGAGCCAAGGCCGTCGCAGTCATCGAGGACAACCTCGTCGTCGGCGGAGTGGGTTCGCAGGTGACCCAGGCGCTGCGAGAGGCGGGGCTGACCATGCCGTGCCAGCTGCACGGCATACCCAAGCGGTTCCTTGGGCACGCCTCCCGAGGTGAGGTTCTGGAGGAGATTGGCCTCACCCCGGAGGCGATCGCCGACCGGATCACCGCCACAATGCAGGCATGACCTTCCACGTCCACGACCTGTCGGTCGGGCCGATCGCCGACGAGGCGCCCGTTGTCATCGCCGTCCACGGGATCACGGCCAACGGAATGTGCTGGCCGCTTCTCGCCGACGAGTTGGCCGGGCGACGACCCGGGGTGCGGTTCTTGGCACCCGATCTGCGGGGACGGGCCGAGAGCCCGGCCGACGACGACCACGCCGGGCTCGACGTCCACGTCGCCGACCTGGTCGCGCTGGCGAGGGAGCACGGCGGTCGGGCGATCTTCGTCGGGCATTCGATGGGGGCGTTCGTCTGCGCGTTGCTGGCCGCGACGCACCCCGATGTGGCTGCTGGCGTGGTGCTGGTCGACGGCGGGCTGTCCTTCCCCTTCCCGCCGGGCCTGGACATCGACGCGACGTTGGCGGCGGCGCTCGGCCCATCGCTGGCGCGACTGTCGATGACCTTCGCCGACGAGGACGAGTTGCTCACCTTCGTGTCCACGAACCCCGCGTTAGGGTCGCTGCTGGACGGCGAGTTCGGCGAGGCCGCGCGCACCTACCTGCGTCACGACATCGTGCGCGGCGAGGACGGGCTCGTGCGCAGTTCGTGTTCGCTCGACGCGGTGCGCGCCGACGGACGCGGCATGTTGGTCCACCCGCGATTGCCTGGAGCTGTGCGTGAGGCGGTGGACGCGGGTGTGCCGATGGAGTTGCTTTGGGCGCCCCGAGGGCTCTTCGACGAGCCGCAAGGCATGTATGACGAGGAGCGACTGGCGGTGCTCGGGCTGCCCGAGGCTCTTCGGGTGACCCAAGTGCCCGACACCAACCACTTCAGCATCCTGCTGGGTGCCGAGGGCATTGCGGCGATCGGCGATGCCGTCGAGCGGCACCTCGACGCCTGATCGCTCCGATTGGTGGCGCGGCGGCGATCCTGACGAGGCAGACGCGGCATACTGCGGCGATGGACTCAGCACCGATCAGCAGCGGCAGTGGCACACCCCAGGACCCATGGCGGTTGAAGACCCCGCCGTTGAGTTCCGACTACACGATGCACAAGGACGTTCGCGATGGAGTCGAGGTCATCGTCTGCACCGTTGGCAAGACGGTGCTCCTCTACGACGGTCGGTGCGTGGCCGACCTGCACGCGATGCTGACGGCGCAGGGGGACTGGGTGGAGTTGGGCTCGGCGGACGAGCAGAAGCCGGCCAAGGAAGGCACTGTGGAGGCGTGGGGTCGGTCTGCGGACAATCCCGTGGGTGGCTGGTACGGGCTCAAGAAGGGGCTGCGGGGGCGGTTCGGGATGTACGTCCCGCCGCTGCTGGAACATCTCGGCCTTGCCGAGGTTGAACACAACCCTCGCGGAAATCGGATGCGCGCGATCTAGCCTGACCCGGCGGGGCCGCCTACCTCAGCGCGAGACCGCCGGCTCAACCCGAGGGGCGGGAGCGCGGCCGGGTGGGGAGCAGTCGGCGCAGTCGCAGGGCGAGTTGAACCTCAAGGGCGCGCTCCGGCTCGTCCCAGTCGGCGCCAAGGAGCCGACCAACGCGGCTCATCCGCTGGACGACGGTGTTGACGTGCACGTGCAGCGGCTCGCTCGCCCGCGCCGCGCTGCCGCCTGCGGCGAAATAGGCCTCCAGGGTCTTGACGAGCTCTGCCCCGCGCTCGCGGTCGTAGTCGATCACCGGGCCGATGACCCGCTCCACGTAGGCGGCGATGTCCGGAGCCGAGCCGACGACGAGCCCAGCGAAGCCCAGGTCGGCAGCGGCGGCGCTCTCCCCGCGCCGGTCGAGGGCGAGCATCGCATCAAGGGTTCGGCGGGCCTCCCCAAAGGCATCCGGTATGCCGTCCATCCCCGCCACGGGGCCTACTCCCGCGGCGGTCACTTCACCGAAGGAGCGCAGCCGAGCGGCGAGCCGGGACGCTGCCGCGCTCGGGTCGGCGTCGGCGACGAGGGCCACGGCGGTGCGCCCGGCCTCGCCGACGATCCCCGAACGTCCCACGGCCACTCCCGCGGCGAGCACGAGTGCCGACACCGGAGCGGTAGTGGCCCGCATGGCGATGACACAGAGCGGCACGCCCGCATCGAGCCCCTCTTTGCGCAGCACCCGGGTCGCCTCGGCCGACGGCAGCACCCCGGCGAGCAGATCTGTCACGAGATCGGAGACTCGGCGCTGCCGGGCCGCTTCGGTGTCGCGCTCGAAGAGCAGGACGAGAGCCGACACTGCTGCGGCTCGTTCGACGATGCGCCAATCAGCGTCGTGAAGTTGGCCGGCCACGCCGACGAGCGTCCCGAGATGGTGGTGGCCGGCCCGGACGGGCACGGCATACCTCATGTCTTCGACGGTGAGCCCCCCGGACGCCCGAGCCGCGCGCGCGAGCGGCGTGTCGGCCAGAGGATCGACCGCACCGGCTTCGACAGGGTCGCCGGGAGGTGTTCCGTGGGCGCTGCGGCGGGTTCCCGCGGCATCGGTGAGAACTGCCCACCCACCGACGAGGCCGACGAGGGCGGTCGTGAGATCAGTGACCCCACCGCCGGCGCCGATGAGTTCGGTGAACCGGTCGTGGGCCGCCGCCGAGCGCTCGATGACCTCGGTATGCCGCCGGACCGCCTCGTGGGCGACAGACAACGCCGCCAAGGCTCGCGCCGTCTCCTGATGGGCCCGCGCCTGGACCATCGAGACGGCCGCGAGGTCAGCGAGCGACCCGAGGAGGGCGACCTCCTCCTGCGTGAAGGTATGCCGCGTCCGATGCGCGGCGAAGAGGACCCCGACGAACTCGCCCTCGGCGACTAGCGGGGTGCCGCAGATGGCGACCAAACCTTCGTCCTGGACCCCCGTGTCGATCGTCGTTGTGTGGGCGAAGCGGTCGTCGTGGGGGTAGTCGGTGCTCCACCACGGCGAGAGGGACGAGGCGACCAACCCGCCGAGCCCGACCCCGAGCTCCAGCCTCAGCGCGCGGAAGGTCGGGGCGACAGCGCCGTCGGTCGCCCGCATGTAGGTATCGCCGCGCTCGGGATCGTAGAGGGTGAGATACGAGACGTCGGTGCCCATGAGGGCCCGGGCCCGACGAACGATCGCATCGAGCACCCCCGACGGGTCGCGCGCCGCCGCCAGATCCCGGGCGGTGTCGACGAGGGCTCGAAGTTGACCCTCGCGACGGCGCTGGTCCTCGGCGCGCAGGGCGACCGCGCGAGCCAACCGGTGCGCCTCGGGCTGCGCGCCGATCCGGTCGAGGTGATGGGTCGGCGCGCTGTCGGCGAGCAACCGCAGCAGTTCGAGGGACCCGTCCTGCGCCACGACCGTCGAGCCTACCGAGCGGCGACCGCGCGCGGCGGCTGAGAGCTCACGCGGGTGGCGCGACGAGGGCGATCTGGTCGGCCAGCGAGCGCGGCTCGACCGCGCCGGCGAGGTCGTCGATGGCGGCGGCTGCCTCGGTCAGCTCAGCGATCGTCGGAACGTGGTCGAAGCGCACGCCCGGTGCCTCGAGGGTGGCGACCCGGGCATAGCGACCCGCGCCCACCGAATAGACGTTGCCAGTGGCCGTGCAGCCGTCGCTCGCGAGCCAGGTGACGAGCGGCGACACCCATTCAGGGGCGAGTCGCTCGAGCAGTTCGGGGGCCATCATCGTTTCGGTCATCGCTGACTTCGCCAGTGGCGCAATGGCATTGGCGCGTATGCCGGCCCGCGCACCTTCCAGCGCGAGGGACCTGGTGAAGCCGACGAGACCGGCCTTGGCGGCGGCGTAGTTGACCTGACCGAAGTTGCCGTAGAGACCCGAACCCGAGGTCGTGTTGATGATCGAGCCGCCCCGTTCGGTGAGGTGCGGCCAGGCGGCCTTGGTCATGTGGAAGGCCCCGTGCAGGTGGACGGCGAGGACGGCCTCGATCATCTCGGGGGTGGCCTTGGCGAAGCTCTTGTCGCGGATGATCCCCGCGTTGTTGACCAGAACGTCGAGGCGCCCGAAAGCCTCGACCGCGGCCGCGACGGACACCGCGGCGCCCTCCCAGGTGTCGACCCCGGCGACGACCCCGAGGGCCGACCCTCCGGCGGCCGTCACCTCGGCGACGACCGCGGCTGGGTCGGTGACATCGCTGAGCACCACGTGTGCGCCGAGAGCGGCGAACGCGTGGGCGTGGGCCCGGCCGAGGCCGCCGGCTGCTCCGGTGATGAGGACGACGCGTCCGGTCATCGGGTGAGTGGTCATGCGGAGACTCCTTCAAGGGTGGGGGTGGATGTGGTGCGGGGTCGGAGGAGGGCGGCCAGACCCATGGGCTGAGGGAGGAAGATCCGCGAGTCCATGAGGGCGACGTCCTGCACGATCGGTGCGAAGTCCATCTGACCGAGGACGTCGCGCTCGACGTCGATGCCAGGAGCGACCTCGATGAGCCGCAGCCCGTCGGGGGTGGCGGCGAAGACGGCGCGCTCGGTGACGTAGAGGACCCGCTGACCCAGCGACGCGGCATACCGACCGTTGAAGGTGACCTGCTCGACGTGCCGGACCAGTTTGCGGCTGCGGCCCTCGGAGAGGATTGTCAGCCGTCCGTCGGAGATGCCGACCTGCATGCCGCCGGCGGTGAAGGTGCCGACGAAGACGACGGTCCGGGCGCTCTGGCTGATGTCGATGAAGCCACCGGCACCGGTGAGCCGCGGGCCGAATCGCGAGACATTGACGTTGCCGTCGGCGTCGAGCTCGGCCATTCCGAGGACCGTGAGGTCCAAGCCGCCGCCCTGGTAGAAGTCGAACTGCTGGTTCTGGTCGATGAGGGCGTCCGGGTTGAGCGCCGCGCCGAAGTCGCCGCCCGAGGCAGGCATCCCGCCGACGATCCCCGGCTCGGTGGTGAGGGTGATCCGGTCGATGACGTGCTCCTCGGCGGCCACCGTCGACACGCCGTCCGGCATACCGATCCCGAGGTTCACGACGCCGCCATCGGGCAACTCCATGGCCGCCCGGCGGGCAGCGATCTTGCGCTCGTTCATCGGCATCGGCGGGATGAGGTCCAACGGGATGCGCACCTCGTGGGCATAGCCGGGGTTGAAGGCGGTCGCGTAGGTCTGCCGGTGCAGCTCGGGGGGAGCGACGACGACGGCATCGACGAGGATGTGGGGGATCTTGACCAAGCGCGGGTCGAGGGTCCCGGCGGAAACGATCCGCTCGACCTGAACGATGACCTTGCCGCCGTTGTTGCGGGCGGCGCAGGCCATGGCGAGGTTGTCGAGGGTGAGCGCCTCGCGCTCCATGGTGATGTTGCCGTGCTCGTCGGCGGAGGTGCCGCGCAGGAGGGCGACGTCGATGGGGGTGGCGCGGTAGAACAGCAGCTCCTCACCGCCGAGATGCACGACCTCGACAAGGTCGTCAGTCGTGCGCTCGTTGACTCGGCCACCCTGGGAGCGAGGGTCGACGAAGGTATGCAGACCGATCCGAGAGACCGTGCCGGGCAGGCCGGCGGCCATGTCGCGGTAGAGCCGGCTGATGACGCCCTGGGGGAGGTTCCACCCCTCGATCTGACCGCTGACGGCGAGAGCCGCCACACGGGGAATCAGCCCCCAGTGGCCACCGACGACCCGGCGCAGCAGGCCCGGCTCGGCGAGCCGGTTGAGGCCCTGTTCTCCTCCGTCACCTTGTCCGGCCGCGAAGAGCAGGGTGAGCCCGGCCGGGTCGCCGCTCTCACGGAAGCGCCGAGCCAGCCCGTCGAGGAGGGCGTCGGGGGTGCCGCAGCCGACGAAGCCTGACGTGGCGATGGTCTCGCCGCTGCGGATGAGCTCCATGGCGGACTCGACCGACCGGACGAGTGAGGTGTGAGGTCCCGAGGCGACGGATCCGGGAGCAGCGGATCCGGGAGCAGGGGAGGCGATGGGGGTCATGAAGGCGGACCTCCGAGTGGACGGGTGGGGCGCGGAAGGCGCGGGCAGCGGTGCGGCTCGCGCTCAGTCCATCACCCCTGCGTACTCGTCTGGCATGTGGGCGGCATACATGCTCGACGGCCGGTAATGGTGGATCCACACATCGGCGGCGACGCCGTGCCTCGCCACGATGAAGACATCCCCTCTGACCCCGCAGCCTCCGGGAGAGCCATGAGCTTCCTCATCATCATTGCCGCGTTGGCCTTCCTCATGTGGATGGCCTATCGCGGGCACAGCGTCATCCTCTTCGCGCCGATCGCCGCTCTCGCCGCGGTCCTGCTCACCGACCCGTCCCTCGTCGCCCCGATGTTCACGGGCCTGTTCATGGACAAGATGGTCGGCTTCATCAAGAACTACTTCCCGGTGTTCCTCCTTGGCGCGATCTTCGGGAAGGTCATCGAGATGTCCGGCTTCGCCCGGGCCATCGTCACCTGGGTCATCAAGGTCGTTGGCGCCAAACGCGCGATCCTCTCGATCGTCCTCGTCTGCGCGCTGCTCACCTACGGTGGCGTCTCGCTGTTCGTGGTCGTGTTCGCCGTCTACCCCTTCGCGGCCGAGATGTTCCGCATGGGCGACATCCCCAAGCGACTCATCCCCGGCACGATCGCTCTCGGCGCGTTCACCTTCACGATGGACGCGCTGCCTGGCACCCCGCAGATCCAGAACATCATCCCGACGACCTTCTTCAAAACGAACGCGTATGCCGCCCCCATCCTCGGCTTCGTCGGTGCGATCTTCGTCTTCAGCCTCGGGATGCTCTACCTCGAGCGGGCCCGGCGCAAGGCGTTGGCCAAGGGCGAGGGCTATGGCGAGGGGCACATCAACGAGCCCGAGGTCTTCAGCGGCGAGCGCAAGGTCAACCCGGCCCTCGCCGTGCTGCCCCTCGTTCTCGTCGCCGTCGTCAACAAGGTCCTTACCTCGAAGATCCCCGAGTGGTTCGGCGACAAGGTGAGCTTCTCGCCGACCGTTGTCGGCAAGTCCGACCCCGTCACCGTCGCAGTCTCCAGCAACGTGGCGATCTGGGCGGTCGAGGGCGCGCTGCTCATCGGCATCCTCACCGTCATCGCCCTCGCCTGGAAGCCGGTGTCCAGCCACTTCGCCCACGGGTCCAAGGAGGCCGTCGGAGGGGCGATGCTCGCCGCGACGAACACCGCGTCGGAATACGGCTTCGGGGCGGTCATCGCTGCCCTGCCCGGGTTCCTCGTCGTCGCCAACGGCCTGGCCAAGATCCCCAACACGCTCGTCAACGAGGCTGTCACGGTCAACGTGCTCGCCGGCGTCACCGGCTCCGCCTCCGGAGGCCTGTCGATCGCCCTCGGCGCTATGGCCAACACCTTCGTCGAGAACGCGACGGCGGCCGGCATACCCATGGAGGTCCTGCACCGGGTGGCCTCGATGGCCAGCGGCGGCATGGACACGCTCCCGCACAACGGAGCCGTCATCACCCTGCTTGCTGTGACCGGCCTGACCCACAAGGTGTCCTACAAGGACATCTTCGCCATGACGATCATCAAGACCGTGGCGGTCTTCGTCGTCATCGGCTTCTACTACCTCACCCACCTGGTCTGACGGCGACGAAGCGGGGCCGGACCACCCAGTGGTCCGGCCCCGCTTGGTCTGCTCGCTCGGTCTGGCTGCGGTCAGATGTCGCGGAAGACCTCGATGGTCGCCCCGAGGTTGTTGAGGCGGTCGGCCAGGTCTTCGTAGCCGCGGTTGATGACGTAGATGTTGCGCAGCACCGAGGTCCCCGGGGCGGCCAGCATCGCGAGCAGGACGACGACGCCTGGGCGGAGTGCCGGTGGGCACATCACCTCGGCCGCGCGCCACTTCGTCGGCCCTTCGATGAGCACGCGGTGCGGGTCGAGCAACTGCACCTTGGCGCCGACCTTGGTGAGCTCGGTCAGGTAGATGGCGCGGTTGTCATAGACCCAGTCGTGCAACATCGTCGTGCCCTCGGCCATCGCGGCGATGAGCGCGAAGAACGGCAAGTTGTCGATGTTGAGGCCGGGGAACGGCAGCGGGTGGATCTTGTCGATCGGCGCCTTCAGCGGCCCGGGGATCGTTGTGATGTCCACCAAACGGGTGTGGCCGTTTGCCGAGAGGTACTCGGGGGTCATCTTGACCTGCATGCCCATGCCTTCGAGCGTGGCCAGCTCGATCTCCATGAACTCGATCGGCACGCGGCGGATCGTCAACTCCGACTCGGTCACCACTGCGGCCGCCAACAGGGACATCGCCTCGATGGGGTCCTCGCTGGGGGAGTACTCGACGTCGACGTCGATGTCGGCCACACCGGTGACCTTGAGGGTCGTCGATCCGATCCCCTCGATCTGCACGCCGAGCTTGAGCAGGAAGAAGCACAGGTCCTGCACCATGTAGTTGGGGCTGGCATTGCGGATCGTTGTCGTGCCCGGGTTGCGGGCGGCCGCCAGCAGGACGTTCTCGGTGACCGTGTCGCCACGCTCGGTGAGGATGATCGGCTTGTCGGGCTGGTGAGGGGCGGCATGGGCCTCGTAGAACCCGTGGGTCGCCACGACGTTCAACCCGAACGACCGCAGCGCCGCCAGGTGCGGCTCAACGGTGCGGGTGCCGAGGTCGCAGCCCCCGGCATACGGCAGTCGGAACTCGGCGCGGTCGTGCAGCAGCGGCCCGAGGAACATGATGACCGTGCGGGTGCGTCGAGCGGCGTCCTCGTCGATCCCCTCCAGGTCCAGCGTGGCGGGCGGCACGATCTCCAGGTCGTTGGAGTCCGGCAGCCACCGCACCTTGACCCCCATCGAGGACAACACCTCGATGATGCGGTTGACCTCCTCGATCCGGGCCAGGTTGCGCAACGTCGTGCGGCCGCGGTTGAGCAGCGTCGCGCACAGCAGGGCGACCGCGGCGTTCTTGGAGGTCTTGACGTCGATGGCGCCCGACAACTTGGCCCCACCGACGATCCGCAGATGCTGCGGGCGAGAATTCCCGAGGGTCACCAACTCGCGGTCCAAGGCTTCTCCAATGCGGGCGAGCATCTCCAGCGACAAGTTCTGGTGGCCCTGCTCGATCCGCGCCACCGCGCTCTGACTCGTCCCCAGCAAGCGGCCCAACTCGGTCTGAGTGAGCCCCTTGTGCCGTCTGGCATCCCGGATGAGCGTGCCAATCCGGCTGCGATAGTCCTCCGACATGCCGCCATCGTATCTCGCAGATGAGATGTCGCGAGCCGCGTGGGGCGCCTCAGGCGCAGGTATGCCGCCCGCTTCTGCGGGCGGCATACCTCCTGACGGATTTGTCCCTAGGCAGGAACGCTCGCGGCTCCGGCGGGGAGGAACCGAGCTCCGGCGACCTGCTCGGCGACTCCGCTGCGGTCGAGCAACGGGGTGAGCCCGCCGTTCCAGAACTGGAAGCCGGCACCGGTGATCATGGCCAGGTCGATGTCCATCGGCGCCTGGGCCACCCCCTCATCGAGCATCATCCGGGCCTCCTGCGCCAAGGCGCCGAGCACCCGTTCGCGCACCTCAGGCGCCGTGAGGACGACCGGGTTCGCG
>Ga0209480_10000193_pt1 | contig 54815 bp, 37 predicted proteins | sample JI61114C2DNA_FD_187501 | JGI IMG/M metagenome (GOLD analysis project Ga0209480, IMG submission 187501) | Wastewater effluent complex algal communities from Wisconsin, to seasonally profile nutrient transformation and Carbon sequestration -... | ecosystem: Engineered > WWTP > Effluent > Algae...
TAGAAGGCTACCACCTGCTCCAACGTTTCATGGCGACCATCGTGCATGTAGGGCGCGGTTACGCCGATGTTGCGCAATGTGTTGGTCTTGAATTTGAACGCGTCCGGATGAAGGCCAGTCACTTCTTCCATTCCATGATCGTTCGCGCTGCCGCCGTCCGTACCGATGCTGGTCATCGTGTTGTCCGAAAAAAACGGAGCGGCATGGCAATCGTTGCAATGGGATTCACCGAAAAAGAGGTCCCTGCCAATTATTTCTTGCGGCGTTAGCGCCGTGTTGTCGCCGCCGTACTCGTAGCGGTCGAACCGCGAATTGAACGAGATGAACGTGCGCTCGAACTGGGCGATGGCCTTCACCACGCGCATGCTGTCCACGCCGGGGGATCCAAAAGCATGTTCGAACAGCAATGGATAGTCCGGATGCGCGGCCAAGCGGCTTTCCACTTCCGGCCAGGTGTTTCGCATCTCGATCATGTTCGCCACGGGGCCCAGCGCTTGAGCTTCAAGGCTGGCAGCTCTACCGTCCCAAAAGAACTGCTGGTCCCAAGCCGGGTTGATCACGGCCATGGAATTCCGCCTGCCCGGCGAGCCGTCCGTGCCGAGCGAAACCGTGCGTGGGTCGGTAAATGCAAATTCCTGCTGGTGGCAGGTGGCACACGACATGGAGTAGTCATTCGACAACGCTTTCTCGTAAAAAAGCTTCCGGCCCAAAGCGATCCCTTCCACGGTCAATGGGTTGTCCTCGGGGATCGCCAAAACGTGCATGGGGGCAGTTGCCCATGATGGGAACACAAGCTGGTAAGGAGTCGGGCCGTTCCAAGCCTGCCCGGCGGGTTCTGCCAGATCATTGTCGCGCTGGCAGGAATACAGGCCGAACAAGCTGGCACAAAGCGCTGATAAGGCAAGGGTGCGTGTGTGCTTCATCCAAGACAAATATCGCAAAACTGCTCCATGTGGGCCGTGCTTTAAATGGCGTATTCTTGGAATGACGGATATTTGCCAAGGTCAGGTGCTTTCGGAGACCTCTGGCTTTCGGCTTGAACGATGCACTTCTAAGCCTGGGCCTACAAGGATCAAGGAATTTGCAACTCCGTACAGTTCGCTGGAACCGTATCTTGTAAGCGTAAAACATGTGGAAGTTGTCCTTCATCCGAAAGAGCAAGTTGACTGTGTTGCCGCTTGCGGCACTGCTGTTGTTCACAGCCTTTGCGCCGAAGCTATCGCGGATGACCTGCACTTTCAGTGGCCGCACTTCGGTCAGTTTGGGAGATGCCAAGGATTGCTGCCCGGCCTCGGATAAGTCCGGCTCACAGCTCTCAGCCAGCTGTTGCGAGTTCACCAGTGTGCAGTCTGTGATCCCAACCTTCACCTTCAATAAAGTCATAGCACCGGTCGCGCTGCATGACGTTATTATTCTCCGGGCCAGCGTGATTGAATTGCCCCTTTCCGGGCATGCTTGGTCCGCCAAGCCGCAATGCCGTCATCCACGGCTCTTGAAAGCCCGCTTGGCGGAGCTTCAGACCTACCTCATTTAGGATCGTCCCTCTCGGACCCGTTGGTCCGTCGCGCTTGATGGGTGCCTCCTATCGCGAATTTCTGCGTCCTTTCCACTTTCATTTCAGTCTTTTAGAGTGTTACTCGGCTGCCTTTTCAGTGTGTTGTGCCCAGTCAAGAACTGAGGCGCTTCACTTCTCTGGGACCATCAACATCATTACCAACTCAGAACTAGGCGGATCAAATGATACATAAAATGAAACTGCATTCCCTTCTCCTCTGCTGCTTTGTGCTGTTCGGAAAACTGGCTGTCTCATCACCCACCGAACCACGTCCCGTCAAAGAATACAGCCTTACCATCCGCATGGAAATCGTCCATCCTGCGGGCAAGGATGTAATGGGCATGACCGTCAACGGCAGCATCCCCGGCCCCACGTTGCGCTTCACCGAAGGCGACTCCGCCGTGATCCACGTTACCAACGCCATGGACATGGAAACCTCCGTGCATTGGCATGGACTGCTGTTGCCGAATTTCCAGGACGGCGTGCCCTACCTCACTACACCGCCGATCAAACCCGGTGAAACCTTCACCTACCACTTCCCTTTGATCCAAGCCGGCACGTATTGGTATCATTCGCACACCATGCTACAGGAGCAGAGCGGCGTGTATGGTTCCATCGTGATCGAAACCAAGAAACCCTCGCCGGACTACGAAACCGACCTGGTGCTGGTGATCAGTGACTGGACCAACGAGAAACCAATGAGCGTACTGCGGAACCTGCGCCGCGGCAACGAATGGTATGGCGTGAAGAAAGGCACTTCCACACCCTTGGCCAAGGTGATCGGTGAAGGCGCTTTCGGAGCGCAGCTCAATTTTTGGCGGCAACGGATGGAAGGAGCGGACCTCGCCGATGTCTATTACAATGCATTCCTGATCAATGGCGAACAAGCGCCCCACTACCCTGACCTAAAACCCGGCGAACGGGTGCGGCTCCGAGTGATCAATGCGTCCGCTTCCTCCCAGTATTGGCTCACATTCGGTGGGCCACCGCCGATGCTCATCGCCGCCGATGGGCCGGACGTAGTGCCGGTGCCGCACGCCAAAACCTTCATCGCGATCGCGGAGACCTATGACTTCATCGTTACCATACCGCAAAGCGGCCAGATCGAATTGAAGGCTTCCGTACAGGACGGCTCCGGATCGGTATCCGCATTGCTGGGCAATGGTCCGGTGCTGGCAGCAGCCGCAGTACCCAAGCCGGACCAGGTTAAGCTGATGGAACAGATGGCGGGCATGAAGATGCGCATGGGCGCACCGGCCATGAAGTTCCATCCCGGGAACGAGGATGCCCAGCGAATGAAAGCCAAATGGGGCATGAAAATGCAAGGCATGGATGGCATGGACCCCAAAATGAACCATGGATCCATGGAAATGGAACACGGTATGGACATGCAGCCCAAAGCAATGCCGGAGGATAGCTCACACATGCACGTGCTGCCCGGCATGGAGATGCCCATGGACAGCAGCACGATGGATATGTCCGGCATGGATCACGCCATGCACGACAGCACCGGCACTGATAAGGACATGGACATGGATATGGAAATGGGCGACATGGCCGGTATGGACATGAACGCTGCCTACACCTATGACTATTTGCGGTCGCCTAAGTCCACGGCATTTCCTGCGGACCTTCCCCGTCGGGACATCCTTTTGAACCTCACCGGCAACATGTGGCGCTACATCTGGAGCATGAACGGCGTGCCGCTCTCGGAAGCGGACCTCATCCCCATCAAGAAAGGCGAGGTGGTGCGGCTCACGCTGAACAACCTCACCATGATGCACCACCCCATGCACCTGCACGGTCACTTCTTCCGGGTGCTCAATGCCAACGGCGACTATTCCCCGTTGAAGCACACGGTGAACGTGGCGCCCATGCAACAGGTCACCGTAGAGTTTGCCGCAGATGTGGAAGGTGATTGGTTCTTCCACTGCCATGTGTTGTACCACATGATGAGCGGCATGGCGCGCGTCTTCAGCCAAGAAGAGGAACGGGATCCGCGCATGGCCGGCTTCCCACGTTCCAAGCTGATCAAGGAAGGGGAACATCCCATCCAATGGGGCATGCTCGATGCCATGAGCGACCATGCCACGCTGCAATTGGTGTCCACCAACATCCGCAACAAGTTGATGTTGGTCGGCGAATACGGCTGGAACCAGCGCATGGAAGGCGAGCTCACCTGCGAGCGCTACCTCTATGACTATCTCAGCGTGTTCGTGGGGGCCAACGCGGAGAACGAAGAGGGCGAAACGCTGGAGGACGCCAAATTGACCGGCATGGCGGGCATACGCTTCTTCACGCCTTACATGTTCAACTTGGACTTCCGGGTGGACAACCAGTTGAGGCCACGGATATCACTGGAAAGGGAGGTGATGGTGTTGCGCGGCCTGATCCTCTCAGGGAAAGTGGAATATCAGATCGATCCAGGCGTTGTGAACAACCTCGAGTTGCTGGGACCGGATGCCTTGGAACGCGGCTATGCCCAAGAATGGAAATGGAACGCGGGAGCGGAGTACTTGCTGTCGCGCAGCTTCTCTGTCAAAGCCGGGTATGACAACCGCTTCGGTGGCGGGGTGGGGTTATCATTGAAATTCTAGGGGGTATGTCCGTGTGAACCGTGACCACACTTCGCATGTTCTTGGAATAAGGAACTCGTTCACCCATGAAAACAAACCCTTACACCAAACTCCTCGCGCTGCTCTGTGTCTCGTTCGTTATCATGTATGCCGCCATGTTCTTGAACGTGGCGGATAGCGCGCACATCCATCTTAGTCTTACCCGCGCTTACATGGCCGTAACAATGGTTTCACCCATGGCGGTCCTCATGCTTTTGGGCATGCCAAGCATGTATCCGGATAAGCGGCGCAACCGGATCGCCGGCGCCCTCGCCGTTATTGCCTTCTCCTGCTCTCTTTTCGCACTTCGTGCACAGGTAGCCATTAGCGACGTGCAGTACATGCGTGCTATGATTCCCCATCATTCCTCCGCAATAATGACAAGCAGCAACGCATCCCTTAAGGACCCGGAAGTTCGTGCACTGGCCGACAGCATTGTTGTCGCCCAAAAGCGGGAAATCGCACAAATGGAAGCCATGTTGGCCCGGATTTCCGCAGCGGACTAAACGTGCCGACCCATCCTTTTTTTCAGTTGAACAGAGACTCAAGCAGACAACCCAACATCGTAGTACAGAATACCCTCGATTCATCCTTCGTCGATCAACTCTCGCATCGGCAGGCGCGCGCCGCGAGTACCAGCCGATATGCTGAGTTGCGAACCACAACCCGCCTTCACGTGTTCCTTCCACGCAAAGCGAATTCCACGTTCGCATAACCCATCAAATTCGTACAAAACCAATGGCAACGAAAAGGATCAGCGCAGCGATGGAAAAAGCCCTCAACACGCAAATGACGCAGGAAGCATGGCAGGCCCAAGTATACCTGAGTTACGCCGCTTGGGCGGAAGAAAACCACTACGCGGGTATCTCCGATTTCCTCTACAAGCATGCGCACGAGGAACGTGAGCACATGTTCAAGATCCTCAAGTTCATCATTAACCGTGGTGGAAAGGTGAAGGTGGACGCCATCAAGGCCGCGCCTGCCGACCCCAAGGACCTCGGAGATTGCTTGAAGAAACTCTTAGGCCACGAGGTGGAAAATTCCAAGCTGATCGACCAGCTAACCGACCTCGCCCACAAGGAAAAGGACTGGGCCGCGCTGAACTTCGCGCAATGGTTCGTGAAGGAACAAGTGGAGGAGGAGACGCTATTCGGGAATTTGCTGGACAAGTACGTGCTGGCCACCACGAAGAAGGAAGGCAATGCCAACTTGTATGAGTTTGATCGCGATGTGGCCAAGGCACCACAGGAAACAGCGGTGCCGCAGGAGGAGAAGTTCTGAGTAAGGCTCAGGGTCTTCGCTTAACGAAACGGAGTACGAGATCTAACTAAAAGTTCGTCCCCAGCTTTGCGGCCAGAAACCGCAATTATGGACCTCACGCAGATCTCCCACCCCGATGCCATGACGATCCTGGGCGAAGCCATTCCGTTGGGCACCAGCCGCCGGATGGACCTCGGCATCGCCAGCCTCTTCACCGATACGCCGGTGGAGGTGCCCATCATCATTGAGCGTTCGGCAATTCCCGGTCCCACGGTGTTGATCACCGCCGGGATCCATGGCGACGAGGTGAACGGTGTGGAAGTGGTGCGGCAGATCATTTCGCACGGGGTGAACAAACCGGCGAAGGGCAGCATCATTTGCATTCCGGTGGTCAACGTGTTCGGCTTCATTGGGCGGTCGCGCTATTTCCCTGATGGCCGCGACCTCAACCGCGCGTTTCCGGGCCTGAAGAACGGTTCCTTGGCGAGCCGCGTGGCGCACCGCTTCACCACTGAAGTGCTGCCTGCGGCGGACTTCTGCATGGATTTCCACACCGGTGGCGCGGAGCGGAACAATGCGGCCCAAGTTCGCATCGCAGCGGATGATGCGCAACTGAAAGCGATCGCGGATGTTTTCCAAGCACCGTTCACCTTGATCGAGCCGCAGATCGAAGGTTCATACCGCAGCACGTGCCAAAAAATGGGCATCCCCATTCTGCTGAACGAAAGCGGCATGAGCCTGCGCTTGGACAAGGAAATGGCGCGCGAGGCGGTGGACGGTGCGATCCGCGTGCTGCACCACCTCGGCATGCTGGCACCGGGGATCCGCGTGCCAGTGCCAAGCCACAAAAACGTTTTGGTGGCGGACAACAAGTGGGTGCGCGCAGAACGGTCGGGCTTCCTACACGTCAAAGTTGCGATGCACCAGTACGTGGAAGCAGGCGAAGTACTCTGCACCATCAGCGACCCGTATGGCTCCAAAAGCGATCCCATGACGGCGGCCCGCGCGGGCTACGTCATCAACATCAGCCGGGCGCCGATGGTTTACCAGGGTGATGCCATTTTCAATATGGCAGTGCAGGTGGAAGCATAGGGGCGGACACGGAAAAATCAGGCAACCCGAAGAAAAAGTTGCACCGTTGATCGATTCATCGTAATATTGCGATTTATTAGCAGCAATGGGACTCTCCAAGACAGCGGCATTCACGCAACGCGACAAGCGGGTGGCCCGCTATGCGAAGGCATTGGCGCATCCGGCGCGGGTGAGCATCCTGCGGCTGTTGGCCGGGAAACGCAGTTGCGTCTGCGGCGATATCGTGGATGAACTTCCACTGGCGCAAAGCACCGTTAGCCAGCACTTGAAGGAGCTGAAAGCTGCAGGGCTGATCCAGGGCACCATCAGCGGCACCAGCGTGTGCTATTGCATCGACCCGAAGGAATGGGCCTTGGCGCAACAGACCGTAATGGAACTGATGCAAAGCTTCCGTGAATTGGACCCCGGTTGTTGCTCCACTGAAGATCCCTGCTGCTCTTGAACTGAACAGAACAAACAAAACACCAAAACATGGACACCGTGAAAACCGCCGAACAACTGAAGGAGAACGTCCGGAACACCTATGCCGAAATTGCATCGCAAAGCAAAGAGGCCAACGCCGCGAGCTGCTGCGGCGCGGGCGGATGCAGCACCGAGGTGTACAACATCATGAGCGAAGAATACGCCGGGCTGAAGGGCTACACGTCGGATGCGGACCTCGGCTTGGGCTGCGGCCTGCCAACGGAAACCGCCGGCATCAAGCCCGGCAACACCGTGCTGGACCTCGGCAGTGGTGCGGGCAACGACGCCTTCGTAGCCCGCGCGGCCACCGGCGCCGACGGCCGCGTGATCGGCGTGGACTTCACCCCGGAGATGATCGCCAAGGCGAAGGCAAATGCCGTGAAGCTCGGTTTTGCAAACGTGGAATTCCGCCAAGGCGACATTGAATCGCTTCCGCTTTCCGCCGACATGGTGGACGTGGTGGTGAGCAACTGCGTGCTGAACCTGGTGCCGGACAAGAAAAAAGCGTTCGCGGAGATGCACCGCGTATTGCGCAAGGGCGGCCATTTCAGCGTTTCGGACATCGTGTTGACGCGTGAGCTGCCCAATGAACTCCGCCAAGCCGCCGAGCTTTATGCGGGTTGCGTAACGGGCGCATCGCAGGAAGCGGACTACATGCGCATCATCGCCGAAGCCGGTTTCACCAACGTGAAAGTACTGAAGCGCAAAGCCATCACCATTCCCGGCGATATTCTCTCGCGCTACTTGTCCGACGAAGCTGTTGCGAATGTGAAGAAGGAAGGTTTGGGTGTGGAAAGCATCACCGTGTATGGTGAGAAAACCACGGAGACCAAATGCTGCGAACCCAACGCCGAGAACACTGAAAAGGTAGTGATCGCCACCGGCGAGGACTGCGGCTGCGGAATTGGTAGTTCTTGCTGCTGAGGGGGGTCAGGGGCGCTTCCAATCCAGTTCGCGAGGAGGGACGGTCCCGGTCCCCGAACCGGGAAGCGATCTTTGATTGAGATGGTTTGACGCGATGTGGATCAAAGATCGCTTCGGTGCTGTTGAATACACAGCCCCTCGCGAAAAGGACGAATACTTTCTCCGTGCCCTCTGTGGCCCCTGAGCGCAGCCGAATGGTGCCTCTGTGGTGAAAACCTCTGCAACCCTCGTCACCTCACCCCAGCCGGTCCACAGCCACCATATACTTCGGATCTTCCACGATGTTCACGTCGATCACATCGCCGGCATTCCGCAGCAGCTCTTTGCAATCGTTGCTCAAGTGGCGCAGGTGTACCTTCTTTCCAGCGGCACGGTAGCGTTCGGTGATGCGGTTCAGCGCCTCGATCGCGCTCATGTCCGCCACGCGGCTCTCGGCGAAGTCGATCACCACTTCGTCGGGGTCGTTCGGGATGTCGAATTTTTCGTTGAACGCTTGCACGCTTCCGAAGAAGAGCGGTCCGAAGATGGCGTAATGCTTCACGCCGGCCTCATCCACATGCTTGCGTGCACGGATGCGTTTCGCATTCTCCCAGGCAAACACCAACGCGGAGATCACAACGCCGACGAGCACCGCCACCGCGAGATTGTGGAAGAAGACCGTGATCGCCATTACCGCCAGCATCACAAAAACATCGTGGCGCGGCATGCGGCCGAAGGTGCGCAAACTGGTCCACTCAAAGGTGCCGATGGCCACCATGAACATTACGCCCACCAAGGCCGCCATGGGCAGGCGTTCGATCAACGGCGCACCGAACATTACGAACACCAAGAGCATCACCGATGCCGTGATGCCGCTGAGCCGCGCCCGCGCGCCGCTGCTGATGTTGATGAGGCTTTGGCCGATCATCGCGCAGCCGCCCATGCCGCTGAACAGTCCGCTGAGCATGTTCGCGGTGCCCTGCGCTACACATTCCTTATTCCCACGGCCCCGCGTTCCGGTGATCTCGTCGATCAGGTTCAGCGTAAGCAAGCTCTCGATCAAGCCCACTGCCGCAACGATCGCGGCATAGGGCAGGATGATCATCAGTGATTCCCAAGTGAACGGCACCAACGGAATGTGGAATGGCGGGAACGCGCCGCTGATGGGGGAGATGTCGCCCACCGAGCGGGTGTTCATGCCAAGGCCGATCACCAGCGCGGCCACCACTAAGATGGCCACCAAGGAAGCAGGCACCTTTCTTGTGAGTTTCGGCAAGCCCCAGATGATCGCCATGGTGAGCGCGGTAAGCCCGAGCATCGTCCACAATGCGGAGCCGCCGAGCCAAGCGCCATCGAAGGTTTTGAATTGCGCCAGTTGGGCCATGAAGATCACGATCGCCAAGCCGTTCACAAAGCCGTACATCACCGGCTGCGGCACCAAGCGGATAAATTTGCCAAGGCGGAACACGCCGGCGAGCACCTGCAGCAGCCCGGCCAAAACCACGGCGGCAAGCACATATTCCACGCCATACCGCGACGCCAGCGCCACGATCACCACCGCCACCGCGCCAGTTGCGCCGGAGATCATGCCGGGTCTGCCGCCGAGGATGCTTGTAACCAGGCCCATTACGAAAGCGGCGTACAAGCCTGTAAGCGGCGAAAGCCCGGCGATCAGCGCAAACGCAACCGCCTCGGGCACCAAGGCCAGTGCCACGGTAAGGCCCGAAAGCAGCTCCGTGCCGTAATTCACTTGTTGCTGAAAGTCGAAAAGCCGGATGTAGGGACGCATGGTGGTGGTTGAAAAATGAATGCCGTCCCTGAAGAAAGAGGAAAGAACGCCAAAAAAGGGCGGCGAAGGTAACGGCCTGCGAAAAGTGTGGGTAGAGGAGTTGGTTGGTCGTTTTTCACCACAGAGGCGCGGAGAACACAGAGGAATGCAGTCGGTGATTGGTTGATGGTGATTGGTGATTGGACGCCCGGACTCACGACTGCCGACATTCGGACTCACGACTCACGACTCAAAGACTCTTCTCTGTGCCTCTGTGGTGAACCGCTGCATTTCTCCACTATCCACAACCCATTGTTGGTTTTCCGAAAGAAGCCCTTATCTTCGCGCCCCCTAAGCCGGGTCTTGACCCCATAATACCCCCCATAACGTGGCATCCACGACTCACACCACATCCATGGCCAACGCGGCCACCACGCAGAAGGAATGGCTTCTGGTGGACGCTGAGAACGAAGTGATCGGCCGCGTGGCCAGCAAGATCGCCATGCTCGTTCGCGGCAAACACAAGCCCACCTTTACCGCCCACGTTGACACGGGCGATCATGTAGTGGTGATCAACGCCGAAAAGGTGCGCCTTACCGGCAACAAGATGGCCGATAAGGAATACCAGCGCTACAGCCTGCATCCCGGTGGGCAGGTGCGCGAGCCAGCTGAAAAGCTGATGGCCCGCAAGCCTTTCGCGCTGTTGGAGCACGCCGTTCGCGGCATGTTGCCCAAGACCCGCCTGGGTCGCGCACAGTTCAATAACCTTCACGTAGTGGTAGGCGCCGAGCACAAGCACGAAGCGCAAAAGCCCCGCAAGATCGACCTCAACACCATCAAGTGAGCATGGAACCCATCAACAGCCTCGGCCGCCGCAAAACTTCCGTTGCACGCGTAGTCCTCAGTGAGGGCAACGGCGCAGTAACCGTAAATGGCGTGGAAGGAAAGGAGTACTTCCCCATCACCACCCAGCAATTCAAATTGAAACAGGCCTTCATGCTCACCGGCACCGAAGGCAAGTACGACATTACCGTGAACGTTCGCGGTGGCGGCATCACCGGCCAAGTGGAAGCAGTGCGTTTAGGCATTGCCCGCGCGCTGGTCGCCGTAGACGAAACACTCAAGCCCGCATTGAAAGCGGAAGAACTGATGACGCGTAACCCCTGCGAAGTGGAGCGTAAGAAGTTCGGACGCAAGAAGGCGCGCAAGCGTTACCAGTTCAGCAAGCGTTAATATCCCACGCTTGCGGAGGACCCTGCCATGCGGGGTTCAGCATCCAATTCGAGCGGACTCGGGAAACCGGCTACCGCATTGAATGCCTGCAAAACGGGAAAAAGGAAAGTGAACCCAATAACAAGGAAAAAGAATGGCACGCATTGATTTTGATACCCTCCTGCAAGCAGGAGTACACTTTGGCCACTTGCGCCGCAAGTGGAACCCCAACATGGCCCCCTACATCTTCGCGGAGAAGAAGGGCATCCACATCATCGACCTCAACAAAACGGCCGCCAAGCTGGAAGAGGCCACCAACGCCATGCGCCAAGTAGCGCGCAGCGGCAAAAAAGTGCTCTTCGTGGCCACCAAAAAGCAGGCGAAGGACATCGTGAGCGAAAAGGTGAAAGTTACCGGCATGCCTTACGTTACCGAGCGTTGGAGCGGCGGCATGCTCACCAACTTCGGCACCATCCGTCGGGCGGTGAAGAAGATGAGCAACATCGATCGGATGAAGACCGATGGCACCTTCGAGAACATGAGCAAGCGCGAGCGCCTGCAGGTGAGCCGCCAGCGCGAAAAACTGGAGAAGAACTTGGGCAGCATCGCCGACCTCACCCGTTTGCCCAGCGCATTGTTCATCGTGGACATTGTGAAGGAGCACATCGCTCTTGCTGAAGCCCGCAAGCTCGGCATCCCCACCTTCGCCATGGTGGACACCAACAGCGATCCCAGCCTCGTAGACTTTCCTATTCCCGCCAACGACGATGCCACCAAGAGCATTGAGCTGGTGGTGGACGCCATGATCGCCGCCCTGAACGAGGGTATGGAAGAGCGCAAGCAGGACAAAGACAAAGGCACCGCCACGCCGGACGAGGACACCGAAGAAGGCAGCGAAGAAGCCGCCGCCGCTGCCAAGCCTGCCCGCAAGCCCCGCAAAGCCGCAGTGGCAGCAGGAGCGGAGGAAGAAGCCGAAGCACCCGCCGAGGCTGAAGAGCCAAAAGCCGAGGGCGACGCCGCCACGGAAGCTTGAGGAACGGCATTGCGCCGCTTCACAGGGAAACATTTTCAACACTACAAAAAGCATGAGCACGACCATGGCCATTACCGCCGCTGAAGTGAACAAGCTGCGCCAAATGACGGGCGCAGGAATGATGGATTGCAAAAAGGCCCTAATCGAGGCCAATGGCGACTTTGATACGGCCATCGACCTATTGCGCAAGAAGGGCCAGAAAGTGGCCGCCAACCGCGCCGACCGCGACGCCGCTGAAGGTCTGGTACTCGCCAGCATCACCGCCGACGCGAAGAAAGGTGTGCTGGTAAGCGTGAACTGCGAAACAGATTTCGTGGCCAAGAACTCCGACTTCGCAGCCATGGCCGAGGCCATCGCCGCCGTGGCCTTGAAGCACATGACCCCGGATGCCGCCACACTGAAGGCACTGCCTTTCGGTAACGGCCTCACCATCGCCGAAAAGCTCACCGAGCAAACCGGCGTTATCGGCGAAAAGATCGACGTGAACTACTGCCAGCCATTGGAGGCGGAGTACGTATACGCCTACAACCACCCGGGCAACCGCGTGGCGAGCTTAGTGGGCCTGAATAAGCCAGGCCATGAAGGCGTGGCTAAGGACGTGGCGATGCAAGTGGCTGCCATGGGCCCGATCGCATTGGACAAGAGCAGCACTCCCCAGAGCGTAATCGATAAGGAGCTGGAGATCGGCAAGGACCTCGCCATCCAAGAGGGCAAGGCCCCGGAAATGGCCGAGAAGATCGCCCAAGGCCGCCTGAACAAATTCTTCAAGGAAAGCACCTTGCTCGCTCAAGAGTTCATCAAAGACAACAAGATGAGCGTAGAGCAGTACGTGCAAAAGGCCGACAAAGACCTGAAGGTAACCGGCTTCAAGCGCCACGCGCTGGGAGCTTGATCATTTTACTGGATCACGGAAAGAGGGAGGCTACGGTCTCCCTTTTTTTGTGTTGCCTGAAGACAGACCTTCTTTGGCTCAGCATGAATGCCATAATCCGTACCTTTCGGTGCAGATGAAACCCCGAATTCCGGACCCCGTGAAAGCCGTCCTTTGGTCCTACGACATAACCAAGATCGACATAGAGGCCCAAAAGGAGCGCATCATTACCAATGTGCTCAACCTCGGCACACATGAGGCTTTGGTCTGGCTGTTCGCTACCTATCCGCGCGAGCAGATCGCTGCAGTGGTAGCGCACCCGCGGCCCGGCGAGTGGAACCGGAAGTCGTTGAACTACTGGGCGCTGGTCTTTGGGTTGGAACCACACTTATCCGATCGTTTTTCATGATCCACTGGTCGATCTTGGACACCGCCCGCCAGGAAGCCCTGCCCAAGCTGCGCTTTTGCAGGGAGCACGGATTTTACCTCGCAGGCGGAACAGCATTGGCACTTCAGTTCGGACATCGGGACAGCGTGGACTTCGACTTTTTCAAGCCTGCGCCTTTTGATACGAAGCAGTTCCTCGATCTTTTGCAGCGGTCCTTTTCGGGGCAGGAAGTGGTGAAGGTCCAGGACGAACGCGATACGTTGACGGTGATGGTGGATGCAGCGATCAAGCTCAGTTTCATGTCCTATCCTTATCCGATGCTGCGCCCCTTGGTTGATGCCGGTCCTTTCGACATGGCTGATGCTGCCGACATCGGATGCATGAAGCTTTCGGCCATCACCGGGCGTGCTGCCATGAAGGACTATGTGGACCTGTACTTCATTCTACAACGCATTCCATTACCCGAACTTCTTGAGCTGTGTGCGCGCAAATTGCCTCGGTTGGACCGGGCCTTGATCTTGAAGTCCTTGGTCTTCTTCGACGACATAGCGCAAGAGCCGATCCTTTATACCGAAGCGGGCAGGCTGGACTTTGCGGAGGTCAAGCAATTCTTGCGAGACCAAGCCCGCACGGCTTTCTAACCCCATGTTCGTCCTTGGCCCTATTTTCGCGCCCCAATGAGCAACGCCAATCCCGCCCGCAAGTTCAAGCGCATCCTGTTAAAGCTCTCCGGCGAAAGCCTGATGGGCGACCAACCCTACGGCATCAGCAGTGAGCGCTTGAAAATTTATGCGGAGGAGATCGTAGCCGTATCGCGCAGCGGCGTGGAAGTGGCCATCGTGATCGGCGGCGGCAACATCTACAGAGGCATTCAGGCTGCGGCCAACGGCATCGACCGCGTGCAGGGCGACCACATGGGCATGCTGGCCACCATGATCAACAGCTTGGCGCTGCAGAGCGCGTTGGAAGCCGCCGGACAAAAGACGCGGTTGCTCAGCGCGATCAAAATGGAGCAGATCGCGGAGCCGTTCATCCGTCGCCGGGCCGTGCGCCACTTGGAAAAAGGGCGTATTGTGATCTTCGGTGCAGGCACAGGCAATCCTTACTTCACCACGGACAGCGCCGCCAGCTTGCGCGCCATCGAGATCGAGGCCGACGTGATCCTCAAAGGCACCCGCGTGGACGGCATCTACACTGCCGATCCGGAAAAAGACCCCACGGCCACGCGTTACGACCGCATTTCCTTTGAAGAAGTTTATGCCAAGGGCCTTACCGTGATGGACATGACGGCCTTCACCTTGTGCCGCGAAAACAAGCTGCCCATTATCGTGTTCGACATGAACAAAAAGGGCAACCTCGGCAAGTTGATCAACGGCGAGGCGCTGGGGACTATCGTTGAGTTCTGAAGGTTTTTACCGCAACGACGCTAAGACGCAACGGATGCGCAACGCCTGATAGTTTCCACCGCGACGACGCAATAGACAACCAACGTCTCAGAGGGCCGTTGCATTTCGTGGCGTTCCCTTTGCGTCGTAGCGCCGTTGCGGTTGTCGTTACATTTTCTCAGCGTCTACGCGCCTCTGCGGTAAAATCAAGCAACACCGGTTACTTTTGCGCCTCTTTTCCTGAAAGAACATGAGCGATACAGCATCCCTGATAACCCAATGCGAAGACCTGGACCGCAAGGCCGTGGACCATTTGGACAATGAACTGGTGAAGATCCGTGCCGGCCGCGCTAACCCGGCCATGCTGGAAGGCATCCGCGTGGACTACTACGGCAGCGAAGTTCCGTTGAGCCAAGTGAGCAACATCAACACGCCGGACGCGCGCACAATTTTAATTCAACCTTGGGAGAAGAAGATGATCGACCCCATCGAAAAGGCGATCCAAGCAGCGAACCTCGGTTTCAACCCCAGCAACAACGGCGACAACATCATTATTCTGGTGCCCATGCTTACCGAAGAGCGCCGCAAGGACTTGGTACGCGCTGCAAAGGCCGAAGGCGAGCATGCCAAGGTGAGCATCCGCGGTGCGCGCCAAAAAGCGATGGAAGGCATCAAGAAATTGCAGAAGGACGGCTTGCCTGAAGATGCTGCTAAAGGCGCTGAAGCCGAAGTTGATAAGGTCACAGGCATCTGGAACAAGAAGGTGGAAGCTTTGATCGAGGCGAAGGAGAAGGATATTTTGAAGGTGTGATTTTTTTATCACGATTACCGATTTCCTGCGGTTTTTCGCATTTTGCTCTTCTACTTGGTTCCGCAAATTGCTGATTGCTAATTCCGACCATGTCCATCGACGGCGGAATCAGAAATTAGCAATTAGGAATCAGCGGATTCTCCACATGGTGGAAAGTTCAATGATTCATTCTTCGTTGTGGAGCGCTCCGTTAGGAATTAGAACCGATAGCTCACAACGCCCTTTAAGAAGAACGGCGTGCCCGGCGTGAAGTGAAGTTCGCTCACAGGCGCTGCTTCATTGAAAAGCCGGCTCTCGGTATCGAACTGCGCTTGGTTCCATTCGGTGTTCAACAGGTTTTCCACGCTGATGCCCACTTCAAGTTTTGTGAACCGGTAACTGGCACCGGCATCCACCAAGAAGTAGCCTTGTGCCACCACGCTGTTGTCCGCGTTCGCGGGCCGGTCGCCGATGTAACGGTAGCGCAAAGTGCCGTTCCAACCTTTGTCCTGCTTGTAGGAAATGCCACCAATGGTTGTGATCTCCGGTGCCAGCGGGATCCGGTTTTCACTGCTCGGCACATCCAGCACGCGGCCGTGCGCGTAGTTCACGTCAAGGTCGGCGAAGAGCTTATCGCTGATCTGATAACGCACGCCGAGGTCCGCGCCAAGTCGCTGTGTCGGGGTGTTGATCTCCGTGGTGCCACCATCGCCCACGTAGACGATCTCGCTTTCCAGATAAAGACCCCACAAAGCGGCATTCACAAGCACACGAGGTGCCACCTTAAAGGTTGAACCGAGGTCCACGCCGTAGGCGGCGGGCAGGTTGTTTTCCGATCCACTAATGACCACGGAACGTGCGTCGTTGCTGTGGAAACCGATTCCGGTGCGCAGATAGAGCTGCACGTTTTCCTTCGCTTGGTAATACAGGTTCAGCTTGGGACTGGTGCGGGAAACCACCTTGTTGCCGCTCAGGGAATCGTAGCGGTCCTCGGTGTAGTTGAAGTCGTAAACATCGTACCGCAAGCCCGCGTTAATGGACCAGCGCTTGCTGAGGTCCAGCGTGGCAGCCATGTATGCGCTGGGGTTGATCTGGTCCAAGTGTCCGCTGCGCACCGTGTCGGTGATGACGCGCTCTTGCGCATGCAACAATTGGATGTAGCTCTGGTCAGCCCGGACGGCCGCACCGGCTGTCCAGCGCAACGGTTTGTCCCCGATCAACGCATGTTGCGTGTAGCTCCCGTTGTAGCCTACAATGTCGCGGTGATCGCGTTGATTGATCATGTCGCCATGCACGGGATCTTCCAGAAAGAAGGTGAAGTTGCTGAAGAGACTGAAGTCGTACTTCACGTAGTAAAGCTCGTTCTTCCATGAGGCTTCATTGCGCAGGCGTGTGACCAATGTGGCATTCACGTTCGTGCGTGAGGTGTTGCCGCCTTCGTCGGAATCGATGGCGCCGAACCTGTCGATGATCCCTTCATCCACGGCGCGCTGCGGTACTTGGCCGCTGGCATTCCAGTTTGCTCCGAAGGTGCTGGCGGACACGGCCAAGTGCGTCCGGTCGCTGAGCAGCCCGCTGTACTTCAGAAAGATGTTGCTGCGGTTGAAATCCTGCTTGGCATCGAAGTAAGCATCCGTGTGCACGAACTCGCCCGCGACGTAGAGGTTTTCTGGACGCTTACTGAAGATGTGCTTGTCCTTGCCCAACAGGTCGATCATGGCCAAGCCGCGAAAGGTGTTGAACATGCCACCTTCCACTTTCACTTCGCTGTTTTCCAATTGATCACGCGTGTCCATTTCCACCGTACCCGCTGTACTGAAATCGCCGAAGCGCGTGGTGTACGGCCCTTTGAAAACGTGTATGCGTTCCACCGTTTCCGGGATCACGAAGTGCAGGTCCGCGTAGCCTTGGCCGTGCGCGTGGCTCACCATGTTCACGGGCGTGCCGTCCACTGTTACATAGAGATCCGTGCCGTGGTCGCTATCGAAACCACGGATGAAGATCTGCTCGGCCTTACCACCGCCTGCGTGCTGTGCAATGAAAAGCCCCGGCACCATTTTCAGCAGGTCCTGTGCGGTCTGCACGGGGCGCAGGTCACGGTCGATGGCGCTGATCATACTGGTTGTCGTACGGTCGTTCCCGGAGCTCACCCGCACTTCTTTCAAGTCGATCGCGCCAGCGTCCATCTGCAAGTCTGCCCGCGTATCCCCGCTCACAGTGAGGCGTTGTTCCTTCGGACCGAAGCCCAACGCCGCAACGCGCAACGTGTAATCACCTGATGCTATTCCGGAGAACCGGAAATTGCCATCGGCATCGCTCGTAGTGGCCTTATTGGTGCCCACAAGAATGATGCTGGCATCGGGTACCGGGCTATTTCCTTTTTCAGTGATCGACCCGCGCAAAGTGAAATTCTGCGCAAGTGCCAACAGTGAAATGCAGGAAGCGATGAAGAGGGAAGCGGTACGGAAGAGGAGAATTTTTTTCATGTGTCGTTTTCTTCAAGGCTGAAAGAAAAAGATGCGCTGTACCGTCCAGAAGCCTGCGACCAACGCGATGCAGACGGAAATGGGGATGACGATCCGCTTGCGATACCATACCCGTTCGCTGAACCAGCGCCCAAAGAGGAAATAGGCGATAAGGATTACGGTGATCTGGCCCAACTCCACACCCGCGTTGAACGTGACGAGCGTCGTTAAGAAATGCTTTTCAGGAAGGCCCAATTCCGCAAGCGCCCCGGCGAAACCAAGTCCGTGTACTAATCCGAAGAAGAACACGATAGCTATACGAGAAGGCTTGAGCTTCGGCCTTACGATGTTCTCAATGGCCACTGCGGCGATGCTCAATGCGATCAATGGTTCCACGATGCGTGGCGGCGGATGCACCACGCCGTACATGGCCAACCCCAAGGTTATGGAATGCGCCACGGTGAACGCCGAAGCCTGCCAAATGATGTCCTTCAGTTTCGGGCTTAGCAGGTAGAGGCTCAGGATGAACAGGATGTGGTCGAATCCATAAGGCAGGATGTGCGTGAAGCCGAGCCACAGGAAGTGCCATGCGGCCTCGCCCTTGCTCATCACATCGAACTCGTTCACGATGACGTGTGCGCCGGTATTTCCGGCGATCACAGCAGTGGCGATCACGCAGGCTATGGCCCGCGCAACGCATGCGGTCCGTGTTGCGGCTGGGCGCATCGGTCAAATGGCTTTGCGCGCTATGTCCGCAGTGGGTCCGGTCTGGTAGGGGTCGTCCTGCAGGGCCTGTGCCACAAGGTTCTTGCCCGTCGCATCGCCCATTTTCATGGCGATCAATCCTTGGATCATATGCAGTTCCGCGCTTTTCGAGCCGGTGCTGGCTGCGATCTTGGCGCTCGCTTCAGCCTTGGCCATGTCGCCTTTGGCGTAATACAGTTCGGCCATCAAACGGTTCACGTCGATGTTGGTGGGGCGGTGCGTAATTTCATGTTCACCGTTTGCGATGGCCAAGTCCAATTGATTGCGGAACTCGAATTGGAATTTCGCCATCTCCATGCCGATCTGGTGGTTGTGGCCCTCGGTTCCTTTCGCCATGCCCAAGAGCGCCATTTCCGCGCTGTCCACGGCGGCCTCGTATTGCTTGGTCATGCCTTGAGCTTTGTAGACGCGGGCCAGGTCTTGATGGAATCCGGCTTGGCCCATGATCGCTGTGGCTTTCTTCAGCATTGCCTCTGCAACGTCGTATTTGCCTTGTTTGCCCAATACACGGCCCAGTGCATCGTAGGCGTAGGCATAGTTGGCGCGTTGTGCCAAGGATTCGCGGTAGCAGGCTTCAGCACTTTTCAGGTCGCCGTTCCGCTCGTGTATGCCGCCGAGTTCAAGCAGGCACCAGCACGTTTCTTCCGTGCCCGGTACGCCGGCTTTCACGGCCATGCCCATTGCTTCGATCGCGCCGGGGATGTCGCCATGGATCTCACGCTGGTAGCTCACGCGGCTGTAGCTGCGCAGGTCCGGGCGCATGGAGACCATGATGTCGCATTGCTTCACGGCTTCGGCGTAGTTGCCCAATTCCGTATTCGCGTCCACCAGAATGCCGTGGTTGAAAGCGTTGCCGGGATCGAGCTTTACGGCTTCCGTACCGAGTTTCAATCCGTCGGCGAAGTTGTGTTGGTTAAGGCTGATCACGGCTTGCAGCGCATAGGCCTGCGCCTTGGTGGCGGTCTTCGCGGTTCCGTTGATCACCTTGTCGAGTATGGCGATGGCGGCATCATGGTCGGTGGTGTAGTGGCCGGTGATGCGGGCATCGGTGATGAACACTTCCGCCATGCGGAGCAGTGCATTTTCATCATCGGGTTTTTTCTTCAGGCGGATCTTGGCCTGGTCGTATGCGTCCAGCAACCGGTCGTATTCCGCCGGGTCGCCGAACTCGGCTGTCCTGCGGGGAAGCTCGGGAATTACGAGGGCTGCGGTGGCTTTGCTGTTAGCGGGTTGGTCCTGTGGGCTTGAACATGCGGCCCAGGAAAGGCAAATGACGAAGAGCGAGAGGGTGGCTGTCGTTCTCATGGTTTTGGGTTTTTGGTGAGGGTGAATAGGGACACGGTTTTGGAACGCTGGTCTCGATGATTTTTATGATTTTCGCTGATAAGAAAAGTTCGTCGACGATTTCAAGAACTGAGTTGGGTGAATGGTAGTTGGTGATAGGTGATCAGGCGGCTGCCGACCGACTGCCGACTGCAACTGCTTACTGCCACTGCCAACTGCAACTGTCTTTGGCTAATCGCTTTTCCGGGTTTCCCCGCGCACCGTCGACTCAGCGATGCGCGGGGTTTTCCGTTTTGTTATCAGTTCTTCACCAGCTTCAATGCGCCGATGGTCTTGCCTTCGGCTCCGATGGCCTTGGCGAAGTAGATGCCTTTGGCAAGGTTCGTGAGTTCAACGGTCAACGAGAGCTGTCCAGCCGGTCTTTCGCCATCGAAAGGAACCGCAACAACTTTACCGTCCACACCGCGGATCTCAACGCGCAGGTGCCCTGCTTCAGGCATGTTCAAGCGCAGCGTTGTGCGGGTATCGATCGGGTTCGGGAACGCGGTGATGTTGGCCTTGAGGGCTTCCACTTCCGATACGCCCACCGACATATCGCTGGGACCGAGCACGGCAGGTTGCGTGTAGTCCACAGCCAAACCGCCGCAAGGACCGGCACCACTGCGGGGCGCGGCCATGTAGGGGAACGAAGCACTGAAAGGAACGTCGTTTGCGTTAACGCCGGTGCTGTAGGAAAGCACACCCACCAGACCTGGAGTAACAGGGTCGGGGCTGCCGGCGATGTAGTCGTCGTACCACAGGCCAATAGCGGCCAATGCCACGCCGCTTACGGCTTGCAGCTCAATGCGGGTCACATCATCTTCGAGGCGGCGTCCGTTGGGGAAACCGTCCATGTTGGGGATGGATTGCAAGGATGCCGTTGCATTGTACATCGGATCGGTGAGGCCGGCAACCGCTGCGGCGATAAGACCATCGCTGCTGAATGCGGGATCATCGCGCTGGGTCACGGGAGTGGCCATGTTCAGGCGCAACATGTCCCCGCCATTGGGCAGGAAGTTGTTGATGAAGGGCTTACCGGCGGCAAGCGGATCACCGTTCTTGCCGGTGGCAAGTTGGTACGGACGCATGTTGGGCACGCCCGTATGGAAGATGGGCCAAATGTCTACTGAACGCGGGCTACCCGCAGCAGGAAGGAGCAAGGTGCCAAAGACGGCATCATCCAATGCGGTACCGGCCACGGCGGCGGAACCTTTCAACCCGTAGAGTCCGTCCTGGCCGTTACCGAAGTCGAAGCTCTGCAAACTGTTACGCTGAATGCGCAACGCGCTAAAGCTCGGAACCGCTCCACCAAACTGCGAATCGTCCATGTAGAGGGCGAGCTCGGGGTTGTAGAAGTAGTTGCCGAACGTGGCGATGTTGGCCAAGTCCTCGTAAGGCGTAAGGCTGTTCCACAGGTCCTTGCTGCCGATGGGCACAACGGCCTCGTTGGTGAGGGGCATTCCGAGACGGCTCACTTGCACCCATGCACCCGAGTAGTCCGTGGTTCCGTCGGTGTTCAAGGTGCGGATCTTCTTGCGGCTGGCACTGGCCCACACACCGATCACGTAATTCGCGTCCAGGATGTCGGCTGCCATGTTCACGCCCATGCCGTCTTTCTGCAAAGTGCTGATGGGCACTTTAATGGCGATGGTGCTCACGTTCAAGCAAGCAAGGCCATCTTTGGGCATGCCGCTCTGGCGGGGCAGATCGCCCAGGTCGAACACGCCGGCGAGGTCCACGAAGAACGGATCTTCCACCGTTCCGCAGAATACGGTTTCACCGGTTGAAGTGGAGTGGAACGCGTTGCTCATCAAGGTGGCATAGGTGCTGTTCAGGCCCACTACGGGATCCGAAATGCTGCGCGGCCCGATGTTCGGTGGCGGCACAATGCCTTCGGTCTTGATGTTCTGAAAGGTCTCTCCACCGTCGATACTGCGTTCCAGCGTGTAGGTGGTCTTCCCGTTTTCAAGTCCCAGACGGATGTCGAAGAACGTTGTGGGGTCTTGGTCCACGCGGCTAAACGTTACGCGGTAAATGATATCATCGCCCGGGGTATCGATGTTGTTGTCGATGTGGATCTCGTAGCGGATATCCTGCCCGAAGGAGTAGTAGTTCGGCCCGCCTTGCGCGAATTGCATGGGGACGTAATTGGCGATGAGCATCACCGAGTTGGGGTCGTCCGGGCACCGGAATGCGTAGACGTCCGTGTTGTCCGCGAGCGGGTCGTTGCTGATCAACGGTGCTTCACGGTGACTGCTGGCGGTGGCGGTTGTGGCGAATAGCAACGCACCGGCGGCCAGGCTTGTGAGGTTGAGTGTTTTCATGGTCGTGGTCGTTGTTTAAATGCTGGTACCCCTCCAAGGAGCGGCCACGTAAGGGAACGTGGTCTTGAAGGTGGCGTCGTTGGCCTCCACACCGGTGCTGTAATTCAGGTTGTTCAGCAGGAAGTTGGTCACCGGACTTTGCGCAGGGTTGCTGGCGTTGTAGTCGTCGAACCACAGACCGATCGCGGCCAATGCCACGCCGCCCACGGCTTGCAGCTCAATGCGCGTAACGTCATCTTCCAAGCGGCGTCCGTTGGGGAAACCGTCCATGTTGGGGATGAATTGCAGTGAAGCATCCGTGTTGTAAGCAGGGTCGGTAAGACCGGAAACGGCAGCGGCAATGATGCCTTCGCTGCTGAAAGCGGGGTCGTTGCGTTGCGTTACAGGCACAGCCATGTTCAGGCGCAGCATGTCACCGCCGTTCGGCAGGAAGTTGTTGATGAAGGGCTTGCCGGCGGCGAGTGGATCACCGCCTTTGCCGGTGGCCAATTGGTACGGGCGCATGTTCGGCACGCCGGTATGGAAGATCGGCCACAGGTCCACTGAACGTGGGCTGGCGGCGGCGGGCAACAGGAGTGTACCGAAGACGGCATCGTCCAGTGCGGTACCGGCCACAGCAGCAGATCCTTTCAAGCCGAACAGGCCATCGTGGCCGTTGCCGAAGTCGAAGCCTTGCAGGCTGTTGCGCTGCACGCGAAGTGCGCTGAACGCGGGAACAGCGCCACCGAATTGCTCGTCATCCATGTAAAGGGCGAGCTCGGGGTTGTAGAAGTAGTTGCCGAAGGTGGCGATGTTGGCCAAGTCCTCGTAAGGCGTCAAACTGTTCCAGAGGTCCTTGTTGCCACGGGCGATAACGGCCTCGTTGGTCAACGGCATTCCGAGACGGCTCACTTGCACCCAAGCACCACTTTCGGTGTACGTACCGTTCATGGGGTCCAGCGTGCGCATGGCTTTGCGGCTCGCGCTCGCCCAAACACCGATCACGAATTCGGGGTCAAGGATGTTCGCTGCCATGGAAACGGGATGTCCGTCTTTCTGCAACATGGCGATCGGCACTTTGATGCAGATGCTGTGAACGTTAGTGCGCGCAAGTCCATCACGCGAGGTGCTGTTCTGGCGGGGCGCATCACCGAGGTCGAATATGCCGCCGAGGTCAACGAAGAACGGATCGTCCGCAGGACCGCAGTAGACCTGTTCGCCCGTGGAAGCGGTCATCAACGCGGAGTTGATCAACGCATCGTACGTAGTACCGAGGCCCACCGTGGGATCTTCAATGCTGCGTGGCCCGATGTTCGGCGGGGGCACGATGCCGTTCGTGATCACCGTGGTCCAAGTAGCGCCGCCGTCGGTGCTCTTCTCCATGGTGTAGGCCGTGAGCAAATTCTGCAGGCCCAAACGGATGTTGAAGAACGTGGTAGGGTCCTCGTTGCTCTTGGTGAAGGTGAAGCGGTAGGTAACGTCGTCGCCCGGCGTGTCCGTGTTGTTGTCCACGTGGATCTCATACCGGATGCCCTCGCCGAAGCTGGCATAGTTCGGTCCGCCGTACGCCAATTGCGCAGGAATGTAGTTAGCGATGATGGTGATCATCGACGGATCGTCCGGACTGCGGAAGCAGTACAGGTCCGTGTTATCGGCCAACGGGTCGTTGGCGATCAATGGTGCTTCGCGGTGGCTGCTTGCCCAAGCTTTCGGCCCGGAAAAAGCACCCGCCACAAAGCACGCACCGACCAAGAGGGTACGGTAATTCATCTGCAATTGGGTTTGGTTAACGCCGGGAAGAATTCCACGACTTGCAACCACTTACGCGACCGACCGGGCAATTGGATCGCTGGGGAAGGAAATTCTTGGGCAACGGAATGCTTTGGGTCTCAGCCGCACGGCGGAAAGCCCATAGTTAGTCCCTTCTGTGAGTAACGAGGCAGTCTTTCATTTGAATGAAATCAAAGATCGCTTTCCGGCTCGGCGGCCGGGACTACCTCGCGAAAAGGGGAGCGCGCGAGTCTCCGAAGAAATTCAGCTCATCTCTAAATCATAACAATCAGCGCCACCAGCGTTCTATCGACAGCCGGTCGCGGCAACGGCATTGCCCCAATCACCAATCACCATCAACCAGTCACCAAACTTCAAGCCCACACCGGAGTCCCCTCGCTGCAATTCCTGCACATCTCAATATCGCTCCGGCTTTTCAACAGCGTAGCACGAAAGGCATTGTACGCATCCCCGTTCCACACTTCGCGGAAGCTCTGCTTGCTCAGATCGCCCAACACGTAATGCGCGTCCTTGTCGAAACAGCAAGGCACCACGCGGCCGTCCCAAGTGATCACGCAGCTGTTCCACATTTTCCAACAGTGGTCGTCCAATGCGTTCTTCACTTCCCAAACGCCGCTCGCGTTGCGTTTGTAGCGTGAATACTTGTCCTGCAAAGGGATCAACGGATGGTCGTCCTTCGGATCGTAGATCTGTGCGGTCTTCAGCCACAGGTCGTCCACGCCGATCTGCTTGGCGAGTTTGCGCGCTTCCGGGATCTGGTGCTCGTTCGGCTTCACCACCAGAAACTGGAACACCACGTGCGGCGTGCTGCTTTTCAGCTTTTTCTTCCACTTCACGATCCGCTCGGCACCTTCGATCACCTTGCTCAACGTGCCTTCTTTCCGGTATGCGGAATACGTTTCTTGGTCAGTGCCATCCAGCGAGATGATGAGCCGCGAAAGTCCACTGCGCACGGTGGCCTCGGCCTTGGCGTCATCCACAAAATGCGCGTTGGTGCTGGTGCTGGTGTAGAGGCCCTTCGCGCTGGCATATTTCACCATGTCCAAGAAGCCGGGGTTGATGAACGGCTCGCCTTGGAAATAAAACGTCAACGCCCAAAGGTCTTGGCTGAGCTCGTCGATCACCTTTTCAAAAAGGCCGTTTTTCAGGTTGCCAGTAGGCCGGGTGAAGGCGCGCAAACCGCTGGGACATTCGGGGCAACGCAGGTTGCATGCAGTGGTCGGCTCAATGCTTATACTGATCGGCAAGCCCTGTATCCGCGGCACTTTGGTGCGTTTCGCCTCGCGGAAACTGCTCCAGATGTTGTAGGCATTCCGCGCTCGCTGCGTGGTTAACGCACGGGACCACAGGCGGGCATCGCGGAGCTGGGGTAGCATGGGCCGCAAGGTACTGGCACAATGATCAGTTGTCCGTTGTTAGTTGTCCGGCTGCATGCCGCCGACACGACCTTTGAGAACGAGAGTTGAAAAAAACAACCTCTTCACTGCAACGTGATAAAGAAGAAATACACGGCCATCCAAAGGGGCTGTATGTCCCGCGCATAGCCCATTGTTCTGCGGGAGCCGTCTTCCACTTTGCCATCCTTATCAATGTAGCCAATGATGTTGCGTGTTTTGTCCTTCACCGTCCAGGTATCACCGCCGCGCTTCATGTAGCCCATGGTGGCATGGGAATCGGACTCGACGGAGTATTCACCCTTTTCCCATGCGTTGATGTAACCAACGAAACTCCGGTTTGAGCTCTCAATAATCCAGCCGGAGCCGTTGGTTGTGTAATAGCCCATCGTGGTATGGGAACTGTTTTCAACTTGGCCTTCAGCGGTAATATAACCGATGGTAGTGTGCATGGCGTTCTCCACGTTTTGCGCGGGAGCCTTGTACGCTATAGCCAGCGTGAAAAGTGCCGCCGATACAGCACGGAACGTTGTGGGAATCTTGCTGTTCATGTTGGAGAATTAACAGGTTGAATGTAGAGAATATTGCTGGAGATGCCCGTAATAAGGCCATCCCGCAGAAATCATAAAAACCTAATGCCGAACGGGACGAGAAGATGGAGTCACCCCTTCTCTTTCGGAGAAGGGGCCGGGGGAAGAAGGCGGCTGTTACTTTTCCCCCACTTATCCGTCTCACCATAAATTCCCCTCATGCGGCAAACCCTACTCTGCCTTTTTATCCTGGTCTCTTTCCTTGCTCAAGCGCAACAGCTCATCACCGGTCGCGTGCTGGATGCGACCACCAAGGCGCCGCTCGCCTTCGTTCCCTTCGTGATCGAGGGCACGCACTCCGGTACCACGTCGGATATCGATGGCAAGTTCAGCCTCGCTGTTCAGCAGTTGCCGGTAACGCTTCGCGCCAGCTACGTGGGCTATGAAACGGCGATGGTCATCTTCAACGATGCAACACCGCAGACCGTGCAGCTCACCGCCAGCAATACGGAACTGCATGCCGTGGAGATCGCACCGACGGAAAACCCCGCGCACCGCATCATCCGGCGCGTGTATGCCAACCGCAAGGAGAATGATGGCATGCGCTACCGCAGCTATCGCTACACCAGTTACAGCAAAACGGTTTTCGATGCGCAGAAGGACACCACCAAAGCCGTGGCCGCCGACAGCATCAGCGTTGCGGAGCCGGACACCACGGCCGCGTTCGCAACGGACACGTTAACCACCGATACCGCCGATCAGGACTTCATGCAGATGTTGACGCAGCAACATTTGTTCCTCATTGAAAGCGCCACGAAAAAGAGCTTCATTCCGCCCGCGGCGGAAAAAGAGGAAGTGGTCGCCATGCGCGTGAGCGGCCTGAAAGACCCGTCGTTCCTGGCGTTGGTGGCGCAAACGAAGACCTTCAGCATCTACTCGCCGCAGATCGACATCAGCGACAAAAGCTACCTCGGCCCCATCGGTCCGGGCAGCACGGCGAAGTACTACTACCATTTGGAAGACACGTTGTACCAAGGGAAAGACAGCGTGTTCGTGATCAGCTACCGGCCGCGCACCGGCACCAAATTCGATGGGCTGAAGGGCTTGCTGTACATCAATACGGATGGCTATGCCGTGCAGAATGTCACTGCGGAGCCGATGAAGAAAACCGGCGTAAGCATCCGCTTTCAACAACAGCACGAACGGCTGCCCACGGCGGACGGCGGTTCGGCCTGGTTCCCCGTTCAGCTCAACAGTTTCGTCTACATGAACAGCCTGCGCATTGGCGGCATGTTGGTAGTGGGCGAGGGGCGCACTTATCTGAAGAACATCGAGATGGACGTGGACATCGCGCGGAAGGAAGTGCGCGGTCCCGAGTTGGTGATGGACAAGTTGAGCATGCGCAAAGACGATGCGTTCTGGGCCGGACTGCGCGAAGATTCGCTCGGTTCGAAAGACCTGCGGACTTACGAAATGCTGGACAGCTTGGGCGAAAAGGAACACTTCGACCGGAAGCTGAAATTCGTTTCCGCATTGACCACCGGCAAACTGCCGATCGGTCCGGTGGACCTGCTGTTGGCGCGCCTCTTCAACTACAACGACTATGAAGGTTTGCGTTTGGGCGCAGGGCTCTCCACCAACGACCGGGTAACGAAATACGCATCGCTTGGCGGCTATTTCGCGTACGGCTTCAAAGATCGGAACTGGAAATACGGCGGCGACCTCACCATCAAACCGCTCTATGGCCGCGACCTGCAATTGAAGTTGAGCTATGAGAATGATGTGAGCGAAACGGGTGGTGTAGGGTTCGAGGGTGCGAGCAAAACCTTCGGCACGGACAGCTACCGCATGTTCTTCGTGGACCGCATGGACCGGATCGAACGTTACGCCGGGCAAGTGATGTTGCGCGCAGGCAGTTCGCTGAAGCTTTGGGTCGGCACGGAGCGGGCCTTGCGCGTAAACGACATCGGTTACCGTTATGTAGTGCCGGTAAATGACGCGGTGGAATTGCAACGCAACGACTTCCTCACCGGAGCGGTCACCTTCGACATGCGCTGGGCCTTCCACGAGCGGCTCGCGCGCCTACCGGACCGCGAATTATCGCTGGGTACCAAATTCCCGGTCGTGTACGTGCACGCCATGCGCGCCGTGAAGGGCCTGTGGGAAGGGGAGTGGGACACCTGGCGCGTGGACGCGATGGTGGAGAAAACCTTCAAGATCCGTTTGTTGGGTGAATTGTCGTTGCAGCTCATGGGCGGCATGGCCGATGCCGAAGCACCGATGCCGTTCCTCTACAACCTGCGCGGCATCAACGATCCGCATTTTCCCGTGGCGGGCAGCAACGTCTTCGAAACCATGCGCCCCAACGAATTCCTTGCGGACCGCTACGTGAGCTTCCATTTGAAGCACAGCTTCGGCGCGTTGCTGGTGCGCACCAAGCATTTCCGCCCGCGCCCGGCCATCGTAAGCAGCGTGGCTTTCGGCGATCTTTCACATCCCGAGAATCATCAAGGCCTCGACTTCAAACCCCTGCGCGACGGCTATTTCGAGAGCGGCCTGCAAGTGGACAACCTGCTGAAATTCGGCTTCGCCAGCTTCGGGGTGGGCGCTTACTACCGCTACGGTCCGTATGCCTTGCCCGATCCCGGCGACAACATCGCGGTGAAGGTTACGGCGGGGTATGCGTTTTAGGGGAGACCGGCATGTTTGAGAGTTTCCACCGCAACGACGCGACGACGCAACGGATGCGCAACGTTTTCTGAAGGTTTCCACCACGTCGCGACGTTATAGCCGGGGGCGTGGCGTTTTCGTTGCGTCGTTGCGCCGTTGCGGTAAAACCCAACCTGCATTTCGTGGCGTTACCGTTGCGCCGTAGCGTCGTGGCGGTAAAAAAACCGAAGAAGCCCCTCTTTTCACCACCTTTGCGCGCCCCGGCGCGGCACAACTTCGCCAGCAGGGAAAAACTGAATGTGGGCTTGGCTGGCAGGACGCGTATTGCGCAATAGGGGCGGGATCCTGATCGTCGTCGGGCTCCTCACGGCCTTTATGGGCTACGAGGCCACCAAGGTGCAGATGAACTACAAGCACGGCGGGCTGCTCCCAAAGAGCGACCCGGCGTATGCGGAGTACGAGGACTTCCTGAACACCTTCAGTGCGGACGGCAACGTGATCGTAGTGGCCACACAGGGCAAGGAACTCTACACGCCCGCCAATTTCAAGCAGTGGTACGAGCTGGGGAACGATCTGAAAACGATCCCCGGCATCGACAGCGTGTTCAGCGAGGCGAACCTCTTCACTTTGGTGCGCAACGACAGCCTGCAGAAATTCGATGTGAAGCAATTGATGACCGCCCTGCCCACCACGCAGGCGCAAATGGATTCGCTGAAGCTGCAGATCGACAACCTGCCGTTTTACAAGGGCTTTCTTTACAATGACAGCACCAAGGCCAGCTTGATGATGCTGTTCGTGAATGCGAAGCTCTTCGACACCGATGCCCGCGTGCAAGTGATCGATGCCCTGGAGAAGCGCGTCAACGAATTTGCGGCCACCACTGGCCTGCCGGTGCATGAGAGCGGCCTGCCGTGGGTGCGTGTGAAGAACACGCAGCTCATCAAGGGTGACATGCCGCGCTTTATGATCCTGAGCCTTGGGATCTGCGCGTTGCTGTTGCTGCTTTTCTTCAAGTCTTTCCGCGTTATGCTCATCTGCCTCGCCGTGGTGCTGATGAGCGTGGTGTGGGCCTTCGGCTGCATGGGCTTGTTCGGTTTTGGCGTAACGGTTTTGATGTCGGTGATCGCGCCGTTGTTGATCGTGGTGGGCGTGCCGAATTGTGTGTTTTTAGTGAACGCATACCACCATGAATATGCGCATCACGGAAACAAGGCGAAGGCGTTGCAGCGCATGATAAGCCGGGTGGGCGCGGCGAGCTTTATGACCAATGCCACAACGGCCGCGGGCTTCGCGACGTTCTGCGTTACGTATAGCGACGTGCTGAAGCAGTTCGGCCTCATCGCCACCATCGGCATCATGGTGCTGTGGGTTTTCGGCCTGTTGCTGGTTCCGATCATCTTCAGTTGGATGCCCGCGCCGAAATCGCGCCACTTGAGCCACTTGGAGCGCCGTTGGCTGGACCGCGCCGTGGAGACCATTGTGATGGTGTCGAAACAACACCGCACGGCCATTTACATCACCACGTTCTGCGTCACCATGCTGGCTGTTTTCGGCATGACGAAGCTGAAGGATGAAAGCCGCATCGTGGACGATCTGCCGGCTGATAATCCGGTGATCACCGACCTGCACTTCTTCGAGAAAAACTTCAATGGTGTGATGCCTTTGGAGATCGTGATCGACACCGAAAAGAAAGGCGGCGTGTTGAAGGACGCTACGTTGAAGCGGATCGACAAGCTAACGGACACGTTGGCCACTTATCCTGAATTCAGCCGTCCGGTAAGTGTTATAGATGCCGTGAAATTCACGCGCCAAGCATTCTACGGCGGCGATCCTGAACGCTACGGATTGCTCTCCAGCACCGACAAGCGCTTCATGCTGCCCTACCTTGAACACATTGGTGCGGGCAGCAGCAAAGGCAACGCCACCATGGGCAAAGCCTTCATTGACAGCACGCGCAGCACCACGCGCCTCACCGTGCAGATGGCCGACGTGGGCACTTCGCGCATGGACAACATCTTCAACAAGCTGCGCGCACAGACCGACAGCATTTTTCCCGTTGACAAATACAAGGTGGTCTTCACCGGCACAAGCGTGGTGTTCCTCAAAGGCAGCAGCTACCTCATCAGCAACCTCATCACCAGTTTATTCTGGGCCATCGTGATCATCGTGGTGCTGATGGCGCTGCTCTTCAACTCGCTGCGGATCCTCATCGTTGCGTTGATCCCCAACATGATCCCGCTCATCGTCACTGCGGGGTTGATGGGCTTCATGCACATACCGATCAAACCCAGTACCATGCTCGTGTTCGGCATTGCGTTAGGTATCGCGGTGGATAATGCCATCCACTTTTTAGCGCGCTATCGCTTGGAAGTAAAGCTTACCGGCGGCGACCTGGCGAAAGCCGTGGACAATGCGGTGCGCGAAGTCAGCGTCGGCATCATCTACACAAGCATCATCCTGTTCGCGGGCTTCAGCATGTTCGCTTTCTCGCGTTTCGGCGGCATTCAAGCGCTGGGCATGCTCACCACCATGACGTTGCTCACCGCGATGCTCACCAACCTGCTGGTGCTGCCTTCGCTGGTGCTTTCGCTGAACAAACGCATCATGTCCAAAGCCTTCAGCGAACCGTTGCTGGAGATCTTGGACGAAGAAGATGACATTGAACTGGGCGCGCTAACCGTGGAACGTCCTAAGAACGAAACGACCGAATAAGTATGAAAGGAATTATTCTCGCCGGCGGTTCCGGCACACGCTTGCATCCGCTTACGCTCGCGGTGAGCAAACAGCTCATGCCGGTGTACGACAAGCCGATGATCTACTATCCGTTGAGCACGTTGCTCGCTGCGGGGATCCGTGAGATCCTCATCATCAGCACGCCCCACGACCTACCGCATTTCCGGAAATTGCTCGGCGACGGAAAAAATCTCGGTTGCGAATTTTCCTATGCTGAACAAGCCGTTCCGAACGGCCTGGCGCAGGCGTTCGTCATTGGACGCGACTTCATCGGAAAGGATTCCGTGGCCTTGATCCTCGGTGACAACATCTTCTACGGAGCGGGCCTGGGGCGCAAACTGGGCGCGAACACAGTGCTCGATGGCGGCCTCGTCTTCGCGTACCACGTAAGCGATCCGGAGCGCTACGGCGTTGTGGAATTCGACAAAGACAACGTGGCGATCAGCATTGAGGAAAAGCCTGCAAAGCCGCGCAGCAACTTCGCCGTGCCGGGCCTGTATTTCTACGACAACAGCGTGGTGGAAGTGGCCGCAGCATTGAAGCCCAGCGCGCGTGGCGAATACGAGATCACCGACGTGAACAAGGAATACTTAAAGCGCGGAAAATTGAAAGTGGAGATCCTCGATCGCGGCACCGCGTGGTTGGATACGGGCACGTTCGCATCGCTGATGCAGGCCGGCCAATTCGTGCAGGTCATCGAAGAGCGCCAAGGCTTGCGCATCGGTTGCATTGAAGAAGTAGCTTACAAGAAAGGCTGGATCAGTGCTGATCAGTTGAAGGGTGTGGCCACACCTTTGGTGAAGAGCGGATATGGTGAGTACTTGCTGAATTTGATTGCTTAACCATTTCGCGAAGGGCCGTGCATTTAACGGCCCTGAAGCGATCTTTGATTTAATCATTTCATCAGCGAATGCTTAGTTGTCAAGCGCACCAACTCGATTCATGAACCAGCACAATAAGTTGATCGAAGAGCACATCACCACATGGGTGAAAGACCTGCCCAAAGGCGGCCTCTACGCTCCAATGGCCTACCTCATGGGCCTGCCCGCTAAGCGCGTGCGTCCTGCGTTGGTGCTGATGGCCTGCGAACTTTTCGGTGGCCGTGCGGAAGATGCGCTGGACGAAGCGTTGGGCATTGAGCTCTTCCACAACTTTACGCTGATGCACGACGACATCATGGACGCTGCACCCTTGCGTCGCGGCCAACCCACCGTGCATGAAAAGTGGAACGTCAACACGGCGATCCTAAGCGGCGACGCACTCTTGGTGAAAGCCTACCAGCTCATGGCGAAGCGCCCGGACGTGTCCGCGATCTTCAGCAAGTACGCGTTGGAAGTGTGCGAGGGGCAACAACTCGATATGGAGTTTGAGCGCCGCGATGATGTCACTACGGCTGAATACACAGCGATGATCCGCCAGAAGACGGCGGTGCTGTTGGCCTGCGCATTGTGCGTAGGCGCTGCGATCTCGGGTGCGAACGAAGAGGACAGCAATCGCATCGGTGCGTTTGGCGAGCACACTGGCCTCGCCTTCCAATTGCGCGACGACTTGTTGGATGCTTTCGGAGATTCCGCCAAAACCGGCAAGCAAAAAGGCGGCGACTTGCGTGCAGGAAAGAAGACGTTCCTGTTGATCCGCGGATTGGAGCTAAGCGCTGCGAACGGACGCAACGAACTGCGTGAAGAATTAGCCAAACCCGCCGAACAACGCGATGTGCCGCGCATGTTGCAAGCACTGGAAGAATTGGGAGTGCGCAACGAGGCCGAACGCGCCATACAAGCCGAAGATCGGAAGGCGGCTGAAGCGCTGGATGCGATCGCAGTTCCGGAAGAACGGAAGGAGCCGCTGCGTGCGCTAACCGCGCAGTTGATGGCGCGGAATTATTGAGTGATTTACCACACGGCCGACTTACAGAAGAGCCGGCAAGCAGCGTTTCATGAGAGACCAGTGTCTTGATTCTAATGGGGTTTCGTTGTATCATTGGCTCTCAAACAAAATCATTATTTTGAGCCATGCTTTGAGCCAATAATTCCGTGGACAATCCTGTCTATCGATGCAAACCACTCCAAACATGAAGAGATTATTAATTCCATTCCTGTTCATCATCGCGATGTGGCCGGCCGTACTTGAGGCCCAAAGCTGGTGCCCGCCCGGTGCGGAATGGCATTATTCGGCCAATTTCTGCACGGGTGCTTGCAATGGTTATGTGCGGATGTTCAGCTCAGGAGACACTATAGTTCAGAATCAACCCTGCACCAAAATAGAGCGGATACGAACCTATACCTCTTATTTCGATCCCACTATTTACGTCGATACCTTGAGTAACCTATATACGTATTCCACAGTCGGCATTGTATGGATGTTCGATCCACAAATGAATGCCTTTGATACGCTTTATGATTTCAACGCGACCATAGGCGATTCATGGCAATTGATTCATCTGCCTGAAAACTCTTTGGGTTCCGATTTTCTATCCGTACTGGATACCGGCCATGTCAGCGTGGATGGTCATCAGCTTCGTTGGCTATCCGTTGAATATCATTTCCAGGGTGCAACAGGTAACAACCCTCCTTACCTCGACACATTGATACAGCGGATTGGATCCAACCAATTCTACATGCTTCCCTACGATTTCCCCAATGGATTTTTTGATGGACAAGAGGGCGGCTTCTTCCGCTGCTATACCGACAATGATATCAGCTATCAAAGCCCTTCCGTCCAAACCTGCGACTTACCTCTTAGGGTAACTGAACGCGCCTTGCGGCGAGCACCTGTTATATTTCCCAATCCCGGCAATGACCAAATAACGGTTGAATTTCCAGCATTCGCTTTTGCGGATCAAATGGAACTGTATGACGCCTGGGGCAAAAAGGTTCTCGTGGTCCGCATAGCCCGCGAAAGAACGCTAGTGGATGTTTCGATCTTGCCACCGGGTTTCTACGCATATCGCTTGGTGAATACAGCAAAGGGTACGGTTGCGAATGGCACTTGGCTGAAACAGTAAGAGTGGGCCGCACTTCAACTATTGAAGCAACTCCCCCAAAGCTTTCCCCAATTCTGGAAACCGGAACGCAAATCCACTCGCAACAAGTTTCGCATTGGAAGCTCGCGAACCTTCCAAGATCAAGTTGGCCGGTTCCCCCAGAATGGCGCGGATGGCGAAGCCCGGCACATTTGGAACGAAGAACGGCTTGTGGAACGCTTGTGCAAGTGCGCGCATGAAGCCTTGGTTCTGCACATGTTCCGGGGCGACTACGTTGTAGGCGCCTTGCACTTCCGCGTGTTGTATGGCGTGCAAATAGGCCTGCATCAGATCATCGATGTGGATCCACGGCATCCATTGCTTGCCGGAACCCAACGGCGCCGAAAGCCCCCAGCGCGCGGGCGTTGCGAGCTTGGGCAGTGCGCCGCCATCGCGGGCCAACACCACCGCAGTCCGCAACTTCACCACGCGGCAGTTTGCGGCCCATGCATCTGCGGCTTCTTCCCAAGCCTGTGTGAGCTTTCCAACGGCATCATCCGTAGGCGGATCTTGTTCTGTAAAAACATGTTCCGAGGTAACGGCGCCATAATAGTTGATGCCGCTCGCGCTGATGAAACTTTTCGGCCACGTGCCGGACTTTTCCACTTCGCGATGGAGCAAGGCCGCACTGTCCACGCGGCTGGTGTATAGCACATGCATGCGCTCGTCCGTCCAGCGTTCGTCCGCAATGCCGGCGCCGCTGAGGTGGATGATGTGGTCCACGTTTTCCAAGGCACGCGGGTCCACGGTTTGCTTCTTTATATCCCATTGAAAAGTGGGCACTGGCGCATCCGTCTTCGGGCTGCGGCTGAGGTGCCGCACGGCAAAACCTTCCTTCAACAAAAGCTTGGTCAGATGGCCGCCGATGAGGCCGGTTCCACCCGTGATGAGGATAGAAGGCATCAATTTTGGATCATGTTGCAACATGTACGGTCCAAAAGTTTGACTCTTGTGGCGTAACCGTTGCGTCGTTGCGCCGTTGCGGTAAAAGAATTTGGACTCACCGCGACTGCTCCAAGATCCGGAAATCTTCCTTGATGAAGCCCATCTTCTTGTCGAACAAAGCGGCCTCATCGCGCTGGTACATCAGCTCGCCAGTGCTGGCGTTGAAGACGCGCCGGAAGCACCACTTCGTTTTGTACTCACCGGTGATCACCACATCCGCCACGGTCACGTTGGGCGTGCCTTGCGTAGCGGCGGACATCAGTTGCGCGTAGTCCATCAGCTTCACCTCGTGCGTGTAGGTCTCTTTGATCGAGGCGAGATCCGGCAGGCTTTTGTCCAATTGCTCCTTCGCCACCCACAGCTCCATGTCTTTCACGAAACGGTTGCGGTTTGCGTAGAGGCGGTCGGCGGTGGCCTTGTCGGTGATCTTGCCCGTTTCAACCTGCTTGAGGTAATCCTGGATGTTTTTCACGTACACGTTCAGCATGGCGCTGCCGCCTTTGTCCATCAGCTCCGCATCGATCATGATGGATGCGATCTCCTGCGCGGGCGGCACGTTCGTTACGGCGTTGTTCTCCACCTTCAGCGTTTCGCCCTTCTTCATTTTCCAGCCTTGCACCAACGCGAGGAAGGTGGCATCGTGTTTCTCCGCATCCGCTTTGCGGATCTTCATCAGGTAGGTTTTCGTTGGATCCACCGGTGTGGTTTCAAGATCGGAAATGGTACCGAAGTCGATACCGGCGTTGAATTTCCAGTTGGCCTTCACCGCGTTCAAAATGTCATGGTTGAAGGGTGAATCCGAGGCATCGCGCAGCACGATCGTGGTGGTGCTTTTTGCGGCGTCCACGGCCTTTTTGTCGAAGGTGCCGTACTGGGCGGTTGCTGTTGCGGAGATGGCGATGGCCGCGAGGATCAGGTTGTTGCGCATGGTTTTGATGTTGCGAATGAATTTGGGCTGGGCACCTGTACAGTCGACCCAGTGGGTCGACTGTACAGGTGCCCTGCACAGGTTTTCGTGGTAGATTTTACATCGGCGAAAATAGTGCCAAGCCTTTCCGCACCTTTGCAGTGTTGAAAACTGCTATGCAGGAAGGACTGTCGAAAACAGGTGCTGAAGGAGATGGCCCGGGCGCACTGCGCAAGCGCTTGGACGAGGCTGTGGTGCTACAAGCCACGGTGGCCCAGCTGCGCAAAGACCTGCGGGAAGAAGCGCTGGAGTTGCCCGAAGTGGGCGAGGGCGCTTTCGAGGAATTGCGTACTCAAGTGCTTAAGGTAATACAAGACCGAGAGCGGGAAGGCGCGCATGCCTTCGGGCTGGTGGTGAACCGCGTGGACCTCACGGAACACCAGATGCGCGCGGCCCTGGCGGCGGGCGGCTTGCGAGGCTTGGCCGGTGCGGTTGTGCTCCGTTGTTTGCAGAAGGTGCTGAGCCGGATGCGGTATGCCGGCTTGGGGTGAGCACTGCAAAGCGGTTTTATTCTGTTAATCCTGTAATCCTGACCATAAACCTGCCCGGCGCAAACGCCGGAAGGCGGTGTCCATCGTGCTATCCTACTGAAAAGCCTTGTCAAGCATCGATCCGCGAAACCCACGCTCAGCCTGTGCTTCTTCTTCCACAGCGAACAACCGTGCCTGTTCCCGCGTACCAGTGCGCGAAACCGTGGCTACCTTTGCGGCCCGGTATTTTCTGCCCATCCATGGACAAAAACGCGTTCCTCAGCAATATCGACCCCGCCGCCATCGATGCGGTGTATCAGCAGTACAAAACGGACCCCGGTTCCGTATCGCCCGATTGGGCGCGGTTCTTCGAGGGATTTGATCTGGCTCGTACCCAATATCCCGAGCTTCCCGGCCAATCTCCTTCCGCCAATGGAATGGCCGGAGAAAGCAGCCATGAGAATGTGGCCAAGGAATTCAAGGTGATCGCCTTGATCAACGGCTATCGCGAGCGCGGGCACCTCTTTACGCACACCAATCCCGTACGTGAGCGGCGTACCTACATGCCCACCTTGGACCTTGCCAATTTTGGGCTTTCGGATGCGGACTTGGGCACAGTTTTCGAGGCGGGCTCGGAACTGGGCATCGGCAAAGCCACGTTGGCAACGATCCTGGAGCATTTGAAGACGACGTATTGCCAAAGCATTGGCGTGGAATACAAGCACATCCGCCGGGTAGACCGCGTGGAATGGTTGCAGCAGCGCATGGAGAAGGACCGCAACAAGCCGGCCTTCACCTTGGACGAGAAGAAGGAGATTTTGCGCAAATTGGACCAGGCCGTGGTTTTCGAGCGCTTCCTCGGGAAGAAATTCATCGGGCAAAAGCGCTTCAGTCTTGAGGGTGGCGAAACGCTGATCCCCGCGCTGGACACGATCATTGAGCACGGTGCCGCTGCGCACGGCATCAACGATGTGGTGATCGGCATGGCCCACCGCGGCCGCTTGAACGTGCTGGCAAACACCTTCAACAAGACCTATGATTCCATTTTCGCCGACTTCGAGGGCCGCGACTTTGCGGACACCTTCGTGGAAGGCGACGTGAAATACCACATGGGCTTCAACAGCTGCGTGGTGACCAACAAAGGCAAGGGCGTGAATTTGATCTTATGTCCCAACCCCAGCCACTTGGAAAGCGTGGGGCCGGTGATGCAGGGCATTTCGCGCGCGCTCATTGAAAAAGATCACGCCTTCGTGCCGGAAAAACTATGCCCGGTGATCATCCACGGTGACGCGGCGATCGCTGGTCAGGGCGTGGTTTACGAACTGGCGCAAATGGCGGGCTTGAAGCCTTACAGCACGGGCGGCACGATGCACGTGGTGGTGAACAACCAAGTGGGCTTCACCACCAACTATGCCGATGGGCGCACCAGCACCTACTGCACGGACGTTGCGAAAGTGACGCAGTGTCCGGTGTTCCACGTGAACGGCGACGATGCCGAAGCCGTGTGCCATGTCATGAAGCTTGCGCTGGATTTCCGGCAGCACTTCCAAAGCGACGTCTTCATTGACCTGTTGGGCTATCGCCGGCACGGGCACAACGAGGGCGACGAGCCGAAATTCACGCAGCCGATCCTCTACAAGGCCATCGCCACGCACAAAGACCCGCGTGAGATCTACAGCGAAAAACTCCAAGCCAGCGGCACCATCGAGGCCGGACTGGCGGAGGAAATGAAGGAGAGCTTCAACAACATGTTGCAGGAGCGCCTCGCGGAATCCAAAGAGCTGCCCAAGGCCGTTATCACGTCCTTCCTCGCGGATCGCTGGATGGGCTACGAGCGTGCTGATGATGCCGACATGGAAAGCTCGCCGGAGACCGGCGTGAAGAAGAAGCTGCTGCTGGACATCGCGGCCAAGCTCGCTGAAGTGCCCGCCGGGAAAAAGTTCTTCAACAAGCTGGAGCGCATTCTGCACGAGCGCGCCAACATGGTGAAAGAAGACCGGCTTGACTGGAGCATGGGCGAATTGTTAGCGTACGGCTCATTGCTCTGCGAAGGTCATTCCGTGCGCCTCACCGGGCAGGACGTGGAGCGCGGCACCTTCAGCCACCGCCACGCTGTTGTGAAAGTAGAAGACAGCGAAGAGGAATACATCCACCTGAAACACTTGCAGGAAGGGCAGGCCCTGATGCAGGTGTACAACTCGCCGCTGAATGAATACGCGGTTCTGGGCTACGAGTACGGCTACGCCTTCGCCACGCCCGCCAGTCTCACGTTGTGGGAAGCGCAGTTCGGCGACTTCGTGAACGGCGCGCAGATCATCATTGATCAGTATTTGAGCGCTGCGGAAGAAAAGTGGAACGCCATGAACGGACTGGTGATGCTGCTTCCGCACGGCTACGAAGGCCAAGGTGCGGAACACAGCAGTGCGCGCATGGAACGTTTTTTACAACAGTGCGCGGACGCCAACATGATCATGGCGAACCCCACCACGCCGGCGAACTTCTTCCACCTGCTGCGGCGCCAGCTCGCATGGAAATTCCGCAAGCCGTTGGTGGTCTTCACGCCGAAGAGTTTGTTGCGCCACCCCAAGTGCGTAAGCACGATGGATGATCTGGCGAAAGGCAGCTTCCAAGAGGTGATCGATGATCCGAAGGCGGATCCGAAAAGCGTAAAGACCTTGATCCTTTGCCAAGGCAAGATCTACTACGAACTGCTGGAGCGCAAAGAGGAAACGGGCGCGGACGATGTGGCCTTGGTGCGCATCGAACAATTGCATCCGTTGCCTGAGCCGCAGCTTGAAAAAATCTTCGCGCGCTATTCCAATGCGGAGGAAGTGCGTTGGGTGCAGGAGGAGCCGGAGAACATGGGCGCGTGGCCTTATATGTTCAAGCACTTGCATAAAGTGAAAGGTGCGCCATCCGTTGAAGCATTGAGATCTGTTTCGCGCAGGGCAAGCGGGGCACCCGCCACCGGCAGCGGCGTGCGCAGTGCCCTGCAGCAACAACGGATCATTGAAGAAGCCTTCGCCGACCGGCCATCCGCACCGGTCGCTAAAAAAGCGAATACGAAAGTGCGTGCTTGATCGTGAGCTTTTCCCCATTGCAATAGAGAAGAGGAATGCAGACGATCATAGGTTCAGGCGGAGCGATCGGCATAGAGTTGGCCAAGGCTCTGGTGGATCATACCACGGACATCCGGCTGGTAAGCCGAAAGCCGAAAAAGGTGAACGCGTCCGACCAATTATTTCCGGCGGACATCACAGACCGAGGGCAATTGGAAAAGGCGGTGAAGGGTTCAGAAATTGTTTTTGTGACCGTCGGATTTCCATACAGCGTAAAAGTGTGGGAGGAAAAGTGGCCCAAATTCATCAAGGACCTCATTGCTACATGTGAAAATGAAGGATGCAAATTGGTCTTCTTCGACAACATGTACATGTACGACAAAGATCAGTTGGGCGCGATGACCGAAAACACCGCTGTGAACGCGCCGAGCAAGAAAGGTGCGATAAGGGAACGCATCGCTAAAATGATCATGGACGAAGCCCGATCCGGTAAGTTGAAAGCCTTGATCGCCCGGTCAGCGGATTTTTATGGACCATCGGTTAAGAACAATAGTGTGCTGGTGGAAACCGTGTTTAAGCCATTGAGCAAGGGCGGCACGGCAAATTGGCTTGGCGGCGATGGATTCAAGCACTCCTTCACCTACACCGTTGATGCCGGAAAGGCCACCGCTATTTTAGGGAATACGGACACCGCATATGGGCAGGTATGGCATTTGCCAACGGCATCAAATCCGATGACAGGCAAACAATGGATCGAAAAGATCGCCGGAAGTTTGAACGTAAAGCCCAAATACCGTGTTGCTTCCAAGGGCATGGTGCGCATGCTGGGACTGTTCATGCCGGTAATGAAGGAAAGTGTTGAAATGCTTTACCAGTACGACCGTGATTATGTTTTTGAAAGCGGTAAGTTTGAAAAGGAGTTCAAGTTCAAGCCGACCACTTATCAGGAAGGAATTGATGCCATCATTAGAACGGACTACAAAACCGCTGCTCTCAATGCCTGATCTTAATTTGGTGGCGCATAGTTGTGAGTTGTCAGGTTTTCGTTTTCCGGCACCCTCTCACCGATCACCAGTCTTCATTCACCAATAGCATTCTCCGCGCCTCTTCGTCCCTGCGGCCCAAACCCATTCATCCTCTCGACCCCCATGGCCAACATTGAAGTAAAAGTCCCCAGTCCCGGTGAAAGCATCAGCGAAGTGCGCATTGCGCAATGGCTCGTGGCCGATGGCGACGTGGTGAAGAAAGACCAGGTGATCGCCGAGATCGACAGCGACAAGGCGACCTTGGAGCTGAGCGCTGAGGAAGGTGGCAAGATCAGCCTGCTGGCCAAAGCGGATGAAACAGTGAACGTGGGCGACGTTGTGGCCAAGATCGATACGAGCGTGAAACCTGCGAAGGAGGAGAAGAAGGAAGTGAAGGAGGAAAAGGAAGTGAAGGAGGTAAAGGAGGAGAAAGGTGCGAAAGACGCAGGCAAACCTGCAGAGGCTGAAAGAGCCACAGGTAGCGTTGCCCCGGCGGAATCCGCAGCCCACGCTACACCCGTAGCCAAGGCCGTAATGGCGGAGAAAGGCATCGCCAGTGACAAGGTGAAAGGCACAGGTCCGAACGGCCGCATCACGCGCGGTGATGTTGAAGCCTACATCGCCGGTGGCATGTCGGTAGATACGTTGATGAACGGTTGGGGCGGAAGTCGCAACAGCAGCCGCAGCAAAATGAGCACCCTGCGGAAGAAAGTAGGGGAGCGACTGGTGAGCGTGAAGAACGAGACCGCAATGCTCACCACCTTCAACGAGGTGGACATGAGCGCCGTGATGGCGGTGCGCGATAAGTACAAAGACAAATTCAAAGAAAAGCACGGCGTGAACCTCGGCTTCATGTCGTTTTTCACGAAGGCCGTTACCGAAGCATTGCGCTTGTTCCCTAACGTGAACGCGCAATTGGACGGTGAGGAAATTGTGAACTTCGATTATGCGGATATCGGCATCGCGGTGAGCTCACCGAAAGGCCTGATGGTTCCCGTAGTGCGCAATGCCGAGCAGATGAGCTTGGCCGAGATCGAAGGTGCCATCAAAGGATTGGCGATCAAAGCGCGCGACGGAAAGTTGAGCCTTGCTGAAATGACCGGAGGCACGTTCACCATCACCAACGGTGGCGTGTTCGGCAGCATGCTCAGCACGCCGATCATCAATCCGCCGCAGAGCGCGATCCTCGGCATGCACAACATCGTGGAACGCCCTGTTGCCGTGAACGGACAAGTGGTGATCCGCCCCGTGATGTACGTGGCGCTGAGCTACGATCACCGCATCATCGACGGCAAGGAAAGCGTGAGCTTCCTGTTCAAGGTGAAGGAGATGCTGGAAGATCCCGCGAAGCTGGTGCTTGGCGGTAAGGATCCGGGGGCTGTGTTGGCAGGGCTTTAGTCAACCAAGCATCTTGCTTGGTTGGATAAAGACCGGCGAGTGGGTTTTGTGTTCTGAGCGAGGTGTTTTTGGATTAGCTTGATTGCCTTCGTGCTTTAGCTTTTTTGAAAATTGTGCTGAGCCTGCTTATGTTTGTTTGAGGTTTATCCCGCTTTACACACGGGATGTTTTTCAATTCAGCGCTTATACGCGGGACGATTTTATCTTCCCCCCCAATAGCCCTTACAAGCGGGACGCTTGTGGGACAATCCCCCCAAAATGGATCTCAGCGATCTCTTCTATGATCCGTTCAAGGGACTAGAGATCACGCGCCGGGATCGACCACATTGGAAGCAGGCCGGTACGATCCACTTCGTTACATGGAGGATGGGGGACAGCCTTTCGCAAGTGCAGTTAAGGGAGCTGGAGACCGGTCGTAGGCTTTGGCGTTTGAAGTACGGCAGCACGGATATCCGTACGTTGGATTTTGCCACTCAACGCGCGTACTACAAACTTTTTGATGCACGGGTTCACCATTGGTTGGATGCAGGCGCAGGCTCTTGTGCCTTACGCCAAGCCGGTCCGAGGCAGGAAGTCGTGAACGCCTTGCACCATTTCGACGGAACGCGCTACCAGCTTGGGACCTTCGCCGTTGCGGGCAACCATGTGCATGTGCTTGTGGTGCCGTTCGCAGGGCATGATCTTTCGGAGATCACGCATTCTTGGAAATCCTTCACGGCCAAGTCCATCAATAAACTATTAGGAAAGACCGGCGCATTTTGGAAGACAGAAAGTTTCGACCACTTGGTGCGGCACGAACGCGCGTTGACGAAATTCGAGAACTACATCGGCGATCATGTGCAGCAAGGCGCTTATGTGGAGCGGATCGGGTGGGAGTGAAATATCGGGTCCGACCTTCCTGCTGGGAAAGTGAGTTTTTTTAGGACCAGTGTAGTTTTATTGTGTCAGTCCAACATTGGCGTGTTGACAAAAGTGCCAACCTGCGACAGAATTCAGGCACGGTAGCCGGGTATGTTTGACGCGGTGGCCTACGTTCAGGGAAGGCTTCGGGCGGATCGAGGGTGTTGGTACGACACATTCAGGATGCCCGGAAAGCAGCGGGAAAACCGCAGTGAAGCGCTTCCGGAACACACTGATCGGCCACCCACTTATAGCTGCCACATGGCTGAACACATACCCGCAGGCATCATATCAGGGAAGCAGGGACGCACCATTTTAGGGTCGGTCCTTTCCCTTTTCCGCAAAGCCGTACTCGTGATCGCCCCGTTACTGCTTTGGCAGGGGGAGGCGCACGCTACGCACGCACTTGGCGGGGAGCTGAGCTATGAATGCTTAGGGAACAGCCAATACCGGGTAACGTTGAATTTTTACCGTGATTGCAATGGTGTGGCCGCTCCGACCAACTGCAACAACGGCTTGCTGTTCCATGTGCGTTCCACCCAATGCGTGGGGAACTTCGACATGTGCTTCAGCCCGAACCCGACGATAGAGATCATTACGCCGATCTGTCCTTCGGAGACCGACCGGTGCATAAGTGCAAACGGTACGTACGGCGTTGAGAAGTATACGTACACGGCCATCGTGGATCTGTTGCCCTACGCCGGATGCGGGGGTACGGATTGGATCTTCTACTGGTCCATCTGTTGCCGTAACAACGCGATCACATCCTTGAACGATCCGGGTAACCGCGAACTGTACCTGGACGCGAAGCTGAACAACACGGCCGGCCTGTGCAACAGTTCGCCCACCTTCACCAACTCCCCTGCTGCTTATTACTGCTTGGGTGAGCAGATCAACTACAACCCCGGAGCCGTGGATGCCGATGGCGATTCCCTGGCTTATGCATTGATTCAGGCGCGTACCACCAATGGCACACCGATCCCATATCAGCCCAATTATTCCTTCGCGCAGCCCATCCGCAATGCGGGCGGTGCGAATGCCGTGACGTTGAACCCGCAGACGGGCACGGTAACGGTAACGCCGAACGTGCTGCAAGTATCCGTGGTGACCTATCAAGTAAAGGAATACCGCAACGGGGTGCTGGTGGGCGAGATCACGCGTGATGTGCAGTTCGTCATTCGGCCCTGCACCGGCAACTCACCTCCTGTAGCCACCGGCGTGAACGGCACCAACGCCTACACCTTACAAGTATGTGCAGGCGCGCCGGTGTCCTTCACCGTGAACAGCAGTGACCCCAATGCGGGCCAAGCGGTTTCGATGAACTGGAACGGGGGCATACCGGGAGCGAACTTCACCACCTCCGGAAGTCCGTTCCCTACCGGCACCTTTACGTGGACACCCACGGTGGCGGACATCGGGAACAACACCTTTACCGTACACGTGCAGGACAACGGTTGCCCGATCATCGCTTCAAACGACTACGGCTATACCATACAAGTAACACCACCTTCCACGCCGGCGAACGCGGGCGCGGATCTTTCCGTTTGCGGCACGGTTGCCACGTTGGCGGGCGTGTTGCCGTTCCCGCAGGTACAAGGCACATGGACCGTAATAAACGGCACCGGCACGTTCGCTAACAACCATTCGCCCACCACGACAGTATCGGGTCTGTCGCAGGGTGTGAACACGTTCCAGTGGAGCGTGAACTACTTGACATGCGGCACCCAGACGGACCAGGTGCAGGTTACGAGCTTCAATCCGGCGCAACCGGCGGCCGCCGCCGGGCCCGATCAGCAATTGTGCCTGCCCACCAACACGGCCACCTTGGCCGGCAACACGGCCGTGTCACCGGCAACGGGCGTATGGTCCGTGATCACGGGTACGGGCACGTTCGCCAACCCGAACTCGCCCACGACGAACGTGAACGGGCTGGGCATCGGGCAGAACAGATTCCGATGGACGATCAACAACGGGCCTTGCGGCACACCCACCCAAGACGAGGTGGTGATCACCGTGTACAACAATAACCAGGCGGCGGCCAGTGCGGGTCCTGACATCAGCATTTGCACTCCGGCGAGCAGCGTAACGATGAACGCCAATGCGGCGGTGACGCCGGCCAGCGGTGCTTGGACCCTGGTCAGTGGAGGTGGCGTGATCACCAATCCGGCCAGCCGCAACACCACCATCACGGGCCTCACCGTGGGTGTTCACGTTTTCCGTTGGACCATCAGCAACGGACCTTGCACGCCGGGGACCACGCTGGATGAAGTTTCCATTTATGTGTACGATGCGAACAGCCCCAGCGCCAACGCGGGGGCCGACCAGCAGGTTTGCAGCCCGGGCACGGCAACGCTCACCGGCAGCGTGCCCGTGTTCCCGGCCACGGGCCAATGGACCTTGGTGAACGGCAACGGCACCATTACCTCGCCCACTTCGCCCACCACCACCATTACCAGCTTGAGCATCGGGACCAGCACGTTCCAGTGGACCGTGAACAACGGCCCATGCGCGAACGGCGTTACCAACGACCAAGTCGTTGTTGTCACTTTCGATCCCACGGTGAGCGGCGCCAACGCCGGCCCTGACCAATCCTACTGCACGCCGAACACGAGCACCACGTTGGCCGCCAATGCTCCGCCCACACCCGCCCAAGGCACTTGGACGCTGGTGAGCGGCACGGGCAGCATCGCTTCCATACACAGTGCGAACAGCACGGTGTCGGGGCTTACCGTAGGCGAGAACAAGTTCCGCTGGACGATCAACAACGGACCTTGCCCGGTGAACCCGCCGAGCGATGAGGTGTCCATCTTTATTTACGATGCCGGTGCTCCAGGCGCCAACGCCGGTCCGGACCAGCAACTCTGCACACCAGCTACCAGCACCACGCTGGCGGGCAACAACGCGGTATTCCCCGGCACGGGGCAATGGTCCGTTGTGGCAGGCACAGGCACGTTCGTCAATGCCACCAACCCCGGCACTTCCGTAAGTGGACTATCGGTGGGGGTGAACACCTTCCGCTGGAGCTTGAACAATGGCCCTTGCGCTAACCCGTTGACGCAGGACGAGGTATCGATCATCGTATTCAACGCTGCCAACCCGGTGGCCAACGCCGGCCCGGACCAGGACCTGTGTACACCCACGTTGACAGCTACTCTCAGCGGCAGCAGCTTGATCGTTCCGGCCACCGGCACATGGACATTGATCAGTGGCAGCGGCACCATTGTTTCGCCGAATTCACCAACTACCCAGATCACTGGACTGGCCGTGGGCGACAATATTTTCCGTTGGTCGGTGAGCAACGGCCCCTGCGCCAACAGCAATACGCAGGACCAGGTGCGCATCCGCGTGTTCGACCAGAACAACCCGGTGGCCAACGCCGGCCCTGATAAGGAACTGTGTTCGGGCAGCAACACCACCACGATGGCGGGCAGCAGCTTGATCTATCCGGCCACTGGCACATGGACGTTGGTGAACGGCAGCGGCCTCATCACCACGCCGGGCAGCCCCACAACCACGATCACCGGCATGGGCGTGGGTGTGAACACCTTCCAATGGACCGTTAGCAACGGCCCCTGCAACAACAGCCTCACCAACGATCAAGTTTCGATCACGGTATTCCAGAACACGCATCCGCCGGTGACAGCCACGGGCAATGCGAGCATCTGCGTACCTACCTCACCGAACTTGGTGACCGTTACCGGCAGTACTCCGGTATCCCCTGCGAGCGGGGTGTGGACCTTGGTGAGCGGCAGTGGCACCATCACCTCACCGAACACGCCCATCACCACCATAACCGGCATGTCGGTTGGAACGAACGTGTTCCAGTGGACCGTGACGAACGGGCCTTGTACTTTCCCGAACAACAGCGCGCAGGTAACGATCCTGGTGTTTGATGCGGCGCAGTTGCCGGCCAATGCGGGTCCGGACCAAAGCCTGTGCACGCCGATCACCAGTACCAATTTGCAAGGCAGCGCGCTGATCCCGCCGGGCAGCGGTGCGTGGACGTTAGTGAGCGGTTCCGGACCAAAGCCTGTGCACGCCGATCACCAGTACCAATTTGCAAGGCAGCGCGCTGATCCCGCCGGGCAGCGGTGCGTGGACGTTAGTGAGCGGTTCCGGCACCATTACTACACCGGGCAGCCCTACCAGTGGCGTTACCGGTTTGGCGCTTGGCGCGAACGTATTCCGCTGGACGGTTGCCAACGGCCCTTGCTCCGCGAACACGAATGACCTGGTAACCATCTTCGTCTTCAATGGCAGCGCCCAACAGGCCAATGCCGGTCCTGATCAACAGTTGTGCAACACGAATGCCACCACCACCCTGGCGGCCAATGCGGCCATAGCTCCCGCCACGGGCAGCTGGAGCGTGCAGCAGGGCACGGCCATTTTCGGCAATGCCACCTCAGCCACTACCAGCGTAAGCAACTTGGCCGTTGGCGTGAATATTTTGGTATGGTCGCTGAACAACGGCGCTTGCGGTACCAGTTCGGACCAAGTGGCCATCACCGTTTACGACAATGCGAACCCGGCCGCGAATGCCGGCCCCGACCAGCAGCTCTGCACGCCCGTTACCAGCACCACGCTCACCGGCAGCAACCTGCTTAGCCCCGCCACCGGTCAATGGACCTTGATCAGCGGCAGCGGTAACATCGTTACCCCGACCAGTTCAACCACGCAGGTGAACAGCTTGGGCACCGGCAACAACGTGTTCCGTTGGACGGTATTCAACGGCCCATGCCTGAACGGCAACGGCTTCGATGAGGTCACCATCAGCGTATTCAGCGGCAACGCACAAACGGCGAACGCTGGACCGGACCTGGACCTGTGTACTCCTGCGAGCAGCACTCCGTTGTCGGCTAACAGCGCACAGGCGCCGGCCCAAGGCACGTGGACCGGCCCGGCCGGTGTCACCTTCGGCAACATCCACGGACCGAACACCACTGTGAGCGGCCTGCAAGTGGGGGACAACATCCTTACGTGGAGCATCAACAACGGCTCCTGTGGCACGTCCACGGACCAAGTGAACATCCGCGTGTTCAGTGCGGCGAACCCGGTGGCCAACGCAGGTCCGGACCAAGACCTCTGCACGCCGCAGGTCAGCGCCACCATGGCGGGCAGCAACGTGATCTACCCCGCCACCGGCACATGGACCTTGGTGAGCGGCACGGGCACGATCACGAATCCCACGATGCCAAACACCACCATCACGGCCATGGCGGTGGGACCGAACGTATTCCGCTGGACGGTAAGCAACGGCCCTTGCGCCAACAGCCTCACCATGGATGATGTGGTGATCACCGTGTATGACCACAATGTGAGCGGCTCCAACGCGGGACCCGACCAGGAACTATGCACCCCGCAGAATTTCACCAACATGGCGGCCAGCGCGGCTCCGGCCCCTGCACAAGGCACGTGGACGGTGATCAGCGGTGGCGGCACGATCGGCAACATCCATGATCCCAACACGGCGATCACCGGCATTCCTGTTGGTGCAAACGTGTTCCAGTGGTCGGTAAGCAACGGTGCTTGCCCGGTGAACCCGCCGAACGATCAGGTAACCATCTTAGTTTACGACTCGAACAACCCGGTGGCGAACGCAGGCCCCGACCAATCGCTCTGCACGCCGAACCTGTCCACCACCTTGGCGGGCAGTAACTTGATCTTCCCGGCAACGGGCACCTGGACGTTAGTAAGCGGTGGCGGCGTGTTCCTGAATGCCAACTCCCCTACCACGGCAGTCTCCGGCTTGATGCTGGGCGAGAATAAATTCCGATGGACGGTGAACAATGGCCCTTGCACCAATCCGTTGACGCAGGATGAGGTGAGCGTGTTCGTATTCGACCAGTTCAGCCCGGATGCAAATGCAGGCCCCGACCAAAGCATTTGCACCCCGCAGTTGAATACCACCTTGGCGGGTAACGCACCGATCGCTCCGGCAGTAGGCACCTGGGTTCAGGCGCAAGGCACCGGTGTCATCACCGACCTGCACAACCCGACCACCACGGTGACGGGATTGGCCATCGGCGTCAACATCTTCATTTGGTCGGTGAACAACGGACCATGCGCTAACGGCGTGACCAATGATGCAGTCACCATTACCGTGTACGACAACAATTTGCCGAACCCGGATGCGGGTCCGGATCAAGACCTCTGCTTGCCGAGCACGGCAGTAACGCTTGCCGGTAGCGCAGCCACTTCCCCTGCAGTTGGTACTTGGACGATCGTGACGGGCGGTGGGACCTTCGTGGACATCCATTCGCCTTCCACTAGCGTTTCCAACATTCCGGTAGGGGTGAACACCTACCGCTGGACGGTAGCGAACGGGGTGTGCAGTAACAACTTTGATGAGGTGACCATCCGCGTGTTCAGCAACCTGAACCCCGTGGCCAATGCCGGCCCGGACCAGGACATCTGCACCCCGGACAGCACGGTGACCATGGCGGGCAGCAACGTGATCGTGCCGGCCACCGGCACCTGGACCATCATCAGCGGCAGCGGTGTGATCAGCAACCCGAGCTTGCCTAACACCGCCGTGGTGGACCTCGAAGTGGGGACCACGGTACTGGTGTGGACGGTAAGCAACGGTCCCTGCGCGAACGGCATCACCACGGACACCATGGTGGTGCGCGTATACGACCGCTTGAACCCGGTTGCGGCGGCAGGACCTGACGTGCAATTGTGTACACCTGCAGGACCGATCACCATGGCAGGTAGTTTGGTTACGGCACCAGCGGTCGGCACTTGGACGGTAACGCAAGGCACTGCGGTATTCAGCGACATCAATGCCCCCAATGCAGTGGTAACCGGCCTCAGCGTGGGGTTGAACATCCTGCGGTGGACGGTGAACAACGGGCCTTGCGAAAGCGGCATCAGCTTCGACGAGATCAGCATCACCCTGTTCGACATCAACAACCCCGTGGCCAATGCCGGTCCCGACCAGCATGTCTGCGGCGCGAACAGCACGGCCACCATGGCGGGCAGCAATTTGATCGGCCCCGCCACTGGCACCTGGACCTTGGTCTTCGGCACGGGAGTGATCACGAATGCATCATCGCCTACCACCACCATCACCGGTTTGGGAGTAGGGGAGAACATCTTCCAGTGGGAAGTCTCAAACGGTCCTTGCGGCCCGGTAACGCAGGACGTGGTGAGCATCTACACGCATGACTCCGGCAACCCGATCGCCAATGCCGGTGCAGACCAGCAGATCTGCACCCCGGCCACCGGCACCACGTTGGCGGGCAGCAACGTGATCTTCCCGGCCACCGGGATCTGGTCCTTGGTCAGCGGTCAGGGCACCATCACCAATCCAACGGCTCCGAACAGCACGGTGACCAACTTGGGCTTCGGGGAGAACATCTTCGAGTGGCGCGTGGACAACACGCCATGCGTGCCCGGTGTGACCACCGACCAGGTGAGCATCTTCCTCTTCAACCTCAATGCGCCACCGGCAGCAGCGGGTCTGGACCAGGATTTCTGCGACCCCGCAGGTACCGTTCAATTGGCCGGTAACACACCGACGGTTCCGGCCATCGGCGTGTGGAGTTCAAGCGCGCCGGGCGTGGTGTTCGCGGATGTGAACAACCCCAACACCACGGTAACGGGCTTCATCATCGGAGAAACGGACCTCACTTGGACCATCAACAACGGGGTTTGCGGCATCACCTCGGACATCGCCTCCATCCGGGTGTTTGATCCAAATAATTTAGACGCGAACGCCGGTCTTGACCAGGAATACTGCACCCCGCAGGACAGCACCTACATGGAGGGCAACACGCCCACCTTCCCGGCCACGGGTGAATGGACCTTGGTCAACGGTGCCGGCCTCTTCGCGGACCCCACCGATCCCGGCTCCAAAGTGGTAGGCCTGTCCATCGGCGTGAACACCTTCGTTTGGACCACCGACAACGGCCCCTGCCCGGATGCCATCACCATGGACACGGTGAACATCACGATCTTCAGTGATAGCACGGCGGCGGCGTATGCCGGAGAGGACTTTGAGACCTGCCTGCCCTTAACCACCGTGCAGCTCGGCGCCGATACGCCGCAGCCACCGGCCACCGGCATGTGGAGCATCCTCAGCGGCGCTGGCTACTTAGTGGATCCCAACGATCCAGCCACCGTGTTGGACAGTCTGGAAGTGGGCATCACCACCTTGCTATGGACCTTGGACAACGGGCCTTGCCCCAACAACGGTATCCTGGTGGACACCTTGGTGGTCACCGTGTACGATCCGTTCGGCCCCACGGCCAACGCCGGTCCGGACATCTCCTTGTGTACGCCGGAGGACAGCACCATCATGGCGGGCAATCTGCCGTTGTTCCCGGCCTACGGCACTTGGCACCTCGTGAGCGGAACCGGCGTGATCGCCGATACCAACTACCACGCCACGGCGATCACCGGCCTCACCATCGGCATCAACGTGTTCACCTGGACGGTTTACAACGGTGACTGCGGTTTCGCACCGCCCACGATCGATACCGTGCAGGTACTGCTCTATGACGAGACTGCACCACTGGCTGATGCAGGTGCGGACCAAGCGCTTTGCAGCACCTCAAGCACGAGCGTTACCATGGCCGGCAATGCAGCCACGCATCCGGGCGTGGGTACATGGACCTCGCTTGACGGCACGGGCACCATCGCGGATGCCAACGATCCATTGACCGAAGTTTCCGATCTTCCCGTGGGCATACACCCCTTCGTATGGACCATCTTCAACGGTCCCTGCGGAACCAGTACGGACACCATGACGGTGAACGTGTTCGACGGCACCATCACCAGCACCGACGCAGGGCTTGACCAAGAGCTCTGCACGCCTGAGGACAGCGCCCAGCTTGCGGCCACAGCACCGGTTGTGCCAGCCACGGGTACTTGGAGCATCCTCAGCGGTAGCGGCACCTTCAGCGATGCCAACGCATCGGATGCCACCATCAGCGGCCTCGGTAACGGGTTGAACCAACTGCTGTGGACCATCGACAATGGCCCTTGTGGCGTGTTGACCGATACCGTGAGCATCACGCTCTTCGACGGCGGTCTCACCAGCGCATCCGCCGGTCCTGACCAAGAACTCTGCGGTCCATTGCAACAAGTGACCATGGCGGCCACCGCGGTTACTGCGCCTGCTATCGGCGTATGGACCATCGTGAGCGGTCCGGGTGTGATCAGCGATGTGAACGATCCGCTAGCGGTGCTCAGCGGGCTCAGCAGCGGTGTTACCGTGTTGGCCTGGGGCATCGACAACGGACCATGCGTCGGCGAGCCGCTCAGCGATACGGTCGTGGTAACGATCTACGATGGTGTTGCACAAGCCGCGGACGCCGGTCCGGACCAGCAATTCTGTGATGCGGGACCGGTTGATGCGGACATGTTCGCCAATGAGGCCATTCTGCCGGCCATCGGGACCTGGACCGCAGGAGCGGGCACGGGTGTCATTACCGATCCAAGCAACCGGAACACCACCATCACCGGTATCGACTTTGGCACCAGCACCTTCACTTGGACCATCGACAATGGCGTGTGCGGCACCACCTCGGATGAAGTGGCCATCAGCCTCTACGACATCAACGTACCCTCGGCGGACGGCGGGCCGGACCAGCGCATCTGCGAGGACACCACCTATACGCAGTTCGCCGCGGTTCCAGCCACGAGCACGGCCACCGGGCATTGGGAACTCATCCAGGGCAGCGGTGTGCTCAACGACGCCACGTTGGCGGACGCACAGGTAACGGACCTGCTGCCAGGGGACAACGTCTTTGTGTGGGTGTTGGAAAACGGCGCTTGCGGAACCACGATGGACACCGTGGTGGTGAACCTGCACGACTGCAGCACGCTGGTCGTGCCGGACTCTTACTCGCCGAACGGCGACGGGGTGAACGACACCTACGTGATCGGCGGCATCGAATACTATCCGGAGAACACCTTCAAAGTATTCAACCGCTGGGGTTCCGTGGTGTACGAGCGCAGCCCGTACAACAATACTTGGGACGGCAAGAGCGAGGGCAAATTGAACTGGGGCACGGAACTGCCTGAGAGCACCTACTACTTCATTCTCGACCCGGGCAAGGACAAAGAGGTCATCACGGGTTACATCTACTTGCGCCGTTGAACATGGAAACCATGAAGAACCACGATTCACTGCGGACCACGTTCCGTTGGAAAGGAGCTGCGGTGGCATTGCTGCTGGCGGCCACCACCTTGGCCCCGCGGGAGGCCGCTGCACAGCAAGACCCGCAGTTCAGCCAGTACATGTTCAATTTGCTGGCGTTGAACCCGGCTTATGCGGGCAGTGCGGAACGCTTGAGCTTGAAAGCGCTGAGCCGCCACCAGTGGGTGGGCTTTGAAGGCGCGCCGACCACGCAGACACTCACTGCGCACGCACCGGTGTTCCGGCAGGCCATCGGCTTGGGAGGCACGTTGATGCGCGACGAGCACGGCCCGGTTACACAGTACGGCTTCATTGTGGACGTGGCCTACCGGATGTTCCTGGGGAAGGACAAAAAGCTGGCGTTCGGCTTGAAGGGCGGCATGAACCTGTTCCAAGGTGACTTCGCCTCGCTGCACCAGTTCGAGGCCAACGACCAGGTCTTCCAACAAAGCGTTTCCTCCAAGACCGATCCGCAGTTCGGCTTCGGGGTGATGTATTACGGCGACCGGTTCTACTTGGGCCTTAGTTCGCCCAAGCTGCTGCGCACTGAATTTTTCCAGACCGACAGTCTGCAGTTCGTAAGCGACAAGGGGCAGCGCATGCACCTTTACCTCAGTGGCGGTTACGTGTTCAACCTCAGCACTTACACCAAGCTGAAGCCCACGTTCATGGTAAAGGCCGTGGACGGAGCGCCGTTGAGCATCGACGTGGGAGCCAACTTCCTGTTGTACGAAAAACTCTGGCTGGGCGCATTCTACCGCTACACCGATGCCGTGGGCGCTTTGGTGCAGTATAACATTACGGACGCGTTCACCGTAGGATACTCTTACGACTATCCACTTTCAGCCTTGAATAACTACAGCGGCGGTTCCCATGAGTTCATGCTGGGCTATGAGTTCGGCAAACCGCCCGCGGGCATCCGTTCACCCCGATACTTCTAAGCCATGGAGCTTCATCAACACAAACGGTCTTGGACCTTCTTGATCGCATTGGCGGCTTGCATGTTCGTGGCCCCCGCGGTCCAAGGTCAGGCGCTGCTGCACAAAATGGCCGACAAGTTCGCCGCGCAGTTCGATTACCTCAACATGGCCAAGGTGTATGAGGACATCGTGGCCAAGCCGAGCGTAAAGCCGGCCGATTACCGCAAGTTGGCATTCGCCTATAAAAAGGCCGGCAACATTCCCGCGGCGGTCACCACCTACAAGCGGTTGATGGACTTGGGCTCCCCCGCACCGGACGACATGTTGGCGTATGCCGACCTGCTCCGCGCACAAGGCCGTTACGACGAGGCCATGGCCTGGTACGGAAAATTCGCCGAGGAAGATCCGGACGACCCCATGGTGCAGGGCTATTTGAAGAACGCGGATTTCTTCACGCAACTGCGGCAGGACAGCATGCGCAACCAAGTGCGCACCGTGCCGATCAATTCACCCCAGGCGGACGTGGGCCCGGCGTTCATGAAAAACCTGCTGATCTTCAGCAGTGCAAGAGGCGAAGGCGTTGGCGGAACCACCCCTTACAAGTGGGACGAGCAGCCCTTCCTCAATCTGTATTCCGCGGAGGTCAAAGGCAATAGC
>Ga0209480_10000195_pt1 | contig 54523 bp, 50 predicted proteins | sample JI61114C2DNA_FD_187501 | JGI IMG/M metagenome (GOLD analysis project Ga0209480, IMG submission 187501) | Wastewater effluent complex algal communities from Wisconsin, to seasonally profile nutrient transformation and Carbon sequestration -... | ecosystem: Engineered > WWTP > Effluent > Algae...
ACGTTCGGCCCGGCCGAGAACCGGCAGTAATCTGTCCATTGGGCCATGTCCGAGCGAGGTCCGGTCTCGGCCGGCGCACCGCGGCGCGACCGTTCGACCATGCACCAGCTCGCGCTGGACTTCGCCTCCCCAGCGACCCGGCCGAATCCTCGCCCAGACCCCCGGCGCATCGCCTGGGCAAAGCTCCTCGCCCGCGTCTTCGCGCAGAGCATCACCCGAACATGTGGCGGCCGCATGCGAGTCCTCGAGGTCGTCTCCGACGCCGACGCCATCGCCCGCATCCTGCACGGCGCCCGCGCCCCGCCTGCGCCTCCTCCCGGCCATGCTCCGGCATGGGCGTGCGGGCCTGTGCTGGCGCGCGACCCGCCATGCAACCAGACAGGCACAGTGCCAGGGACCAAACTGGCCGCATGCGACGACGGAGAGCCTGGTCCCGGCGATGTTCCTAACCGCTGCCAACTTCCCGATGCGGCCGTAGCGTCACGCCGATCCAGACCACGCGCCGACGCGTCCGCCGGGACGGGGGTTCCACGCCGCGTGGTTGTGTCGTATGCTGAGCCGCCCATGGACGAGGAGTTGGATCTCGAGAGCCCCGCGTGGAAGCACCTCCTGCGCACGCTGGGAGCGCGGCCGAGTCGCTCGGCGGAGGCCGCACGCGAGCGGGAGCTCATGGAGCTCCGCGCGCTGTCGGCAGCCGAGCGGATCGGGCTCGCGCTCCGCCTCGGAAGGCGCACCCGTGCCCTGCGCGAGGGTTACCTCAAGGGCAAGCGTGAGCCATGAGCCCCGGGGAAACATGCTCGGAGCCCACCTTGCTCGCGGCGGAGCAGGTCGCGGCGATCCTGGCGCGAGCCGGTATCGACTCGGTGTTGATCGGAGCCGCCGCGCTCGCAGTACATGGCTACCCGCGAGCGACGCAGGATCTCGATCTCGCAACGTGTGTTGAGCCGAAGCGTCTCGCAGCCGTCGCGCCCGACCTGCGCCGGGAGGGCTTCTCGGCAGAGATGAGCCCGCCGGACGCGAACGATCCCCTGGGAGGCGTCCTGCATGTTGGTGCTGAAGGAATCGACCCGATCGAGATCGTCAATTTCAGCAATCCGCCTGCCCATGGCTTCCCTGCCCTGCTCGGCGCCGCGAACTGGCCTTCGGCGAGCCACTGGCGGAGCAGGCGATGGGCTCCGACGAGGGGGACGCCGCGGCTGCCCTGGCTCAGCGCTTGAACTGGGTCTCGCAATCGCGGTGGCGGGTCTCGGCGTCGGTGTGGCCGCGCAGGACCTGCTCGGGGCCGATGTCGGCGCCGAAGATGCGAAACACGCGGGCGGTGCGGTCGTCGCCAGCGGTGACGACCCGCTGGCCGTCGGCGCTGAACGAGGCGACGTGGACGGTGCCGTGGTGGCCGCTCAGGACCGTGGGCGGCGAGTCGGGCTGTGCGGGGGTCCAGACCAAGTCGCCGAGATCGCTACGCCCGCCGCCGAAGGTCGAGCACCTGGCGGCCAACGGGCGGGCCACGCTGGCCTACCCGCCGGACGGCCACAACGCGGCCCCGGCTCGCGCCCGGAGGCGCCAGCCACAACGACAGCGGCGCCCTGCATCCGTCCGATCGCGCGCACCGGCGTGCGCGACACGCCGTGCTGCTCAGCCAGCGTCGCTTCGTCGAGCGCACAGCCGGGTGGCAGCTCGCCGGTGCGCTCATCCTCGCGGCACCGCGCCGGGCGCTCCCGCGCGGCTCGACCCCCCGCTTGACGGGTCCACGCCTCTGCGTGTCACATGAGCCCCGCGGTCGGGTGGCAGAGGAGGGCGAGGGCGTGAGCGGCAAGCATCATACGGTGCAGCAAGGCGAGTCCGTGGAGAGCATCGCTCACGCGGCCGGCCACTTCTGGGACACGGTGTGGCAGCACCCCGACAACGCGGCCCTGCGCCAGCTGCGACGCAGCCCGCACGTGCTGCTCCCCGGCGACGTCGTGTTCGTGCCGCCGCTGGAGCGCAAGGAGGTCGAGTGTGCCACCGGCAAGCAGCACCCCTTTCACCGCAAGGGCGTGCCCTCGCGGCTGAAGATCCGCTTCATGGTCGACGACAAGCCGTTCGCCTCGAAGGCGTACGCGCTGTTCGTCGACGGCAAGCGCGAGAAGGACGGCCAGACCGACGGCGACGGCCGACTCGACGAGCCGGTCTCGCCGCTGGCCCGCCGCGCGGAGGTCCACTTCGTCGCCGACCCGATCGAGCCCGCAGCCGAGCCCGGCAACTTTGATGACCACGGCGCCGACATCATCCAGGAGCCGCGTCCTGTCGTCACGCCGCCCGCCCCGCAACCCATCATCTACACCTTCGACCTCCGCCACCTCGACCCCACCTCCGAGATCAGCGGCCTCCAGGGTCGCCTGCGCCACCTCGGCTATCCGGTCGGCCCCGCCGACGGAACCCTCGACCCGCGCAGCGTGGAGGCCCTGCGCGCCTTCCAGACCGAGCAGGGCCTCGAGGTCACCGGCGAGCTCGACGACGCCACCCAGGACAAGCTGCGCCAGGTCGCCGAGGGCTAGCAAGGACGCGCCATGCAGACACAACAACCCCTCCGCGGCGACGACCTCCAGGCCCTGCGCGCCGACCCGCCCCGCGACGAAGAGGGAGGCCTCGCGCCCTGGACCCTCGGCCACCGCCTCGTCGAGAACATGCGCTTCGACCAGGCCGTCGAGCACCGCGGCCTCACCCTCCACGACAGCACCCTTCGCGGCTTCACCTGGTCCGGCCAGGTCGTGATCCGCGGCGCTGTCCTTCGTGACCTCGTCCTCGACCACGTCGCCTTCACCGGCCTGCGCTTCGAGGACGTCATCTTCGAGCGCTGTCGCATCGACACCCTGCAGCTGACCGACTGCGAGTTCCTGCGCTGCCGCTTCATCGGCGGCGCGCTGACCCTGCTCAGCGCGTCGCGCTGCAGCTTCACCGACACCCGCTTCGAGGAGCTCCGCGGCGACACCTGGATGCTGCGCGACTGCACCCTGACGGGCTCGCGCCTGCGCGGCTGCGCCCTGACGGCGCCCCGGCTCTCGAAGTGCACCATCGATCGCCTGGAGATCCGGGGCGGCTCACTGCACAGCGCCGAGTTCACGCTCACCCAGGCCGCCACGCTACACCTCGCCGAGCTCGAGATCCGGCGCCTCCGGGTCCTCGGCGGCGAGTACCAGGCGATCGCCTTCGTCCAGGCCGACGGCGACGACATCTCGCTCTCGACCGCCCGCATCGGCGAGCTCAGCTTCGTGGACTGCCCGACGCTCAGCGGCCCCCGCGTGCTCAACTCGAACCTGCGCGCGCTCGACATCCACAACTGCCCGCAGGTCATGGGCCTCACCCTGCACGGCTGCGAGCTCGGCCGCCTCACCCTGCGCCGCTCGACCGTCCAGTACGGCGAGCTGGTCGATGTGCGCACCAGCGGCCGCCTCACCATGGAGGACTGCGCGCTCGCCGGCTTCGTCGTCCGCGCCGGCGTGTGGGCCGAGCTCACGCTCGAGCGTTGCAGCGTCGCCGAGTTCATCGCCGTCGATCACACCCGCTTCACCGCGGTGCAAACCGTGGGCCTCGTCGAGATCGAGGGCCTGCAGCATCAGCTCGACGGGCAGCCCGCCACGAGCACCAGCTTCTGGGGGGCGATCCATGGCTCGTAAGCTCCACAACTTCATCTGGGTGGCGATCGAGGAGACCGAGCAGGTCTTCGTCGGCGCGCTGCAGATCGGCTTCACGATCACCAGGCTGAAGAAGACCACGCCGGGCGTGATCCTCTATCCGGCCCTGATGACGCCGCTGGTCCACCACAGCAAGCAGGACCTCTGGCTCGAGCTGCTGATCGCCACCGAGAAGACCCTGACGCCGGACATGGTCAACCGGCAGCTCAAGATCTCCCCCGGACTGCGCGCCACCAAGCACTTCGACCCCACCCCGCTGTTCGGCGGCGCGGGCGACAAGATCGTCGTCGAGGAGGTCGACGCCGACATCGACGAGCTGCTCGAGACCCACACCAAATTCGCCGGCCTCCTCCACACCAGCGTCGTCAAGGCGCTGGAGCAGCGCGGCCTCACCAAGCTGTGGCGGGTCAAGGTCCACGCCGACGCCCTGCGCGCCGGCCCCAGCGCGGCCGAGCAGCCGTGGAGCACCAGCGAGGCCAAGTTCATCGAGTACACCACCGCCGCCACCGAGCCGAAGATCCGCCGCCTCGTCCGCAGCGCGGTGGTCGGCAAGGAGACCCACGACGAGCTGATCCGCAAGATGATGGACGCCCGATTCGGCTCCGACCGCAAGTCCGGCACCAACCCGATCCCCGGCCTGTGCCGCTACGCCTTCGCCATGCGCGGCAACGTCGTCGACCTCGCCAGGGCCGACCCCGGCGAGCCGATCCAGTCCTACCACCCGCTCATCGTGCTCACCGACGGCGACGAGTTCACCCACGCCAACATCGGCCACGTCTCCGACATCCACATCAACTCGCGCTGGCAGATCCTCGCCAAGTCGACCGCTCGCGTGATCGAGTACGGCGACGGCGAGCGCGAGGCCGAGTCGCCGCGCATCGGCAACCTGCTCGCCGAGACCAACCGCAGCTTCCACGACGTCCTCCATCGCCTGTGCGCCAGCGACGCCCACGCGATCCTCATCGGCGGCGACATCATCGACCACATCCGCAACGCCTACAACGCCGCCACCATCGTCCGCAAGAAGAACTCCGTCCACGGCATCTGGGACACGATGGACCTGGAGAACTACGACAAGAAGACCTACCCCCCCGGCATCGACCTGATCGCCTTCTACACCCTGATCCTCGACGCGCTGCGCACCCACCAGAAGCCCTTCTTCGCGATCACGGGCAACCATGACTGCTACGAGGACGCCTTCGGCATCTCCCCGCGCCTGCGGGAGGTGCGAGCCAACGGGGGCATCCCCGCCGACCTGAACCTGACCTTCTACGAGGCCCTGCTGAGCTTCGGACCCAGCGCCGGGCTGCTGGTCAAGCTCGGCAGCAGCTTCGACCCCGCGTGGTTCGAGTGGTTTCACCTGGTGCTCTCGCCCTTCAACGACCACTGGACCAAGCTGCCGAAGCAGTCGATCGTCGGCCTCGGGTGGGGCACCAGCGAGGACGTCACCGACGCCGTCGGGAAGCAGAGCGAGGACTCCTACGGCGGCCATCTCCCGCGCTCCGACAATGCGATCACCAACCCTCAGCTCGCGCTGCTCAAGAAGGCCGTCGCCGAGCGGAGCACGCGCAAGGTCATCTTGACCTCGCACTTCACCTTTCTCAGCTATCGCGAGGACGAGCGCATGTTCCCCGGCGGCGTCGCCGGCGCGCCGGGTGCCTTCAATTCCGACACGACCACGCTCGGCGTGGAGGGCTTCTCGCAGTTCGAGATGGGCACCTTCGAGACCAACCGTCAGGCGCTGCTCGAGATGCTGGGTGGCCGGCAGATCCAGTGCGTATTGACCGGCCACTCGCACCGTCGCGGCCTGCACCTGCTCGGCACCCCGGCGGGCAAGACGATCCCTGCGCGCCTCTACGACCCCGACCCGGCGACGGGCCTGAGCCTCTCACCGCTGCCGCCGGGCGAGAGCTCAGCTGAGCCGGCGATCATCGTCTCCGACTCCGCCGGCCCCTACCCGCGCTACAATCGCGACGGCGAGTTCCGCGACTGGGGCAGCGACCGGCCCGGGGCCACGCTGGTGCGGGTCGACCCCAAGGCCGGCAACATCATCAATGTACGCACGATCCAGGCCAGCGGCCGCCCGCTCCCGCGCGCCGCGGTCGCGCTCGACTACATGGATATCGCCAAGGGGCTGATCTTCGACGACAACGCGATGCGCGTGAACGCGGTCAACGCCGCCTGGGACAACGACGTCGGCGTATCGCCGGGCGCGCCCGTCTACACCTTCTTCCCCTGCCTGAAGCAGGAGCTCCGCGAGGCGCGGAAGCTCTATCTGCGCCGCCTGATCTTCGCCGCCCGGAAGCCGTCCTCCGACGCGCAGCCGTGGATCCGCATCGAGGTCGATTGCAACGCGTCGAGCATGTCCCACCCGATCTCTGCCGGGCAGACCGCTGATTTTCGCACCTGGCTGAGATACATCGGCGAGCACGACCTCTTCGTCTCCATGCAGCTCGGCAGCAGCGACCCCTTCCTCGCCCGCAGCTACGACTGGAACAGCTACTGGAACTTCGAGGTCGAGGCCCGTCGTGTCCCCGAACCCTACCAGCGCAACTGTAAGGTGAACCCCGTCGCCTACGTCCTCCAGCGACCCACGCGTAAGATCGAGGCCAAGCTCGACAACTTCTCCTGGCGCGAGATCCCGGCCTGGGACTGGCGCGTCGCCACCGACCCCAAGTACGCCAAATGAACCGCGGACCCCGGGCGACGAGCGCCGGCGTGTTACCCTCCGCCGCGCCGGACTCCACCGATGTCGCGACGCCACCCCGTCCTCCTCACCCTCGTCCTCGCCGCCTGCGCCAAGACCGACCCGCCGCCCGCGCCCACCCCGGTCGCTGCGCCTGCGCCCGCGCCCGCGCCCGCGCCTGCGGTCCCGGCCGGACCTTCTTACATCGTATGGACGAGCGACGCCGGGGGATATGAGAGCACCTGGCTCGCCCCTGCCGCGGGCGACACCCGCGAGGCCGTCGCTACGCGCGCGCAGGCGACGGTGTTCGCGGGCGACACGTTATGGGGATTCGAATGGTCAGAGTCGCGCTACCGGGAGGTCTCCTGCGAGGACCACGAGCGCGACAAGCCCGGCGAGCCGGGCCCGGTCCTGAAGCTGCCGTATCTCGAGCTGCGGGGCCTCGCGGGCGTCGGCGCCGGCGAGCGCTCCGACATCACCTCCAGATCGTCGGACTACATGGGCGGCCCCGACGCCGGGGGACTCTACACAATGATCGGTGAGCACTGGGGCCGAACGATCGAGCTGACCGGCGGCGCCGGGAGTATCATCATGGTCACCGATTGCCAGGGCGGCTATGGTTGCGGCGCGCATGGCGACGCGGGCTGCGTCTTCATCGTCCAGGGCCTCTCAGGCAAGGCGGCCGCCATGGACCTCAATGCCGCGACCGCCGCCCTCGAACCCGCCACCCGCGAGATGATCAAGGAGTGGCGCGGCGACGGCGACGACAGCGAGGTCGGCGAGCCGACCATTCAGGCGCTGTCTCTCCGCGCCAATGACGGCGACCCCCTCGTCGACTACCTGTATGTCGCGGACGTGCCCTACTCCGGGACCGCGGGTGAATGGGGCAGCTACACACAAAGCCGCGACCATCTCGCGCCCGCCGTCCCGGCGCTGGGCCTGCCCGAGGTGCCCGCGCCCGTCCAGGCGTGGCTGCACGGCAAGGGCAAGGAGACGCGCTTCGGCTGGTCCGTGGTCCCGGCCGACGCGCCGGCCACCGTGCTCGCCGCCTTCCGCGACCCCTCGACCATCCCGGCGAAGCCGAGCGCCGAGCCCGCCGGGACCGACCCGGCGGACCAGCTCAGGCAAGGCCGCGCGCTGACCCGCAAGCAGGACTACGACGGCGCCATCGCCAGCTTCACGGCGGCCATCACGGCCGATGCATCCCTCGCGCGGGCCTGGTCGGGACGCGGCTACGCCAGGCTGCTCGCCGGCGACCTCGATGGGGCGACCGCCGACCTCACCCACGCCCTCGGCCTCGACCCGTCCCCCAAGTTCCAGGCGGCAATCCACTTCAACCTGGCCGAGACCGCCGAGAAGCGCGGCGATCGGGCGGCCGCGGTGGCCCTGTATGAGAAGGCCCAGGCCCTCGCCCGGTCGAAGGCCGCGCTCCAGCGCATCAGGGCCCTCAAGGCCGCCGGGACGTCCCCGCGATAGTGCCAGCCAGCGAGCCGCGCGCAGGCTCGCGCGGCCATGTCCGCGCAATGGCCCCGAGCGTTCGCAACGCGGCCCACGCGGGCGTTGCGGGCCGTACGAGCCCTCGATAATCTACGGACCGCGTGCTTCGTGCCCTCTTTCGCAGCCGTGGTCAGACCTACGAGCTCGTGCCCTTCGGGCCCGGCCTGCGCCCGGACACGCCCGGTGAGCGGGTGCCCGCGCACGAGGCCCGCGACATCCTCACGCCGACGCTGAACAGCCCGATCGATCGCCAGGCCCTGCGCCGCGCGATCGACCAGCTCGGCCCGCACAGCCTGCCCCCCGAGGACGAGGCGATCGTCGATCACCTGCTGGCCGCGCTCACCCGCGACCGCCTGGTCCTGCTGCGCATCGAGGGCCCGGCCCGCTACCGCGGCAAGCCGGGCCCCGCCCAGGAGAAGCCGCAGGAGCCCGAGGAGTTCGAGCGCGCCCCGAGCGACACCGACTGGATCGAGATCCTTCTCGTCGACGAGCAGGGCCGCGGCATCCCCGGCGAGCGCTACCTGATCGTCACCCCCGACGGCCATCATCGCCGCGGCTTCACCGACTCCCTCGGCTCCGCCCGCGTCACCCGCATCCCCTCGGGCGACTGCGAGGTATCCTTCCCGGACCTCGACGCCAGGGCCTGGGCCCCCGGCATGCCGGGCTGACCCGGATATCCGGGCGCCCGTATGTCCGGGCACCCCGTATATGCGCTACTCGAGCCGCTTCAGGTCCAGATCATAGATCCGGACCTCGCCGAAGCCCGCGAGCTCCTTCTTCAGCTTGTCCGCCCGCCCGACGACGACCAGCTGCACGGCCTGATCGACCAGCAGCCCGCGGCTGATCTTCTGCAGGTCCGCCGCGGCGATCGACTCGACGTCGCTGCGATAGCGCTCCCAGAAGTCCGGAGCGAGGCCGAACAGGCGCTGCTGGACGGTCTTCATCGCCACGGTGTCGATGCCCTCGACCTCGAGCGCGAACTCCCCGGAGATCTTGCTGAGCAGGCGCCGCAGCTCGACCGCGTCGATCGCCTCGTTGCCCGGCTGGCGCAGCAGGTCCAGCAGCGCCTCGACGAACTCCGCCGCGCTCTTGGTCTTGGTGCTGCCGCCGGCGAAGAACGCCCCGCCGTCGTAGCCGAACCGGTGAAACGCGCCCGCCCCGTAGGTCAGGCCGAGCTGCTCGCGTAGCACCATATTGAGCCGCCCCGACAATCCACCACCGAGCAATTGCTCGAGCACGCGGATCTGCAGCCAGCCCGGCTCACCGATGCCCGGCGCGGCGACCAGCGCGAGCACCGTCGCCTGGGCGCTGGCCTTCCTGTCGACGATGTAGACCACCGGCCCCTTCGCGGGCTCGGGCCGCTTCGTGCGCGGCACCGGCACCGCCTCGCCCTGCTTCCACTTGCCGAAGGCCTTGTCGGCGAGCTTGCGGGCCTGCGCCGGGCTGATGTCGCCGGCGATCACCAGCATCGTGTTGCCGGGCTGATAATGACGGGCATGGAATCCGACCGCCTGCGCGCGGTCGAGGCCCTCGATCTGCGCCGTGGTGGCGAAGGGGCGGCTGTAGGGGCTCTCCTCGCCGTAGATGGCGCGGGCGGCCATGCGCGCCGACAGGCCGAAGGGCGACGACTTCTCCTGGTCGATGCCCTGGAGCAGCAGGTCCTTGATCTTCTTGACCGAGGTCTCCGGCAGGGCCGGGCTCATCAGCTGCTCGGCGACCGCGTTGAAGCCGAAGGCCGCGTCGCGGGCGAGCATGTCGGCGGTGACGCCCGCGATCTCGTCGTCGATCTCCGACATCACCGCGCCGCCGGTCGCGTCGACCTGCGCGTCATAGGTGGCCTTGTCGCGCTTCGTCGTGCCCTCGGCGAGCAGCGCCTGGGTGAACTCCGCCAGCGCGGGCGAGTCGGCCGGCGCGTAGATCTTCCCGGCCTTGACGAAGGCGCTGATGCGCAGCTTCGGCACCTCGTGGTCCTCGAGCACGATCAGCTCGAGGCCGTTGGCCAGCGTCTGGATCTGCGGGGCCGGGAACTTGACGGCCTTCGCCGCGCTCACCCCCGGCAACGGCGGCAAGGCGGCCAGCTGCGCCCGCTTCGCGGCCGCCTCCTGGGCCTTCTGCTCGCGTTCGGCGGCCTTCTCGGCCGCGCTCGGGCCGCTCTTCGCGGCCGTCGCGCTCGACTCACCGGCGCTCGGCGCGGCGGTCTGCGGCGGCTTGCAAGCCAGCAAGGTCGCGAGGACAAACCATGGAGTGGACTGGGCGATGCGCATGGTGGTGGCTCCTCAGGACTTGCTGCCGGGCACGATGTCGAAGGTCACGCTCGACGGCTCGCCGAGGTACTGCGCGGCGACCCGCTTGAGGTCGGCCGGGCTCAGCTTGTCGAAGCGCTCGAGGTCGCCGGCGAAGCGCTCGGCGCCGCCATAGAAGGCCTCGTGGGTGGCGAGCTGCATCGCCTTGTACATGGTGCTGCCGAGCGTATCGATGTGCTCCTTGTACAGCTTGGAGCGGGCGCGCTCGAGCTCCGCCGGCGTGACGCCGTCCTTGCGGACCCGCTCGAGCTCGGCCCAGAAGGCCGCGCGCAGGTCGGCGAGCTTGGTGTCCTTGCTGGCGATCAGCAGGGCGACCATCTGGCTCGGTCCGTAGGTCGTCCACGGGAAGCCGGGCCGCATCATCGCCACGCTGGCCAGCTTCTTGTCGTCGACCAGCAGCTTCTGCAGCCGCGACGACGCGCCGTTGGTCAGCACGGTGGCGAGCAGCTCGAGCGCGGTGTGGTCCGGGGTCTGCGGCGGCGGGATGTCGAAGGAGATCAGCGCCAGCGGCATCGGGGCCAGCGGGTCCTCGACCTGCTTGTAGACGGCCGCGGTCTGGGTCGCCTCCTGCGGGTAACCCCTCGGCAGCGCGGGGCCGGCCGTGAGCGGGCCGTAGTACCGCTCGATCAGCGCCCGCGCCTGCTTGGGCTCGAAGTCGCCGCACAGCACCAGCGTCGCGTTGTTGGGCACGTAGTACTTCTTGAAGAAGTCGACGAAGGCCTGCACCGGCGCGTTCGAGAGGTCCTCCATCGACCCGTACATCGAGTGCGCGTACTCCCACGACGAGTAGGCGACCGCGGGCCAGTCGAGCATCAGCACCTTGGCGTAGGGCGAGTTCTCCTGCTGCTGCCGGACCTCCTCCTTGACGACGCTCTTCTCGTTGGCCAGCGCCTTCTCGGTGATCTCGAGGTTGGCCATCCGGTTGGCCTCGAGATACAAGATCCCCTCGAGATAGTTGCTCGGGACCGTCTGGTAGTAGTTGGTCCGGTCGTGCTCGGTGTTGGCGTTGACGTCCCCGCCGGTCGCGTCCACGTAGTACGCGTAGGCCCCCTCCGGCACGTTGCGCGAGCCGTTGAACATCATGTGCTCGAACAGGTGCGCGAAGCCGGTCGAGCCCTTCACCTCGTTCGCTCCCCCGACCTGATACACCGTGTAGACCGTCACCACCGGCGCGCTGTGGTCCTCGCTCAACACCACCCGCAGCCCGTTCGGCAGCGTGAACTTCTCCACGGGGACCTTCGGCAGCGGCCGCGCCGTCGCGGCCCACGCCGACGACGGACACAACAACGCGGCTACCAGGGGCAGGGCGAGCGGGAACTTGGACATGCGAGGGACCTCCAGCGGCGACACGGTAGGCGCGCCGGTCTCGCGCCACAAGGCGCAGCCGGCCAGCCCCATGACCCGCCCGCGCACCCGCTGGTTTCAGGGCGCCGCCCGATATTTACCGCGTTTGGCCAGATCCTGGCCGCCGGGGCCGCCAGACGCCGCGCGTTCTCTTGCCGGCGCGCGCGGTGTGCTGTGTATCATGCGCCCATGCTCACGCCCCACCTGCCTCGCACCCTCGCCCTGCTCTGCACCCTCGCCGCATGCGGCGGCGGCGACAAGAAGGCCGACAAGAAGGTCGAGGAGGTCAAGAAGGCCGACGCGACGGCCGACGCCAAGGCCGACGCGCCCAAGGTCGCCAAGCCGCGGGCCCGCGCGACGGAGGAGGCGAGGACGCCGGCGCCGAAGGGCAAGGTGGTCGTGCTGGGCGGCCTCGGCGGCAACCTGCAGGCGACCCAGGCGGCGTTGAAGGCCGCGGGTGCGCAGGACGACGCGGGCAACTGGTCGGGCGGCGACATGGTTCTGGTGCAGCTCGGCAACGTGCTCGGCGCCGGCAAGGACGAGCTGGCGGTGCTGAAGACCCTGGACGCGCTGGCGGAGCAGGCCAGCAAGGCCGGCGGCGCGCTGTACCGCATCAACGGCGAGCAGGAGATCTTGAACGTCGCGCTGACCTTCGATGGCGTCAGCGCCCAGGGGTTCAAGGACTACGCCAAGGAGAAGCCGAACCTCGACGACCCGCGCATCGCGCCGCTGCCCAAGGCCCATCAGGGCCGCGCCACCGCCTTCGCGGGCGGCGGCCCCATGGCCCTGAAACTCGCCGAGCAGAAGCTCGTGCTGATCGTCGGCGACACCGTCTTCGCCCACGCCGCCGTGACCAGCGAGCACGTCAAGGAGGGCCTCGACACCATCAACAAGATCGGCAAGAAGTGGATGATCGGCGAGGAGGCGATGATGCCCGACATGCTCGCCGCGATCGGCCCGGCCCGCAGCCCCAAGCAACGCGGCAACGAGCCCGACTGCGGCGTCGTCGAGGAGGTGCTCGGCGACCTCGCCGCCCGCCGCCTCGTCATCGCCCGCGGCCCCGACAAGATCGAGGCCAGCATGTGTGACGGCAAGCTCCTGCGGGTCGGCCCGGTCAGCGGCGACGCGAGCGGCGGCCCCGAGCTCCTGGAGATCCAGGGCGAGACCGCGAAGTTCTCGCCCGTGCCCGTCGCTGGCAAGTAACACGGCCGCAGCGCCGTGCTATGGTCGGCGCCGGCGAACCTGCGGCGATGCCACCGACCCGTCACTACGGCTACACCGACACCGGCCGCGTCCGCGCCCACAACGAGGACGCGTTCCTGGCCGACGCGAGCCTCGGTCTGTTCATCGTCTGCGACGGCGTCGGCGGCCGCGCCCGCGGTGAGATCGCCAGCCAGGAGACCGTCGAGTTCATCCACGACTGGATCCGCTCCGACACCACCGACATCGAGATCGCCCGCACCCGCCCGCTCGACGAGCCGGCGCTGCAGCGGCTCGGCGCGCTGGTCCGCGGCGCCGTGCAGAACGCCTGCTACATGGTCCACAGCATGGGCGAGATCGACCCCGAGCGGCGCGGCATGTCGACCACCGCCTCGGTCGCGCTGATCGTCGGCGGCGTGGCGATCGTCGGCTGGGTCGGCGACTCGCGCGTGTACCTCGCCTGCGGCCCCCAGGTCACCCAGCTCACCGATGACCACACGCTGGTGAACTATCAGGTCAAGCAGGGCGTGCTGACCCCCGACCAGGCCAGGCGCTCGAAGATGAAGCACGTGATCACCCGCGCGGTCGGCCATCGCGACTTCGTCGAGGTCGACATCCGCACCGTCCCGCTCCAGCACGGCGACCGCCTGCTGCTGTGCTCCGACGGCCTCCACGAGTACCTCGAGCAACACGACACCCTCGCCGGCCTGTTTCGCATGGAAGTGCAACAAGCCGCCAAACAGGCGATCCGCCACGCCAACGACCAGGGCGGCCGCGACAACATCACCGCGCTGTTCGTCGAGTACATGGGCCCCGGCGTCGCGGCTACCCCCGCCGCCGCTCCCCCCGCCGCCCGCGAAGAGGGCGGCGCCGCCTGAAGCTCACGAGGTCGGGAACGCCTCGACCCGGCTGCGGCCCTCGCCCTCGTCCTGGACCTCGAAGCGCACCGGCAGGAAGCGCCCGAGGATCTCCATATTGGTGAGCGTGTGCTGGGTGAGGCCGTAGGACTGGAAGCCGCCGCGGCCGACCAGCGCGAGGGGCATGAGCAGCTGGTCGGCGAGGTGGGGGCCGACCGGGGCGCTGGCGTCGATGTGGGCGCGGACCTCGGCGACCACGCGCGCGGCGACCTGCTCGGCGCTGATCCTTCGCTCCCCGAACGCACAGAACAATTCCGTGCTGTGCTCCGACTCGATCCACACCATCAATGCGTTGCCGGGGCCGGCGCTGTCGACCTCGACGACGCGGCACTCGTCGCGCTCGAGGCCGAGCTCGTTGCGGATCACCCGCATCTCGCGGTCGCCGATCGAACGCGGAAGGTGAGCCAGCAATGCCCGGGCCTTGCGACGGATGACCCCGCCGCGCGCGAACAGCTCGAGCGGGCGCAGCGGGTGGCCGCCCTCGACGTTGACGACGAAGCTGCCGCCGCCCGCAGGATAGAAGCCGTGGCGGACCAGCTGCGCGTCGACATGCGCGCCCATGCGGCGCAGCAGCGGCAGGAACACCTCGGCGATGAACTCGAAGGGCGGGGCCATCGGGTTGTGGGTGCCGCCCTCGAAGGTCAGGCGCGAGCTGCCCGGCGTCAGCAGCAGCGGCCACAGCACGGTCTGCAGGACCAGGGTCACGGAGCCGGCGCTGCCGACCGCGAAGGTATATTCGCCCTGTCGCACCGCGCCGGGGGTGAAGACCAGGTCGGTGCTGCCGAGCTCGTCGCCGACGACCTCGGCGTTGCCGATGCTGGTGGCGGCGCGGACGGCGGTCAGGTGCTGGCGCAGCAGGCCGGGCTTGACCCGCCGCGCGCGGATGCGATGCAGGCGAAACGGCCGGCCGGTGACCAGGGACAGGGTCAAGGCGGAGCGGAGGATCTGGCCCCCGCCCTCGCCTTGCGAGCCGTCGATCTCGATCCTGTCCGCGAGCTGCTCTGCCATCCTAGCCCTTCACGCACACCACCTGCCGCAGCGTGCGTACGACCTCCACGAGGTCCTTTTGCGCCTCCATCACGTCGTCGATCGGCTTGTAGGCCGCCGGCGTCTCGTCGATCACGTCCTCGTCCTTGCGGCACTCGATGCCCGCCGTCGCCGCCGCGTGGTCGGCGAGCGTGAAGCGCTTCTTCGCCTCGGTCCGCGACATCGCCCGGCCCGCGCCGTGGCTGCACGAGTCGAAGCTCTCCGGGTTACCCTTGCCGCGCACGATGTACGAGCGGGTCCCCATGCTGCCGGGGATGATGCCGAGGTCGCCGACCCGGGCCCGCACCGCGCCCTTGCGGGTCAGCAGCACGTCCTTGCCGTAATGATGCTCGCGCGCGACGTAGTTATGGTGGCAGTTGACGGCCATGCCGCCGAGCGTGAACGGCGGGACGCCCTTGGCGTCGGCGAGCGCCTTGAGGGTCGCCTGCATCATCAGCTCGCGGTTCTGGCGGGCGAAGTCCTGGGCCCACTCGACCGCCTCGACGTAGTCGCCGAAGTGCTCGGTGCCCTCCGGCAGATACGCGAGGTTCTGGTCGGGCAGGTGGATCATCCAGCGCTCCATCTCCCGCTTGGCGAGGGCGATGAAGTACGAGCCGATGCGGTTACCGACCCCGCGCGAGCCCGAGTGCAGCATGATCCACACCTGCTCGCGCTCATCGAGGCAGACCTCGATGAAGTGGTTGCCGGTGCCGAGCGTGCCGAGGTGCACGACCGTGTTCGCCTTCTCGATCGCCGGGTGCTTCGCGGTGATGCGGTCGAAGCGGGCCTCCAGGCCCGCCCAGACCGCGCCGACCGGCTTCGGCGGCTCGTGCCACGCGCCCTTGTCGCGGCCGTGGTTGACGGTGCGGCCGTGCGGCACGGCGCGCTCGATCGCCGCGCGCAGCGGCGCGAGGTTGTCGGGCAGGTCGCTGGCCTTGAGGCTGGTCTCGACCGCCATCATGCCGCAGCCGATGTCGACGCCGACCGCCGCGGGGATGATCGCGCCCACGGTCGGGATGACGCTGCCGACCGTCGCGCCCATGCCCCAGTGCACGTCGGGCATCGCGGCGACCCAGCGGTGGATGAAGGGCATGCGCGCGACGTTCTCGAGCTGGCGCAACGCCGCGTCCTCGATCGTCACGCCGCGGGTCCAGCGCTTGATCGGCACGCCGCCGTCGGGCTGGTGGATCTCGTAAGCAAGGTTTTCAAGGCTGGTCATGGTGCGTTCCTCTCGTCCTTCGACGGGGACAAAAGCAGCCTTGATGCCGAACTTTGACTAAGCGCAAGCACCTGTAATTTCCGCATCTTACCGAAGGGCCTGTCGTCTGGCCACGACAATTTCGGCGCCTTGCGTATAGGGTTTTATAAATTTATCCTGGCCCCGATGCGGCGCCCCACCGTCGTCCTGGGCCTGCTCGGGAGCACCCTCGACGCCAGCCCGCGCGGGCGCTGGGAGCGCTGGCGCCCGACCATCGACCTTTGCCGGCATGAGGACTTCCTCGTGGACCGGCTCGAGCTCCTGCATCAGCCGGTGCACCACGGGCTCGCGGAGACGGTCGCCCGGGACGTGGGCAACGTGTCGCCGGAGACGCGCGTGGCCCTGCACGCGCTCGAGTTCCCCGACCCCTGGGACTTCGAGTCGGTGTTTGCGACGCTGCTGGACTTCGCGCACCGCTATCCGTTTCGGCCGGACGACGAGGACTACCTGGTCCACATCACGACCGGCACGCATGTGCAGCAGATCTGCCTGTTCCTGCTGACGGAGGCGAGGTACCTGCCGGGCAAGCTGCTGCAGACCTCGCCGCCGGCCCCGGCCCGGCCGGAGAAGCCGGGCGAGCTGCGGGTGATCGACCTCGACCTGGCCAGCTACCGCCAGATCGCCGAGCGCGTGCAGGCGGTCCGCAGCGAGGGCCTGTCGTTCCTCAAGGCCGGGATCGCGACCCGCAACGCCGCCTTCAACGCGCTGGTCGAGCAGATCGAGCGCGTCGCCACCGCGACCCGCTCACCGATCCTCCTGACCGGGCCGACCGGCGCCGGCAAGACCCGCATCGCCCGAAGGATCTTCGAGCTCAAGCAGACCCGTCACCAGATCTCGGGCCGCTTCGTCGAGCTCAACTGCGCGACCCTGCGCGGCGACGCGGCGATGTCGGCGATGTTCGGCCACACCCGCGGCGCCTTCACCGGGGCGGTGCGCGAGCGGCCCGGCGTGCTGCGCAGCGCCGACGCCGGTGTGCTCTTCCTCGACGAGATCGGCGAGCTCGGCCTCGACGAGCAGGCCATGCTGCTGCGCGCCCTCGAGGACCACACCTTCCTCCCCGTCGGCAGCGACCGCGAGGTCCACAGCGACTTCCAGCTGATCGCCGGCACCAACCGCGACCTGCGGGCGGCCGTGCGCGCCGGCCGGTTCCGCGACGACCTGCTCGCCCGCATCGACCTCTGGACCTTCCGCATGCCCTCGCTGCGCGAGCGCCCGGAGGACATCGAGCCGAACCTCGACTACGAGCTCGAGCGCTACGCCCAGCGCCACGGCCGGCGCGTCACCTTCGGGCGCACCGCGCGGGCCCAGTTCCTGCGCTTCGCCGTCGGCCCCGACGCGCGCTGGCCCGGCAACTTCCGCGACTTCGCGGCGGCGATCGAGCGCATGGCGACCCTGGCCCCCGGCGCGCGGATCTCCGGGGCCGAGGTCGACGCCGAGCTCTCGCGGCTGCAAGCCGCCTGGTCCGAAGGCCAGGTCGACGGCGACGAGGCGCTGCTGCGCCGCTTCCTCGACGCCCCGCAGGTCGCCGCGCTCGACCGCTTCGACCGCGTCCAGCTCGCCGACGTCTTGCGCGTGTGCCAGGAGGCAAAGAGCCTGTCCGCGGCCGGAAGGCTGCTGTTCGCCGCCTCGCGTGAGCGTCGCCGCTCGCACAACGACGCCGACCGGCTGCGTAAGTACCTGCAGAAATTCGCGATCACCTGGACCGACCTCCAGGACCCGCCGGGCGCGTGAGGGGCCCGATCCTCGTCGCGTCCAGCTCCCCCCGGCTCCTTCTTCGTGAGGTCGTCCGCCGGGCGCGTGAGGGGCCCGATCCTCGTCGCGTCGGCGAGCTGGCGCTCGCGACCGGTCAGCCCGGCGGCGCGAGGCCGACCCGCGGCATCGAGTCGGGCATCACCCGCGGCGGCTCGTGCTCGGGGTCGCAGCGGTACTTTGAAAAGTCGGTCCAGCCGCGGGCCCGCAGCAGGTCCTCGTCGAGCACGGCCTGGCCGCTGAGCGCCGCGGGCGGGGTGGTGACCAGCTCGAGCGCCGCGTCGACGACGATCTCCGGCCTGCGCCACAGCTTCTCGTCGCCGATGCCGAAGTTCATGGTCGCCTGGCTCTGGATCAGGGTCACCGGCCACAGCGCGTTGACGGCGATGTTGTCCGCGCGCAGCTCCTCGGCGAGGCCGTGAGCGAGCATCGTCATGCCGTACTTGCTGATCAGGTAGCCGACCTTGTGGGCCAGCGCGCTCAGCTCGACCGGGGGCGAGCAGACCACGATGTGCCCGCCACCGACCGCGCGCATCGGGGCGATCACCGCCTGCGCGGCGGCGAAGGCGGCCCGGACGTTGACCTCGTGCATCAGGTCGAAGCGCGCCAGCGGCGTGTCGGCGACGTCTTGCCACCACAGCGCGCCGGCGTTGTGCACGAGGATGTCGACGCGGCCGAATTGCTGCTGGGTCCGGGCGACCATCGCGTCGATGTCCTCGACGTTGCGGACATCGACGCGGAGCGGGAGCGCCTGCCCGCCGAGCGCCTCGACCTCGCGCGCGACGCTGTAGATCGTTCCGGGCAGGCGCGCCTTCTCGGCCTCGCTCTTGGCCGCGACCACCACCCGGGCGCCCTCGCGCGCGAAGGTGAGGGCCATGACCCTGCCGATGCCACGGCTGGCCCCGGTGATGATCGCGACCTTCCCGGCGAGACGCTGCGACGGCTGCATACCGCCGGATGATAACGCCCGGCCGACGGCGCTGGCGAGCGCGACCTCGCCGCGGCAGTGTAAGCGCCGGCCCCGGCCGTCGTTTCGGCTGCTGTCACCGCAGGAAGTCCCACCATGTCGCTGCACCGCCTCGCCATCCCCGCCCTCCTCTCCCTCGCCGTCCTCTCCGCCTGCGCCGGCAAGCAGGCCGAGGTCTCGTCGATCGGTGCGCCCGAGCCCGTCGGCTCCGCGCGCACCTCGGGCCCCGCGCAGAGCCCGGCCTCGGTGTCCGTCCAAGGTTGGAGCGGCGGCGCCTCGAAGTCCGGCGACCGCAGCTCGGCGGCCCGCGAGGGCGAGGCCGTCGCCTCGCGCGACGGGACCGCCGACGCCAGCGTCAGCGGGGCGCCCGCGCCGGAGCGCCAGAAGGCGCCGGGCCTCGGCACCTCCTACGGCGAGCAGCGCTTCAGCTCGGTGCGCAGCGTCCGGTTTCGCCGCGCGAACCCCTCGGTGCCCGACGCCGTGCTCTCGCTGCGCTACGACGACGCCGAGGGCGTGCGGCAGATGGCGCAGTGGAAGACCGGCGGCGCGCCGCAGGCCGCGAGCAGCCAGGCCGGCATCTTCACGATGACCCTGCGCGACGAGGCCGCCGCCCCGCTGGCGGGCGCGCAGATCGGCGGCGACATCTACGCCATCGGCGAGACCGGCGCGCGCTACACGATCGGCGTTGAGAACCACAGCGCCTACCGCTACGAGGTCGTGGCCTCGGTCGACGGGCTCGACGTCATCGATGGAGGCGACGCCGACTTCAGCAAGCGCGGCTACCTGATCGACCCCTACACCAGCTTCATCATCGAGGGCTGGCGGACCGGCGACGATACCGTCGCGGCCTTCCGCTTCAGCGACATGGACAGCAGCTACGCCGGGCGCACCGGCAAGAGCCGCAACATCGGGGTGATCGGCGTCGCCTTCTTCCATGAGGAGGGCCAGCTGTCCTACGACGAGCTGCGGCGCCGCGACCAGGCCGACCCGTTCCCGAACCGCTACGCCCCGCCGCCCCCGACGCGCCGCGCCGACTACTGACCCGCTACACGTGCTCGGCGAAGCCGCTGGCAGGATCGACGATCAGCGTCAGCTCGCCGTCCTCGAGCCGCCGCCCCGGTAGACGCCGCTGATCGACCGCGACGACCGCGACGTAGGCCTCATCCGCGCCCGCGAGGCTCGGGGGCAGGCGTACGGTCTCGGCGCGGTTGACGTCGCGCAGCACCACCGCGACCGCGGCCAGCTCCGCGGGCGTCGCATCGGCGCGGTGGAGCGCCTGCAACCGCTGCCCCAGCTCGCGCAGGAACGGCCCATCCCAGCGGCGCGCCGGCGTCGACGCGAACACCACCCGCGCCGGCAACACCGCGTCGCCGGGCTCGTACAGCGCCGGGTCGCCGACCACCACGCGCGCGAGCACCAGCGGGCCCTCGGTCAGCGCCTTGCGCCGCAGCGGGCCCGAGCGCGCCGTCGCGGCCGCGCTCATCAGGAAGCCCGTCACCAGCAGCAGCGCCCCCGCGCTCATGAAGCCCCAGCCGAGCAGACCGAACGACGCGAGCACCCCGAACACGATGATCGCCAGGCCGCCGAGGCCCGCGAGCGCGTCGCCGAGGCAGCCGCGGTCGCCTCGGGCCATGCGCAGCAGCTCCGGGTCGAGGACCCGCGGGGTGGCCTCGTAGCGGCTGCGGGTCGTCGCCAGCGCGTCGGTCATCGGGTGGGCTCTACCGCCGCGGACGCGGGCCTGTCAACGCCTGTCCCAAAAGCCATATGCCCTGCGCCGCGAACAAGCCGGCCTCGCGGCGCCGGACGCCCGCGAGGTCGGCGAGGAGGTGCGCACTGGCGAGGAGCAGGAGCGATCGCGGGGAGGAGTGGGCGCCGAGCAGGAAGTCGAGCGCGAGGAGGCGAGGGTGAGATGCGTGCGCGGGGGGAGCCTGGCACAGCCAGCTCCCCCCGGTCAACGACGCCTCATCGGCTCAGCTCGGCACGTCGGCGTCCGCGGGCTCGCCTGCCGCGTCAGCCGCGTCAGCCGCGTCAGCCTCGTCCGCCTCGTCTGCCTCGTCTGCCCCATCATGCGAGGCAGCCGCAGCGTCGGCCGCGAGATCTCCGACATCGTCGTGAGCCTCGGCGTCCGCCTCGTGCTCGTCGCCATGGTCGTCGTCCTCGGCCTCCTCGGCCTCGAGGTCCGCCGCCGTGACCTCGACCTCGGGGACCTCCGCCACCGGATCGACGGCGAAGCCGCGCTCCTGGCGATGCGCGCCGCACATGCGGTCCGCCGCGAGCTCCCCGTAGGGGGTCTCACGCAGGCGCATGCCCGGGATGTACAGCCACGTGCCCTCGCAGCCGGGGACCACGCAGGGCATGGTCTCCGCGCCCTCCGGCACCGCGCCGCCCTCGGCGCCCGGGCGGAAGCTCACCGCGAACTCACCCTTCGCACACTCCGCGCACAGCTTCAGCGGGTCCGCCGTGCGACCGGCCAGGAACGCCTGCAGCTGCGCGCCAGTCTTGAAGGTCCAGGTGTTGTTGCACTCCGGACGCCCGCACGCGACCTCGCGGTCCGAATGCGTGCGGCAGAACTCGCGGCACACCTCGCACATGCGGCGCGGCGTGCCAGGCTCGAAGTCGAGGTCATCGCTGCCCGAGGCCACCCACGCCCGCATCTGGCTCGCGCGGTCCCAGGTCCACGTCCGCGTACAACCGTGCACCTTGCACGGCTGCTCGCGCGGCTGCAGGCGCGTGAGCTTCTGCGCGCACAGGCCACACATCCGCTCCGGCGGGCCCTCGGCGTTGACCACCGGCTTTCCGCCGCGCCGACGCTTGCGCCGACGCTTGCGCCGGTCGCCGCCGGGCTCATCCGCGGGCTCAGTGGAGTTCGCGGGCTCGTTGGAGTTCGTGGGCTCAGTGGAGTTCGCGGGCTCCTCGGCGTCCGCGTGCGAGCCGGACTCCTTCGCCGCGACGACGGTGGACTCCTCGCTCGCAACCACGTCGTCGGGCACGCGGCCCTCGGCGAGGGTGTCGGCGAAGGCCTCGGGGGAGCGGAGCTCCTCGGGGAACGAGCCCGGGGCGGCCACGGCGACGCTGGAGCTGGCCGCGACGGACGCAGCGGCCCGCGCCTGCTGGGCCGCGGCGGCCCGGGCCGCCGCGGCGTCGGCCTTGCTGCGCTGGCGCAGCAGCCACAGGCGATGGCGCAGCTGGGCGTCGCGGGTCCAGGTCCAGGTCCGGCGGCAGCCCTCGATCTTGCAGTGGAGCTCGGCGTCCTGGGTCTCGCGCTCGGCGGAGAAGCAGGCGGCGCACAGCCGCGACGGTCGCCGCAGCTTGCCGGTGCGCTGCATCTCGGCGAGCTGCGCCCCGCGCTTCCAGGTCCAGGTGTTGGCGCATCCCGGCGTGCGGCACTGGACCTCGCGGTCGGCGAGCTCGTTGAACTGCGCAAGGTGCTCGTCGCACATCCGGTCCGGCGGCGGCTGGCCGAAGCCGCGGATCTGCTGCGCGGCGAACCAGGTCCAGGTGTGCTCGCAGCCGGCGATCCGACACGGCACCTGCTTGTCTTGCACCGCGCTGAACAGCGACGCGGTCAGCGGCGAGGCGCTGTCGTTGCGTCGATCGTCGCGCCGGTCGTCGCGCCGAAAATCGTCGCGCCGAAAATCATCGCGAGCCGGGCCGCGGCGGTCGTCACGCCGCTCGGGCCGCGGTCCGCGACCGCGGTCACCCTCGGGGCGCGCCGCACGGTCGCCCTCCGGGCGCGGGCCTCGATTACCCTCGGGACGCGGCGCACGGTCGCCTTCCGGGCGCGGGCCTCGATCGCCCTCCGCACGCGGAGCCGACTCGGCACGCGGAGCCCCGCCGTTGTCAGCGCTGCGCTCGCGCGGGGCGCGATCCGGCCGCGACCGCTGCTCACGGCCACCGGCCGCCGCTGGCCCGCCTGTCGCCCGTACGGACGGCCCGCCTCGATTGGTCTTGGGGTCCTCTGCCACGGCGCAAGTATCAGTCCCCTCGGCTCCCCCGTCCAGTCCGCACGGGCGTTCGCCGACGCGTGGTCTATACTGTGGCCTCCGCGATTTTTCGCGGCCAGGAGGTCCGCATGTTCTTGACCATCATCGGGTTTGCAGTCGCTGGCGCCACCTATGCCTTCGCAAAGAAGCAAGGGGCCAGGACGGGCACCGCCGCCGTCGCCGCCACGACCACCGGTGTCGGCTCGGCCGTGGTCGGCTCGTTCATGATCGCCTCGGCCACCGTCGTGCTCCCGCTCGCCGCGATCGGCGGGATCGGCTACCTGTACTTCAAGCGCGGCAACAAGCCGAAGGCCCTGCGCGCCGGGCGTTAGCCCGACGCCCGCACCACCAGCGTCGCGTAGTAGTAGACGACCGGGCCGACGAACAACAGGGCGTCGACCCGGTCGAGCATTCCGCCGTGCGCCCCGAGCAGGTTGCTCGAGTCCTTGACCCCGTAGCCGCGCTTGAGCATCGACTCGAAGAGGTCGCCGACCTGACCGAACAGCGAGCCGACGACCCCGAGGATCAGCGCGTGCTTGATCGGCAGCTCCGGCACCAGCAGCAGCGAGCCCATCCCCACCGTCGCCAGCACCCCACCGACCAGGCCGCCGAGCGATCCCTCCCAGGTCTTCCCGGGGCTGACCGCCGGGTACAGCTTGTGGCGCCCCCACAGCCGGCCGAAGATGTAGGCCACCGTGTCGGAGGAGAACGCGAGCGCGAGGGTGATGAACAGCCAGCCCGGCCCGAGCTCGAGCTTGATCAGCGGCCACACGCTGGCGAGCAGCGGCACGTAGAGGAGGCTGGCGAGGCACGCCGCCATGTGCCGCCCCGCGCGGTCGAGGTGGTGACGGCGCATCAACATCGTCGCGGCCACGACGACCACGGAGAAGCTCAGCAGCGGCGGCAGCGCGGCGCCGGGCCCGGCGATCATCGGCAGCGCGTGCACGGCCCCGCCGAGCAGACCGACGACCACCACCCGTAACGGCACCTCGGCGTCCTCCGGGCGCACCGGCAGGGCCATCCGCAGGAACTCGTCGTGCGCGAACATCGTGGCGATCCCCGACATCACCAGGATGCTCCACGGACTCGCGTCGAGGTACATGCCGGCGACGAGGATCGGGATCAGCAGGACCGCGACCCACAGCCGGCGAATAAAGTCGGCCATCCCTTAGCCCTTGCCCCGCTGCGCCGGGAACAAGCCCGTGTGCGCGGGATAAGCCGGCTCGTCCGAGACGTCGCTCTCGGGCACCTGACCGAAGCGCCGCTCGCGCCGTGCGTAGTCGTCGAGCGCCTCTTGCAGGTGCTCGTTGTTGAAGTCGGGCCACATCGCCTCGCTGAAGAACAGCTCGGCGTAGGCGACCTCCCACAGGAAGAAGTTCGAGATCCTGTGCTCGCCGCTGGTGCGGATCAGCAGGTCGAGCGGCGGCAGCAGCTTGCTCGAGTCGAGCTGGGCCTCGAAGGCCTTGGCGTCGACATCCTCCGGCCGCAGCTTGCCGGCCGCGACCGCGCGGCACAGCCGGCGCGCGGCCTCCGTGATCATCTCGCGCCCGCCGTAGCTGAGCGCGAGGCACAGGGTCATGTCCGTGTGCTCCGCCGAGGCCGCGATCAACTCGCGCATCGGGTCGCGCACGTAGCCCGGCAGGCGCTCGGTGTCCCCGACCGTGATCAAGCGGATCCCGTTGTCGAGGATCTCCGCCCGCTCCTCGATCAGGTAGCGGTTGAGCAGCTGCATGAGATGAAACACCTCCTGCGGCGGCCGGTCCCAGTTCTGGCTCGAGAACGCGAACAGCGTCAGCGCCTCGATCCCCGTCTTCCGCGCCGCCCGGACCACCCGCCGCACCGCGTCCGCGCCGTGCTCGTGCCCGACCTCGCGCGGCAACCCCTGCTGCCGCGCCCAGCGCCCGTTGCCGTCCATGATGATGCCGACGTGGCGCGGCAAGCTCGCGGCCGGAGCCGGGCTGATGGCCGTGGCCGCCCCCTCCGTGGCGCTCACGCTCGCCCTCCGGCCCGGACCCGTCGGGCCCAAAGAGAGTGCGTGGCGGCGGTACCTGGCGATCCCTGCATGGCGGCGGCGTGTCTCCCGGGGGTGCTGCGGCATACCACGGGCCAGCCCCCCCTGAAAGCACTTCGTCGCCCTCTGCGCTGGATCGGGTTGCCGCCCCGCCGGCCAATGGCATACAATCCGTCCCCTGCTGCTCAGGCTCACAGCCGCGCAGGCGCCGACCGCCTCGCTGCTGGCCCTCACGCACGTCTGGCACCGCCCCCAGCCCGCAACCCAGCCCGCAACCTCATGAGCTACGCCGATACCCTCGAGTCGTACATGCTCCGCATGGAGCTCCCCCACGAGCAGGTGTCGGACGACACCTGGGTCCTGGCCCCGGACAGCCTGCGCCACGCCCGAATCATCGTCCGCATCGACGAGCCGATCGTCCTCTACTCGACCCCGCTGTTCGGCGTCACCGAGGCGACCACCGACCGCGAGACCCTGTTTCGCAAGCTGCTCGAGTTCAACGACAGCCTGCTCCACTGCGCCTACGCCCTCGACAACGACCAGATCGTCCTGTCCGGCGCGCAGCAGCTCGAAGACCTCGACTACAACGAGTTCCAGGCGATGATCGAGGACATGGTCATGGCTATCGACAGCCACCTCGACCAGCTGACGCCGTGGCGACCTGCGACCATCCAGGACCAGGAGGGCACTTAATCATGGGACTTTTTTCACGGCTCGGCACCCTCATCCGCTCGAACATCAACGAGCTCATCAACAAGGCCGAGGACCCCGAGAAGATGCTCAATCAGGTCCTCGTGGACATGAAGCAGCAGCTCATCGAGGCCAAGAAGCAGGTCGCCGTCGCCATCGCCGACGAGAAGCGCATCAAGAAGCAATGGGAGCAGGAGGCCGCCAAGTCCTCCGAGTGGGAGAAGAAGGCCATGCTGGCGATCCGCGCCGGCGACGATGTCCTCGCCCGCGCCGCCCTCGCCCGCAAGGCCGACCACGACGAGGTCTCCGGCCAGCTCAAGGAGCAGTGGGAGGCGCAGAAGACCTCCGTCGAGAACCTCAAGGGCGCCCTGCGCGGCCTCGACAACAAGATCGAGGAGGCCAAACGCAAGCGTAACCTGCTCGTCTCCCGCCAGAAGCGCGCCGAGGCCCAGCGCACCATCAACGAGACCCTGTCGAGCATCAACAGCACCAGCGCCTTCGACACCTTCGACCGCATGTCGGACCGCGTCACCCAGCTCGAAGCCGAGGCCGAGGCCACCGCGGAGATCGGCGGCGCCCTGGCCGAGAGCAGCCTCGAGTCGCAGTTCAAGGCCCTCGAGGCCAGCAGCGTCGACGACCAGCTCGAGGCCCTCAAGCGCAAGATGGCCCTCACCGCCGGCAAGACCGAGGACCCGCGCCAGATCGGCGCCGGCAAGTCGGCCGCCGCGCCCGCCGAACCCGCCGCCGAGGACCTCAAGGCCGCCGAGATCGACGCCCAGCTCGAAGAGCTCAAGAAGAAGCTCTCCAGCTCCTGAGCGCCACCAGCCCCGATGAACGCGCCCCGCCGCTCCAGCCGCGGGGCGCAGCTCGTCGGTGCCCTTCGCCGCGCCCCGCCGCGCCGCGCCGCTCGTCGGTGCCCTTCGCCGCGCCCCGCCGCTCGTCGGTGCCCTTCGCCGCGTCCCGCCCCGCCGCGCCGCTCAGCCGGTGCCGAGCTCGCGCCGCAGCGCCTGGATCACCTTCGTCACCTGCTGGCGCCGCTCCTTGAGTGAGCTGTCCTTTTGGGCAGGTGCCAGGCCGTCGACGCCGGCGCAGAAGCGCTCGAGGTGGGCCAGCGCCTGGCCCTTGCCGCCGACCGCCAGCAGCGCGCGCGCCAGGCCGTAGTGCGCCTCGAGGTGGTCGGGCGCGGCGCGCAGCAGGATGCGATAGCCGGCGATCGCCGTGTCGTGGTCGCCCATGCGCAGGGCCAGCGCCGCGAGGTTCGACTGCGCCTCCGGCTGGTCCGGGTCGCAGCGCAGCGCCTGGTCGAAGTGGTCGCGGGCGCCGTCGAGGTCGCCGACCGCCGCCAACAGCGCGCCGAGGTTGGTGTAGGCCGCCGCGAACTCGGGGTCGAGGTCGAGGGCCCGGTCGTAGGCCTGCCGGGCGTCGAGGAAGGCGGCGTCGTCGGGGTCCTCGCCGTCCCAGGCCCGCTCGCGCTCACAGGCGATCATGAACCACTCGTAGGCGCTGCGGTCGTCCTCGCCGGTCTGGTCCTGGACGCGGGGGATCGCCAGCACCTGCGCGGCTTGCTGATGCAGCGACTGCACGCTGAAGTCGAGCAGGCCCTGGCCGGTCGCGGCCTCGAAGCTGCGCTCGCTGGTCTCGACGATCACGCGCTCGTGCTCGCAGCGGATGCGCAGGCGCGACAGCGGCTGGTCGACCTCCGGCAGCTTGACGCGCAGCGCGTCGAGGCTGCGGCGCACGGTCTGCAGCGTCAGGCCGGCCGCGAGCAGCTCGCGGGCCACCTTGATCCCGATCAGGTCGCGAAAGCTGTACCAGGTGCGCCCCTTGACGCGGATGGACGCCTGGATGAAGCCCGTCTGCGACCAGTAGCGCAGGCGGCTCTCCGGCAGGTCGAAGAGGCGAGAGACGTCCCGGATCGAGTACGAAGCGCCGGGCGCGTCCTCCTCGGTGGCGGTGGCGGTGCGCGAGGTGATCCGTTGCTCGGTCATGGGCTCCCTGCCTTGCGTGCCGGCTCGAGCGATACCATGGCATCGCCGTCGATGAGTACCTGCGTGCCCTCCGCACGCGCGTGGTGATCCATCTCGATGTGAAGCTGCGAGTCCGGCACCTGAGCCAGCCGGGCCAGCTCGGCCCGCGCCAGCGCGATCAGCTTCGTCTTCACTCGCGGGCTGCCGATCAACAGCTCCGCGAGGCGCTCCGCGGTCGCCACGTCGGCTGGCTCACGGAAGTACGCCGCGCAGCGGCGCAGGTCGAAGGTCACCATCACCGTCGCGTAGAAGCGACGACCCGCCGCGCCGCGACCGTGGCTGAGCTCCCCGCCGCCCTCGATCACGTGCTCGCCGTGGCGCCACAGCACCTCCAGAGCGCTCGGCGACAGCGTCTCGCGGATCTCCCGCCGGATCAGCTGCACCTTCTGAACGCTGGCCCAGCCCGGCTCCGGGAGCAGTCCGGCCAGCAATTTGAAGGAGGGAGGAGGGGTGCGCACGGGGCCTACAGGTATGACATGAGCTTACCCTTCCACTCAAATTTCGCGCACACCCGGCATGGCCCCGCGGTGGGCCCGGCACGGCCGGCGCGAGCTCGCTCTCCCGGGCCGACGAGCGGGTATGCTGCCGCACGATGACCGCCGCGTCCGCGACCCCAGCCACCTCCCACGGCGACGTGCTCTTCATCCTCGACCCGCTGTCGACGGTGCACCCGAAGAAAGACAGCTCGTACTTGATGATCGCGGAGGCCCAGCGCCAGGGTTTTCAGCCGTGGGCGGTGGAGCTGGGCGGGCTGCTGCTGCGCGGCGCCGACGCCTACGGATACGCGACGCCGATCAGCGTGCCGCGGCTGGGGCAGCCGGTGGTCGTGCGCGGACCGACCGAGGTCCGTGAGCTCGGCAGCTTCCGGGTGGTGTTGATGCGCAAGGACCCGCCGGTCGACCCGCACTTCATCCTGGCGACCTGGTGCCTCGACCGTGCGGCCAAGAAGACCCTGGTGATCAACGACCCCCAGGGTCTGCGGGATCTCAGCGAGAAGCTGGCGATCCTCGAGTTCCCCGAGTTCATCCCGCGCAGCTTCCTGCTGCGCAACATCGGCGACCTGCGCGACGCCCTCGACGAGCTCGGCGGACAGATGATCCTGAAGCCGGTTTACGGCTACGGCGGCCGCGAGGTGTTGATCGCCCGGCAGGGCGACCCGAACCTCACGACGCTCTTCGAGCTGGCGACCCACGACGGCACGACCTGGACGATCGCCCAGGCCTTCGTTCCTGCGGCAAAACTCGGCGACAAGCGCATCCTGCTGGTCGACGGCGAGCCGATCGGCGCGGTGCTCCGGGTCCCCTCCGACGGCGAGCTGCGCAACAACTTCCACGCCGGCGGCTCCCCGGCGATCACGGAGCTCAGCGCCCGCGACCTGGCGATCTGCGCCGCGGTCGGGCCCTTCGTCCGCAGTCGCGGGCAGTTCTTCGTCGGCCTCGACGTGCTCGGCGATTACCTGACCGAGATCAACGTGACGAGCCCGACCGGCATGCAGGAGATCAACCGCCTCGAGAACCTGACCGACGACGCCACCATGCAGGCGAAATTCTGGGCCGCGCTCGCCACCCGCCTGCGCTAGGCGCGACATGCGGCGGAAATTGGTGCTAGACCAGACGCCGACCGAAACGCGATGCAAGGTCCATCCCCCACCCTCCGTCAAGTCCTCGCCGCCGAGCTGCCGCGCCTCTACGTGGTCGCGTACCACATGTGCGGCACCCGCTCGGAGGCCTTCGAACGCCTGCGCGAGCTCACCGCGGAGGCGAGCAAGGGCAGCGAGGCCGTGCTGGCCGCCGCTCGCCCGGGCGACGCGCTGCTGAGCATGCTGGCCCACAACATCGAGGAGAGCCTCGGTCGCAAGGCCGAGAAGACCTTCCAGATCCTCAACGACATCCTGCGCGACGACATCACCCACCCGATAGACATCAACACCCCCGGCATCGACGGCGACTTCGACCGCATCCACCCGCTGCTGTGGGAGCTCAAGCGCACCTGCCTGACCTCCGTGCTCGCCTGCCTGCCGCCCGGCGTGCGCATCTCCTTCATCCTCACCGACCTGCTCGGCTACAACCCGGCCGCCTCGGCCCAGCTGCTCGGCATCAACGAGAGCGCCTACCGCGTCCGCCTCACCCGCGCCCGCAAGCGCCTCGACAGCCACCTGGCGCCGCTCTGCCAGCACGTCGACCGCCAGAACCCCTGCAACTGCGAGGGCCGCCTCGGCGTCGCGCTCGCCAAGGAGTTCATCACCTTCCCGCCGCACACCGACGACATCCCGCACGCGCCGCACGACAGCGGCCCGGAGTCGCACGAGATGGGCGCCCTCTACCGCGGCCTCCCGCGCATCACCCTGACCGAGACCCAGCGCGACGAGCTCCTGAGCTGCTGCCCGGACGACGCGGCCGAGCACCCCCTCGAGCAGCACCAGGGCCCCGCCGCCAACGGCGCTTGAGATCCCGGCGATCCGCACTACAACAGGGGGACCGATGGCCGCCCTCAACGCCCCCGCCCGCGTGCATTGCGTCGATGCGGCGCGCGCCCAGTTCGGCGGCCGCATCGACCGCCTGATCGCCGACCTCGATCGCCAGGATCCGCTCGCCGACGCCGTCATCCGCGAGCTCGGCGATCTCTCGCTCGTCGACGCCGCGCTGCGCGGCCAGGTCCCGCAGGCGACGCTGCCCCCGGCCCTGCGCGCGCTGCTGGCCAGCGTCGCCGAGTTCCCGCGCTGGGTCGACTGGGCCCGGGTCGACCGCGGCTGCCACGTGTTCATGCGGGCCGGCTTCGCCGGGGGCCTGGTGCTGGGCCTGCGCTCGCTGCCCTACGGCTACGCGGCGCCGGCGGGCAACAAGCCGCTGGTGTTCTCGGGTCGGCTGGCCGAGCGCGCGCCGCGACGACTGGCCGAGACGGCCCGCTTCGTCGCCGCGGTGTCCGAGCCGGGCGGGCTGCAGCGACGCGGCGAGGGCCACGCGATCACCCTCAAGGTCCGGCTGATGCACGCGCAGGTGCGGCGGCTGCTGGTCGAGAGCGGCCGCTGGGACGCCGCCCGCTGGTCGGCGCCGATCAATCAACACGACATGCTGGCGACGATCCTGCTGTTCTCGCAGGTGTTCCTCGACGGCCTGCGCCTGCTCGGGCTCCGGATCACGCGCGCCGAGGGCGACGACTTCATCCACCTGTGGCGCGTCATCGGCTGGCTGATCGGCGTCGACGTCGACCTGCTCCCCGACGACGAGCGCGACGCCACCACCTGGGCCGAGGCCATCTTCCTGACCCAGGGCGCCCCTGACGACGACAGCCGCGCCCTCGTCGCCGCGCTGCTGCGCTCCCCCGCCCAGACCGCCCACACCCCGACCGAACGCCGCCTCGCCGTCGCCCGCATGCGCCTCAGCCACCAGCTGTCGCGCCACCTCCTCGGCCCCTCCCTCGCCGACGCGCTCGGCATCGTCGCCGAGCGCCCGGCCCTCGCCGCTCCCCTGCTGCGCGGTGCCCTCGCCGCCCTCGACCGCGCCCGCGCCCGCCTGCCCGGCCTCGACCGCCTCGCCGCCACCGCCGGCCGCCGCTACTGGGACGATGTCGTCGCGCTCGGCCTCGCCGGCCGACCCGCGGACTTCGCCCCGCCCGCCCGCCTCGCCGGCGGGAGCCGAACGACATGACCATTGCGACATGACTGTTCGGACATGTCGCTATCGACATGTCCGAACAGTCATCACATCCGCCACGAAAGGCCCCGATGTCCGTCCCCGCCAGCCGCCTCACGCTCGCCAACGCCGCGCCGCCGCGCCCGACCGGCGAGTACCTGCTCTACTGGATGACCGCCGCCCGGCGCAGCGCCCACAGCTACGGCCTCGATCGCGCGGTCGAGCGCGCCCGCGAGCTCGGCCGCCCGCTGCTGGTGTTCGAGGCGCTGCGCTGCGGCTATGCGTGGGCCAGCGACCGCCTGCACGCCTTCGTGCTCGCGGGCATGCGTGACAACGCCGCCCGCTTCGCCGCCGCGGGCGTGGCCTACTACCCCTACGTCGAGCCCGCGCCGGGCCGCGGCAAGGGCCTGCTGGCCGCCCTCGCGGCCCGCGCCTGCCTGGTGGTCACGGACGAGTACCCGGCCTTCTTCCTGCCGCGGATGCAGGCCGCCGCCGCCGCCGCCTTGCCGGTCTGCCTCGAGCGCGTCGACGGCAACGGCCTGCTGCCGCTGCGCGCCGCGGAGATCGTGTTCCCGACGGCGATCGCGTTTCGCCGGTTCATCCAGAGGCGCTGCCGGGAGTTCTTCGACGAGCGTCCCCTGCCCGACCCGCTGGCCCGCCTCGAGCTCCCGCACACAGCTGTCCCAAAGGACATCCTAAGCCGCTGGCCCGCCGCCGACGCCGCGCTGCTGCAGGCCCGCCCCGCGGCGCTCGCCGCCCTGCCCATCGACCACGCGGTCGCCCCCTGCGGCGAGGGCGGCAGCGCCGCCGCCAGCGCCGCCCTGACCCGCTTCCTCGACCACGGTCTGCCCCGCTACGACCAGCGCAACGACCCCGCGGCCGCGGTCACCAGCGGCCTCTCGCCGCACCTGCACTTCGGGCACATCGGCGCGCACGAGGTCTTCGCCGCGCTGATGCGCCGCGAGGGCTGGAGCCCCGAGCGCCTGGCGCGGACCACCAGCGGCAGCCGCGAGGGCTGGTGGGGCGTCAGCGCGGCGACCGAGGGCTTCCTGGACCAGCTCGTGACCTGGCGCGAGCTCGGCTTCAACATGGCCTTTCACCGCCCCGAGCACGAGACCTACGAGTCGCTGCCGATGTGGGCGCAGAAGACGCTGGGCGAGCACGCCGCGGACCCCCGCGCGCACGTCTACAGCGCCGAGCAGCTCGAGTCGGCGCGGACCCACGATCCGCTGTGGAACGCCGCCCAGCGCCAGCTGCTGCGCGAGGGCACGATCCATAACTACCTGCGGATGTTGTGGGGCAAGAAGGTGCTCGAGTGGAGCCCGGACCCTCGCACCGCGCTGGCGACCCTGACCCACCTCAACAACAAGTACGCGCTCGACGGTCGCGACCCCAACTCGTCGAGCGGCATCGCCTGGACCCTCGGCCGCTACGACCGACCCTGGGGCCCCGAGCGGCCCGTGTTCGGCAAGATCCGCTACATGAGCAGCGACAACACCGCGCGCAAGCTGCACGTCACCGGCTACCTGCGCCGCCACGCCGCGGAGCCGTGACCGCTCAGGCGCAGCTCAGGCGGACCTGCGCCGCCCCCGAGCCGCGGATCACGATCGTGCTGGTCGCGCAGACCACGACCTCGCCGGTGCCGTCGTGCTCGACCCGCACCGTCTCCGCCGCGAAGCTGCCGGCGTCGACCCTCGCCCGCCCGGACACCACGAGCGTCAACGACGGGCCCTCGCCGGTGAGGGTCAGCGCCGCGTCGTCGGACGCGATCGCTGCGACCGCGACCGCCGCCCCGCCCTGTACGGTCAGGGTCGCCTGCTCGTGCAGCTCGATCTCCAGCGCCTCGCGCGCCCCCGAGACCGCCAGCGCGCTCGCGTCCTCGGCGTACACCCGGCGCAGCGCCGGCACCCGGGCCGACGCGCCCGGCACCAGCATGAGCTCGGTCAGGTGGTTGGGGTCCACGCCGAGTGACAGCGTGTCGACCGCGTGGACCGCCGCGAACAGCCGTCCCAGCGCATTGGCGTCGCCGCTGAACTCGACCACGACCGACTCCGCCGCCGCCATCGCGGCGTCGACCTCGAGCGTCACCACGAAGTCATCAAAGACCTCGACCGCGTCGAAGACCGGCAGAACACGGGTCTCCAGGCCCGGCTCGCCGTCCCCGGTCAGGGTGCAGGCGAGGGCCAGACCGGGCAGCAGGGCGACGCGGCGCATCCCGCCAGAATAACCCGGCCGATAACCCGGCCGATAACCCGGCCGATAACCCGACCGATGGCCCGAAACCAGCCCGCGCCCCCGACGACGACCCGGGGCCGCGCGCGGCTTCGCCCAGCGAGCGCGCCCCTTCCTCGCCGGGGCCCACAGACCTGCCAGTGTGGATTCCCGCGCGGCAGGCTTCGTGATACGCAGGTCGGCGCAGTGTGATGCTCGATGCACACCCTGCGATCCTGCCCAACGCCTCTGGAGCCCGCATGTCCAAGATGATCCTCGACTACGTGTACGACAAGGAAGCCGCGCACCCCGACCGAGTGTATTTGACGCAGCCGATCGGCGGCGGCCAGGTCAAGGACTACACCTGGGGTCAGGTCCTCTCCGAGGCGCGACGCATGGCGGCGCACCTGCAGTCCGTGGGCCTCTCGCGCGGCGACCGGGTCGCGATCCTGTCGAAGAACTGCGCGCACTTCTTCATCGCCGAGCTGGCGATCTGGATCGGCGGCTTCACGACCGTGGCGATCTTCCCGACCGAGGGGCCCGACACCATCCGCTTCGTGCTCGAGCACAGCGAGGCCAAGTTCCTGTTCGTCGGCAAGCTCGACACCTGGCCGCAGCAGGCCTCCGGCGTGCCCGAGTCGCTGCCCTGCGTCGCGTTCCCGCTGGCGCCTCCGACCAAGTTCGAGACCTGGGACGCCGTGGTCGCCCGCACCCAGCCGCTGCCCGGCCGCCCCGCCCGCGATGAGGACGACCTGGCGATGCTGATCTACACCTCCGGCTCCACTGGCCAGCCGAAGGGCGTCATGCACAGCTTCGGCCGCATCACCCGCGCCAGCGAGGGCATCGTGCGCGGCATCAAGACCAACAACGAGGACCGCGTGCTCTCGTACCTGCCGCTCGCGCACGTCTTCGAGCGCGCCTACATCGAGTGCGCCTCGTTCGTCGGCGGCGGTCACATCTACTTCGCCGAGGCGCTCGACACCTTCGTGTCCGACCTCAAGCGGGCCCGGCCGACGCTCTTCATCTCGGTGCCGCGGCTGTGGCTGAAGTTCCAGCAGGGCGTCTTCGCCAAGATGCCGCCGAAGAAGCTCAACTTCCTGCTCAAGATCCCGTTCCTCGGCAAGAAGGTCGCCAAGAAGGTCCTGACCGGCCTCGGCCTCGACCACGTCCGCCTCGCCGGCAGCGGCTCGGCGCCGATCCCCGCCGAGCTGATCTCCTGGTATCGCCGCCTCGGCCTCAACCTGCTCGAGGGCTACGCGATGAGCGAGGACTTCGCCTACTCGCACCTCTCCTCCGTCGAGATCAACGCGCCCGGCTACGTCGGCCAGCCCTACCCCGAGGTCGAGGTCCGCATCAGCGAGGAGGGCGAGGTCCTCATCAAGTCGCCCGGCCAGATGATCGGCTACTACAAGCAGCCCGAGCTCACCGCCGAGTCCTTCACCGAGGACGGCTTCTTCCGCACCGGCGACAAGGGCCAGCGCCGCGCCGACGGCCTGCTGATGCTCACCGGCCGCCTCAAGGAGCTGTTCAAGACCGCCAAGGGCAAGTACGTCGCGCCGGCGCCGATCGAGAACCGCATCAACGAGCACCCGCTCGTCGAGATGTCCTGCGTCTCCGGCGTCGGTCAGCCCGCCGCCTTCGCGCTGGTGGTGCTCGCCGAGGATGTCCGCGGCAAGGTCTCGGACCCCGCGGTGCGCACCCAGGTCGAGCAGGAGCTCGGGACCTGGCTGCGTCAGGTCAACAGCGAGCTGTCGGGCTACGAGCAGCTGCAGATGTTCGTGATCGCCAACGAGCCCTGGACGATCGAGAACGGGATGCTCACCCCGACGATGAAGATCAAGCGCTCCAAGATCGAGGCCGCCGTGGCCAAGCGCGTCGACGCCTGGTACGCGGCCAAGGGCCCGGTGCAGTGGGCCTGAACCGTCGCTGACGGGCTCGGCGTCGGCGACCTCGTGCTCCGCGAGCACGAGGTCGTCGTCAATTCATGACTACTGGGCCGCGGCCTCGAAGGCGGCCGTGATGCGCGCCAGATCCTCGCGCAGGCACTCGAGCTCGGCGCGCCGGGACCGGTCGAGGATACGCAGCCCCCACAGCGCCCGAACGTCGCCGGCGGCCTCGATCTGCAGCAGGATCGGCCGCCTGTCCGCGCAATCCGCGAGCGTCTCCAGCCGCGCGAGGTGATGGAGATACTCCGGGATGGCGCGCCGGTCGGCCCCCGACGCGCCGACGATCGCCTCGCCGGCCGAGCGCCGATCCTGCGGGTCGTCGGCGAGCAGCAGCGCCTGCGCGTGCTCGACGTGAGCCCGCGGGACCTCCGCCAGCAGCTCCTTGCGCGACGGCAGCACCTGCGACACGACGGCCGCGCGGGGCAACTCCGGCGCGGCGCGGCCTTGCCTGGCTGGCGACGCTGGTGACGCTGCGAGTGACACCGCGGGTGACGTCGCGGGCGCCTGCGGCTGGCCGCCGCGCAGCGCGAGGACCACTGCCACACCGACGATCAGGGCGCCGCCCGCCCACAGGCCCGGTCGCATGCGCCTGCGCCCCGGAGCGCCGTCGCCGAGGGTCGTGCCGCCCCGCGTCACCGGGCCGCTGCCGGCCGCGAGCGCGGCGGCCCCGGGGCTGACCTCGACGGCCGGGCCGGCCTCGCGGGCGATGCGACGCAGGCGATCGCGCACGCTGGCGGCCGTGTCGGGCCGCGTCGCGGCGGTGCGAGCGAGGAGCTGGTCGATCAGGTCGGCGAGGTCCCCGGGGATCGCGCCGACGAGGCCGGTCCGCAGGCTCGGGGCCGCGCGCGTCAGCTGCGAGGTGAACAGCTCCGAGAGCGTCTCGGCCTCCCACAGCGGCTGTCCGGTGCAGCACTCCCAGAGGATGACGCCGAGCGCGTAGAGGTCGACGCGGTGATCGATCTGCCCGCCCATCGCCTGCTCGGGCGCCATGTAGCCGGGCGAGCCGATCACGGCGCCCAGGCGGGTGATCGGCTCGGCGCCCGCGCTGACCGCCCCGCCGAGCTCCCCGGAGACGCGGGCGATCCCGAAGTCGACGACCTTCGCGTGCATCGAGCCGTCGCCGCGGCGCTCGAGCAGGACGTTGTCGGGCTTGAGGTCGCGGTGGATGATGCCCGCCGCGTGCGCGGTCGCCAGCGCGTCGGCGACCTGCGCCCCGAACTCGCAGACCTCGGGCCAGGGCAGCTCGCCGCGGCGCAGGCGCTTGCCGAGGTTCTCGCCGCGCACGAGCTGGGTGACGAGGAAGGCCCCGCCCTCCGGCAGGTGTCCGAAGTCGATCGCGCTGGCGACGTGCGGATGCTCGATCTGCGCGGTGGCGAGGGCCTCGCGGGCGAAGCGGGCCTCGGCCTGGCTGTGCGCCGCGAAGTCGGCGCGGATGATCTTCAGCGCGACCTGCTTGCGCAGCCGCAGGTGGTCCGCCACGAACACCGCGCCCATGCCGCCCTCGCCGAGGACCTCGACGATGCGGTAGCGCTCGTCGATCACGCGGCCGATCCACGAGGAGAGATCGGCGGCGCCGGGCACCGGGTCAGACGTCGCGTCTCTCACGCGTGGGCCAGTGTACACGGCCCGGGCGCTCGTCGATATCATCGATCCCGTGCGCGGGCCGTACATCGCGGGTCCGGTCTACGACGCGGTGATGTTCATCGGGGCGCCGCTGCTGGCGCTTGCGCTGGGCATTGCGATCTCGGGCACGGCGCTGGCCGACCAGGAGGTCGAGGTGTGGGGCAACACCGGCACCGCGACCAGCATCTTCATCGGCAGCTTCATCATGGCCCACCTCGCGCTGGTGGTCGCGCGCAGTCACCTCAACCAGCAGATCTTCGCCCGTCACCCGCGCCGCTTCATCGCCGCGCCGCTGGTCCTGCTCGCGCTGCTGTGCGCCTCGGACTGGCTGCTGGCGATCGCCATCGTTGCGACCGTATGGTGGGACGTCGTCCACTCGGGCCTGCAGACCTTCGGGCTCGGGAGGATCTACGACGCTCGCCAAGGCAACCCGCCCGCGCTCGGGCGACGGCTCGATCTCGGCCTCAACCTGCTCCTGTACGTCGGGCCGGTGCTCGCCGGCGCGACGCTCCTCGACCACCTCATGGCCTTCTCGGCCTTCGAGGACGTCGGCGCCGTGGTGTTTCGCCAGGTGCCGGTCCACGCCGAGGCGCATCAGGCCGCGCTGGCCCGCGGCCTCCTGATCTTCGGCGGGCTCTACCTGCTCGTGTACGTGCTCGGCTACCTCCGGCTGCAGCGCCAGGGCTACCGCGTCTCGCCGCAGAAGGTCGCGCTGCTGGTCTCGACCGGGGCGTGCTCGATCTACACCTGGGGCTTCAACAGCTACGGCGAGGCGTTCTTCATCATGAACTTCTTCCACGCCTGGCAATACTTCGGCCTGGTCTGGTGGAGCGAGCGCGGCAACCTGCGCCGGCGCATGGGCCTCGATCGCGCGCGCTGGGGCGAGACCGCCGCGCTGCTCGCCATGGTCGCCGTCGCCGGCACCTACGGCGTCTGGGCCGAGTTCGTCTCCGACACCCAACGCTTCGCGCTCAGCGTGACGCTGGTCGTCTCGCTGATGCACTTCTGGTACGACGGCTTCATCTGGTCGGTGCGCCGCCAGGAGGTCTGAGGGTCAGCCCGCGGGTCGGGTCCACCACGGCACGTAGATCGCCGCGGCGAACAGCAGCAAGCTGACCACCAGATCGATGACCCACAGCCGGGTCGGATCGGGCCGGCGCCACACGACGAACGCGCGCCAGCCCAGCTGGGTGACCAGGTACACGAACATCCACAGGGCCGCCCGATGGCGCGCGGCCCCGCCGACGAGATCGCCGCGCAAGAGCCGGCGCATCGCGGTCGTCAGGCCCCCCGTGGGGCCCTCGACCCCGGTGGTCCGACGGAGGAGCGAACCACCTGGGAAGCCATAACCCGCGGCGACCCAGGCCGCCATGGCCGCCAGGACCACGAGCACCACGAGGCTGAACCTGGCGTAGCCACGGCGCGCATGCTCCTGGCTCGGCATGCGTCGCCTCGCCACGCAGTCGTCCGCGAATCAGGGTGCCGCGGGGGCGGGGGCGGTCGCGGGGGCGGGAGCCGGAGCCGGAGCCGCGTCATCGCCCTTCTTCATCTCCTTGTACTCCTTGTCCACCGCGGCCTTCAGGTCCTTCTCGAGCTGCTTCAGGCCATCCTCGCTGGCGCTCTTGACGGTCAGGTAGGCGTAGATCCACCAGCCCGCCACGCAAGTACCGATGATCCCGCAGACCAGGCCGGCGATCGCCATGCCGCGCCCCGTGGGCGCCTTCATGCCGAGCGCGCCGAGGATGACCGCGATCAGCGTGAGCGGGATGGCGTACATCCCCAAACACGGGACCAGGGACAGGACGAGACCGACGATACCGAGGACGAGCGCTGCGATGGGCATTGGATTCCTTCGAATGGAGGGGCGAAAAAAGCCCCGGCTGACCTTTTATGACAAGGCGGGGTCCGGGATCCAGCGGCGACGGCACGGCGCGATGTGCGTTGAGCGGCGTGCACGGCGGAGCATGCTCCCAGGCGAGGTCCGCAGCTTCGGGCCTCGCGCGCCAGTCGCTCAATCGCCGCCGTCGGTCCGCTCGCTCGATGATCCTGCAAGATCCCCCGCCCGGCGCAGGTGAAGCACGTAGTTCTCCTGCAACAGCGGCAGCTCCTCGACCAGCACGAACCCGGCCTGCGCGAGCTCCTGGAGCACCTGGGCCTTGCCCGCGCGCACGTGTCGACGCATCGCCGCGTCGCTGCTGGCCTCGCGCTGGAAGTCGATCAGCCACAGCGAGGCGCCCGGACGCAGGGCGGCGTGAATGGTGGCGAGGACGTGCTGGGGGTATTCGAGGTGGTGATACGCGTCGCTCATGAACACGAGGTCGACGCTGGCCGCCGGCAGCTCGGCGCTGCGGTCGCTGGCCTGGACGAGCCGCACGTTGGTGACGCCGGCCTGCTTCAGCTTGCCCTCGATGTGCGCGAGGAACTCCGGGATGATATCGACGGCGTAGACGGTGCCCCCGGCGCCGACGGCCGCGGCGAAGGCGAGGGTGAAGAGGCCCGTGCCCGCGCCGACGTCGGCGACCGCCATGCCGGGTCGGAGCCCGAGCGCCTGGACGATCTGCGCCTGGTGATCGTGGACCTCGCGGCCGTCGCGCTCGAAGCGACGCGTCCACTTGCGGACGGCGCCGCGGGCCCGGTACGGCGCGTTGATGCCGGGATACACGCTCCGGGTCTCGCCGACGCGCGGGTCCGGCGACGCGCTCGCGGCGACGACCGGCGCATCGATACCTGCTCCATGGGACATGTCCTGGGGGACTGGTACGGACGACGCGGCCGCGGGCGCGACCGACGACGCGGCCGCGGGCGAGACCGACGACGCGGCCGCGGGCGAGACCGGCGACGCGGCCGCGTCGGGCGGCGGCGCCACCGGGGCGGGCGTACACGCGAGCAGCGCCACAAGGACGAGGACGGCCGATCGGCCGCGAGCAGTGAGGGAGAGCCGGTTCATGGGGCACTTGCGAGGTCGGTGCTAGCACGCGACGGCGCCCATGAGTGCACACATATTTTTTGCATGATTCATAATGAAGGGTCGAGCGCATCGCCTCGCGGGGGTTGCAGCACCCTGACACTGATGTCCTGGAAACAGGGCCAGCGCCCCGTGCCAGTCCGCGCGGCGCCTCGGCGCGTGACCGATGTCGAGCGCGCCCGGGGCTGTTGGTCCGGGCCGCGCACTGCTACCCTCGCCCGCTCATGAAGCGCACCGGGGGACCTCTCGCGCTGATCTTCTCGCTCTGTCTCGGGGCGTGCACGGACGACACGCCCGACGTCGACGTCGACTGGGAGATCGTGCACCGCGACTTGCCGGGCGCGCTGCTCTCGGTGTGGGGCACCGGCGCGAGCGACGTCTGGGCCGTCGGCGGCGACGCCCGCGACGGCTCCGGCCCGCTGGTGATCCACTTCGATGGTGAAGCATGGACACGCGTGCCCACCGGCGAGGCGCAGGGCGCCCTCTGGTGGGTGTTCGGCTTCGCCGGAGGACCGGTGTACATGGGCGGCGAGGGCGGCGTCATCCTCCGCCACCAGGACGGCGCTTTCACGCGCATGACCACCCCGGGCACCGATACGGTGTTCGGCATCTGGGGCGCGACGCCTGCCGACGTCTGGGCGGTCGGCGGCGCCTCGGACTCGAGCGGGGGCTTCGCCTGGCGGCTCGCGGGCGACGTCTGGACCGCCGAGCCCACCCTCCCCGCCGAGATCTCCAGCAACGCCGCGGTCTGGAAGGTCTTCGGGACCGGCCCGAATGACGCCTGGCTGGTCGGCAGTCAGGGCGTCGCGCTCCGCTGGGACGGCAACCAGCTCACGCCGGATGCCACCGGCGTCGGCTCATCGCTCTTCACCGTGCACGCGCAGGACGGGCGCTACGCCGCGGTCGGCGGACTCGCCAGCGGCCTCATCCTCGAGCACGACGGCGCCCAGTGGAACAACGTCACGCCGGACCCTCCGCCGATGGGCCTCGCCGGGGTGACGCTCGGCGCCGACGATTTCGGGGTCGCCGTGGGGAGCTTCGGCACCGTGTATACTCGCTCCGTGGCGGGGTGGACCCCGGAGGAGCTCGGCTTCACGGTCGGCGTGAACCTCCACGGCAGCTGGATCGACGAGCGAGGCGGCGTGTGGGCCGTCGGCGGCCAGACCTTCAGCCCCCCCTACAACGAGGGCATACTGATTCATCGCGGCAGATCGATCTCGGGGGAAGGATTATGAACTTGCATAGATTTAAGCACATTGTGACATTCGCGGCGCTGTCGATGCCGCTCGGCTGCGACGAGGAGGCGCCCGACCTCGACCGGGCCTGTCGGGAGCTGCAGCCCGGCCACGCCTGCACCTGGGTCGGCTCCCGGAGCGAGGAGGGGTTCAACGGCGATAACCACCGCCTGGAGACCCTGATCAACCAGCCGCAGGACCTGCTGTTTCTCCCCGACGGGAGCGCCTGGTTCACCGACTTCAACAACTTCCTGATCCGCCGGGTCATGCCGGACGGCGCGGTCGAGACCATGGTCGGCTCCACCGATCCGGTGTTCCCCGGCGACGGCCCCTTCGACGGCCTGAAGCCCGGGGGCGCCGAGGGGCGCGACTGGATGCTCAACCACCCGACCAACCTCCTGCTGCAGCCCGACGGCAACATCATGGTGGTCGCGTGGCATAACCACAAGCTGCTGACGGTCGACCCCGCGACCGGCTTCGTCTCGGTCGTCTGCGGCGGCGGCGCGGGCTTCGCGGGCGACGGCATGGCGGCCTCGCCCGCGACCCTCTTCAAGCAGGTCAACGACGCTACCGTCGACGAGGCCGGCAACTTCTACATCGTCGATCAGCAGAACGAGCGCATCCGGATGATCGACGCCGCGGGGATCGTCTCGACCATCGCCGGCGACGGCACGCTCGGCTACAGCGGCGACGGCGGCCCGGCGCTCATGGCCCAATTCTCGTGGGCGCAGGGCTCGAACCCCAACCCGAGCGGCGGCATCGTCTACCACGACGGCAAGCTCTACATCTCGGACACCGAGGCCGACGTGATCCGGGTGATGGACCTCGCCGACGGGACCATCCACGCCTTCGCGGGCACCGGCGAGGAGGGCGACAGCGGCGACGACGGGCCGGCGCTCGCCGCTCGCCTCAACGGGCCGCGCGACCTCGAGATCGGCCCCGACGGCGACCTCTACTTCGTGGACACCGATAACAGCAAGGTCCGGGCGATCGACCTCGAGGTGGGCGTCATCCGCACCGTGGTCGGCACCGGCGAGCTCGGCGTCGAGGAGGAGGAGGGCCTGCCCGCCACCGAGATCCGCCTGCGCCGCCCCTTCGGCGTCGCCTTCGACCCCGACGGCAATCTCTACGTGATGGACACGCTGAACTCGCGGATCGTGAAGGTGGCCCGATGAACGCGAACACCCTGATCACCGCGTCGCTCGTCGGCCTGCTCGGCGCGCTCGCGCTCACCAGCTGCGACGGCGACGGCGAGCCCCGCTGCGACCTCGAGGCCGTGGGCGTGCTCTGCACGATCATCGGCAACAACGAGAACGGCTACGACCGCGACGCCGACAACATGGCGATCCCCGCGCTCGAGGCCAAGATGTCGCTGCCGCAGGACACGCTGACCGCGCCCGACGGCACGCTCTACGTCCTCGACTGGAACAACCACCGCGTGCGCCGCCTCGACCCGGAGGGCCTGCTCCACTGGGTCGCCGGCCGCGGCGAGCTCGGCGGCAGCCTCGACGACCCGAGCAACGGCGACTTCAACCACCCGACCAACATCATCTTCGACGAGTCGGGCGACAACATCCTGATCGCCGCCTGGCACAACAGCAAGGTGCGGGTGATCGATCGCGCGACCGGGATGGTCACCGACACCTGCGGCGACGGCAAGCGGGCCTACTGGGGCGACGACGGCCCCGCCGTGGCCTCCTCGCTCGACCTCCCGGCCAGCCTCGCCCTCGACCCGGCCGGCAATCTGATGATCATGGACCAGGCCAATCAGGTGCTGCGCTTCGTCGACAAGGCGGGCGAGATCCACCGATTCGCCGGGAAGTGCGTCGTCGACGCGGCGGCGCCCGCCGGGCCCGGTCCGTGCGCCGAGGGCGTCGAGCCGACGCAGTGCCCCGACGGCCCCAACGGCCCCTCGGGGAAGTTCACCTGCGGCGACCCGGCCATGTTCTGCTCGAAGCCCTGCACGCCGGGTTACTCCGGCGACGACATCCCGGCCCTCGAGATGCGGATGGCTCAGCCCTTCGGGCAGGCGGCCGCGCCCGCCGGAAGGATCGTGTTCGACAAGGCCGGCAACCTGTACTTCGCCGACACGTCGAACCACCTGATCCGCATGATCGACAAGGACGGCATGGTGCGGCGGATCGCCGGCACGCCGCCCGAGGCGGGTGTGCCCCAGAACGGCTACGCCGGCGACGACGGGCCCGCGCTCGCCGCAAAGCTCAACTTCCCCGTCGACCTCGCGTTCGCGGACGACGGCACGCTCTACTTCACCGACGTCCGCAACAACTGCGTGCGCTCGATCGACACCGCGGGCAACATTCATACCGCGGTCGGGAGGTGCGGCGAGAAGGGCTACGAGGGCGACGGCGGCCCCGCCGACGCGGCGCTCCTGAACCTGCCCTTCGGGGTCGAGTGGGTCGACGGCACCCTGCTCGTCGCCGACACCGGCAACAGCGTGATCCGCCGGGTGCGACTGCGATGAGTCGGCGCCGACCACCAGCACGAGCCGCGGTGCTCGCGCTCGTCCTCGCCGCCTGCCCTGGCGACGGCGGCGACGACGATGACGCCGGCCCCGAGCCCCTCTTCCCCGAGGACTACGCGGCCGACTACGTCGAGGTCCGTGACTGCCGCGGGAGCGGCGACCATGACCTCAACAACATCCGCATCCTCGCGGGCCCCAGCGCGCTAAAGCCCTACCAGGAGCGCCTCGAGCCCTTCCCCGTGGACGCGGTCGTGCTCAAGGAGGAGTACGACTTCGGCGACCTGACCTGCGAGGGCCCGGTCAAGCAGTGGACGGTGATGCGACGATTGGCGACCGGGAGCTCGCCCGCGACCCTCGACTGGACCTGGCAGCAAGTCGACGACCAGCGTCGAGTCGTCGACCAGGACGTGCCGCGCTGCATCGGCTGCCACACCAGCTGCGGGGTCGGCCCCGACGGCTACGAGGGCACCTGCGCGATCCCGTGAGCGCGGCTCCGACGACCATCGCCGAGTTGGTCGCGGGCGTGCGGCGCCTGTACCCGCTCGACGATCCAGCGTGCAGCCTGCCGCTACCGCGCGGCACGTAGCGTCGACGCGGGGTCGTCCGGCCTCACTTCGGCAAGTTATCCGTTTCCTCCGCCCGGCGCAAAATATGCGGCGGCGGTACCCCAGGCCCACTTCGTGGACCCCGTACCATGGGGCCCGCCCATGCCCGCCTCCGAGTCCACCGCGACCGCGACCCCGACACCGGCCCCCGGCCACGATCTGGCGGCCCTGATCGCCGCCGAGTCCGTGCGTCACCGGCGGCGCCGCATCCTGCTGTGGCTCGGCGTTCCGCTGCTCCTGGGCGCCCTGGTCGCCGCAGGCGTCCTCCTGCGCCCGAAGCCGCCGGCGCTGGCCGAGCGCTTCCGCAGCGCCGCCCTCGGCCGCGGCCCGGTGGTCCGGCAGGTCTCGCCGACCGGTCGCCTCGAGGCCCGCGTCACCGTGGAGGTCGGCGCCGAGATCTCTGGCCGCATCACCGAGATCCTCGTCGACTACAACGCCACCGTCACGAAGGGGCAGATCCTCGCCCGCCTCGACCCCGCATCGCTCACGGCCCAGGTCGAGCAGTCCGCGGCCAGCCGCCGCGCCGCCGCCACCGCGCTCAAGGAGGCCAAGCTCGAGCTCGCCGACGCCAAGCGCCGCCTCACCCGCATCACCAAGCTCGCCGCGGCGGGCGCCGAGAGCCAGGAGAACCTCGAGAACGCCGCCTCGGCCGTGACCATGGCCCGCGCCCACATCGACGCCGCCTCCGCCCAGGTCGAGCTCCAGCGCGCCGGCTCCAGCCTCGCCAGGACCAACCTCGACCACACCGTGATCCGCTCGCCGATCGACGGCGTCGTCATCTCGCGCGACGTCGATGTCGGCCAGACCATCGCCGCCGCCCTGCAGGCGCCCGTCCTGTTCCTGCTCGCCGAGGACCTGCGAAAGATGCGGCTGATCGCCGCGATCGACGAGGCCGACATCGGCCAGGTCGAGGCCGGTCAGCCGGCCACCTTCACCGTCGATGCCTTCCCGGGCGCGGTCTTTCACGCCCGCATCACCGAGATCCGCCGCGCCCCCAAGCTCACCCAGAACGTCGTCACCTACGAGACCGTGCTCGAGGTCGACAACCCCGACCGCCAGCTCCAGCCCGGCATGACCGCCTCGGTGAAGATCGACACCGCAAGGGTCGACGACGCCCTCCACGCCCCCAACGCCGCCCTGCGCTTCACCCCGCCCGCCGCCGCCAGCCCCGAGGCCGCCGCCGCCGGCCCCGCCGTCTGGGTCCTCGACGACGACGCCCCGCGCCGCCGACCCGTGACCCCCGGCATCAGCGACGGCCGCCTGACCGTGATCGAGGGCGAGGGCCTCATCAGCGGCCAGGAGGTGCTGATCGGCCTCACCCCCGAGGGTCGCGAGCACTACGGCGTCGACAAGAAGGATTGACCGGATGGTGGCGGAGACAGGGCGCGAAGGACAGGCGAACGCGGCCGGCCGACCGCCGCCGCTGCTCGAGCTGCGCGGCGTCACCAAGGTCTACGGCGAGGGCGAGGCGGCCGTGCACGCGCTGCGCGGCGTCGACCTCAGCATCGAGCCCGGCGAGTTCGTGGCGATCCTCGGCACCTCCGGCTGCGGCAAGTCGACGGCGATGAACATCCTCGGCTGCCTCGACAGCCCGAGCGGCGGCGAGTACCGCATGGAGGGCGTCAGCGTCGGCGCCCTGCCCCCCGACGTGCTCGCCGCGCTCCGCAACCGCCGCTTCGGCTTCATCTTCCAGGGCTTCAATTTGTTGAGTCGCACCAGCGCGATCGACAACGTCGAGCTCCCGCTTATCTACGCCGGGGTGCCCCGCATCGAGCGCCGGGTCCGCGCCCGCGAGGCGCTCGCGCAGGTCGGCCTCGGCGGCCGCGAGTCGGCGCGCCCGAGCCAGCTCTCGGGCGGTCAGCAGCAGCGGGTGGCGATCGCCCGCGCGCTGGTCGGCCGCCCGGAGGTGATCCTCGCCGACGAGCCGACCGGCAACCTCGACTCGCACACCGGCGCCGAGATCATGGCCCTCCTCACCCGCCTGAGCCGCGAGCTCGGGCTCACGATCATCATGGTCACCCACGACCACGAGATCGCCGCGTACGCCCGTCGACACGTCGTCTTTCGCGACGGCGCCGTGCTCTCCGACACCGTCCGCGAGGAGGCCCCGCGATGAAGCTCCGCGACACCCTCGCGCTCGCCCTGAGCGCCCTGCTGCGCAACAAGATGCGCTCGCTGCTGACCACCCTCGGCGTGGTGATCGGCGTCGCCGCGGTGATCATCATGCAGTCGCTCGGCCTCGGCGCGACCGAGCGGGTCACCGGCGAGATCTCGAGCATGGGCTCGAACATGCTGATGTTGATGCCCGGCAGCGCGCGCCACCAGCCCTTCGGCGGCTCCTTCCTGTCCGCGCCGCTGTTCAGCGAGCGCGACCTCGCCGCGATCGACGCCGAGTGCGACGCCGTCCGCTTCGTGGCCCCCTCGAACACCCGCTCGGTCAACGTCATCTACGGCGAGAAGAACCGCAGCACCAGCCTCTACGGCGTCACGCCCGAGTGGTTCGAGATCCGCGACTGGGGGGTCGACCGCGGGCGGCTCCTCGACCGCGACGACCAGAACACCGGCGCCAAGCGCTGCCTGATCGGCGAGACCCTCGTGCGCGAGCTGCTCGGCGACCAGGAGCCGCTCGGCGCCGAGATCCGCCTGCACGAGATGACCTGCGAGGTCGTCGGCGTGATGACGGCGAAGGGCACCTCCACCTTCGGCATGGACCAGGACGACGTCGTGATGATGCCCTACACGACCTTCGTCCGCCGCGTCAGCGGCGACGACCGCATCGGCATGGTGATGGTCTCCGCCGTCTCCGAGGCGCGCACCGATGAGGCCAAGGAGCAGATCGAGGCGCTGATGCGTCAGCGTCGCCACATCCTGCCCGGCGAGGACGACGACTTCAACGTCCGCGACATGCGCGAGCTGCAGTCCTTGATGGGCACCGTCACCGGCGTGCTCACGACCCTGCTCGCCAGCGTCGCCGCGATCTCGCTGGTCGTCGGCGGCATCGGCATCATGAACATCATGCTGGTCTCGGTCACCGAGCGCACCCGCGAGATCGGGCTGCGCATGGCCGTCGGCGCGTGCGGCCGCGACATCCTCCAACAATTCCTGCTCGAGGCCATCACCCTCGCCGCGCTCGGCGGCCTGCTCGGCATCCTCTTCGGCCTCTCCGCCTCCTACGGCCTCGCCGCCGCGCTCGACCTCCCCTTCGCCGTCCCCGTCACCGGCACCGTGCTCGCCTTCGTGTTCTCGCTGGTGGTCGGCGTGGTGTTCGGCGTGTTCCCGGCCCGCAAGGCCGCGCGGCTGCGGCCGATCGAGGCGCTGCGCTTCGAGTGAGCGCCGGCCCCGGGGCCTCAGCCGCGGATGATCTGGCCCATGCACTCGGCCAGCTTCTCCGGCGTGCAGGACAGGATGTCCATGCCGACCTTTCGCAGCTTCTTCGCGGTCTGGCGGTTGTACTGCGGCTGCGCGTCGTAGCCGAGCGCGCCGAGGCCGATCATGCGCACGTCGGCGCCGCTCAGGCGCTCGACGACGCGGACCAGGTCGGACTCCGGGCGGCCCTCGTAGAAGTCGGTGATCAGCACCAGGATCGTGCGGGCGGGCTCGCGGACCAGGCCGGAGCAGTACTCGAGCGCGCGGGTGATGTCGGTGCCGCCGCCGAGGTGCACGCTCAGCAGCACGTCGACCGGCGCGCCGACCTTGTCGCTGAGGTCGACGACCTTGGTGTCGAAGAGCACGAGCGAGGTCTTCACGCCCGGGAGCTCGGCGAAGATCGAGGCCATGACCGCCGAGAAGATCGCCGACTCGAGCATGGACCCGGACTGGTCGACGCAGACGATCACGTGCCACGGCCGCTTGTTCTTCTCGGCCGCGTAGAAGAAGATGCGGTCGACGAACAGCTTGCGGCGCTCGTGGTTCCAGTTGCGCAGGTTTCGCCGCAGCGTCGTGCGCAGGTCGAGGTTACGGAACACGCGGCGGGGCGAGTGTCGGTCCTTGCGCAGCGCCCCGGTGATCGCCTGCTCGACGCGGACCTCGAGCTTCTTCTTGAGCTCCTGCACGACCTTGTCGATCACCTTGCGGGCCAGGATCCGCGTCTTCGGGGTCAGCAGGTCCTTGTGGGTCAGCAGGGTCTTGACCAGCTCGACGTTCGGCTCGATGCGCTCGAGCAGGTCCGGCTGATCGAGGAGCTGGGCGATGCCCTTCTTCTGGATCATCTCCCGCTCCAGCACCTCCCGCGCCTGCTTCGGGAACAGCTCGTTGACCTGCTCGATCCACTTCGGCACCGTCAGCTGCGAGGCCTCCGAGCCGCCGCCGCGCCCGTCGCCGTACACGAACGACAGCGCCTGCTCGGCCCCCTGCTGGTCCTCTCCGCCGCTCGAGCCGCCGGGCGACATGCACACCCCCGCGGCCTCGGCCTCCTTGCCGAGGACCAGGCGCCAGCGCCCGACGAGCGACTGCGCGGCCGGGGGGAGCTGGGCGAGCGTGGGCTTGTTCGGCGGCATAATTCCTCTAGAAGTCCCAATCCTTCATGACCTCGGCGACCCGCGCGTCGATGCGGGCCATCCACGCGGTCGCGCCCACCGAGGTGTCGAGCTTGGCCAGCTTGTCGCCCTCGCCCTCCTGCAGCCCGTACAGCTGGGCGACGCGGTCGGCGAAGGCGACGCGCGAGCGGTCGTGCAGGCGCTCGAAGGCCTTGCGGGTGCGCGGCAGCATCGTCAAGAACTGCTCCCACGAGGCGGCGCGCAGCAGCACGTCGAAGGCCTCCACGAGGGATTGGGCGCCGAGCATGATCGCCGTGCGGCTGGTGGCCATCACGCCGTCGAGGAACTCGCCGCAGGTGAGCATGACCTCGGGCCGCGACTGCGCGAACTTGAGGATCTCCTGTGAGAGCAGCTCGGCCGGCTGCGCGCGGGTCTCGGTCAGCAGGCCACACATCGCGCCGCGCAGGTAGGGCGACGACGACTCGGCGTAGGCCGAGCGCACGTTCTCGACGAAGAGGTCGCGGTCGAAGGTGCCTTCGCTGTCGCCGAGCAGCGCCTCGGCGACGCTCTGGAGCGCGGAGAGCACCGCCTCGTGGTCCTCGACCGGGACGTTGGCGATCTCCGGGATCGCGAAGCAGGCGCGCGCGAAGCAGCGGCCCTCGAGGTCGATCACCACGTCCTCGCGGATCTTCTTGCGCCCGGCCTGGCGGCGCAGCACCGTGAGGTGGGTGAGCGCCTGCGCGAGCGAGACCAGGCGGGAGTCGGCGTCGATGGCGTGCCCGGCGGTCTCCTCGATGCGCAGGACCAGACCGGGCAGGTCCATGTTGGTGGCCCTCAGCAGCCGCTCGCACACGCCGGCGGCGTCGTCCTGCTCGCGCGCCAGCTCCTCGTCGATCTTCGCGGTGGCCGCGGCCTCCATGGTGTCGCCGTAGAGGTTGCTCTCGATCAGCTGGGTCTCGACCCTGGGCGACCACTCGACCTTCCAGAGCTCGCGAAACAGCGTGTTCGACCCGCCGCCCTCGACGATCGCGGCGAAGGACACGCCGAGCTCCGCGAGGCGGTGGAAGAACACGGAGCGGCGCTCGTCGGCCGCCTGCCGCAGGTCGAGCGCGAGCTTGTGCTTCTTCTCCTTGCCCATCGTCTCGCCGAGGTCGAGATCGTCGATCGAGCGGTAGAAGTCGAAGACCAGCGGGAGCCGACCGAGCGCCGGCGTCACGCGCCCGACGGCGGTCCCGATCTCCACCTCCGTCATCGCCGTGAGCAGGTAGCGGCCCTCCTCCTCGGGGCGCCCCTTGCAGCAGCACGACAGGATGCCGTCGCGCACGTCGTCGAGGGTCGGCGCCTGGTGCCCGCGCAGGCTGGCCAGCATGCGCGCGTGCTGGGTGATGCTGATCGCGTCGGCCGACGACAGCAGCTCGCCCGCCCGCCGACCGCGCGCCAGCACGGCGACCACGTGGTCCACCATCGCCCGCACCGGCGCGTCGGCGACCGCCGCCGCCGCGCCCTGTGTGTGCTGAAACAGCAATTCGTAGTACCTCGGCGCGCGGTTGCCGGCGCCGTAGCCCGAGCGCTCGCTGGTCCGATAATATGAATAGGGCGCGACCGTCGAATATACGGTGCCCTTCGGCAGCACCTTCGCGGGGACCAGCTCCCGCGGCATGAACAGGTGGAAGCCGCCGCACACGACGACCGCGTCCTCCGGGCGCAGCCCCTGCTCGGCCAGCGTCGTGGCGATCGCGCGCCACATGTGGGCCTCGCGCGCGAAGGTCCCGTCGCGCGCCATGCGGTCGTCGCTGGTGGTCGCCCGCACGGCGGCGCAGAAGTAGCTCAGGTCGCGGCGAAACTCCTCGGCGTCCGCGTGCCGTCCGCCGACCTCGAACAGCGCGTCCCAGCACTCGGCCCACGAGCGATAGCCCGCGGTCTCGGCCAGGGTCTTATAAAAATTGCTCTCGACCGCGAGGTTCTCCCAGGTCGGCGGCTCCGCGGGCGCGCCCTCCTCCTCGGCCTCGTCGGGCGCATCGTCCTCGGACTCGTCCTCGTCGACCTCCTCCTCCTCAGCCTCGTCCTCCGCCGCGACGTGCGGCGTGATCAGGCCGTGGTGGGGCAGGTCGATGAAGACCACCTGCGCGCCGATCTCCTTCGCCACGCGGATCGCCACATATTCCGGCGAGTACGGCAAGAGCGGGTACCACACGCCCCACTTCGCCGGCACGTCCGGGGCCGAGCTGGCGATGCCGGCGAGGCCGAGCACGTCGTCGTCGTCGCGGTACGACGAATAGATGGCGATCGGCGGCTTGGTCCTGGCGTCGGCGATGTGCTCGACCAGCTCGGTCGCCTCGGCGGGGCCCTCGATGAAGACGACCTTCGGCCGGCGGGCGCGCAGCACCTCGGCGATGTAGCGGGCGGCCGTCGGCGAGTGGTGCCGCACCGGGAACCAGTACAGCGGCTCGTCGAGCACCGCGCGGGCGCGCCGCTCGACGGCGTCGGCGTCGAGGCCCGGGGCTGCGTCGAGGAGGTCCTTCATCGGCGCGCTCAGGCGGAGAGGACCTTGACCGCGGCGTCGTGGAAGGTCTTCCAGGCCGGGTCGCTGGCGGCGCGCTTCTTGGCGACCAGGTTCATATATTCTTTGAGCACCTTGAGGTCGGCGAGGTCCTCCTTGACGATCGAGCCGATGAGGTTGCGGGCGATGTCCTCGGGGCCGACGGTGCCGGTGCCGAAGTAGCGGCTGTGGATGGCGGAGTCGAGGGCGACGCCGATGGCCTCGGCGGTCGACAGGGTGGTCGTCGGCTTTTGCACGCTGAGGCCCTCGGCGGTGGCGCCCTGGCGCATCTCGCGGAACACAGTGGTCAGCAGCTTGAGCACGGGCTCCTCGATGCGTCCGGGGATCTTGTAGCGCTCGAGCAGCTCGGCGGAGCGGGTGCGGACGATCTCGACCTCGGTCTTCTGGTCGGCGACCACCGGGATATGGATGTAGTTGAAGCGGCGCTTGAGCGCCGCGGACAGGTCGTTGACGCCCTGGTCGCGGGCGTTGGCGGTGGCGATGATGTTGAAGCCCGGGCGCGCGAACACCATGGGGTCGTCGGGCAGCTCGGGCACGGCGATCGTCTTGTCGGAGCAGATCGAGACCAGGGCGTCCTGGACGTCGCCGACGCAGCGGGTGATCTCCTCGAAGCGGAAGATCTTGCCGGCGCGCATCGCCAGCATGCACGGGCTCTGGATCATGTTATCGGGCTTCGGACCCTCGGCGATGATCCGGGCGATGTTCCACGAGTACTTGATCTGCTCCTCGGTGGTCCCGGCGGTGCCCTGGATCGTCAGCAGCGAGGTGCCGGAGATCGCCGCGGCGAGGTGCTCGGAGAGCCAGCTCTTGCCCGTCCCGGGGTCGCCGACCAGCAGCAGCGCGCGCTCGCTCGCGAGGGTCACGATCGATCGCTCGACGATCGAGTCGTCCCCGAAGAACTTGCGGGTGATCGGCACCTCGACGACCTTGCCGTCGATCGTCGCCTTGAGCGGCTTCTTGGCGCCCGTGATGTACGTGAGCACCGAGCGCGGCGAGAGCCGCCAGGCGGCGGGCGCCTGGTCGCTCTCGTTCTGGCGCAGCGCCTCGAGCTCGCGCCGATACTTGAGCTCGGCCGGCTCGCGCAGGAGCTCCTGCGCCGATACCTCGGACCCAGGGGACGCCTCGGGGGAGGTGCTCGCGGCGCTCACGTCGGCTGCGGGTGGGGTCTTCGCTTTGGCCATGTCGGGTCGATTCTCTAGAGTTGGAGGCTGCCGAGGAGCGCGGCGAGGTTGATCTTCTCGTTCGAGAGCATCAGGTGGAGCGGGCCGTCCGCCCCGAGGGTGGCGAGCGGGGTCAAGACGAGGCGCCCGAGCTCGTAGTGCACGAGCCCGTACAGCGGCGCCGGCGCTGCGGGGGACTTCGCGGGGCCCGGCTTGCGCTTGGCGTGGGCCTCGAGGTGCCGGGCCAGGGCCTTGCCGTCCGCGCCGGTGGGGACGACGGCGTCGAGCTCGAGGCCGGCGGCGGTGACCGTGAAGATCCGGCGCTCGGGGGTCGCGCGCGCCTTGTCCTCCTCACAGCTCCAATCGGCGAGCACGACCTCCTCCTGCAGCTCGTTGGACAGGTCGAGCGGGCTCGGGGCGTGGGCGCGCGAGCGCGCGAGCGCCAGCCCCATCTGCCACTCGTGATACGGCGCCCAGCCGCCCGCGGGCTTGCCCTGCTGGGTGACCGTGGCCTTCGGCCCGAGCAGCAGCCGGCCGCCGCCGCGCTCGTCGAGGGCGATCGCGGCGCCGGTGACGGTGAGCACCATTCGCTCGCTGAAGACCTTCGGGTGATACTTCTGCGGCTGCGGCAGGTGGAGAAACGCCTCGGCGGTGATATCCGCGGACTTGCGCGCGAACACGAGGCCGAACACCAGCGAGCGGCCGACGTGCGCGGGGTCGTCGGCCTTGACCACGCGCAGGCGAAAATCGAAGGTGCAGGTGTTTTGCACGGTGCGCGAGAAGACGCCGAGCGTGACCACGTCGAGCGAGCGGATCGGGGTCGGGGCGTGGGCGCCGGCGCCCGACAGCCGCGCGAGCACGCGGTCGTTCTTCTCCTGCAACGCCTCGCCGAGGCCGCGGGCGAGCAGCCACGCCCGGTGGGTGAAGAACACGAAGCGCCGGGCCGAGAACGCCTCGCTGCGCGCGAGGAAGCGCCCGACCTCCTCGTTGACGTAGCGCAGCGTGGCGCCGAGCCGCAGCAGCTTCATGCGCGAGGCCTCCTTGAACGAGGCGTCGAGCTTCTGGCGGGTGGCCTCGGTCGCGCTGGTCAGCCCGGTGCGCACGAGGTCCTCGATCGCCCGCGCGAGCTCCTCGAGCAGCGCGGCGAGCTGCTTCTGCTCGGGCACGGGAAGGCCAGTGAGGCCAGTGAGGCCAGTGAGGCCAGTGGGGCCAGTGGGGCCAGTGAGATCGGTCGCGGGCGGAGCGGCGACGGCGGGCTCCGCCGCTGCGTCCTCGCGGCTGGCGATCGCCTGCTCCCACGCGGTCGCGGCGGCCTCGAGGCTGAGCACCCGCTCGAACACGTGCAAGCTGGTGTAGGCCGACAGCAGGGCCACGGGGGCGTTGCGGGCGTCGCTGGTGATCGCGTGGAGCATCGCGCGCAGGCGCGACGTGATGTGCGCGAGGCCCTGGCGCTCGTAGATATCGGTGAGCGACTCGAGCGTCGAGAGGTCGCCGGCCGCGACGGAGGCGAGGCCGCGCACGACGAGGTCGACCATCCGCGCGCGGAGGTTCTCGAGGGTGCTGGCGATCTCTTCGACCTCGGCCAACGGCGCCCCTAAAACGCGTAGTAGTCTTCGGGGATGGTCTCGGTCGGGCGCCAGTCGACCTCACCGGCCTCGGCGCCCTTGTAGCGGATGAAGGTCGCGCTCATCGAGTCCTTGTCGAGCACGGCCTTCTTGCCCTGCGTCGCCTTGACCCACTTCAGCGCCGTGCCGGGGTCGAGCTGGGCGCCCTGCGCGAGCCCGACGATCAGCACCAGCAGGTGCTTGCACGGCTTGTTGCCGTTCAGCCCGCCGCAGCGGTTGAGGTTCTGCGTGCAGCACATGTAGCGCCCGCTGGCGTCGACGCTGCACGCGTAGAACAGCGAGTGGTCGGTCTGGCTCTTCACGACGCCGGTCACGCGCTGATCGTTGACCTCGCTGAACAGCTGGAACCGGTCCGCGCGCAGCATCGTCTTGACCTTGTCCATCCGACCGTCGCCCGTCACCTTGTGGAGTTCGGTGAAGAGCGACGAGAGGCTCACCTTCTTCCCGCCGGTCGCCGCTGCTGCGGGCGCGGGCGCGGGCGGTGCCGCGGGTGCTGCTGCGGGCGCTGCGGCGGCGGCTGCGGGCTTGGCCGGTTTGGCGGGTGCGGGTGCTGCGGGTGCTGCGGGCGCTGCGGGTGCTGCAGCTGCTGCGCGTGGCGATACGACGATGCGTCTCTGTGCCATGAACGGGTGCCCTCGCGAGGCGGCGATAGTAACCGACCTTCGCCTCCGGTAG
>Ga0209480_10000197_pt1 | contig 54168 bp, 50 predicted proteins | sample JI61114C2DNA_FD_187501 | JGI IMG/M metagenome (GOLD analysis project Ga0209480, IMG submission 187501) | Wastewater effluent complex algal communities from Wisconsin, to seasonally profile nutrient transformation and Carbon sequestration -... | ecosystem: Engineered > WWTP > Effluent > Algae...
CAGCGCGGGCTGCCTTCGTTGTTGCCGCCGGCTGCCACCTTGGCAATGCCGGCCACGGTGGTCACCGACTGCACACCTGCGATACCACGCACGTGGAAGTCGAAGCGCTCGACCGCATTCATCACCCGCCACTGCAGGCAGGCTTCGGTCATGTCCTTGGTCTCGACGAAGACCGACAGCACGTCCATGCCGATCGAGTAGCTGGCGACGACCTTGTCGTTGTCCTGGTTGTAGCGGCTTTCTGCGCGCAGCTCGGGCACGCCGGCGCCGATGTCGCCGGTGAGCAAGTGGCGCGAATAAACGGTGCCCACGGCCAGCAATACCAGCCAGGCGCCGATCGTGATCAGGGCCAGGCGCGGTTCGGCGAACTTCGACACAGCCCACCACAGCGGGTTGCGGCTGCCTGCTGGCCGCGCCGAGTTGGAGCCGGACTCCAGCGTCAGGTGCGACAGCACGATCGGCAGGATCATCTTGTTGGTCATGATCATCAGCAGCACGCCGATGCAGGCCGTGACACCGAGTTCGTGCACGATCGGGATCGCGATCAGCATGATCACCATGAACCCCAGCGCATTGGTCACCAGCGCCACCGTGCCGGGAATGGCCAGGTTGCGGAACGCCGTGCGCGAGGCTTCTTCGGACGATTCACCGGCCAGCACGTGCTGCTTCCAGGCGTTGGTCATCTGCACCGCATGCGACACGCCGATCGAGAAGATCAGGAAAGGCACCAGGATCGACATCGGGTCGATGCCGTTGCCGATCAGCGGCAGGATGCCCAGCAGCCAGACCACCGGCAGCAGCGCGACGAACAAGGCCACGATCGTCAACTTCAGCGAGCGCGTGTAGACGAACAGCAGCACCGCGGTGACGACGAACGCGATGCCGAAGAACGCGACCACCGTGAACAACCCGTCCATGACCTCGCCGACGATCTTGGCGAAGCCGATGATGTTGATCTCGATCTTGTCGCTGGTGTACTTGGCGCGGATCTCCTCGAGCTTCTTCGACACCTCGGCGTAGTCGAGCTTCTTGCCGCTGGAGGGGTCGGTTTCGAGCAGGTCGGCACGCACCAGGGCGGCCTTCAGGTCGTTGGCCACCAGGCGGCCGATTTCGCCCGAGCGGGCCACGTTGGCTCGCACCTTGGCCAGGCCCTCGGCATCGGCTTCGAAGCGCGACGGGATCACCACCTCGCCGGCAAAGCCCTCTTCGGTGACCTCGATGTACTTGACGTTGGGCGTGAAGATCGAGAACACCTGCGCCCGGTTCACGCCGGGCGTGAAGAACACGTCATCCGTGACGCCGCGGATGGCCTTCATGAACTCGGCGTTGTAGATGTCGCCCTCGCCCTTCCACTTCACGTTGACGAGGATGCGGTTGGCGCCGGCGAAGGTGCCCGAGTGCTTGAGGAACGCCTCCATGAAGGCGTGCTTGAGCGGGATCAGCTTGTTGAAACCGGGGTCGAGGTGCACCCGAAGTGCCGACGCGCCCAGGGCCACGGTGATGGCCAGGAAGATCATCGACAGCGGCAGGCGCCAACGGATCAGTGCTCGAGAGGCACTGTCGACGAAGGCGTCGAGGCGGCTGGTGGGGGCGGGCAGGTTCATCACTTGGCTCCGGACGCGGGGGCGGCGGCAGCAGCCACCTTCGTTGGTTCGTGGCGATGCATGCCTCCATCGCTGGCCAGGAGCCAGTGACCGTCGGACAGCAGCGCGATGTCGGTCAGCGCGGCGCGGCCACCGCCGCGCACGATGTTGAACTTGGCGCCGCCGTCGCGGCTTTGCAGCACGATGCCACCCTGGCCCACCAGCAGCAGCGAGCCGTCGGCCGCCTTGGCGTGGCCGAACATCGAGATCGGTGCCGGCACCGTCGACTTGGTCCAGCTCTGTGCATCGGGCCCGGCCCGGTAGGCGTTGCCGCGCATGCCGTAAGCCACCCAGCTGCCGTCGTCGAGTTGTACTGCGCCGTAGAGCGAGCCGTTGTAGAAGGGCGGCACCACGCTCCAGGTCCTGGCGCCGTCGGTGGACGTGAGCACGAAGCCGCGCTCGCCGAAGATCAGCCAGCGGCTGCCGTCCTTGGCGCTCACGATCCGGTTCAGGTGCTTGTCACCGGCGTCGGTGATTTCGGCTTTGTTCCAGGTCTTGCCTTCGTCGCTGGAAGTCAGCGCGCGGCCGAAGGCGCCGACGGCCAGCCAGGCGCCCGAAGGCAAGCGCGCGATGCTCATCAGCGGCTCGCCGTTTTCCTTGTCGAAGGCCAGTTCCTTCCAGTTCTTGCCGCCGTCGTCGCTGCGCAGGATCTGGCCTTCGTGGCCGATGGCCATGCCGAGTTTGTCCCCCTCGAACACGATCTGAGTGATCAGCGCGTAGCGCCTGGGCTCCACGTTCGCCGCCTGCCAGGTCTTGCCTTCGTCGGCCGACCACAGGATCTGGCCAAGTTCGCCTCCGGCCACCAGCGTCGCGCCAGCGCGAGCGAGGGTGGTGAAGAGCATGCGGTCCACAGGGATGCGCGTTGCCGTAAGCGCCGGCGTGCTGCGTGGCGAAAAAGCGTAGGCAGCGCTCAAGGCCACGATGACGGCCATGCCCAGGCCGAGAAGGACTCGCATCGAAACGTCTCCTGCTGTTCGACTCAGGGCTACGGTGGCCCCGATGGTGCGTGATGGTCTGGCGACAGGGCCTGCCCTTCATCGTCTGAAGGGACTAATGTTCCATGCCTGACAAAAGGGTATCAGCGATAGTCCCAACAGACGATGGCCCGTCGCAGCCGCCTACCAACAATCCACCTGCACAAGATCGGTGGGGGCCCCGTGCCCCGGACAAGGATTTCCATGGGACTGATGGGACAGGCTGCACTGGTGGGTGCGGCTCAGTACAAACCCGAGAAGTACGCTGCTGCGCCGCGCACCTTTCACCTCGAGCAGGTGGCCGAGCTGGCGGGTCTGGCGCTGGCCGATGCTGGCCTGGAGCTGCGCGACCTCGATGGCCTGGTGGTGCATGGCCCGCAGTTCCACGAGGCGGGCATGTTCGTGCCGGCGATGGTGGGTGAACATTTGGGCATCCGCCTAAACTTTGCCGAGGTGGTCGACCTCGGCGGAGCGAGCTCGGTAGCCGCTGTGTGGCGTGCCGCCGCGGCCATCGAACTCGGCCTGGCCAGCACCGTGCTGTGCGTGATCCCGGCGCGGCTGGCGCCGACCGCGCCGCACGACGACCACATGACGGCGGTGATGAAGGCGTCTCGTTTCGGCGGCCACAGCACACGCTTCGGCGCGCCCGAAGCCGAGATGGACCTGCCTTACGGCCACATGGCGCAGAACACCGGCTACGCGATGATCGCCCAGCGCTATGCCGCAGTGCACGGCTACGACGCGGCGGCGCTGGCGCGCATTGCCGTGGCACAGCGCTTTAACGCCTGTCACAACCCCGACGCGATGTTCCACGGCCAGCCGATCTCGGTCGACGACGTGCTGGCTTCGCGCATGGTCGCCGAGCCGCTGCGCGTGCTCGAGATCGTGATGCCGGTGGCCGGTGGCGCGGCGGTGATCGTGACCCGCGCCGACATCGCGCGCCGCTGCAAGCACCGTGCGGTGAACATCATCGGTTGCGGCGAGCATGTGCACAGCAAGTCACCGACCTACGCTGCCGACATGCTGGCCACGCCGATCGGCCCGGCCTCGCGCAAGGCCTTCGCGATGGCCGGCGTTCAACCTGCCGACGTGCACATGGCGCAGATCTACGACTGCTACACCATCACCGTGCTGTTGACGCTGGAAGATGCCGGCTTCTGCACCAAGGGGCAGGGCATGCAGTTCGTGCGCGAGCGCGACTTCCGCTTCAACGGCGATTTCCCGATGAACACGCACGGCGGCCAGCTGAGCTTCGGCCAGGCGGGCACGGCCGGCGGCATGAGCCAGGTGATCGAGGCGGTGCACCAGATCCAGGGCCGAGCCGATGAGCGCCAGTTGAAGCGCCACGACCTGGCCTATGTCTCGGGCACGGGCGGTGTGATGAGCGAACAGGGCGCGCTGATCCTGCGCGGGGGAGACTGATCGATGGCCTGGAACAAACCGCTGCCACACCCGACCGAGACCTCGGCGCCCTTCTGGGAAGGGCTGAAGGCGCACCAGGTGCGCATCCAGCAGTGCGAGGACTGCAGCCACTGGATCTTCTTCCCGCGCGCACATTGCCCGGCCTGCGCCTCGCGCCGCCTGGCCTGGCGTGACGTCTCGGGCGAGGGCACGCTGTACACCTACACGGTGGCCCGCGTGCCCACGCTGCCGGAGTTCACCGACGAGATGCCGCAACTGCTGGCCGTCGTGCAGCTCGACGAAGGCCCGCACATCAACACCACGCTGGTCGGTGTGGCACCTGAGGCCGTGCGCATCGGCGAGCGCGTGCGCCCGGTGTTCGACGACCGCCCGGGCGAAGCCACGCTGCTGCGCTATACGCCGGCAGGATCGACGCAGCCGGGCGCGATGGCCGAGGACGCCGCTGCCGCGCCCGCGCCGATCGCGGCGGCTGCGAAGGAAGCCCCCTTGCGCAAGGTACGCCAGGTGTCGTGCAAAGATCTGGCGGCCATGCGCGCTCTGGTTTCGGAGCAGTGGTCGGGCTGGTCCAACGAGTTCCTCGTTTCACAAGAAGTGATCAACCAGTTCGCGCAACTCTCGGGCGACGACTACTGGATCCACACTGACCCCGTGCGCGCCAAGGCCGAGAGCCCTTTCGGCACCACCATTGCCCACGGCATGCTGGTCCAGGCCCTGGCCAGCCGGCTGCGCCTGCCGCTGGACTTCGAGGTGATCGACTTCAACAACATGGTCAACTACGGCTCCGACCGGCTGCGCTTTGCCACGCCGGTGCCCTCGGGCTGCCGCATCCATGCCCGCTACCGCATCAAGGCTGTCGAGCAGGTCAAGGCCGGTGTGCAGATGACGATGGAGATCGCGATCCATGTCGTCGGCCAGGACCGGCCATCGGTGCTGAACGACCAGGTCATCCTCTACATGTGAGCGGCATGTACCGCTCGTGCAGGCCATGACCACGCCCCTGAGTGACCGCGCGCTGATTGCGTTCATGCTGTCGGCGAGCGTCGCCTCGACCATCGGCGGCCTGCCCTTCAACGCGCTGCCGGTGATGCTGGGCAGCATGGCGGACGCGTTTGCGCTCGATCCCAAGGCCGTGGGCTTGATGGGTTCGATCTGCTTCGCAGGCTACCTGCTCGGCACGCTGGGGGCGCCGTTCTGGATCAACCGGCTGAACTGGCGCGTGCTGACGATTGTCAGCGCAGTAGGTACCGCGGGTTCGTTCGGATTGAGCTCGCAAGTCAAGGATCTGAACACGCTCTACGCCGTGTGGGCACTGATCGGCTTCTTCGCCTCGACCATGACCTGCCTGGGCATGCGCATCCTGTCCGATCTGCCGAACAAGGTGCGTGCCTTCGGTGTCCGGCAGGGTGTGGAACTGTCCGCCACCGCGGCCGTGCTGTTCGCGCTGCCGCCGCTGGTGATCGCGACCTACAAGTACCCCGGTGCCGCGCTGGCCCTGGCGGGGGTGGTCGCCATTCTGGGTCTGTCGGCTTTTTGGGTACCACCCCACCCTCTGGCACCTGCTGCGCAACGGCAGGCGGGCCTTCGCAGCGTGAATGCGCGTGCATGGCTCTGCCTGGCCGTGTTCTTCCTCTTTCTCACCGGCAACATCGCGTTGTGGGCCTTTCTCGAACGCATCGGCGCGGCGATTCCCATCGCCGCCGCACAGATGGGGATTGTCTTTGCGGTGCTGAAACTCCTGGGCGGCGTCGCCGCATTCAGCGTGGCCGCGGTCGGCGACCGCGCCGGGCAGCGGGCGCCCTATGTCGTGGTGCTGGTCGGTGTGGCCGCTGGGCTTGCCTTGCTGGCCGGCGCCAAGGGCTTCCTGTCATTCGCCCTTGGCGCGTGGATCTGGGAGTTCGCATTCACCTGCGGTTGCGTGTTCCAGGCCGCGCTGATTGCCCGTCATGACGTCAGCGGACGCGCGGTGGTGCTGATTCCGGCGGTGTTTGCGCTCGGTTCGATGGTCGGCCCGGGTATCGCGGGCAACCTCGTCACTGGCGGAAGCTTCGCCTCTTTGCTGTTGCTCGCGCTGGCGTGCACCGTGGTGCCTGTACTGGCGCATTCGGTCGGCAGGCGCAGCGCCTACACCGGCCCCATCGCCCGCAGCGTGCCGTGAGCCCGCTGGAGCAGCACCTCCACCTGATCTTGACGTCGGATCGAGCAACGCCCAAGGGATAGACCATGCCCACTCCGACCGCCACAACGGCATCCGCCCTGTCCTTGCTCGACGCTGCCTTCTTTCTGCTCGAGACCGAAGAGCGCATGTCCAATGTCGGCCCGCTGATGATCGTGCGCCCGAAAGCGGGCGCACGTGGCGCGCGGGCCTATGCCGATCGCTTGCTGCGCGACATCGTGAAGTGCCCGTTGGCGCCGCCCTTCGACAGGGTCTATCAGGCGCCCGGGTGGCGGGGGCTGCCGCGACTGGTGCAGGCCCCGGTCGTCAACGTCGAGGAACACTGCTACCGCCACACTTTGCCGGCACCAGGCACGCAAGCCCAGTTGTTCGAGTTTGTCTGCCGCCTTCATGAGCAGCGTCTCGACCGTTCGCGCCCGCTTTGGGAGTTGCACGTGATCGACGGCCTGGCGAAGGGGCTGGTGGCGATCTTCTTCAAAGTCCACCACGGCATGATCGACGGCCGCGGCATGCAGGTGGCGTTTGACCGCTTCTTCAGCACCAGCCCCGACGACCGCACCGTGCATGCGCCCTGGGAACCGCCCGAGGATGTGGGCAGCAAGCGCGGCTTGGCGGCGAGTAAGGCAGCTGCTGCGCGCCAGCCGGCAGCCGACACCACCCCCAAGCGTTCGTTGCTGGCCGCGCTGGGTCGGCAGGCGCTGGCCAGTGCGGGTCTTGCCGAGGGCATGCCGTTGCCGTTTCTCAACATGCCGGCGGTGTTGGAAGCGGCGCCTTCGGTTCGACGTTGCCTGGCGTACTGCCTGTTGCCACTCGAGCGCGTGCGGACGCTGGCACACCAGTACGACGCCAAGGTCAACGACGTCATGCTGACCGTGCTGGACATGGCGATGAATGCCCACCTGGGGCGGGGCGACGGCCACCCGCTTGTGGCCGACATGCCGGTCGCTCTGGCGCAGGCACGCGGCGGCAATGCGCTGGCCATTCTGCAGTTTCCGCTGGGTGCTCCGGCGGCTTCGCCGCTGGACCGCCTGGAGCAGGTGAAGCGCCACACGGCGAAGGTCAAGGCGCATGTGCGCCAGACCGAAACCGGGGCGCTCGTGAACTACACGGCACTGGTCCACGCCCTTCCCGCGGCGATGGAAGTGCTGGGCGTCTCTCGGTCGCCCACCTTGGCCAACGCCGTCATTTCCAACCCCGGCGGCTACACCGAGAAGCGGTATGTGGCTGGCGCCGAGTTGGTGACCGGTCTGCCGGTCTCCGTGCTGGCGCCCGGGCAGACGCTGAACATCACCGTGGCCACCTACGACCAGAACCTGCAGATCGCCTTCCTCGGCATGGAATCGGCGCTGCCCGACATCCAGCGCCTGGCCGACCTTACCGTGAAAGCGTTCGACGAACTGCAGGCCGCCGCTACCGCACCGCAACGGCGCGCACGCGCGCCGCGTGCTGAGGAAGCCGCGGACCGCGCTGCGCCCCTTCGCAGGCGGAGGCAAGGCGCGCGGGCTTGATGTCGCAAGCGACGATCGCCGCCAGGTTGCTGACGAGACCCATGGCCAGATTTCGTCCAAATAGACGATGCCGGCTAAGGCCACAGGTTTGACAGTGCAGGCATCGCCCTTGCGGGCACGTTATCCAGAGAGCCAGACATGCAGCAGCATCAAACCCTTGCAGTCGAGTTGTTCACTGCACTAGTTGTCGCAATGTTCATTGCGCTGATCGTGGGAATGACCGTCCAACCCGTATCGAAGCGATTGGCCGCAATCGTCACGGATTACGTTGCCGCACACCCCACTTGCGGCGGCACACAAACGCACCATGCGTCAGGGCTCATGTGTTTGCTCTACCGGGTGGCGTCGCCTCACCGATAGCCAAACGCGGGACGGAGTGGTTCCCCAATTCTTGGACCCCAACGACATGACGATGAACCGTAAGTTGATCATTCGCTCCGCCGTAGTCGTCGCCATCGCTGCCGCTGCCGTTGCGGCGCTTCGGGTCAATCAGGCCGATAGCCCGGCTCAAGGAGCAGAAGCAGTCACCGCGGGCACTGCCAACGCTGACGCCATGCCCGCCTGGGTTGCTCATCAATATGAGCAGAACAGGGCCCAATTTCAGCACGGATCATGGGAGCGGCTGTTCGCCTCCTCCCGATGGTGACGTCGGGTCGTGCTGGCCCACGCCGAGCCGAGGCTTGGCGTCAGCCAACAGGCAGCTTGCCGCCGAGCAGCGTCTTCAGTCGCTCGCTCGCCCGATCCCTGACCTTGGTCTGCGGGAAGATCGCAAACGTCCCGGCTTCGACTTCGCGCAGCACCTGCCGCACCACGTCCTGAGGTTCCGCCCCCTTGGTTGCCAGGTCCACCAGGAGACGATTGATCGGCAAGGTCGCGTTGCCGGCATCGGCAACGAGTTCTCGGGCGATCCCGGTCCTGACGGCGCCGGGGAAGACCACCGACACGCGCACTGGGCTGCCCATCGCAGCGAGCTCTCGCGCCAATGACTCGCTCAGGGCCAGCAATCCATGCTTGGAAGCCGCATAGGCCGCGGTGTGGGCATGCGCGGCCAGGGCCGCCGCCGATGCGATGTTGACGACTTGCCCAAACCCCTGCGCGATCAGTCTTGGCACGAAAGAATGGACCGCGTGGACCGGGCCAAACAAGTTGATGTCGAGCACCCGACGCCACGTGGCAATCGGCATCTCCCAGCTCTTGCCGGTCGCCAAAGTGCCGGCATTGTTGATCAACAGGTCGACGCGCCCGAATCGGTCGAAGCTGAATTCGGCCAGCCTTTCGACGTCTGTCGCGCGGGAGACGTCAGCGACGACGCCAAGCCACTTGTCGGTTGCAAGTTCGCCTGCGATATCGCCCAAAGCCGACTCGTCGAGGTCGGCACCGACGCAGGCGTAGCCCCGCCGCGCCAGCTCCAGCACAAACGCGCGCCCGATACCCGATGCCGCGCCGGTGACCACAGCGACCGGCGGCACTGGCCCGGTGGTCATGCCGGCAAGGTCTGCTGGCGCTCGCGCGCCATCGTCATGGCCGTGTCCTCGATCATGTCCTCCTGGCCGCCGACCAGCTTGCGCCGGCCCAGCTCGAGCAGGATCTCGCGCGCCGGCACGCCATAGGTCTTCTCGGCGCGCTTGGCAAACAGCAGGAATGAGCCGTAGACGCCGGCGTAGCCCAGCGTCAAGGCGTCGCGGTCGATGCGCACCGGGGTGTCCATCATCGGCACCACCAGATCCTCGGCCACGTCCTGGATCTTCCACAGGTCGACGCCCGTTTCGACACCCATGCGGTCGCACACGGCGACGAAGACCTCCATAGGCGTGTTGCCCGCACCTGCGCCGAGGCCGGCAGCGGCGGCGTCGATGCGGTTGGCGCCGCACTCGATGGCGGCCAGGCTGTTGGCCACGCCCATCGCCAGGTTGTGGTGGCCGTGGAAACCCAGCTCGCTGTCCGGTTTCAGCGCCGCGCGTACGGCGCCGAGTCGGGTCTTCACGTCATCGGGCAGCATGGTGCCCGCCGAGTCGGTGATGTAGATGCAGTTGGCGCCGTAGCTTTCCATCAGCAAAGCCTGCTTGACCAGGCCCTCAGCGCTGTTCATGTGCGCCATCATCAGGAAGCCCACGGTGTCCAGGTCCAGCTTGCGCGCCAACGTGATGTGCTGTTCGCTGACGTCGGCCTCGGTGCAGTGGGTGGCCACGCGGATGGTGTGCACGCCCAGGTCCTTGGCCATGCGCAGATGGTCCACGGTGCCGATGCCGGGAAGCAGCAGGGCCGAGACCTTGGCGCGCTTCATCAGCGGGATCACGGTGCCCAGGTACTCCTCGTCGCTGTGTGCCGGGAAGCCGTAGTTGACCGAACTGCCGCCCAGGCCGTCGCCGTGCGTGACCTCGATCAGCGGGATGCCCGCCTCGTCGAGCCCGGTGGCTACGGCCCTCATCTGAGCCAGCGTCATCTGGTGGCGCTTGGGGTGCATGCCGTCGCGCAGCGTCATGTCGTGCACGGTGATCTTGCGGCCTTCGAGTGCGCTCTTCATGGGTTGATCTCCTTCAGGCGGCGATAGGTTCGAGCGTCAGCTTGCCCGCGAGGATCTCCTCGGCAAACATCTCGGCGGTGCGCGCGGCCGCCGCGGTCATGATGTCCAGATTGCCGGCATAGGTAGGCAAGTAGTCGCCGAGGCCCTTGACCTCGAGGAAGATCGAGACGCGATGGTCGTCCAAGTCGATCACCGGGCCGTTGACAAGCCGATAGCCGGGCACGTATTTCTGCACCTCGCGGATCATCGCGTGCACCGACTCTTCGATCTCTGCCGCCTTCGGGCGATCCACCGTCAGGCAATGCACGGTGTCGCGCATGATCAGCGGCGGCTCGGCCGGGTTGATGACGATGATGGCCTTGCCCTTCTTCGCGCCGCCCACGCGCTCGACACCGGCCGCCGTGGTGCGGGTGAACTCGTCGATGTTCTTGCGCGTGCCCGGGCCCACCGACTGGCTCGCCGCGGTGGCGATGATCTCGCCGTAGGCCACCGGCTGCACGCGACTGATCGCGTACACCATCGGAATCGTCGCCTGGCCGCCGCAGGTGACCATGTTGACATTCATCTCACGCTTGCCAACATGTTCCTTCAGGTTCACCGGCGGCACGCAGAAGGGGCCGATGGCCGCGGGCGTGAGGTCGATCATCATCACGCCCAAGGCGTTGAGCTTGCGTGAGTTCTCGGCGTGCACATAGGCGCTGGTGGCGTCGAACGCAATCTGCACGCCGTCGGCCTTGACATGCGGCAGCAGGCCGGCCACGCCATCGGCGGTGGTCTTCATGCCCATCTCGCGTGCTCGCTTCAGGCCTTCGGACGTGGGGTCGATCCCCACCATCCACACCGGTTCCAGCACCGGGCTGCGCTGCAGCTTCATCAGCAAGTCGGTGCCGATGTTGCCGGGCCCGATGAGGGCGCACTTGATCTTCTGGCTCATGGGGACGCTTTCAGTCGGTAAACGAGATCGAGCAGCCGCCCAGGCCCTCGATCTGCATGGTGAAGCGGTCGCCGGCGGTTGCCGGCACCAGGGCGGCCAGCGAGCCGGACAGGATCACTTCGCCGGCCAGGAAGGGGATGCCCTGTGCGCCCAGGGTGTTGGCCAGCCAGGCCACGGCCTCGGCCGGATGACCTTGCACGGCCGCGCCGGTACCGCTGCCGCAGGGTTGGCCGTTCTTGTGCATCTGCATGGCTGCCGCAGCCAGGTCGAGCGCGCGTGGGTCGGTGCGCTGCGCACCGATGACGAAGATGCCGCAGGAGGCGTTGTCGGCCACGGTGTCCTGGATCCGAATCTTCCAGTCGCGGATGCGCGAGTCGACGATCTCGAAGCAGGGGGCGACCCAGGCCGTGGCGTCGAGCACCTGCTCGCGCGTGACACCGGGGCCCTGCAGGTCCGCCTTCAGCATGAAGGCGATCTCGCCTTCGGCGCGGGGTTGGATCAAGCCGACTCCTGCCAGGCTCACCTGGGCACCATCGGCAACCTGCATCGCATCGGTGAGAAAGCCGAAGTCGGGCTGGCGCACATCCAGCATGTCCTGCACGGGCTTGCTGGTGACGCCGATCTTCTTACCGATCACGCGCTCGCCAGCGGCCTCGCGGCTTTTCAACAGATGCAGCGAGATGCGGTAGGCATCGTCAACCGTGATGGCGGGATGGCGACTGCTCAAGGGTTCAAGAGCGCGCCGTTCGCGCAAGGCGGCGAAGAGCTCGTCGCCGAGTTGGGCAATGAGGCGGTCATCCATGCTGCAGAAAGTCCAGGCATTGGCGGTTGAACAGGTCGCGGTGCTCCACCTGGACCCAGTGACCGCAGCGGTTGACCAGCAGCATGCGCGCCTGCGGTGCGTGCTGCACGATCTTCATCGCGCCGCCCACCGGGTTGAAGCTGTCGTTCACGCCCCAGAAACCGAAGATGGGGCAGCGCAGCTCGCGCAGGCGTTCGGTCATGTTCGGAACCTTCATCACCGAGCGCGCAGCCTGTGTCTGCAGGGCGGCTAACGGCGCGCGCTCGGTGATGATCTCCTCGGTCAGCAGGCTGGGGTCGAAGAGCTGCATGCGCATGACTTCACGCATCGCGTCGGGCCCGGTCTTGCCGGCCTTGTAGACCGCGAACATGTTGGCGATGCCGGGCATCGCCAGGTAGGTGTCGATATCCTCTACGCCGCCGGGGGCCATCAGGATCAGCCGCACCACATCGCCCGGATGGGCCAATGCGTGACCGAGCGCGATCGCACCGCCAAGCGAGTTGCCCAGCAACGTGACGTTCTTAAGCCCCAGCGTGTCGACAAAACGCTTTAAGCCATCGACGAAGAAGTCGAGGTCGTACATCGGCACATCGGGCTTGCTCGACAGGCCGAAGCCCAACATGTCGGGCAGGATGGCGCGATAGCCGGCGGCCGCGAACTCGGCAAAATTGCCCTTGAAGTTGCTGTAGCCGCTGGCGCCACCACCGGCGCCGTGCAGGAAGATCACTACCTCGCCATCGGCCGGGCCGGCCGCGTGGTAGTGGATCTGCTGGCCCTGGCCGATGTCTGCGAAGTGGCCGATGGGAATGGGGGACTTGTCCATGTTCATCCTCAGATCGTGGCCTGGATCAATTCGGTCACGGCCTGCGGGTCGACCACTGGGCGTGGGTTGGAGCCGCCATTCAGGTCACTCATCGTGCCGCCGATCAGCGCCGGGAAGCTGGCCATGATCTTGTCGGCGGCGATGCCCAGTTCGGTCAGGCGCAGCGGCTGTCCGATGCGCTTCATCAACGCTTCCACAGCATCGGCCGCAGCGTCGGCCGCTTCGCCGTCATCCATGCCGCGGGTATCGACTCCCAGCGCTTGCGCCACCTGCGCCAGCCTGGCCGTGGCGTAGTCGCGGTTGAAGCGCATGGCCTTGGGAAGGCCGATGCCGCAGGCCGTGCCGTGGTGAACGCCGAGGAGGCTGCCGATGGTGTGAGCGTAGGAATGCGCAATGCCCAGGCCGGGGCCGAGCGCGATGCCGGCCAGCGTTGCCGCCACCAGCATGTTCTGCCGGCCCAACAGATCGCCGCCGTTGTCAGCCACGATGGGCAGGTTATCGGCGATCAGCTTGATCGCCTGCAGGCCGCAGGCCGTACTGATCGGGTTGGCGCCGGGCGTGACCACGCCTTCAATGGCGTGGGTCAGCGCATCCATGCCGGTGCCCACGGTGATGGCCCTGGGCAGCCCGGTGACGAGGGTCGCGTCGAGAATGGCCACGTCGGGAATGACGTGCACGTCGGCGAGGAAGAACTTGCGGTGCAGCTGGCTGTTGGTGATGACCGCGCCCAGTGTCACCTCACTGCCCGTGCCGTGCGTCGTGGGGATCGCGATGTGCGGCAGCTGCTTGCCCGACAGACGCAGCAGCCCCATGTTCTCGATCGCCGAGCCGCCATTGGTCAAGGCCACCACGGTGAGCTTGGCGGCATCGATCGAGCTACCGCCGCCCAGGCTGATGACGCTGTCGGCGCCGACGTCCCGGCAGTAGTCCAGCGCGGCCTGCGCGCACTCATAGGTCGGATCAGGCACGACGCCGTCAAATACGCCCACGCAGCGTTCACCGGCAGCCCGGCGCACAATCTCCACGATGCCGGCCTTGCGCAGGCCGGGGTCGGTGATGATCACGGCGCGGCGCGCACCCAGCCGGCGCAATTCATTGGAGAGGTTGGAGATCGACTTCGGCCCACTGACGATCCTGGTCGGCTGGAAGAAGGCGAAGTTCTCGCCCGGCGTCTGGGGAATCACGGAGCCGAACGTGGCGCGGTTGGACGAGCCTTCGTTCGACTGGTACACCATCTTGGTGTTGGTGTAGGCCTTCAGGCCCTCTTCGCCGAACTCGCGGCCCAGGCCGCTGGACTTGTAGCCGCCGAAGGGGGCGAAGTCCGACAGCACGGCCACGTCGTTGATCCACATCGTGCCGGTACGTACCTGGTTGGCGACCTTGCGCGCGCGCTGGATGTCGCGCGACCACACCGCGCCGGCCAGGCCGAACTCGCTGTCGTTGGCGATCGCCACCGCATCGGCGTCGTCGTCGAAGGGGATCACCACCAGCACGGGGCCGAAGATCTCTTCGCGCGCGATGCGCATGCGGTTGTTCACGTGGCTGAAGATGGTCGGCTCGAAGTAGCAGCCGCCAGCGAACTGCTCGCCCGCGGGAGGCTTGCCGCCGCACTGCAGCTGGGCACCCTCGGCCTTGCCGATCTCCACATAGCGCTGCACGCCTTCCAGCTGCTTGGCGCTGGCCAGCGGGCCCATCTGCGTACCCGGCATCAATTGGTAGCCCACACGCAGGCCCTTGATGCGCTCAGTGATCTTGGCCACGAACGCATCGTGCAGGCCGCGCGCCACCAAGACGCGCGAGCCGGAAACGCAGACCTGACCGCAGTTCTGGAAATTGCCGGCAATCGCGCCGTCAACCGCCACGTCGAGGTCAGCATCTGCTAGAACGATGTTGGCCGACTTGCCGCCGAGCTCCAGCGACACCTGCTTCAGGCTGGCCGCAGCCAGGCCCATGATGCGCTTGCCGACTTCGCTGCTGCCGGTGAGCGAGATCTTGTCGACCTCGGGATGTGTGCACAGGGCCTCGCCGAGTTGTCCGCCGGGGCCGGTGATGACGTTGAGTACGCCTTTGGGGATGCCCGCCTGGTTGGCCAGCGAAGCAATGATCAGTGCCGAGAGCGGCGTCGTGGAAGCGGGCTTCAATACCAGCGTGTTGCCCATCACCAGCGCGTGCGAGATCTTCCACAGCGCCATCATGTGCGGCACGTTCCACGGTGCGATTGCTGCGCACACGCCGATCGGCTCGCGCCGGACACGGTGTTCGCCGAAGGCATACACCGAGCCGGAGACCGCGATCTCCTCTTCCCAAGCGAACTTGTTGGCCGCGTACCAGGCCAGGTTGCGCACGGTGTTCGCGGCGGCCCACAGGCCACCGCCGATCCAACTGACGGTGCCGCCGTTGCTGCGGCTGTCGGCCATCGCGATCTGGCCGGTGTGGGCTTCCACCAGGTCGGCGAAGCCGATCATGATCTCGGCACGCTGCTGCGGCGTAAGCCCGCTCCAGACGCCTGACTCGAAGGCTTCACGCGCAGCGCGTACCGCAGCATCGACGTCGCGCTCGTCACCCAGTGGCACTTCGGCGAAGGCCTGGCCGGTACCCGGATCGATGACCTGCATGGTCTTGCCGCCCATGGCATCGACCATCTCGCCGTTGATAAACATCTTGTACGCGTCCAAGGGGAATTCTCCGTCGAAGGTGGTCAATTCGTGCGCATGGTCGACAAGACCTCGCACTGCAACATCGTCTGGAAGGACTACGGCGCGGCGCCACCCGCCGTCCACAGCTTGGGCAAGCCCGGATCGGTGGCGAGAATGAGCTTCTTCAAGGCATTGCGCAGCGCCGCGGCTTCGAGTTCGCCGATGCGATCGACCACATCGGCTTCCACTGCCTTGGCCGCCGCCAGCACGTGCAGGATGGCGTCGCGGCCGACGCTGCTCAGCCGAAACGCGGGCGCGTCCCCGGTGTCCCGTTGCAGCAGGCCGCGGTCGCACAGCGCCTGCAAGCCCACGGCGCCGATGTCGATGCCGGTGTAGGCGATGTGCGCAGCGATCTCGCCGGCAGCCAAGGGCTCCCTGACGCTGAGCAGCGACAGGACAAAGAAGTCGGCATCGGACAGGCCGCGCTCGCCCAGCGTGCGCCGAAAACCGTTGACGAATTGGTAGTGTGCGCGGCCGAGCAGGTATCCGAGCAGATTCTCCGAATACAACGCGGTGCCGAGTTCGGCCTGCGGCTCGGTCGCCACGGCGCCGGCCTTGCGTGCGGCCAGCGCATAGCCGCCGGTTACGTACAGCAAGGGCGGTAGCGGGCTGCTGTCGTACTCGACGACTTCGCCGACGAAGATGACATGGTCGCCGCCCTCGTACTGGAAAGCGGTGCGGCATTGGAAGCGTGCGCTGCAGCCGGGAATCAGCGGCGCGTCATTGACAGCCTCGTCCAGGGGCAGGCCGGCAAACTTGTCCTCGCCGGCACGCGCGAAGCGGTTCGAGAGCGCCTCCTGCTCGTTGGACAGGATGTGCACGTTCCAGTGCGCGCTGGCGCTAAAAACCGGCAAGCTGCGCGCATTCTTGGCCAGGCTCCACAGCACCATCGGCGGCGACAACGACACCGAATTGAAGCTGTTCGCGGTGATGCCCACCGGGGTGCCGTCCTCGGCGCGCGCAGTGACGATGGTCACGCCGGTGGCAAACATGCCCAGCGCGTTGCGGAACTGCTTGGGGTCGAACTGGCGCGGGTCTGTCACGGCGTGCTCCCTGGTGCGGCTTCTGGGCAGGGCAAGCATCCTCGGCCTGCGCGTCGCGCAACACGTCCACTCGGACGATGGCCAAGAGCGTCCTGGCCCGGGCGCTTGGATCCGTTAGTCCGTTCAGACGATTGCCCGCCGGGGCGTCGATGCAACGATTGCCCATCGCTCCAAGAAGGGTTGCACCATGAAGACTTTGCCTGCCGACGACGACTACATGACGCCAGAGGCGATTGAACTGATCGCCCGAGCCAGGGCCCTGGCGCCGAACTTCGCCGAGCGCGCTGCGGCGGCCGAGGAAGCGGGCATGGTGCCGGCCGAATCCGTGCGCGAGCTCGCCGCTGCGGGCCTGTTCCGCGTGCTGCAGCCCAAGCGATGGGGCGGCTACGAGCTCGACCCGCGCGTGTTCTACCGGATTCAGATGGCGTTGGCCGAGGGTTGCATGTCCACCGCCTGGATCTACGGCGTGATCGGCGTGCACAACTGGGAACTGCCGCTGTACAGCGACCAGGCCCAGCGCGACGTTTGGGGCAAGGACAGCGGCACGCTGATCGCCTCGACCTACATGCCGGTGGGCAAGGCGGAGAAGGTCGAAGGCGGCTACCGCTTCTCGGGCCGTTGGGGTTTCTCCAGCGGCGTCGACCACTGCGACTGGATCTTTCTGGGTGGCCTGCTGCCCAAGTCCGATGGTTCCGGCGGACTGGAGCACAACACCTTCCTGCTGCCCAAGTCCGACTACAAGGTGGTGAAGAACTGGGACGTGCTGGGCCTGCGAGCGACCGGCAGCCACGACATCGTGGTCGACAACGCCTTCGTGCCGGACTACCGCGTCAACGCGACCAACGATCACAGCGATGCCGCCTGCCCCGGCCGCAAGGAGAACACGAGTACGCTGTACAAGATCCCGTTCATTCAGGTCTTCCAGCGCGCGGTCTCCACGGCCTGTATAGGCGCGCTCGACGGCGCGATCGCCGAGTTCCGCAAGCGAGCCGCGGCTCATGTGGGCAAGCATGGCAGCAAGACCGCAGAAGACGTGAACGCGCAGTTCGCCGTCACCGAGGCGATGATGGCCTCCGACGCGCTGAAGCTGGTGCTGTTCCGCAACTTCGCGCAGGTCGCCGCCAACTCCAGGAGCGGCGCCACGATGCCAGTCGAGGAGCGGCTGCTGCAGCGCGCGCAATCGGCCGCGGTGCCCAAGATCTGCTGCCGCCATGTCGACGAACTGCTGCGGGCCACGGCAGCCTCGGGCTGCTACAAGAGCAACCCGATCGAACGCTTCTTCCGCGACATCCACCAGTCGCGCGGCCACATCGCCAACAACACGGATGCCTACATGCGCGCCCACGGTGCGGTGATGCTGGGGCTGCCCAACACCGATCCCTTCGTTTGACATGAAGCCCCCAAGCTCGCATTCGCTCGCAGCCCCCCGAGGGGGTGCTCAGCGGCTTCGGGCGGCCGGGCGCCACTGAGGTGCAGCGGCCGCGGCCGCGTTTGATGATGAACAACGACAAGGCATACGACCTGGTGGTGGTGGGCTCGGGCGCCGGCGCGCTGCTGGGTGCCATCCGCGCGGCCGACGAGGGCCTGTCCGTGCTGGTGGTGGAGAAGACGCCGCTGGTGGGTGGCACTTCGGCCATCTCGGGCGGCGGCATCTGGATTCCCGACAACCCCGACCTTCCGCGCGTGGGCATCAAGGACAGCATCGATGCGGCCTTCCGCTATGTGAAGACCTGCGCGCGCGGCCTGGCCAGCGATGAGCGCATCCTGGCCTATGTGGAGACAGCGCGCCAGATGGTGCGCTACCTCGGCGAGATCGGCGTGCCCTACCGCAGCATGCCGCTGTATGCCGATTACTACCCCTCGCTGGACGGCGCGCTGCCCGGCGGGCGCACCATGGACCCGCGTGACTTCAACGCCGGCAAGCTCGGTGCGCAGGCGCTGGAGTCGCTGCGCCCGACCAACCCTGGGCAGTTGATCTTCGGCCGCATGAACATCAATGCCTTCGAGGCTCGGTCGATGCTGGCGCGCGAACGCAAAGCCAAGTTCGTGCTGGCGTGGATCATGCTGCGCTACTTCATCGACTACCCCTGGCGCAACAAGTCGCGGCGCGACCGCCGCCTCACTGGCGGGCAGGCGCTGACGGGTGGCCTGTTCACCGCTTTGCGCCAACGCAAGATCGACCTTTGGCTGGAGTCGCCGCTGCAGTCGTTGGTGGTTGACGGTGGTCGTGTCGCGGGTGTGATCGTGCAGCGCGGCGGCCAGGCGTCGACCGTGCGCGCCAACAAGGCCGTGCTGCTGGCCGCCGGGGGCTTCGAACGCAACCAGGCCATGCGTGAAGAACACCTGCCCAAGCCGACCGACCAGACCTGGACCGCAACGCCACCCGGTGGCAACACGGGCGACGCCATCCGCGCCGGTGCCCAGGCCGGAGGCGCGTTGCATCTGATGGCACACACCTGGGGCGTGCCGACGCTGGAAGTGCCCAAGGAAGAGAAGTTCCGGCCGCTGTTCGTCGAGCGCTCGCTGCCCGGCTGCATGGTCGTCAATGCGCGCGGCGAACGGTTCCTCAACGAGTCAGGACCGTACCCCGAGTTCCAGCAGGCGATGTTCGCCAACCATGCCGCCACCGGCGGTGCGGTGCCGGCGTGGATCGTTTTCGACGCCGACTTCCGCGCCAAGTACCCGATCGGCCCGCTGATGCCGGCCTCCGCGGTGCCCGACAGCAAGATGCGGCGCAGTTGGCTCAACACGGTGTACTGGAAGGCCGACACCTTGGCCGAACTGGCTGCGCAGATCGGCGTCGATGCCGCTGGCCTGCAGGCCAGCGCAGCCAAGATGACCGACTTTGCGCGCACCGGCAAGGACCTTGACTTCGATCGCGGCGGCAATGTGTTCGACCGCTACTATGGTGACGACCACGTCAAGCCCAACCCGAATCTGGCTCCGATTGCCAAGGCACCGTTCTACGCCATGAAGCTGTTTCCGGGCGATATCGGCACCAAGGGCGGCCTGCTCACCGACCGCGATGCGCGCGTGCTCGATGCCCAGGGCCAGGCGATCGCCGGGCTGTACTGCGTGGGCAACAATTCCGCCTCGGTGATGGGCCCGGCCTACCCCGGTGCCGGCTCGACCCTCGGACCCGCGATGACTTTTGCCATACGCGCCGTGGCGCACATGGTGGGCAAGCCGATCCCCTTGCAGCGAACCGACCTTCTCGGACCAGCGACATGAACGCCACGCCGTTGGCCGCACCCGCGGCGAGCGGCACCGTGACGCCGGTCGAGCCCGCACTGGAAGTCACCGATGCCGCCGAAGTGCAGTGGAGCGACAGCGCCGACGTTGTCGTCGTCGGCTGGGGCGCCGCGGGCGCCTGCGCGGCCATCGAGGTGCGCGCCGCGGGTGCGTCAGTGATTGTGCTCGACCGCTTTGGCGGGGGCGGCGCCAGCACGCTGTCGGGCGGCGTGGTCTATGCCGGCGGCGGCACCCGGCAACAGCGCGAGGCGGGCTTCTCCGACACGCCCGAGGCGATGACCGAGTACCTGCGCCACGAGGTCCAGGGCGTCGTCAGTGATCTCACGCTGCAGCGCTTCTGCCGCGACAGCGTGGCCAACCTCCAGTGGCTCGAAGCCCAGGGCGTGCGCTTCGGCAGCACGATGCCGGCGCACAAGACATCCTATCCACCCGATGGCGTGTTCCTGTACTACTCAGGCAACGAGGTCGTGCCGGCGTGTGCGGGATCGGTGCCGCCCGTACCGCGCGGCCATCGCGCGGTAGCCAAAGGGCAGTCAGGGGCCACGCTGTACGCAGCTCTCAAAGCCTCCACGCTGCGCTCGGGTGCCCAGGCCGTGACCCAGGCTGCGGTGCGCCGCCTCGTGCGGGAACGCGGCCCCGACGGGCGGCCGGGCCGCGTGCTCGGTGTCGAGGTTTGGCAGTTGCCAGCCGACGATCCCCGCACCAGGCGCCACGCCGAGCTCGATGGGTTGATCGCCAAGTGGCGGCTGTACCAGGCCCGCAAGGCCGAAGGTGCCCGACGCGAGCAGGCTCGCATCGAGCGCGAGATCGCGCAGCCGCGCTTCATCCGTGCCAAGCGGGCAGTGGTGCTGACCACCGGCGGCTACATCAACAACCCGGCATTGGTGGCCGAACACGCAGCCCATTACAAGCGCGGCTGGCCGATAGGCGGCGCGGGCTGCGATGGCAGCGGCCTGCGCCTGGGTCAGAGCGTGGGCGGTGCGGCTGAGCGCCTGGGCAATGTGTCGGCCTGGCGGTTCATCACGCCGCCGTATTCCTGGCCCAAGGGCCTGGTGGTCAACGCGCGTGGCGAGCGCTTCTGCAACGAGCAGGTTTACGGCGCGACGCTCGGCCAGGCCATGGTCGAAGGTCAGGGCGGCAAGGCCTGGCTGGTGCTCGATGCGCGGCTGCGCTGGCAGTCGATCAGGGAGTGCCTGTTTGGTGGGCTCTGGGCCTTCCAGACCTTGCCGGCGCTGGCGATGATGCTGTTCAGCGCAAAGAAGGCCAGCTCGATCGAGGCGTTGGCCGAGCGCATCAGCGCCGACCCTGCCGCACTGCGCTCCACGGTCGTGAAAGCCAACGCCGCCGCCGCTGGCCGCGCCGAAGACCCGCAAGGCAAATCTGCGGACATGCGCCACGCCTGTGAACGTGCCCCGTTCTATGCGATGGATATTTCGATCGGCGCACGCACCTTCCCGCTGGCCACGCTGACACTCGGCGGGCTGCGGGTCAACGAGGCCGACGGCCATGTCCGCGACGAGCAAGGGCAGGACATTCCCGGCCTGTTCGCGGCCGGGCGCAGTGCGATCGGCATTCCGTCGTCGCGCTATGTGAGCGGTCTGTCGCTGGCGGATTGCGTTTTTTCAGGCCGGCGCGCCGGGCGCGCAGCGGCCGTCGAATAGGGAGACAGAAGCATGGGACGGCTCGAAGGCAAAGTGGCCATGATCACCGGCGGCGCCAGCGGCGTTGGACGGGAGTGCGTGCTGCGCTTCGTGAGTGAGGGCGCTCGCGTTGTGCTCACGGACCTCAACGAGATCGCGGGTCGGGCACTGGCCGCAGAGATCGGCGAGAACGCCCTGTTCCTGCACCACGACGTGGCCGACGAAGCCGACTGGACGCGCGTGATGGCGGCCGCGCAGAGGCGCTTCGGCGCGCTGGACGTGCTGGTCAACAACGCGGGCATCCTGATCCCCGGCGATATCGAAGAAGGCAGCCTCGAGGACTTCCGCAAGCTGATGCGCGTCAACGCCGAGTCGGTGTTCATCGGCTGCCAGCAGGGCGTGCTGGCGATGAAGGAGCGCGGCGGCGCGATCGTCAACCTGGCCTCGGTGTCGTCGTGGATGCCGGTGGACAGCTACGCCGGCTATGGCGCTACCAAGGCAGCCGTGGCCGCACTCACGCGTTCGGCAGCACTGCATTGCCGCAAGCAGGGTTATGGCATCCGCGTCAACTCGGTGCACCCCGACGGCATCTACACGCCGATGATGGCGGCCACGGCCCCCGGCGTGGACCCGAAGTACCTGTTGTTCCACCCCAAGAAAAACAAGAGCGGCCGCGCCTGCATGCCCGACAAGGTGGCCAGCGTGGTGCTGTTCCTGGCCTCGGACGATGCAGCCCACGTCAGCGGCGCCGAGATGCATGTGGACAACGCGATCCTGGGGATGGGGTTGTGAGCGCCGCTGGGCCGCTCCCGAGGCGCTCGCTCCCCCTCGGGGGGAAGCTGCCAAGCTTCGAGGGGGTCCCATGAGCACAGGCCCGTCGCGCTACCACGCACTGAAGGTGCGCTCGGTCGTTGAGGAAACGCACGACAGCAAGTCGATCGTGTTCGACATCCCTGCCGCCGATGCGGCAAGCTTCCGCTACAAGCCGGGTCAGTTTCTGACCCTGCGCCTGCCCATCGCTGGTCGCCATGTGCCGCGCTGCTATTCGATGGCCAGCGCACCGGCACTGGACGACGGCTTGCGCGTCACCGTCAAGCGTGTCGCGCAGGGGCGCGGCTCAAACTGGGTCTGCGATCATCTGCAAGCCGGCGACACGGTGGAGGTCCTGCCCCCGTCGGGCGTCTTCACGCCGCGCTCGCTGGACGGCGACTTCTTGTTGCTGGCGGGTGGCAGCGGCATCACGCCGGTATTTTCCATTCTGCGCTCGGCGCTGGCCGCGGGACAGGGACGCATCACGCTCATTTACGCCAACCGCGACGATCGTTCGGTCATCTTTCGCCAAGAACTGAATGCACTGGCCGGAGCCCACCCGCAACGGTTGACTGTGATCCATTGGCTCGATTCAGTGCAGGGCGTGCCCTCGGTGGCTCAACTGGCAGAGCTGGCCATGCCCTTCCGCAAGGGCCAGGCGTTCATTTGCGGCCCTGGGCCCTTCATGGACGCCTGCGTCGCGGCACTGCAAGGCATCGAGATGGATTCGACGCAGATCCACGTCGAGCGCTTCGCTTCGCTGCCCGACGAAGAAGACACTGCTTCAGCCAGCGCGGCCGCGATCGCACCCGCCGATGGCGTTGACATCGCAGAGATCGAGATCTCGCACCAGGGCCAGCTGCACCGCATCTCCTGCGGGGGCCACGAGACGATTCTGGAGGTGGCGCTGCGCCAAGGCATCGACCTGCCGTATTCCTGTCAGGCGGGCATGTGTGCCTCCTGCATGTGCCAGATCGTCGAGGGCAAGGTGCACCTGCGCGTCAACGACGTGCTGGACAAGAAGGACCTGGCCAAGGGCTGGATCCTGGCCTGCCAGGCTGTGCCCACCAGCGCGCAGGTGCGCGTCAAGTTCGCGGAGTGAAACACATGGCAACCGTGCCGCAGACATTGCCGCAAACGCTGCCCCAGGTGATCCGCCAGGCCGCGGCACGCTTTCCGCAACGCAGCGCCATCGTCGACGGGTCGCAGACGATAAGCTACGCCGATCTGGCCCAGCGCAGCGAAGACGTGGCGCGGGCGCTGCTCGCGCAGGGTGTGCAGGCGGGGGATCGCGTGGCCGTGTGGGCGCCGAACCAGGCCGAGTGGATCCTCGCGGCGTGTGGCACGCACATGGCCGGTGCGGTGCTGGTGCCGATCAACACGCGCATGAAGGGCCCAGAAGCGGCCGACATCCTCGAACGCAGCCGTGCGCGCGTCCTCTTTTGCATCGGCGATTTCCTCGGCACCTACTACCCTGCGATGCTGGACGGCTTGCGACCGGCCACGCTGGCCCGCATCGTCGTCCTCGGTGTCGCTGCGCGGCGGACCGGCGAGCTCGGGTGGCAGGACTTTCTCGCCGCGGGTTTGGCAGTGCCGCCAGCGCAGGTGCATGCACGCGAGGCCGCGCTTGGCCCTACCAGCACCGCCGACCTGATGTTCACCAGCGGCACCACCGGTCGCCCCAAGGGGGTGATGGCGGCGCATGCGCCCACCATTCGTGCCTTCAGCGAATGGGCGCGGGTAGTCGGGCTCGAAGAGGGCGCGCGCTACCTGATCATCAACCCCTTCTTCCACAGCTTCGGCTACAAGGCCGGCTGGGTGGCGGCCTTCCTGCGCGGCGCCACGGTGTACCCGCAACAGGTGTTCGACGCTGACGCCGTGCTCTCACGCATCGCCGCCGATCGCATCGGCTTCCTGCCGGGGCCGCCGACGCTGTTCCTGACCATGCTGGCGCATCCCCGACTGAGGGACTTTGACATCTCCAGCCTCCGTTCGGCTGTCACTGGCGCGGCCAGCGTGCCGCCGGTGCTGATCGAGCGGATGCGCAGCGAGCTGGGCATCGCCAACGTCACCACCGCCTACGGCCTGACCGAATGCGGCGGCTGTGCCACCGTGTGCGATCCCGCGGACAGCGCCGAGACTATCGCCAACACCTGCGGCAAGGCCTTGCCCGGCACTGAAGTGCGCTGTGCCGATGCCCAAGGCTGCAGCGTTGCGCCGGGCGAGGCGGGCGAGGTGCTGCTGCGCGGCTACCACGTGATGCAAGGCTACTTCGAGGATGAGGCCGCCACGCGCGAGGCCATAGACGCCGACGGTTGGCTGCACACCGGTGACGTCGGCGTGATGGACGAGCGTGGCTACTTGCGCATCACCGACCGGCTGAAGGACATGTACATCACCGGCGGCTTCAACTGCTACCCGGCCGAAATCGAGCGCCTGCTCAGCGCCCACCCGGCCATCGCCCAGGTGGCCGTGATCGGCGTGCCCGACGAGCGCATGGGCGAGGTCGGCTGCGCGTACGTGGTGCTGCGAAACGGCGTTACTGCCACCGAAGCGGAAGTGATCGCCTGGGCGCGCGAGCACATGGCCAACTACAAGGTGCCCAGGCAGGTGCGCTTCGCTAACACCTTGCCAGTCAATGCTTCGGCCAAGGTCGACAAGAAGGTATTGCGCGAACTCTGGAGAGCGGGCGGCGCAGGCGGTTGAAAGTCTTTCGCCCAAAGAAAGCGTGATGGCGCTCGGTCAAGGTTGAGCTGCTGCGGGCCCATGGTCAGGCGCGAGTCCCCATGGATATCTGATGTCGGGTTCGTCGCGCTGAGCGGCCCCTGACTGGTCTCAACCGTGGGCCCGCATCGACTCGTTGCAGCCTGTCGCCCCGGCGCCCGATAGCTGCCTTCGCCCTCATTTCGGCACCTTGAGGCTATGGTGCCGCTACAACTTTAGGGTGCAATGACATCCAGCGTCGGGAAGTAGGTTCTGAACCGGCTGGCATCGCGAGTCAGTAGGGGCCAGCCTTCGACCGCCGCATGCGCACCAATGAAGAAGTCGGGCAGCACCTGCAGCTTCCTACCTCCGCGTCTTCGGTACTGGACAAAGGCCTTCGCCGCCAGGAACAGGGCTGGCCGCGAAATTTCACGCAGTTCCAGCGCAAGCGTGGACACCGCACTGTCCAGTCCTTCGAGCGTCGAGAACGACAAGGAAATCTCCGCGTAGATGATCGGGTTGATGGTCAACTGGTGAATGCTGGCCTGTGCACGCAATTGACCGATCGACCAGTTCGCCCACTGCGGATCGTCCTGCAGCACGTCCACCAGGACGTTCGTGTCGACCAGCAACATCAGTCATCCGTGCGCAGCAGCTTCATCAACTCATCCGTTCGCCAGCGCACATCTGCGCTGCCCCGCACGGCGTCGAATCGGTCCCGGGGTGGCCGACGTGCGCCCTTGGCTGGCCGTGGCCGATGCAAGACCACCTCCCCGGCAGCACTCACCGAGAACTCCACGGGCGCTCCGGGCAAAAGTTGCAGTTCATCACGTATGCGCTTGGGTATGGTGACTTGGCCCTTGCTGGTCAAGGTCGTCGACATCACAATCTCCTGAGGTGTTACCGGAGCGATAGATAGTAATACAAAGCACCGCAGTGTGCACGCGGACGTCCGGCCGATGCGCTGACGACGGTCTTCTGACGCGCGTGCTGAACGGCAGCAATTGGCCGGTGGAGCCATTGGCCATTGGTTGCCGAATGTCCGCTGAACGCCTCGTCGCCGCCTTTCGGCCGACTTGATCGCGGCGTTCCGACCGGATCAATTCCCCATCGTCTGCCTCAAGGCAGCGAACTCCGATCGATGGCCACCACCCATCGCTTCAACACTGCGCCTGCGCAGACTTGCTTCTATCGCTACAGCGCAAAGTCAACGGCCCGGCCGGCGTGTCACCACACCGGCCGGGCCGTTCGATCGGGTAAGGCGGGCGATCAGGCGCGCTGCAGTTGGGCAAGTTTGTCGACCTTCTTGGCCAGCGCATCCACTTCCTTGCGCGTGGGCAAGCCGAAGCGATGCAGCGTGCTGCCCAGGCCCTGGCTCAACCGCGCTTCGATGGCGGCGCGGTCGAACCTCTTGCCTTCGAGCTTGAACTGGCTGAAGTCGAACTTCTTGGCGTCGAGCTTGAACTTGGACAGGTCGAACTTGGCGCTGTCCGTGGGCTGCAGCTTGGCCTTGATGTCATCAATGGCCTGCATGAACTTTGGCTCGAGGCGCTTGCCTTCGGCGATCAGGTCTTTGCGGCGTTCTTCGCGCACCTTGCGGGCCTTGGCTACGGCGCCCAGGCCGACCAGAAGCATTTCATGGGACGAGGCGCGCGCCTTCGCAATTGCCTCGTTGACTTGTTCCTTGACGTCGGTCTTCGTCGGCTTGGTCTTGTGCGCCGTAGCGACTGGCTTGGCGGCACGCTTGGCAATGGGGGTCTTCTTGGTCGACATGATAAATTCCTTGAGTTGAATGAGATGGGTTGTTAAGGTCTACGTTTCCGGGGTCTTCGACGCCGGCAATCTGCTTGCCCCGGTGTCGATGGAGGAATGTAGGTTTCGGTCTGTAGAGCAGTCACCCCAGCATCTTCAAGGGGTCTCGCGACGACCACTGCTGCGACGGCGCGCTGCAAGCAGATACAGCGCCTGCGTGACGACCACCACGGCACCACACACGTAGAACGTCAGGCCCAGCCAGTCGCTGTCCGGGCCCTCGCTGATCCCGCTGAAGTGGTAGGCGATGAACATAGCCAGCAGCGAAACCGTCAGTCCGGCGCCCAGCGCCAGCAGGGCTGGCCAGCGGCGCGACCAGAAGCTGCGTGATTCGACGGTGGGTGGGTTCGATGCATGCATCTCAGGATCTCCTTCTGCGTGGCCCGAAGGCCGGTAGGCCCATGTTGGACCGGCCCAGCTAGAGCAAACACCCCAGGACCACCCAGAAACGTGGTGGTAGGCGGCTGCGTCTGGTGCGTGGGCATCGTCTCATCGGACGATGGCGCGGCGCTGTGCAAAAAAGTAGGCTCGATGCCACGAGTTTTTACGCCGCGCGACGGCCGAGGAGAGAAAGGCCATGAGGCTCAAGGACAGGATTGCCGTCGTCACCGGCGCCGGACAAGGCATGGGCCGTGCGATCGCACAGCGCTTCGCGCACGAAGGGGCCACCGTGGTGGCCATCGATGTCAATCTCGCGGCAGCCGAGGAGACCCTGGCCGGCAGCCCCGGCCTCGCGCGCATGGTCAATATCGGTGACAGTGCCGCGGTGAACGCGTGCTTCGACGAGGTCGTGGCGCGGTTCGGCCGCATTGACGTCCTGGTCAACAACGCCGGCGTCGGTTCGGTCGACGCCTTCGCCGACATCCCCGACGAGACCTGGGCTCGCGTGATCGGCGTCAACCTGACGGGGGCCTTCTACTGCGCGCGCGCCGCGGTGCAGGCAATGAAGACGGCCGGAACCAAGGGCACCGTGATCAACGTGGCCAGCACGGCGGCCGTCAGCGGGGACGGCCCGGCGCATTACTGTGCCAGCAAGGCCGCACTGATGGGCCTGACGCGCAGCATGGCCAAGGAGTTGGCAGCCTCGGGGATCCGCGTCAACACGCTGGTGCCGGGGCCGACCAACACGCCGATGATGCAAGGCATCCCGCAGGAGTGGTCCGAGGCCATCATCAAGGGCGTGCCGATGGGCCGCATGGCCGAGCCGGACGACATCGCCCGCGTGGCACTGTTCCTGGCCAGCGACGACGCCGGCTTCGTCACCGGCCAGAACCTGGCCGTCAACGGCGGCAGCGCCTTCCTCTGAAAGGGCTCTGGAACATGGGCAACAGACTGCAAGGCAAGGTGGCCTTCATCTCCGGCGGCGGCAGCGGCATCGGCGCGGCAACCGCGGTGCGTTTCGCGCAGGAGGGCGCCACCGTCGTCATCTGCGGCCGGCGCAAGGAGCCGCTGGATGACGTCGTCGCGCGCATCACGGCCGCCGGCGGCCGGGCCGAGGGTGTGCAGGCCGATGTCGGCAACGAGGCGCAGTATGTCGCGGCGATTGAAGGCGCGGCGCAGCGCTACGGCCGGCTCGACGTGCTGGTCAACAACGCGATGGCCTACACCTGGGGCGCGCTCGATTCGATGTCCACCGAAGACTGGCGCGCCAACTTCACGACCTCGGTGGACGGCACCTTCTGGGGCACACGAACCGCAATGAAGCTGATGAAGGAGCACGGGGGCGCTATCGTCAACCTGAGTTCGATCTGCGGCACGCTCGGCACCGCCTGGATGGCCGGCTACTCGGCGGCCAAGGCCGCGATCATCAACTTCTCGCGCGCGGCGGCGGCCGAAGGCGCGGCAGCGAAGATCCGCGTCAACGTGGTGATCCCGGCCGTGGTCGAGACGCCGGCCACCGCCGGCATGCTGGCCGACGAGAAGTCGCGCCAGGGCACCGAGAAGCTGATCCCGATGGGTCGTGTCGGCCAGCCCGAAGAACTGGCGAATGCCATCCTGTTCCTGGCCAGCGACGAAGCCGGCTACATCACCGGTGCGGCACTGCCGGTGGATGGCGGGCGATCGGCCGTGCTCGTCACCGCGCTGTGACCATGGCCTCGCTCGAAGAGCGCATCGACCGCCTCGAATCGATCGAGGAGATCCGGCAGCTGGCCGCCAAGTACTCGCTGTCGCTCGACATGCGCGACATGGACGCCCATGTCAACCTGTTCGCGCCCGACATCCGGGTGGGCAAGGACAAGGTCGGCCGCGCGCAATTCAAGGCCTGGCAGGACAGCACGTTGCGCGACCAGTTCACCGGCACCTCGCACCATCTGGGCCAGCACCTCGTCGAGTTCAAGGACCGTGACCACGCCACCGGCGTCGTCTATTCCAAGAACGAGCATGAGTGTGGCCCTGAGTGGGTGACCATGCAGATGCTTTACTGGGATGACTACGAACGCATCGACGGGCGCTGGTTCTTCCGACGCCGCCTGCCGTGCTACTGGTACGCCAGCGACTTGAACAAGCCGCCAGTCGGCGACATGAAGATGCGCTGGCCGGGGCGCGAGCCCTACCCAGGCACCTTCCACGACTTGTTCCCCTCCTGGAAGGAGTTCTGGGCCCAGCGTCCGGACAAGGATCAACTGCCCCAGGTGGCCGCTCCGGCGCCGCTGGAGAAGTTCCTCGAGACACTGCGCCGTGGCACGCCAGCGCCGAAGATCCGGGTGCGCTGATGTTGAACCACCTCTTCGAACCTCTGGTCCTCGGCGAATTGCAGTTGCGCAACCGCATCGTGATGGCGCCGATGACGCGCAACCGTGCCCAGCCTGATGGTGTGCCCACTGATGCCATGGTGGCGTATTACAGCCAACGTGCCGACGCCGGCCTGATCGTCGCCGAGGGCACGTCGCCCAGCGCCACCGGTCAGGCCTATTGCCGCGAGCCGGCCATCGAGACTCCTGCCCAGATCGCGGGCTGGCAGCGCGTCACCGAGGCGGTGCACGCGCGCGGTGGCCTGATCGTGCTGCAGCTCATGCACGGTGGGCGCATCGGCAGCCACCACATCAAGCCCAAGGGCGTGGAGACAGTGGCGCCGTCGGCCCTGCGTGCGGCCGGCGAAGTCTTCACCGACGCTGCCGGCCTGCAGCCCTACGACGAGCCGCGCGCGCTCAGCACTGGCGAGGTCAGGGCCGTGGTGCAGGAATACCGCCAAGCTGCGCTGAACGCGCGCCGGGCCGGCTTCGACGGCGTGGAGTTGCACGGCACCAGCGGCTACCTGCCGATGCAGTTCCTGAGCTCCGGCTGCAATCGGCGCAGCGACGAATACGGTGGTCCGGCCGCGAACCGGGCGCGCTTCGCTTTCGAGTGCCTGCGCGAGATGGCGCAGGCGATCGGCACCGGACGCGTCGGCCTGCGACTGAATCCGGGCAACACCTACAACGACACCTCGGACGAGGACTCTGCCGCCACCCACGCCGAATTGATGCGCCAGGCTGCACCGCTGAACCTGGCCTACCTGCACGTGATGCGCGCAGCGGTGCCCGAAATCGATGCCTTCGATTTGGCGCGGCAGCACTTCGGCGAGCGGTTGATCCTCAACGATGGCTTCGATGCCCAGACCGCCGAGGCCGCGCTGATTGCCGGACAAGGCCAAGCAGTTTCGTTCGCGCGCCACTTCATCGGCAATCCTGACCTCGTGCGCCGCATCCGGGACGGCTTGCCACTGGCGCGCTTCGACCGCAAGACGCTCTACACCGCCGGCGCCCCGGGCTACAGCGACTACCCGCCGCTGGCGTCGTGACCGCCACATTTCCCGTTGAGTCCGCGCCCTCAAGCAATCACCACCGCCCCAGGAGGCCGCATGGCCAGCAAGTCCACGCAGTCCGCCGCGCCGGCGAAGAAGTCGCGCAAGCCCGCCGCAACCCGCAAGTCGCCTACGCCGTCTGCGCGCTCCGCGGCGCCGTCGTCGCAACGCACGGTCGCCGTGAGCGGCTCGCAATCCGGCCTGGGCCTGGCGATCCGCCAACGGCTGGCCGCTGACGGCTGGCGCGTGATCGGTATCGACCTGCCGGGCAAGGGTGCCGAGGTCGAGGCCGATCTGTCCAGCTCCGCCGGACGCAAGAAGGCGGTGGCCGGCGTGCTCAAGCAGTGTGGCGGTGTGCTGCACGGTGTGGTGGCGAATGCGGGCGTCGATTCGCCCAAGGCCGAGCTGACCTTCCAGGTCAACTTCTTCGGCGTCACCGAGTTGCTCGAAGGCCTGCGGCCGGCACTGGCGCGGGCCGAACGGCCGGCGGCCGTGGTGACCGTGTCGCATGCGATCGCCATCAGTCCGGGCATCCCGGACAAGGCCGTCGCTGCGCTTCTCGGCGGCGATATGAAGGGCGCAGAGGGCGCATTGGGCCGGTTCACCCCGAACCCCTACCCCGTGAGCAAGCTGGCGCTGGCGCGCTGGATCCGGCGCGAAGCGCCCGGCGAGAGCTGGGCCGGCAGCGGCATCACGCTCAACGGCATCTGCCCCGGCCCGATCGTCACACCGATGCTCGAGCACGACCTGCAAGACAAGGTCAAGGGCCCGATCATCCGTGCGATGCCCAAGCCCACCGGTGAGACGGCGCACCCTGCCGACCTGGCGGGCCTGTACGGCTTCCTGCTCGGCCCCGACGCGCGTTATGTTGTTGGGCAGATGCTGATGGCCGACGGGGGCATCGAATCGCTGTGGCGCGGTGAAGACTGGCCCAAGGCGTGGCCCATCTCGGCCGCGCGTTTCGTGTTCCAGCTGTTCGCGCCGGTGTTGATGAAGCGTCGCTAGTCTCATCGGACGATGCTGCCGGCGGTGCGCCGCTCAGAATTGGCTTCATTCTGAACAGCATGGCGAGAGGGACATCCGATGATCGACATTCGCGGCTTGGCCTACGTGGTCACCGAGTCCACCGACATCGCGCAGTGGAAGGCCTACGCCGAGGACGTGCTCGGCATGATGACCGCGCCCGCGCCCGGCGGCGGGCTCTACGTCAAGATGGACGAGCGCCAGTTCCGCATCGCGGTGCAGGCGGGTGCGCGCGACGCCTATGTCGCCAGCGGCTGGGAAGTGCTGGACCAGGCCGCTTTCGACGCCGGCGTCTCGGTGCTCGAAGGCGCCAGGGTGCCGCTGAATCGTGCGGACGCCGCACTGTGCGCCCAGCGCGGCGTGCAGCAACTGGTGTCCTTCGCTGACCCTTCGGGCAACCGCCATGAACTGGTCTGGGGCTTCAAGTCGGATTTCATCCGCTTCGCCTCGCCGGTGGGCGTTTCGCGCTTCGTCACCGGCGACGCTAGCGCTGCGCTGGGGATGGGCCACACGGTGCTGCCGGCGCCCAACTTCGAGGCCACGGCGCGCTTCCTGAAAGAAGTGATGGGTTTCGGCCTGTCGGACATCTTCAACTTCAAACCCGCGGGTGACGCCGGCCCGACGCTGCCGATCCACTTCATGCATTGCAACAACGGCCGCCACCATAGCTTGGCCATCGCCGGTTTCCCGGTCGAAAGCGGCTGCGTGCACATCATGGTCGAGGTGGAGAGCATGCCCGAGGTCGGCCGCGCGCTCGATCGCATGGCCGCTCAGGGCGTGAAGCTCATGGCCACGCTGGGCCAGCACACCAACGACCGCATGACCTCGTTCTACATGCGCTGCCCATCGAACTTTGACATCGAGTACGGTTACGGCGGCGCGGTCTGCGACTGGCAACAACACATCGTCCACGAGTTCACCAAAGTGAGTCTGTGGGGGCACGACTTCTCGGTCGGCCAGAAAGTTTGAAGGCATGAGCGACAAACGCATGAGCGCCGCGGAGGCGGTGGCGCAGGTGAAAGACGGCATGACCGTCGGCATCGGCGGCTGGGGGCCACGGCGCAAGCCGATGGCGCTGGTGCGCGAGCTGCTTCGCAGCCCGGCGAAAGACCTGACCGTGGTAGCCTACGGCGGCGCCGACGTCGGCATGCTGTGCGCAGCGGGCAAGGTCAGGAAGCTCGTCTTCGCCTTCGTCTCGCTCGATTTCATCCCGCTCGAACCCTACTTCCGCGCGGCGCGTCAGAGCGGTGCGATCGAGGTGATGGAGGTCGACGAAGGCCTGTTCATGCTCGGGCTGAAGGCCGCGGGCATGCGCGTGCCGTTCATCCCCACACGCGTCGGCCTGGGCACCGATGTGCTCAAGCGCAACCCGGCCATCCAGCTGGTGGATTCGCCGTACGACGGCAAGCAGTGGGTGGCGATGCCTGCGCTGCCGCTGGACGTGGCGCTGCTGCACGTGGATCGCGCCGATGCGCGTGGCGTGTGCCAGGTCAAGGGGCCCGACCTCTACATGGACGATCTGTTCGCACGCGCCGCCAAGAGGGCTTATGTAAGTTGCGATGAGCTGGTCGACAGCAGCCACTTCGCAAAGGGCGACGAAGCGCGCTACGTGTTCTGGGAGCGCGCGCAGACCAGCGGCGTGGTGCACCTGCCTTGCGGCGCGCACCCCACGTCCTGCGCGCCCTTGTATGGCTTCGACGTGAAGCACTTCAAGGAGTACGCCGCCAGCGCCAAGGAGCCCGGCGGTTGGGCTCAATACTTCGAGCGCTACGTGGCCTGCACCGAGCAGGAGTACCTCGAGCGTGTCGGCGGGCAAGCAGCGGTGCTCAAGCTGCCGCTGCCGGTGTTCTGAGGAGGCCGACATGAGCGAACCCACCCTGGTCGACCGCATCATCTGTGCCGCCGCGTTGGCCTGGAAGGACGACGGCGAGGTGCTCGCCACCGGCATCGGCATCGTGCCGCGTCTGGCGGCCAGCCTGTGCATGGCCAGCATCAACCGCGACCTGATGATGACCGACTCCGAGGCCTGGATCGTGCAGGAGCCGGTGCCTATCGGTCCAAGATCGGGCCCGCACGGCGACTACCAGATTCAGCGCGAAAGCCACATGGGTTTTGCGCGCATCTTCGACAACGTCTGGGGCGGCAAGCGCCACGCGATGGTCGGCCCGACACAGATCGACCGTTTCGGCCAGGCCAACATCTCGATGATCGGCAGCGACTATGCGCGGCCCAAGTCGATGATGCTGGGCGTGCGCGGCTTCCCTGGCAATTCGATCAACCACGCGAATTCGTTCTTCGTTCCCAACCACTCGCCCAAGGTCTTCGTCGCCGGCGAGGTCGACATGGTTGCCTCGGCGGGCTACAACGCGGCGCGCCTGGCGCGTGGCTGGACCCTGGACGAGATCGACATCCGCCTGCTCGTCACCAACCTGTGCGTGATGGACTTCGGTGGTCCAGGGCATCAGGTGAGGCTGAAGAGCCTGCACCCCGGCGTGACGGCCGACCAGGTGCAGCAGGCCACGGGCTTCGAACTGCAGATCGATGCCGACCTGCCCGAGACACCGGCGCCGACCGCCGACCAACTGGCACTGCTGGCGCGCCTGGACCCCCACAACCTGCGCGCCACGGCGCTGGGAGCCTGAACATGGCCAACGATCCGGGCGACGCTTTTGTCGCGCGTGCCGACCAGTCGATCTACGAGACCGCCGAACCCGTGCTGTATGAGGTGCGCGATGGCATCGCGACCGTGACGATGAATCGGCCCGGCTTCAATAACGCGCAGAACTCGCAGATGACCTATGCGCTGGACGCCGCGTTCCGGCGCGCCGTGGACGACGATGCCGTCAAGGTCATCGTGCTGCGCGGCGCTGGCAAACACTTCAGCGCGGGGCACGACATCGGAACGCCCGGACGCGACATCGACAAGCCCTTCGACCGGCGCTCGATGTGGTGGGACCACACCAACAAGCCCGGCGGCGAGCAGTACTTCGTGCGTGAGCAGGAGGTCTACCTGGGCATGTGCCGGCGCTGGCACGACATCCCCAAGCCGACGATAGCGATGGTGCAGGGCGCTTGCATCGCGGGCGGGCTGATGCTGGCGTGGGTGTGCGACCTGATCGTCGCCAGCGACGACGCCTTCTTTCAGGATCCGGTGGTGCGCATGGGCATCCCGGGCGTCGAGTACTTCGCCCATGCGCACGAGCTGAACCCGCGCGTCGCCAAGGAGTTCCTCTACCTCGGCGAACGCATGCCGGCCGATCGCGCCTACCAGATGGGCATGGTCAACCGGGTGGTGCCCCGGGCGGAGCTGGAGCAGCGCACCTACGAATGGGCGGCCAAGATCGTGCAGCAGCCGCGCATGGGGCTGGCCTTGACCAAGACCGTGATCAACCGCGTGGAAGAGCTGCAAGGACTGCGAACGACGATGGACGTGGCCTTCGGTTACCACCACTTCGCCCACACGCACAGCCAGTTGCTCGGTGCCGGCACGCTGGGCGGGCAGGACGCGAAGTCCATGGTGGCCGGCAACAAGAAGCAGGGGTGAGCGCCTTGCCGCTGCGTACACCGCTGTGTGATCTGCTGGGCTGCCGATATCCCGTGGTGCAGACGGCAATGGGGTGGGTGGCAGGGCCGGAACTCGTGGCGGCCACCACCAACGCCGGTGGATTCGGTTTTCTGGCCGGGGCGACCATCGCAGCCGAGCGCATCGAGGCCGACATCCTGCGCGTCAAGCAACTCACCGGCGACGCGCCGTTCGGCCTGAACTTCCACATGTTCCAGCCGAATGCGCAGCAACTGCTCGACCTGGCGGTCAAGCACAAGATCCGCGCCGTGAGCTATGGGCGCGGGCCCGACAAGAAGGTGATCAGGCGGCTGCGCGACGCCGGCATCGTGTGCATGCCCACGGTGGGCGCCCTGAAGCACGCGCAAAAGGCCATCGAGATGGGGGCCAACGTCATCACCATCCAAGGTGGCGAGGGCGGCGGCCACACCGGCAGCGTGCCCACCACGGTGTTGCTGCCGCAGGTGGTGGATGCGGTGAAGGTGCCGGTGGTCGCGGCCGGCGGCTTCTACGACGGTCGCGGCCTGGTTGCAGCGCTGGCCTTCGGCGCGCAGGGCATTGCGATGGGCACGCGCTTCCTGATGACGCGCGATTCGGGCGTGCCCGAGGTCACGCTGCAGCGTTATCTCGACGTCAGGGACGCCGACCGCATCCGCGTCTCGCCGGTGGTCGACGGCATGCCGCAGCGCATGATCGACAACGAATACCTGGCGATGCTGGAGAAGGCAGCGCCGCTGCGCCGAGTCTGGATCGCGCTGCAGAGCGCGCTGCAATGGAAGGCGCAGACCGGCATGACCACCAGGCATGCCTTGGGCGTGCTGTGGCAGGCGTTGCGTGAAGACCCGGCCACCGTGGCGCAAACGGTGATGGCGGCCAACGCGCCGGTACTGCTGCAACGCTCGATGGTCGAAGGCAAGCCGGCCGAAGGCGTGATGTCGTCGGGCCAGGTCGCGGCGCTGATCGGCGAACTGAAATCCTGCCGCGAGGTGATCGACGGCATCGTGACGCAGGCTGGCGAGCGTCTGTCGGCCCTGTCGGCCCTGTCGGCCCTGTCGTCCTCGACAGCGACGCAAGAGAGCAACTCATGAGCGAATCCCAGTTCCACACGACTCTGCACGACAACGGCGTGGCCGAAGTCGTGCTCGACCGCCCACCCGTGAACGCCCTCAACGCCGCCGGCTGGAACGCCCTGGCCGCCGAGATCGAGGCCCTGGGCCTGCGCACCGAGGTGCGGGTGATCGTCATCCGCGCCGACGGCAAGGGCTTTTGCGCCGGCGTCGACATCAAGGAGCTCAACGCCGACCAAAGCCTGATCGTCAGTGTCAACGCCGGCAACTACGCCACCTTCAAGGCCGTGCACCTGAACAAGGTGCCCGTGATCGCTGCGGTGCAGGGTTTCGTGCTCGGCGGCGGCATCGGCATTTGCGGTGCGGCCGACATCGTGATCGCCGCCGACGACGCCAGCTTCGGCCTGCCCGAGGTAGACCGCGGCGCGATGGGTGGCGCGGCGCATCTGCAGCGCATGTTCGGGGTGCAGAAGACGCGTTTCCTGTTCTTTACCGGCGAGATGATCGGCGCACCCGAGGCGCTGCGCCTGGGTGCCATCGAGCGTGTGGTGCCGCGGGCCGAGTTGCGCGATGCCGCGCTCGCCATCGCCGGCAAGATCGCCGCCAAGAGCCCGGCCATGATCCGCATCGCCAAGGAGGCGCTGACGGGCATCGAGGACGGCAACCTCGAGGACAAATACCGTTGGGAGCAGGGCTTCACGCTGCAGGCCTACATGAGCCCCGATTCAGCCGAAACGCGCAAGGCCTTCGTCGACAAGCGCGACGCCAAGTTCTGAGGAGGAGGACATGGACCTGAGCTTCACCCCGCAACAGCAGGCCTTTCGCGGCGAGGTGCGCGACTGGCTGCAGGCAAACGTGCCGAAGGAGGCGCTGGCCAGCTACGACACGCGCGAGGGCTTCGAGCAGCACCGCGCCTGGGAAGCAACGCTGGCCGAAGGCGGCTGGAGCAGCGTGATCTGGCCCAAGGAACTCGGCGGGCGCGGCAGCGACCTGATCGAGTGGCTGATCTTCGAGGAAGAGTACTACCGCGCCGATGCGCCGATGCGCGTCAATCAGAACGGCATTCTGCTGCTCGGACCCACGCTGATGGAGTTCGGAACGCCCGAGCAAAAGGCGCGCTTCCTGCCACGCATGGCGCGTTGCGACGACATGTGGGCGCAGGGCTGGAGCGAACCCAATGCCGGCTCGGACATGGCGGCGATCACCAGCAGGGCCCAACGGGTGAGCGATGGCGACGGCGACCACTATGTGATCAACGGCCAGAAGACCTGGTCGACGCGGGCCCACTTCGCCAACTGGCTGTTCGGGCTGTTCCGAAGCGACCCGCAGTCCAGCCGCCATCACGGCCTGAGTTACCTGTTGGTGCCCCTGGACGCCAAGGGCATCACCATCCGTCCGATCAAGGCCTTGAACGGCAAGCAGGCCTTTGCCGAGGTGTTCTTCGACGATGTTCGCGTGCCGGCCGGCAACCGCATCGGCGACGAGGGGCAGGGCTGGAACGTGGCCATGGCCACGGCGGGCTTCGAGCGCGGGCTGCTGCTGCGCTCGCCGGCGCGCTTCCAACGCACGGCACACAAGCTCGTGCAGTTGTACCAGCGCCACCTCGAGGCGGCCGACCGCGACCCCGCGATCCGCGACGCGGTGCTGAGGGCCTGGATGGACGCGGAGGCCTACAACCTGGCGAGTTACCACACCGTGGGCCGCGTCGCCAAGGGCGGCACGGTGGGTGCCGAGGCCAGCACGAACAAGATCTTCTGGAGCGAGTTGGACCTGCAGATGCATGAGACAGCGATGCGCATCCTGGGGGCGCGCGCCGAGTTGCGAGACGACGCCGAAGTACACGACTGGCTCGAGGGTTTCCTGTTCGCGCAGGCCGGCCCGATCTACGCCGGCACCAACGAGATCCAGCGCAACATCATCGCCGAGCGCATGCTGGGCTTGCCGAAGTCGTGAGGTAGATATGGACTTCACCTTCACCGAAGACCAAGTCGCTTTCCGCGACTCGATGAGTCGCTTCCTGATGACCGAAGCCGCGCCCGAAATGCTGCGCGAAGTCTGGGAAACCGACAGCGGCCGCTCGGCCGAGCTGCGCGCCAAGATCGCCGAACAGGGCCTGACCGGGCTGTCGGTGCCCGAGGCCGAGGGGGGGCTGGGGCTGGGCGACATCGATTGGGCGCTGATGACGCAAGAGCTCGGCTACTACGCGATCCCCGACTCCCTGGCCGATACCGCCTACGTCGCGGTCGGTGTGCTCACGGCGCTTCCTGTAGGCCATGCGCTGCGCGCGCAGTGGCTGCCGACGGTGGTGGACGGCAGTGCTCGAATCGCGGTTGGCCATCCGGTCAATCCATGGGTTGCCGACGCGCACATGGCCGACCTGATGCTCCTGTCGCGCCGAACCGGACAGGGCACGCTGGCACTGCACGCGTTACCGCGTCAGGCAATGCGTCTCGCGCCGCTGCCCAGCATCGACGCTTCGCGCCGCCTGTCGAACGTCGACTGGTCGCCGATGCCGCACTCCTGCTTTGCCGAAGGCGCGACGGCACAGCAGGCTTGGGACGCAGCGCTCGATCGCGGGGCCATCAATGCCGCAGGACAGCTGGTTGGTCTCGCCCAGCGGATGCTCGATCTGTCGGTCGACTACGTCGCGCAGCGCAAGCAGTTCGGCAAGCCGATCGGCAGCTTCCAGGCCGTCAAGCACCACTTGGCCGACGTGGCGACGAAAATCGAGTTCGCCAAGCCCGTGTTGTACCGGGCCGCCGCGGCCCTTGCCCAGGGCGACCCGCATCGCGCCGCGATGGTCTCGCACGCCAAGCTGGCCTGCGGCGACGCGGCCTGGACGGCTGGCCGCAAAGGCATTCAGGTGCATGGCGCGATGGGCTATACGTGGGAAGTCGATCTGCAGATGTTCATGAAGCGCGCCTGGGTGTTGGATGCCGCCTGGGGCGACCGCGCCTTCCACAAGGCCCGCCTGGCCGAGACCCTTTTCAACCCCGGTGCGCCGCTCGGTCCGGCCGCCACCCTGCAAAGCTGCAAGCATGGCTGAAGCCTTCATCGTCGACGCCCTGCGTTCGCCCACTGGCAAACGCAAGGGAGCGCTGGCCCACGTGCATGGCGCCGACCTCGGCGCGCATGTCATCAAGGCCCTGGTCGAACGCAACGACATCCCGCCGGTCGAGTACGACGACGTGATCTTCGGTTGCGTCGACACCATCGGCGCGCTCGCCGGCGACATCGCGCGCACCGCGTGGCTGGCGGCCGGCATGCCGCTCAACGTGCCGGGCACGACTGTGGACCGGCAGTGCGGCAGTTCGCAGCAGGCGGTGCACTTCGCGGCGCAGGCGGTGATGAGCGGCACGCAGGACGTCGTGCTCGCCGGCGGCGTGCAGACGATGAGCAGCATCCCGATCTCGTCGGCCATGCTGGCCGGGCAGCCTTTGGGCTTCACCACGCCGTTTGCCGAGAGCATCGGCTGGAAGGCGCGCTTCGGCGACGCACCGGTGAACCAGTTCTATGCGGCGCAGCGCATCGCCGACCACTGGGGCCTGAGCCGCGAGGCCATGGAGATCTTCGCCAAGGAGAGCCACGACCGCGCGCTGCGCGCCATGCACGAAGGCCGCTTCGACCGCGAGGTGGTGCCCTATCCTTTGCCGGGGGGCGAGTTCCGCATGGACGAGACGGCGCGCGAGAGCACCTTGGCCAAGATGGCCACGCTGGCACCCGTGGACGCCAACTATCCGAAGATCACCGCCGCGGTTTCCAGCAGCACCTGCGACGCTGCCGCCGCGGTGCTGGTGGTGTCGGAGACGGCACTCAAGCGCTACGGCCTGAAGCCGCGCGCGCGCATCCACCACCTGAGCGTTCGCGCCGACGATCCGATCTGGCACCTCACGGCGCCGATTGCGGCCACCGCGCACGCGCTGAAGAAGGCGGGCATGAGGCTGAACGACATCGACCTCGTCGAGATCAACGAGGCCTTTGCGTCGGTGGTGATGGCCTGGCTGAAGGAAACCGGCTACCCGCACGAGCGCACCAACGTCAACGGGGGCGCCATCGCCCTGGGCCACCCGCTGGGGGCCAGCGGCGCCAAGCTGATGACCACACTGCTGCACGAACTGGAGCGCAGCGGCGGACGCTATGGCCTGCAGACCATGTGCGAGGGCGGCGGCCAGGCCAACGTGACCATCATCGAGAGGCTGTGAGGTGCCCACCGACCCACGCGGCTTCATCGGCGCCACCGCGGCCGCTGTCATGACCGCGGCAGGCAGCACCGTGCGCGCGGCGAGCCTGCCGCTGCCCGAGTACGAACGGCTGGACGCCACCGCGCTGGCCGACGAGCTGCGCCGGGGGCGCATCACGGCGCTGGAGGCGCTGGACGCTGCGATCGCGCGCACCGAGGCGCGCAGCGCGCTCAATGCGGTCGCGGCACGCCATTTCGACGCGGCGCGCGAGACCGCGAAGCAACTGTCGGCACTCGGCCGTGCCGAACGCGAGCGGCGGGCCTCGGCAGCCCCGCTGCTCGGCGTGCCGTTCGCGCTGAAGGACCTCGGCGTGGCGCTGCAGGGTACCGTCACGACGAATGGCTGCGCGTTCTTCCGCGATGCCGTCGCCGATCACGATTCGACGCTCGTGCAGCGCCACCGCGCTGCGGGGCTGAACGTCTTCGCCAAGACCACGACGCCGGAGTTCGGCCAGACCGCGACCACGGAGTCGCGGCTGTTCGGCCTGACGCGCAATCCGTGGCACGCAGAGCACAGCGCCGGTGGTTCGTCGGGCGGCGCGGCCGCGGTCGTGGCCGCAGGGGTCATCCCGGTCGCTCACGCCACCGATGGCGGCGGCTCGATCCGCATCCCGGCGTCGGCCTGCGGCCTGTTTGGGCTGAAGACCAGCCGCGGACGGGTGCCCGCCGGCCCGACCATGATCGAGGCCTCGCTCGGCCTGTCGGTGCACCATGTGCTCAGCCGTTCAGTGCGCGACAGCGCCTTGCTGCTCGAGCTGACGCAGGGGCCCGAGCCCGGAAGCCGGATCGGCGCGCCGGTGGGCCCGGTGCTCGCCGCCCTGACCCGACCGCCCGGCCCGCTGCGCATCGCGCTGCTCGAAGACAACCTGTTCGGCGTGCCGGTCCACCCCGACTGCCTCGACGCGGTGCGCCGCGCCGCCAGGCTCTGCGAGTCGCTCGGCCACCACGTGCAGCCGGCGCCGCGGCCGCTGCTATGCGCCGAACAGGTGGGCCCGATGTACGCCGGCATGGGCGTGGCCACCGCCACCGGCATGCTGCTGGCCGTGACGGCGCGCGAGAAGGCGCTCGGCCGCCCGGCGCGCGAGGACGAGTTCGAGCCCATCAACTGGCGTGCCTTGCAGATGGCGCGCGGCTACAGCGCCGAGCAGGCCCTGGCCGCGCGAGCGGCCTTCGATCAGGCCGCTCGCGCCTTCGACATCTTCTTCGCCGAGCACGACATGCTGCTGTCGCCGACGATGGCGGCGCCGCCGCCACGCCTGGGCGCGCTGTCGCTCGACCAGCCCTACGACGACTATGTGAAAGCGGCCGTGACGGCCTCGGCCTTCACTTCGATGTTCAACATCAGCGGCCATCCGGCGATGTCGGTGCCGCTGCACTGGAACGCCGCCGGCCTGCCGATCGGCGTGCAGTTCGCCGCGGCCTTCGGCGCCGAGGCCCGCCTGCTCGCGCTGGCCGCGCAGCTCGAGCGTGCCGCGCCCTGGCACGACCGCCGCCCCACCCCTTGACCCTCACCGACAAGCGAACGACGAAGCCATGACTGGAATCTGCAAGGGCCGCACCGTCATCATCACCGGCGCCGGCGGCGGCCTGGGGCGCGCTTATGCGCTGGCCTTCGCGGCCGAGGGCGCCAACGTGGTGGTCAACGACATCCGGCTCGATGCCGCGCAGGCGGTGGTCGATGAGGTGCGCGGCGCAGGCGGCCGCGCCTTGGCCGACAGCGGCGACATCACCACGCTGGCCGGTGCACAGGCCATCGTCGACGCGGCGGTGGCCGCCTTCGGCGAGGTGCATGTGCTGGTCAACAACGCCGGCGTGCTGCGCGACCGCATGTTCCTCTCGCTGACCGAAGACGACTGGGACACCGTGATGCGCGTGCACCTGAAGGGGCACTTCTGCCTGGCCAACGTGCTGGGCAGGCGCTGGCGCGACGCGAAGAAGGCCGGCACGCCGGTGGACCACCCGCGCATCATCAACACCAGTTCTGGCGCCGGGTTGCAGGGCTCGATAGGCCAGAGCAACTACGCCGCGGCCAAGGCCGGCATCGCCGGGCTGACGCTGGTGCAGGCGGCCGAGCTGGCGCGTTATGGCATCACCGTCAATTGCCTGGCACCGGCGGCGCGCACCTCGATGACCGAAGGTGCGATGCCCGAACTGGTGAAGAAGCCCGAAGCCGGCTTCGACGTCTGGGATCCGCTGAACGTGGCCGCTATCGTGGTCTGGCTCGGCAGCCCCCTGTCGGCGTCGGTGACCGGCCGCTGCTTCGAGGCCAAGGGCGGCGAGCTGTCGGTGGCCGACGGCTGGCGTACGGGCGCCATCGTCGACAAGGGCGCGCGCTGGGATCCGGCGGAGCTGAGCCCGGTGGTGCAGCGCTTGATCGAAGAGGGCGTCGCGCCGCAGAAGGTCTACGGCACCTGAGAGGATGTGAGCGCTCAATGGACCTGGCACTCGACCACGACCAGCGCCTGATCGTCGATACCGCCGAGCGGCTGCTGGCCGACGCGGCTTCATCGTCGGCGACGCGGGCCGCGGCCGATGCCGCCGATGGCATCGACCGCGCCTTGTGGCGGCAGATGGCCGCCATGGGCTGGTGCGGCGTGCATCTGCCCGAAGCGCAGGGTGGCTTGGGGCTGGGCATCGTCGAGCTGGCGCTGTTGCAGGAACAGTTGGGTCGCCGGCTGGCCTGCGTGCCCTTCTTCGACAGCGTGGTGCTGGCTGGAACTCTGCTGCGCGAGGCGGCCGATGCACAGGCACAAGGGCGATGGCTGCCCGCACTGGCGGCCGGAGAGAGCATCGCCGCGCTGGCCGACGAAAACCGCAGCGACAACGACAGCGGCACCGCCCACGCCACGCCCGACAACGGCGCTTGGACGCTGGCAGGCGAATGGCCGCGGACCGGCTCGGCGGCGCAGGCTGACTTGCTGCTGCTGCCGGCGCGCGGCACCGACGGCGAAGCACTGCTGTTTGCCGTGGCGCCTACGGTGCAGGGACTGCAGGTCAAGGAGCGGCCCACCATCGACCGCACGCGTCGCTTGGCCGCCGTGCAGGCACGCGGCGTGCGGCTCGATGGCCACGCCCTTGTCGCGCGGGGTCCGCGCTTGGAGGCGGCCGTGCGGCGTGCGCGCGGCATCGCGGCCGTGGCACTGGCGGCCGAGCAACTGGGTGTCGCCCAGCAATGCCTGACCATGAGCGTGGCCTACGCCAAGGAACGCGTGCAATTCGGTCAACCCATTGCCGCCTTTCAGGCGGTCAAGCACCGCTGCGCGCAGATGATGGTGGCGGTGGAAGGTGCGCGCTCGGCGGTGTATGGCGCGGCGGCGCAATGCGATACGGCAGTCGACTCCGGAGGCGACGCTGCAGCGCTCGACTTCCACGCCGCATTGGCGCGCGTCGAGGCCACCGAGGCGGCGCAGTTTTGTGCCCAGGAAGCGATCCAGCTGCATGGCGGCGTCGGTTTCACCTGGGAGTACGACCCGCACCTGTACTTCAAGCGCGCCCAGGCCAGCAGCCAGCGCCTCGCGCCGGTGTCGGTGTGGTGCGAGCGCGTGGCGGCACAGCTGCTGGACGGGCCCACGGCATGAACCTGCACGAGTCGGCCGCTGAACAAACCTTTCGCGCCGAGGTGAAGGCCTGGATGGCCGAACACCTGCGCGGCGAATTCGAGCCGCTGCGTGGCGTCAACGGCCCCAGTGCGCCGGGCTTCGACGCAGCGCTGGCCAAGCAATGGGAGCAATGCCTGGCCGCGGGCGGCTGGATCGGCATCGGCTGGCCGGGCGAGGCCAGCCCGCGTGCGCTGCCACTCGCGCAGCAGGTGATCTTCCACGAGGAGTACGTGCGCGCTGGCGGCCCGGGGCGCATCGGCCACATCGGCGAAACGCTGCTCGCCCCGACGCTCATCGCGCATGGCACCGCCGAGCAGCAACAGCGCTTCCTGCCCGGCATCCGCGCCGGCACCGAATACTGGGCGCAGGGCTATTCGGAGCCCGGTGCGGGATCGGACCTGGCCAACGTGCGGACGCGCGCTGCGCTGGATGAAACCGCAGGCGGGTGGGTGCTCAATGGGCAGAAAGTCTGGACCTCCTGGGCCCAGGACTCGGACTGGATCTTCGTGCTCGCCCGCACCGACCCCTCGTCCGTGCGCCACCGCGGGCTGACGCTGCTGCTGGTGCCCTTGCATCAAAGCGGCATCACGATCCGGCCGATTCGCCAGATCACGGGCGCTGCCGAGTTCTACGAGGTCTTCTTCGACGGCGCGCGCACCGAAGCGTCCTTGCATCTGGGCACGGTCGGCGAGGGCTGGAAAGTGGCGATGGCGCTGCTCGGTTTCGAGCGCGGTGCCTCCACGCTGGGCCAGCAGGCTCATTTCAGGCACGAACTGGGGATGGTGATCGCCGCGGCGCGCGCCAACGGTGCGGCGCGTGACCCGTTGCTGCGCCAGCGCATCGCCCGTGCGGCACTGGGCCTGCAAATGCTGCACTTCAACGCCTTGCGCGTGCTGGCGTCAGACGCCAGCCAGCCGCAGCCCCCGGCTGCGTTCATCGCCAAGTACGCCTGGTCGAACTGGCACCGCGATCTCGGGCGGCTGGCGATGGACGTGCTGGGCGAGGTCGCCGACATCGCCGATGGTGACCTGCAAAGCCAGCGCCTGCAGAGCCTGTGGCTGGCCAGCCGGTCCGACACAATCTATGCCGGCACGAATGAAATCCAGCTCAACCTGATTGCCGAGCGTGCACTGGGCATGCCACGTTGATCAACAACCAGGACCCCTTGCCATGCCCGATCCCGCCGCCATGACGGCCGCTGTCCATGCCTACGTGGCCGCCCTCAACGCTGGCGACCTGGACGCGATCGTCGCGCTGTATGCCGATGACGCCAGCGTCGAAGACCCGGTCGGCTCGACGCCCTTGGTCGGCACCGAGGCGATCCGTGCGTTCTATGCGCGCAGCACCGCGATGCCGCTGCAGGTGACGCTCGACGGCGAAGTGCGGGTGGCCGGCAACGAGTGCGCGTTCCCGTTCAGCGTGAGCTTCGTGCACGAAGGCCGGCGCACGACCATCCGCCCGATCGACACCTTCCGCTTCGATGCAGCCGGCCGCATCTTGCAGATGCGGGCCTTCTTCGGGCCGGGCAATATCCACCCCGAGTAGGCCTCTCGTCCATCGGGACGATGCCGGACCCGCCTGGCATCGTGAACATGGCCCATCCTTCGCTACGCCGGGCCCGCCGGCCGCACTTCCATGGCCCTCAAACCCGCCCCCGACTACGTTTCCCCCCACGGGCTGCTCGAGGGCCGGTCCGTGCTGGTCACCGCCGCGGCGGGCGCCGGCATCGGCTTTGCCGCGGCCAAACGGGTCGCCGAGGAAGGTTGCCGTGCGTTGTTCGTCTCGGACGTGCACGAACGTCGGTTGGGTGAAGCCGTCGAATCGCTCAAGCGCGAGACCGGCCTGACAGCCGTGTACGGCCAACTCTGCGACGTCAGCAAGCAGGACCAGGTCGATGCCCTGATCGCTGCCGCCGAAGACAAGCTCGGCGGCATCGACGTGCTGATCAACAACGCCGGCCTGGGCACCAGCAAACGGGTCGTCGAGATGGGCGACGACGAGTGGCACAAGGTCATCGATGTCACGCTGACCGGCACCTTCCGCATGACACGCGCCGCACTGCGGGTGATGCAGCCGCGCGGGCGCGGCGTGATCGTCAACAACGCTTCGGTGCTGGGCTGGCGCGCGCAGACCGAACAGGCGCACTATGCGGCGGCCAAGGCCGGGGTGATGGCGCTGACGCGCTGCGCCGCACTAGAAGCGGCCGAGTTCGGCGTGCGCATCAACGCCGTGGCGCCGTCGATCGCGATCCATGCCTTCCTGAAGAAGTCGGCCTCCGAGGAACTGCTCGACGAGCTGGCCGGCAAGGAGGCCTTTGGCCGCGGCGCCGAGCCCTGGGAAGTGGCCAACGTGATGGTCTTCCTGGCCAGCGACTACTCGAGCTACATGACCGGCGAGATCGTCTCGGTCAGCGCGCAGCGGGCCTGAAGGACGCGGTCATGGCCCGCACCTTCGATTCGGTCGCCGCCGTCACCGCCGCAGTGGGCGCCGACCTGGGCCACACCGAGTGGACGACGATGACGCAGCGGCGCATCGACGGCTTTGCCGACGCCACCGACGATCACCAGTGGATCCACGTCGACGCCGAACGCGCGGCGCAGGGCCCGTTCGGCGCCTGCGTCGCGCACGGTTACCTCACGCTGGGCCTGGCCAACAAGTTCCTGCCCGAACTGGTGCACTACGAGCACCTGAAGATGGGCGTCAACTACGGTTGCGAGAAGGTGCGCTTCCCGGCGCCGGTGAAAGCCGGCGCGCGCATCCGCGGCCGTGGCGAGGTGGTCGCCGCCGAGCCGGTGAAGGGCGACGGCGTGCAGGTGACCGTGCGCATCAGCGTCGAGATCGAAGGATCCGACAAGCCCGGCTGCGTGGTCGACACCATCAGCCGCCTGTATTTCGACTGAGAGTCTGCTCATGACCATGCAAGAAGCGGTTGTAGTCGCCACGGCGCGCACCCCGATCGGCCGCGCCTACCGAGGTGCCTTCAACGACACCGAAGCGCCCGTGCTCGGTGGCCACGTGATCCGTGCCGCGCTGGCCAAGGCCGGCGTGGACGGGGCCGATGTCGACGACGTGGTGCTGGGCATCGCAGCGCAGCAGGGCAACCAGGGCTACAACCTCGGCCGCCTGTGCACCTACACCGCGGGCCTGCCCGAGAGCGTGGGCGGCATGACGATCGACCGCATGTGCGCCTCGGGCCTGGTGGCGATGGCCAGCGCGGCCAAGAGCATCATGACCGGCGAGCACCGCGTGGCGGTCGCGGGCGGGCTGGAGTCGATCTCGCTGACCCAGAACAAGCACAAGAACAGCTACCGCGCGCAGTCGAAATCGGTGCTCGAGGCCGCGCCCGCGGCCTACATCCAGATGATCGAGACGGCCGAGATCGTGGCCCAGCGCTACGGCATCTCGCGCGCCGCCCAGGACGAGTATTCGCTGCGCAGCCAGCAGCGGGTGGCGGCCGCACAGAAGGCAGGCCTGTTCGACGACGAAATCGCGCCGCTGACCAGCATCAAGCAGCTGTTCGACAAGGAGGGCAACCTCACCGGCACCGAAGCTGTGACGCTGTTGCGCGACGAAGGCAACCGCGCCGACACCACGCTCGAGAGCCTGTCGGCGCTCAAGCCCGTGTGGAAGAACGGTCAGTGGGTGCCCGAAGGCCGATTCATCACCGCCGGCAATGCCTCGCAGCTCTCCGATGGCGCCAGCGCCTCGGTGCTGATGAGCCGCTCCGAGGCGCAGCGGCGCGGCTTGAAGCCGCTGGGCACCTATCGCGGCATGGCGGTCGCGGGCTGCGCGCCCGACGAAATGGGCATCGGCCCGGTGTTCGCCGTGCCCAAACTGCTGAAGCAAGCCGGCCTCACCGTGGAGGACATCGGGCTTTGGGAACTCAACGAGGCCTTCGCGTGCCAGGTGTTGTACTGCCGCGACCGGCTAGGCATCCCTGACGACCGGCTCAACGTCAACGGCGGTGCCATTGCCGTCGGCCACCCCTTCGGCATGTCCGGGGCACGGCTGGTCGGCCATGCGCTGCTCGAAGGCGGGCGCCGGGGCGTAAAGTACGTTGTCGTCAGCATGTGCATCGGCGGTGGCATGGGGGCCGCCGGGCTGTTCGAGGTGTGCTGAGAGCCTGGGGGCGATTTCACGCCCGAGGGCTGATCGCTGGCCCAGACGGGCGGCCCGGCGGGGCGTGCAGCAGGAAACCCCATATTCACGCACCGCTTGGGCGGTGTTAGCGTAGCGCACCATGGCATCCAGCAGCGCTTCAGACACAAGAGTCATGGCGCGCGCGAACATGGCGCCTGGTGCGGTCGTGCCCGGACTCGACGGCGCGCGGCTGGCCGATTTGCTCGGACAGGTCTACGAGGCGGCGCTCGAGCCTTCGGCCTGGGTCACCTGCCTGGAATCTATCCGCAACCAATTCGCGGCCAACTATGTATCGCTGATCGTGCGCCCCGGCTCGGGCGATGACCTGGGTCTGATCGTCTCTGCCGCCGGCGAGTCTCGCACCCTCGATCCCCACAACCCGCCGTTGACACTGAGCCCGTTCTCGGGGCTGGCGCCGGACCGCCTGGTCACGGTCGACGATGTACTGACGATGACGGACTGGCGTGCCTCGACCTACTACCACGATTGGTGTGAGCCGCATGGCGTCTTCCACGTCATGGCGGTGGACCTGCAAACGCGTGACGGCGGAGTCTATGGCCTGCGCATCACGCGCGACGAGGCCAGCCCGGCGTTCTCGGCCGACGACCGGGCTCGCTGCGAACTGCTGTTGCCTCATCTGCGGCGGGCCTTGAACCTGCACCTCTCGGTCAACCAGGACCGCAAGGTGAACCTGCTGTACAGCGAGGCGATGGCGCACCTGATGGTGGGCGTGATCGTGCTCGACGAACAGGGCCGTGTGCTCGAGTCCAATGCGATGTCAAAGTCCATCATCGCGATGGCCGACGGGCTGCGTATCAGCGACAATCAACTTGAGGCGACCTACGGCGCCGACAACCGAAAGCTGCAGCGCTTGGTGCGCGAGGTGCTCGACTCGGCGGGCAAGCCGAGCCGGCTGCGGCCCGTCGATGCGATCTCCGTCAGCCGCCCGTCCGGCAAGGTGAGCTGGGGGTTGGTTGTGCAGGCGATGGCACCCGACCAGTGGACCGAAGGCAAGCACCGGCCCAGTGCCGCGGTGTTCGTGCGCGACACCGATAGCAAGACCTCGCCACCGTTGCGCGTGGCGCAGGAGCTGTTCCAGCTCACGGCGGCCGAGTCGATGCTGGCGATCCAGCTGGCCAACGGCTTGTCGCTCGAAGAGGCCGCCGAGGCGCTGAACATCCGCCGCAACACCGCGCGCGCGCACCTGCGTTCGATCTTTTCAAAGACCGGCGTGCGCCGCCAGACCGAGCTTGTACGCCTCTTTCTCAACAGCGTGGTGTTGCTGGGAACGAACGATTGAGCGTGCGCTAGTCTTTTTGGACGATTGCCGCGTGGCACGGTGAAGGGAAGCTGGGGTCTTTGCTTTAGACCCAACCCTGGAGTTCCCTCCCATGCACGATCGGTCCTGTTCGTTCTCACGCCACGCCTTCGCTGCTGACACGGTGATTGCGCGTTCGTCGTACGGCAAGTGGCGCGGCGTGGCCGATTACGCATTTACCGCGTCGCATTACCTGTACCCGTACCAGCTGACCCAGACCGACCCGGCGTCGGCCGTCGCCGCCAACACACGCATCAAGGCCGCCGGCCTGGTCAACTTCCGCCTCGCGTTGTCGGAGATCCAGCTCGGCGCACACGCCAGCGGCGAGGCGGCGCTGTGGGTGCGCAATGCCACCGACAAGAAGCACGTCAGCAACCAGATCGACTTCGGCCCGGCCTTCGGCAACCTGACCTAGGCCTACCACATCGACCCACGCGCGGTCGGCGTGAGCTTCAACGTGCGCTGGTGATTCCGTCTCAGGCGCAGGCCTTTCCTGCGCGCAGCCGAACCACCGCATCCTCGTCCAGGCCGAGTTCGGCGAGCACGGCATCGGTGTGCTCGCCGATGCGCACGCCGGCAGACGGTGACCGTGCTGGCGTGGCCGACAGTCGAGGCGCCGGCGCCGGTTGGCGCTGGCCCTCGATCTCGACAAACAAGTCGCGCGCAGCGTTGTGCGGGTGCGCGGCAGCCTCGTCGAAGCTCAAGACCGGGGCGAAGCAGGCGTCGCTGCCTTCGAGTGCAGCGCACCATTCGTCGCGCGTCCTGCTCCTGATGCGCTCGGCCACGCGTGCTTTCAGCGCGGGCCAGTCCTCGCTGCGGTACTGGCGTGCCGGGTCCACGTCATCGAGTTCGAGGCGTCGCAGCAGTTCGGCATAGAAGGCGGGCTCGATCGCGCCCAGCGTCACGAAGCGCCCATCGGCGCACACGAAGCTCTCGTAGAACGGCGAGCTGTGAAGGAAGAAGTTGTGCGCCGGATCGTCCGACCAGTAGCGGATCGCGCGCATCTGCGCCACCAGCGCGCCCATCGCGGCCACGCCATCGATGATCGCCGCATCGACCACCTGGCCGCGGCCCGAGCGTTGGGCCTCGTGCAGCGCGCACTGCATGCCGAACAGCAGAAACATCGCGCCGCCGCCCATGTCGCCGACGAGAGTGGCCGGTAGCAGGGGCGGCTCGGCGCCGCGGCGTGTGGTGTCGAGTGCGCCGGTCAGTGCCACGTAGTTGATGTCGTGGCCGGCGGACTGCGCCAGCGGTCCGGTCTGGCCCCAGCCGGTGATGCGGCCGTAGACCAGCTTCGGGCTGCGGGCCAATACGGCTTCCGGGCCGAAGCCCAGGCGCTCCATCACGCCCGGGCGAAAACCCTCGATCAGGGCATCGGCCGACTCGAGCAGGCGCCAGACGATGTCTTGTCCGGCCTCGCTCTTCATGTCCAGCGCGATCGAGCGCTTGCCGCGCTGCACGGCCATTGTGCGGTTGCCGGCACGCACCTCGCTCGCGCGATCGATCACGATCACGTCGGCACCCATGTCAGCCAGCATCATGCCGGCGAAGGGGCCCGGGCCGATGCCGGCGAACTCGATGACGCGCAGGCCGCTGAGCGGGCCGTGAGAGGGGTTTTTCGGCGATGCGGGCTGCTGTTGCATGGCTTGGCTCAGGCTGCGATCAGAGCGCATGCTGGTGCATAGGCGGCTGCGTGGCGCCGTCCGTTTGCACGATGCGTTTTGACCAAGCGCTGCTGACATTGGCGGCTCTTCGACGCAACCCGGGTGGAGGTAGGAAGATGTTTCGACTCGATGGGAGAGTGGCGCTGGTCAGCGGCGCCGGACGCGGCATGGGCTTGGGCGTTGCCCGTGCGCTGGCGGCGCAGGGCGCCAAGGTCGTGGTCAACGACTATTTCCCCGACCGGGCAGCGGCGGCGGTCCAGGCGCTTCGCGAGAGCGGCCTGACGGTCTGCGCGGCGCCTGGCGACATCACTCAGGCTGACGTACGCCAGCAGATCGTCGCCACCGCCCGCGCCGAGTTTGGCACCATCGACATCCTGGTGCACAACGCCGGTGTGCCGCCCGGCATGGAAAGCAGTCTGCGCCAGTTCAAGGACCTGACCGACGAAGACTTCGAGAAGCAACTCGATTTGAATCTGCACGCCATCACCGGCCTCACGCGGCTGGTGATTGGGGACATGGCCGACCGCGGCTGGGGTCGGATCGTCATCGTCAGCTCCGAGTCGTGGCGCATCGGACTGAAGTTTGGCCTGAGCAACTACGCCGCCGCCAAGGCCGCAGCGCTGGGCTTCATGCGGCAGCTCGCGCACGAGGTGGGACGTCAGGGCGTGACGGTGAACGCCGTCTCGCTGGGCACGATGAACAACTTCGGCTACGACGAGATTGCCAAGAACACAACCGCCGTGGGCCGGGCCGGCACGCCCGAGGATGTGGGCGCGGCGGTTGCCTGGCTGGCGTCGAACGAGGCCAGCTGGTACACCGGACAGACCATGGCCCTGAACGGCGGTTCGAGCACGATTTGATTCAGCCTGGGGCACGCGCCGCCTGCGTCAGCAGCATCTTCTCGGCCCCCATGTTGAACAGTGCCGAGCCGGCCAGGTTCTGCCCACTGTCGCAAACCAGCACGCAGCTGGTGATGTACGACGCCAGCAGTGAAGCCAGGAAGACAACGGCCTGTCCGATGTCGTCCACTGTGCCCATTCGGCGCAACCGTACTGCGTCGACGAAGCGATCCTCCTGGGAAGGGTCGGCCAGTCGCTTCATGCCTTCGGTCCCCTCGATCGGCCCGGGCACGATCGAATAGACGCGGATGCCGTGATGCCCCCACTCGATGGCGAGGTTCTTCATCAGCGTGTCGATGCCGCTCCTGTCCGCACTCACGTGCGCCTGGAAGGCACGGGCATGTAGGCCCTGCCGGCCGAGATGAAGATCAAGCTGCCGCGGGTCTGAGGCCACCGTTCGAAGGCGGCGCGCGTAGTCTGTATTGGGTAGGCGAAGCTGCACCGGCTCGGCAAAGATGACACGCAGAGGCGGCTAGGTCGCCCACCCTCGATCGCGCGACATGACCGACACCTACATCTACGACCACGTGCGCACGCCGCGCGGCAAGGGCCGTCCGGACGGCAGCCTGCATGAAGTCACGCCAGTCTGGCTGGCCAGCCGCCCACTGGTGGCGCTGCGCGAGCGCAACCAGCTCGACACCGCCTGGGTCGAAGACGTCGCGATGGGCTGTGTCGGCCCGGTGGGCGAGCAGGGCGGCAACATCGCGCGCATGGCGGTGCTGAACGCCGATTACGACCAGAGCGTGCCGGCGATCCAGATCGATCGCGCCTGCGGCTCGGGCCTGGAAGCGGTGGCCTTTGCCGCGGCCAAGGTGATGTGCGGCCAGGCCGATCTGGCCATCGGCGGCGGCATCGAGATGATGTCGCGTGTGCCGATGGGTGCGGCCGGCGGTGCCTGGGCACAGGATCCGCAGGTCGCCAACAAGACCTACTTCGTGATGCAGGGCATCTCGGCCGACCTGCTCGCCAGCCTGCACGGCTACAGCCGGGCCGACAACGACAGCTACGCCGCCGAGAGCCATCGCCGTGCCGCGCTGGCTTGGGCAGAAGGCCGCTTTGCGCGATCGGTCGTGCCAGTGCAGGACTTCATCGGCCTGACCCTGCTCGAGCGAGACGAGACCGTGCGCCCGGAGACCTCGGTCGAGTCGCTCGCCGCGTTGAAGCCTGCCTTCGCCGAGATGGGGCAGAAGTACGGCTACGACACGGTGGCAATGCAGCGCTACCCGCAGGTCGAGCGCATCGCGCATGTGCACCACGCCGGCAACAGCTCGGGCATCGTCGACGGCGCCGCTGCGGTGCTGGTGGGCAACGCCCAGGCGGGCCAGCGGCTGGGACGCAAGCCGCGCGCGCGCATCAAGTCGTTTGCGACCATCGGTTCCGAGCCGACGCTGATGCTGGACGGCCCAAGCTACGCGGCCCGGCGGGCGCTCTACCGCGCCGGCATGACCGCCTCCGACATCGACCTGTGGGAGCTGAACGAGGCCTTCTCGTCGGTGGTGCTGTGCTTCATGGACGCGCTGAACATCCCGCATGACCGCATCAACGTCAACGGCGGCGCCATCGCCATGGGCCACCCGCTGGGGGCCTCGGGCGCCATGATCCTGGGCACGGTGCTCGACGAACTCGAGCGCACGGGCAAGACCACCGCTCTGGTCAGCCTGTGTGTCGCCGCCGGCATGGGCTCGGCGATGGTCATCGAACGCGTCTGACGCATACCCACATGAACACCGAAGTCATCCGCTTCGCCGTCGACACCGATGGCATCGCCACCCTGACCATCGACTACCCGGGCAAGTCGATGAACGTCATCGACCAGGCCTTCATCGACAGCCTGGGCGCCTGCATCGATCGGGTGGTGAGCGACTCCAGCATCCGAGGCGCCATCATCACCTCGGGCAAGGACGCCTTCGTCGCCGGCGCCGACCTGGTGACGATGGAGAACAACCTCGATGCGATGGCCGACGACCCGGTCGACGTGCTGTTCGATAAGTACGCCACGCTGTCGCGTGCCGTTCGCCGCGTCGAGACCTGCGGCAAGCCCATTGTGGCGGCGATCAACGGCATTGCGATGGGCGGCGGCTTCGAGCTGTGCCTGGCCTGCCACTATCGAGTC
>Ga0209480_10000198_pt1 | contig 53810 bp, 51 predicted proteins | sample JI61114C2DNA_FD_187501 | JGI IMG/M metagenome (GOLD analysis project Ga0209480, IMG submission 187501) | Wastewater effluent complex algal communities from Wisconsin, to seasonally profile nutrient transformation and Carbon sequestration -... | ecosystem: Engineered > WWTP > Effluent > Algae...
TTCAGCATTATGAAATTGCTGTTTTTTAAAAAGTTCAGATGAGTTTTATAAGTGTCTTACTTATTTTGGTTAAATGTATTTTCAATTCTTTTATCGGGAATTAACCAAATTAAGGCTACAAAAATATAAAGTACTCCTGAAATTTCAACTGAATATTTTGTTAGGAAAACTGCAATTAAATATAAAATTACCGATACTTTTCCTTTATAATCTTTTCCAATAGCTTTTGAAAGAACTGAGTCTTTTCCGTGGTCGATTAAAATTAATCATTGCAGAATAAAGTACGCCAAAGCGCTCATCAATAGAATAATTCCATATAACATCATTGGAAAAGAGGCAAAATGGTGTTCACCAATCCAAGCCGTTGTAAAAGGAATTAAGGATAACCAAAATAACAAATGTAAGTTTGCCCATAGTATTTTTCCGTTTACATTTTTTAATGAATGAATTAAATGATGGTGGTTATTCCAATAAATTCCGACATAAATAAAACTTAAAATATAGCTCAAAAACTTATATGATAATTTAATAAATGATTCAAAAGTATTATACTCTGGAACTTTGAACTCCAAAACCATAATGGTTATTATAATAGCTAAAACACCGTCACTAAAGGCTTCTAATCGGTTTTTGTTCATTTCGTATTTTTAAATATAACTACAATTAAAGTAATGATTGCAATAGCTTCAGTAAGCATTCCAATGATTAACATGAAATTAGCTCCAGGCCAATGCATTAATTTAAATAACGTGCCAATAATCGTTATAACCATACCTAAAAGAAACAAAAACAACGGAACTGTATATTGTTTTTTCATAATCTATCTAATTTTTAACACTGAACTATTTCCACTTAAAGTTTTTCTCGATTGCTTTAATCATTTCACCTGCAATGTCTTTTTGAGTGGCACCTTCAATTCCTTCTAAACCTGGAGACGAATTGACTTCTAATAATAACGGACCTTTTGAAGAACGAATAATATCAACACCAGCTACTTTTAAATTCATAGCTTTTGCTGCTTTGATGGCAATTTTCTTTTCATCAGGGGTTATTTTTACTACAGAAGCTGTTCCTCCCATGTGAATATTTGCTCTAAATTCTCCCGGGGCGGCTTCACGTTGCATTGCCGCTACTACTTTTCCATCTACAACAAAGAGTCGTAAATCTTTACCATTAGCTTCTTTAATGAATTCTTGCACTAAAATATTAGCGTTTAAACTTTTAAATGCATTGATAACTGATTCAGCAGCTTTTTTGGTTTCTGCCAAAACAACACCTTTTCCTTGTGTCCCTTCTAATAATTTCACAATAAGAGGTGAACCTCCAACCATTTTAATCAAATCGTCTGTATCTAAAGGCGAATTAGCAAATCCAGTTGTCGGAATATCAACTCCGTTATTTAACAATAATTGTAATGAGAATAATTTATCCCTCGATTGTGTAATAGCGGAAGCATTGTTTAAAGCAAATACTTTTAAAGCCTCAAATTGACGCGTTAAAGCACAACCGTAGTAGGTCATACTAGGACGAATTCTAGGAATTACTGCATCAAAATCGTTCAATACTTTTCCACCACGGTAATGAATTTCGGGTTTTGTAGCATCTAATTTCATATAGCAGTATTTTAAATTTAAGAAATGCATTTCGTGCCCTCTTAATTCGCCTGCTTCTAAAATTCGTTTGTTACTATATAATTCGGGATTACTTGCTAATAAACCAATTTTTAAACCTTTTTTAGATTCATTAGTTGCGTAGTAATATTCTTTTAGTTTTTCTGTTGTAGGTTGGCCTAATAAATAACGTTGTTCTGGATCGACTAAAACACGTCCTGACATAGCTTCACGACCTAATAACATTCGAAAACCCATCGAATCACGATTGGTTAAAGTAACCTCTATTTCCCAAGTTTTCCCACCAATTTCAAGTTTAGTTTTGATAACGTAACGTTGTTCTCTAAAACCGCTTGAACTTTTAACGACTCTCTTGTCAATCAAAGGTGCTTCACAATGTATAACCGCTTTAGCATTATTTTGAATTGGGTTGATATCAAATTTAACCCAATTTTCGCTGTCTTTTTCAAACGTAACAATATTTATAGCATGTAATGCTGATGTTTTTGCACCAGAATCAACACGCGCTTTAATAGTTGGTATTCCTAAAGTAGGGAATGAACACCATTCTTCGCTACCTACAATAACTTTGTCTAACATTTTTAAACGAATAAATTAATAATCTAATGTAACCTTATATCTTTAGAAAATCCAGAAAAAGAATAGAAATATTATTCTCTCAATTGTGTGACCAATTTATGATTAAAAGAAATTATGTTAAAACTTTTCAAGGTTTTAAAAACAAGAATATTAGCAAAAATAATAGCATTAACTTTGGTGCAATTCATAATAAATTTATTTTTGACAGATCAAATAATTTAATTACACCCAATGGGGTTAGAATGTAGTATTTTTTTTAATTATAAAAAAATGAATAAAATTAGAAGAACCAAGCTATGAGCTTGGTTCTTCTAATTTTTTAATTTCTATCTTGAGTTCTTGATTATCTATATCTAAATCCATAAAAATTTGATCACCTTCATGAATTTTAGAAGTAATAATTTCTTCAGCTAAGGCATCTTCAACATATTTTTGAATAGCCCTTTTTAACGGACGCGCCCCAAATTGCTTATCAAAACCTTTTTGTGCAATGTAATCTTTTGCTACTTCAGAAAGATTTAAAGTATAGCCTAGTTCTTTTACTCTTAAGTATAATTTACCCATTTCAATATCGATAATTTTATCAATATCGTGTTTCTCTAATGCATTGAAAACAATTACATCATCAATTCTGTTTAAAAATTCTGGAGCAAAAGCTTTTTTTAAAGCATTTTCGATAATTCCTTTTGAATGCTCTTCTGTTTGTGCAACTTTTGAAGCCGTTCCAAATCCAACTCCTTGTCCAAAATCTTTTAATTGACGCGCTCCAACATTAGATGTCATAATAATGATAGTATTTCTAAAATCAATTTTACGACCTAAGCTATCGGTTAAATGTCCGTCATCTAAAACCTGAAGCATCATATTGAATACGTCTGGATGTGCTTTTTCGATTTCATCTAAAAGGACTACGCAATATGGTTTTCTTCTAACTTTCTCTGTTAATTGTCCACCTTCTTCATATCCAACGTATCCTGGAGGAGCTCCAACCAATCTTGAAATAGCAAATTTTTCCATGTATTCACTCATATCAATACGAACTAAAGCATCTTCAGAATCGAATAATTCTTTTGCAATTACTTTTGCTAATTGTGTTTTTCCAACACCTGTTTGACCTAAAAAAATAAACGAACCAATTGGTTTATTTGGGTCCTTTAAACCCGCACGATTTCTTTGAATTGATTTTGCGATTTTTAACACCGCTTCATCTTGCCCAATTACTTTACCTTTAATTAGTTCAGGTAAGTGAGCTAACTTATTGCTCTCGGTTTGTGCAATACGATTTACAGGAATTCCAGTCATCATAGATACTACATCTGCAACATTATCTTCAGTAACAATGATTTTGTTATTTTTAGAATCTTCTTCCCATTGTTCTTGTGCAATTGCTAAATCTTTTTCGATGCGTTTTTCATTATCACGAAGTTTAGCAGCTTCCTCATATTTTTGTTTTTTAACAACCGTATTTTTCAATTCGCGAACTTCTTCTAATTGTCTTTCTAGTTCCAAAATTTGTTTAGGAACATCAATATTTATAATATGAACACGAGAACCAGCTTCGTCTAAAGCATCAATAGCTTTATCTGGAAGAAAACGATCTGTCATATAACGATTTGTTAATTTAACACACGCTTCAATTGCTTCTGGAGTATATAAAACATTGTGATGATCTTCGTATTTAGGTTTAATGTTATTTAAAATGGTAATTGTTTCATCAACAGACGTTGGTTCAACAATTACTTTTTGAAATCGTCTTTCTAATGCACCATCTTTCTCTATATACTGACGATATTCATCCAAAGTAGTTGCGCCAACACATTGAATTTCACCTCTCGCTAATGCTGGTTTAAACATATTAGAAGCATCAAGAGATCCTGTTGCACCACCAGCACCAACAATTGTATGAATCTCATCAATAAATAAGATGATATCATTATTTTTTTCTAATTCATTCATCACGGCTTTCATTCGTTCTTCGAATTGTCCACGGTATTTTGTGCCAGCTACTAAACTTGCTAAATCAAGTGTAACTACACGTTTATTGAATAGATTACGAGATACTTTTTTCTTAATAATTCGTAATGCTAAACCTTCAGCAATAGCTGATTTTCCAACTCCAGGTTCTCCAATTAAAAGTGGGTTATTTTTTTTCCTTCTACTTAAAATTTGGGATACACGTTCAATTTCTTTCTCACGCCCCACAACTGGATCTAATTTTCCTTCTTCTGCCATTTCGGTTAAATCGCGACCAAAATTATCCAAAACTGGAGTTTTAGATTTTTTATTGGTTTTATTTCCTGAAGGAGGGTTGTTAAAACTACTATCTTTTTGGCTGTCATCTCGTCCTGAATCGTCATTAAAAGATTCAGCTTTTGGCAAATTTTCTAAGTAATCGTCTTCGTTTGTCATCATGGCTGTATATTGTTCTTTAACAGTTTCGTAATCAATTTTAATTTTATTCATTAACTTGGTAGTAGGATCATTTTCATTACGTAAGATGCATAATAATAGATGAGCAGTACTAATTTCTGAATTACTAAATAGTTTGGCTTCTAAAAAAGTTGTTTTTAAAGCACGTTCGGCTTGTCTTGTTAAATGTAAATTCTTTTTTTCAATATTTTGAATTTCGTTAAGATTGGCAGGATTTAAAGTTTCTACTTTTTTTCTTAAATGAGATAAATCTACTGCCAAATTATTTAAAATATTTATTGCTTTACCATTACCATCACGAAGAATGCCTAGCATTAGATGTTCGGTACCAATGAAACCATGACCTAAACGTAAGGCTTCTTCTTTACTAAAGGAAATTACATCTTTAACTCTTGGTGAAAAATTATCGTCCATACTTCATTATAATATTTAGTAAAAGTATAAAATTATATAGGTAAAAGCAAAACTATACCTAACTCATAAATATACTGTGTTGCTAAATGACAAAAAATAAATGTAAAATAAAAGAAATTTAACTTTGACTTATAAGCAATTTACGAATAAAATTGTTAATAAAATATCTAAATAAGTCTCTAAAAAAATGTTACAAAATTTCAAAAAGTCGTATATTGGCACGTTTTAGTAAAAATTTTTAATTTTAATATAAATACTTATGTCAGAAGGAGAAAAGTTAATTCCTATTAACATAGAGGAAGAAATGAAATCAGCTTACATCGATTATTCAATGTCTGTTATTGTTTCGCGTGCACTTCCTGATGTTAGAGATGGTTTAAAACCTGTACATCGTAGAGTTTTATACGGAATGTATGAATTAGGAGTTCTTTCGAACAGAGCCCACAAGAAGTCAGCAAGAATTGTTGGAGAAGTTTTGGGTAAATATCATCCACATGGAGATACTTCAGTATATGATGCAATGGTACGTATGGCTCAAGAATGGAGTTTACGTTACTTAATGGTAGATGGTCAAGGTAACTTTGGTTCTGTTGATGGTGATAGTCCAGCAGCAATGCGTTATACCGAAGCGAGAATGAAAAAGATTTCGGAAGAAATGTTGGCAGACATTGACAAAGAAACAGTTGATTTCCAGTTAAATTTTGACGATACTTTACAAGAACCAACGGTTATGCCAACAAAGGTTCCTACACTATTAATAAATGGAGCATCAGGTATTGCAGTAGGTATGGCAACCAATATGGCACCTCATAACTTAACAGAAGTTATTGATGGAACATTAGCTTATATTAACAACAATGATATCGAGATAGATGAATTAATCAATTATATTAAAGCACCTGATTTTCCAACAGGAGGAATTATCTATGGTTACGAAGGAGTAAGAGAAGCTTTTAAAACAGGTAGAGGACGTATTGTAATGCGTGCAAAAGTTGGTTTTGAAGAAGTAAACGGTAGAGAAGCAATTATTGTTACCGAGATTCCTTATCAAGTTAATAAAGCCGAAATGATTAAAAAAACGGCTGATTTAGTTAATGATAGAAAAATTGAAGGAATATCAAATATTCGTGATGAATCAGATAGAAATGGAATGCGTGTGGTTTATGAATTAAAGCGTGATGCAGTTCCAAATGTAGTTTTAAATACACTTTATAAATATACACAATTACAATCCTCATTCAGTGTAAATAACATTGCATTGGTAAAAGGTCGTCCACAGATGTTAAATCTTAAAGATTTGATTTATCATTTTGTAGAACACCGCCATGATGTTGTAGTTCGTAGAGCCCAATATGACTTAAGAAAAGCAGAGGAAAGAGCTCATATTTTAGAGGGTTTAATTATTGCTTCTGACAATATTGACGAAGTAATCAAAATCATTAGAGCTTCTAAAGATGGTGATGAAGCTAGAACGAAATTAATTGAGCGCTTCAAATTATCGGAAATTCAAGCACGTGCAATCGTTGAAATGCGTTTGAGACAATTAACAGGTCTTGAGCAAGATAAATTACGCGCTGAATACGAAGAAATCATGAAGTTGATTACGTATTTGAAAGAATTATTGGCAAGCAAAGAAATGAGAATGCAAGTAATTAAAGACGAATTAACAGAAATCAGAGATAAATATGGAGATGAGCGTCGTTCACAAATAGAATACTCTGGTGGAGATGTTAGTATCGAAGATTTAATTGCTGATGAAAGTGTTGTAATTACGATTTCTCATGCGGGTTATATCAAACGTACTTCATTATCGGAATACAAAACTCAAAATAGAGGAGGAGTTGGACAAAAATCTGCTGGAACTAGAGATCAAGATTTCTTAGAGCATTTATTTGTGGCAACAAATCATCAATATTTAATGTATTTCACACAAAAGGGTAAGTGTTATTGGATGCGTGTTTACGAAATTCCAGAAGGAACAAAAACGAGTAAAGGTCGTGCTATACAAAACTTAATCAATATTGAGCAAGATGATAAAGTAAAAGCATTTATCTGCACTCAAGACTTAAAAGACCAAGATTATATCAATAGTCATTATGTAATTATGGCTACAAAACAAGGTCAAGTTAAGAAAACACCATTAGAACAATATTCACGTCCACGTCAAAACGGAATTAATGCTATTACCATTAAAGAAGATGATGAATTAATCGAAGCAAAATTAACTACAGGAAATAGCCAAATTTTATTGGCCGTTAAGTCTGGTAAATTAGTTCGTTTTGAAGAGGAGAAAACTCGTCCAATGGGAAGAACGGCTTCAGGAGTTAGAGGTATTACTTTAGCTGATGAAAAAGACGAAGTAATTGGAATGGTTTCCATTGATAAAAATGATGTAACAGAATCTCAAATCTTGGTAGTTACTGAAAATGGTTATGGAAAACGTACTAAATTAGTAGATGATGATGGAGAACATGTATACAGAATCACGAATCGTGGAGGTAAAGGCGTAAAAACTCTTAATATCACTGAGAAAACAGGAGCTTTAATTGCAATTAATAATGTAACCGATGCTGATGATTTAATGATTATCAACAAATCAGGATTAACTATTAGAATGATGGTTTCTGATTTAAGAGTAATGGGTAGAGCGACACAAGGAGTTCGACTTATTAATATAAAAGGTAAGGATTCAATTGCAGCAGTAACCAAGGTACTTCGAGAGGATGAAGAAATAGTTTTAGATGAAAATGAAGAAATTTCTGATGCTGAAACTGGCACAGATATTGATTCGTCTGAAGAAGAAACGCAAGAATAAATAGAATAAGGCCCAAATTTATTTGGGCTTTTGTTTAACCTAGATTTTAAAATAATGAAAAAATTAGTATTAAGTGTAACACTTTTATTGTCAGTTGCTACATTTGCTCAAAAAGACGAGCTTAAAACGTTAAAAAAAATTTATGCAAAAGAAACTATTTCTGAAAAAGATTTAGAAACTTATAAATTTACAAGTGATGCTTTACAAACTTTAGCAACTGAAGAAGCTGATAAAGTGTATGCAAAGTTTTATAAAGTAATGTATCCAACTGTTGTTTTAGCATCAAAAGGAGATAAAGCAACAATGCAAGATCAAATGAAATTATTCAATCCAGAATTCATTAAAGAATATGGAATTGTTATAGATGAAACAATTGAATTTGAAAAAAAATCAGGTAAAAAAGTCTATACAGATGAGTTAATTTTAGAAAAAAAAGATTTTAAACAAAGTATTAATACACTTGCTTTATCATTAAATAGTGCCTCAAAATTCAAAGAAGCATCATCTGCTTTTTATAGTTTGTATACTTTTGATTCAAAAAACGAAGGTAAATCACTTCAAAATGCTGCAATCTTAGCTGTACAAGCAAATGATTATAAATTAGGTCAAAAACTTTATGAAGAATTTAATAATTCCGACTACTTAAAAAATGGTGTAATTTATACAGCTATTAACAAAGCATCTGGTTTAGAAGAAGAATTTAATTCAAAGGAAGAAAGATTAAAATATATTTCTTTAGGAACTCATGAAAAACCTAAAGAATCAAAAGTAAGCACAAATAAATCAGAAGTTTTAAGAATATTATCAATTCTTTACACTCAAAATGGAGATTTAGCAAAAGCAAAAGAAACTTATACTGAAGCAAGAAAACTATTACCTAATGATGAAGAACTAAAAGCAGGTGAGTTCAACTTATATTTTAATGAAGGATATGCTGGTTTAAAAGAGGAAGACAAATTAGTTGCCGAAATAAACGCTTCTACAAGTGATATTAATAAATACAACAAATTAATAGAAGAACGTAAAGCAATGTTTCAAAAAACAATTCCTTCTTTTGAAAAAGCATACTCTATTAACCCTACTGATGCTAATACAAAAAGTATCTTAAAGATGGCTTATGAAATAACAGGACAACCTGAAAAAGCAAAAGCAATAAACTAAATTAGTTTTATAGTATATATAGAGGTGTTGGATAAATTCTAGCACCTTTTTTATTTACGATCTATTTTAAAAATCCATACATTTGTTATTCAAAATTTAATCTTGTGAGCCAAACTAATAAACTCAAAATATTCAACGATCCTATTTATGGTTTTATTACCATTCCAAATTCTTTAATATACGACTTAATTCAGCATCCTTATTTTCAGCGTTTACGTCGCATTTCACAAATGGGAATGTCATATTTGGTTTATCCTGGTGCACATCACACACGTTTTCATCACGCATTGGGTTGTATGCACATTATGCAAAAAGCTGTACAGACCTTAAAATTTAAAGAAGTTTCAATTTCGGAAGAAGAAGAAAAGGCATTATATATTGCAATTCTTTTACACGATATTGGTCATGGTCCTTACAGTCATGCTATGGAGCACAGTATTGTTGAAGAAGTACATCACGAAGAGTTATCTTTGCTTTTTATGGAACAATTAAACATAGAGTTTGATGGTAAATTAGGATTAGCAATTCAAGTTTTTAAAGGAGAATATCACAGAAAATTTATGTTACAGTTGATTTCTAGTCAATTAGATATGGACCGAATGGATTATCTGAAACGCGATAGTTTTTACAGCGGAGTAGCCGAAGGAAACATCAATAGCGATCGTTTGATTCAGATGATGAATGTTGAAAATGATGTTTTGGTAATTGAAGAAAAAGGAATTTATTCAGTTGAAAAATTCTTAGTTGCCCGAAGATTAATGTATTGGCAAGCTTATTTACACAAAACAAGTGTTGTAGCTGAATTAATTCTGACAAAAATTCTAAAAAGAGCCAAAGAATTAACTCAAAAAGGAATTACTTTACCTTGTAGTGAATCACTTCAGTTTTTTATGAAAAACAAAATTTCGCTTATAAATTTTAATAAAAACACATTAGATAAATTTTCTTATTTAGACGATTATGATGTAATGGGAGCAATTAAATCATGGCAATTTAATGACGATTTTGTGTTGCAAAATTTATGTCGAATGATTTTAAATCGTGATTTACTAAAGATTCAAATAACTGAAGACAAACCTAATAAAAATAGGTTGTTAGATTATAAAAATAAATTTATTGAAAAAGTAAATATTTCAGAAAAAGAAGTAGATTATTTTGTATTCAAAGGAAAGTTAAAAAATCAAGCTTATAGTAAATCGAGTGAACCAATTTATGTGCTTAAAAAAGACAAAAGTATCGAAGATGTAGTTGAAGCTTCAGACCAAATGTACCTAAAAGCATTATCTAAAGAAGTAACTAAATATTACATTTGTTTTCCAAAAGTAGTATTAGAGTCTTAACATTTTAATTTAATTTTATATTTTTGCCAATATAAAACTCTCAAATTTGTATATTTGATAGTTTGAGTATTTTTATATGTATCATTTCGTGTATCAAGCGAAATAAATAGTATCATTTAAATGAAGTTTACAGCAGCGCAAATAGCAGATATTTTAGAAGGAGAAGTAGTAGGAAATCCTAATGCAGAAGTCCATAAATTATCTAAAATAGAAGAAGGAACAGAAGGTTCTCTCACATTTTTGGCCAATCCAAAATATATCAACTTTATTTATTCCACGCAAGCAACAATTACAATCGTAAACAATACTTTTGAACCAGAACAAGATATTACAACAACATTAATTAAGGTTGAGGATGCTTACAAATCATTTTCAAAATTACTAGAATATTATAATCAAGTAAAACTAATGAAATCGGGTATTGAGCAACCTTCTGTAATTTCAGAGGGTGTAACCTATGGAACCGATTTATATTTAGGTAGTTTTTGCTACATTGGGAAAAATGTTATAATAGGGAATAATGTAAAAATTTATCCAAATAGTTTTATTGGAGACAACGTAACTATAGGTGATAATTGTGTCTTTTTTGCAGGTGTTAGAATTTATTCTGAAACAGAAATTGGAAATAATTGTATCCTTCATTCAGGGACTATTATTGGTTCTGACGGTTTTGGATTTGCTCCTCAAGAAGATGGAACATATTCAAAAGTGCCACAAATTGGTAATGTAATTATTGAAGCTAATGTAGAAATAGGTGCATGCACAACCGTTGACAGAGCAACATTAGGTTCAACCATTATTAGAAAAGGTGTAAAACTTGATAATCATATTCAAGTAGCTCATAATGTTGAAATTGGCGAAAACACAGTAATTGCAGCACAAACAGGTATTGCTGGAACTACTAAAATAGGTAAAAACTGCTTAATTGGTGGCCAAGTTGGTTTTGCAGGACATTTAGTAATAGGTGATAATGTGAAAATTCAAGCACAATCAGGAATTGGGAAAAATTTAGCTGATGGAGAAGTTGTACAAGGAAGCCCTGCATTCAATTATGGTGATTTTGCAAAATCATTCGTATATTTTAGAAATCTGCCAAAAATCGTAGCCGATTTAGAAGAATTAAAAAGCAACAATAATAAATAGAATTAAATTATGGTTAAGCAAACAACCATTGCCAGTGAAACTTCATTGACTGGAGTTGGATTACATACAGGACAAGAAGTTAAAATAACTTTTAAGCCCGCACCAATTAACAACGGATTTACCTTTGTTCGTCTTGATTTGGAAGGGCAACCTATTATTGAAGCCGACGCTAACTATGTAGTTAATACACAAAGAGGTACTAATTTAGAAAAAAGAGGAGTAATGATTCAGACACCTGAACACGTTTTAGCTGCGGTAGTAGGTTGTGATTTGGATAATCTTATTATAGAATTGAATGCCTCAGAATTACCAATAATGGATGGCTCTTCAAAATATTTTATTGAAGCAATTGAAAAAGCTGGAATTATTGAACAAGATGCTGAACGAAAAATATATGTAGTCAAAGAGATAGTTTCTTATTTAGATGAAACTACAGGAAGCGAGATCACAGTTATTCCAAGTGATCATTATTGTGTAACGGCTATGGTTGATTTTGGCACGAAAGTACTTGGAACTCAAAATGCTACAATGAAAGGAATTTCTGAATTTAAAACCGAAATTGCCAATTGTAGAACCTTTAGTTTTTTACACGAATTAGAAAGTCTATTAAATAATGGTCTTATAAAAGGAGGTGATTTGAACAACGCAATTGTCTATGTAGATAAAGAAATTTCTGCAGAAACAATGAAAAATCTTCAAAAAGCATTCAATAAAGATACTATTTCGATAAAAGAAAACGGAATTTTAGATAACTTAACTTTACATTATCCAAACGAAGCGGCGAGACATAAATTACTGGATATTATTGGTGATTTGTCTTTAATTGGTACTAGAATTCAAGGAAAAATTATTGCTAATAAACCAGGACACTACGTAAATACTCAGTTTGCTAAGAAAATGGCAAAATTAATTAAGATTGAAGAACGTAACAATGTTCCTAGTTATGATATTAACAAAGAACCAGTAATGGATATTCACGGTATTATGAATTTATTGCCTCATAGACCACCATTCTTGTTAGTTGATAAAATTTTAGAACTTTCTGAAAAACATGTAGTTGGATTAAAAAATGTAACAATGAACGAAGACTTTTTCGTTGGACATTTTCCAGGCGCTCCAGTAATGCCTGGAGTTTTACAAGTTGAAGCAATGGCACAAACAGGTGGAATCTTAATTTTAAGTACTGTTCCAGATCCAGAAAATTACTTAACGTATTTCATGAAAATTGATAATGTTAAATTCAAAAACAAAGTCTTACCAGGTGATACCTTATTCTTTAAATGTGATTTAATTTCTCCAATTAGAAGAGGAATTTGCCACATGCAAGCATATGCGTATGCAAACGGAAAATTAGTTTCAGAAGCCGAATTAATGGCGCAAATTGTTAAAGTAAAATAATATGCAAATCGCCACTTATGTAGTTTTGCGTGAGCAAATACTAAAAAAAGGCAATACCATATTTTACCTATAAAAAATAAAATTTTAAAATATGAATCAACCATTAGCTTATGTGCATCCAGGTGCCAAAATAGCAAGAAACGTTGTAATTGATCCTTTTACAACCATACATAATAATGTTGAAATTGGTGAAGGAACTTGGATTGGTTCAAACGTTACCGTCATGGAAGGTGCTCGTATTGGTAAAAATTGTAATATTTTTCCTGGTGCAGTAATTTCAGCGGTTCCTCAAGATTTAAAATTTGGTGGAGAAGAATCGTTAGTGGTTATTGGTGATAACACTACAATTAGAGAATGTGTTACTATCAATAGGGGAACAGTTGCTTCTGGTCAAACAAAAATTGGAAAAAATTGTTTAATTATGGCTACTGCTCACATTGCACACGATTGTCATATTGGTGATAATGCTATTATCGTAAATGGTGTTGCTTTGGCCGGACACGTAACGGTTGGTGATTTTGCAATCATTGGTGGTTTAGCAGCGGTACATCAGTTTATTTCTATTGGAGATCACGCTATGATTTCTGGTGGTTCATTGGTAAGAAAAGACGTTCCTCCTTTTACAAAAGCGGCAAAAGAACCTTTATCTTATGTAGGAATTAATTCAGTAGGATTAAGAAGAAGAGGTTTTTCAACAGATAAAATTAGAGAAATTCAAGATATCTATAGAATTTTATATCAAAAAAATTACAATACTACGCAAGCATTAAGTATCATTGAAGCGGAAGTTGAAGCAACACCAGAAAGAGATGAAATTTTAGACTTCATTAGAAATTCTTCTCGTGGTATCATGAAAGGATACACAAGTTCAATGTAATTTTCAATTAAAAGAATAAAACAAACATCAAATAAAAATAAAATGGCAAGTACATCAGATATTAGAAACGGATTATGTATCAAATACAATAACGATATTTATAAAATTATTGAATTTCTTCACGTAAAACCAGGTAAAGGACCAGCTTTCGTAAGAACAAAATTAAAATCATTAACTAACGGAAAAGTATTAGATAACACATTTTCTGCTGGACACAAAATTGATGAAGTGCGTGTTGAAACACATACATTCCAATATTTATATGCTGAAGGTGATCAGTTTCACTTTATGAACAACGAATCATTTGAACAAATTACGTTAGACAAAAAAGTATTAGACGCTCCAGATTTATTAAAAGAAGGGACAAATGTAATGATTCAAATCAACGCTGAAACAGAAGCTCCTTTATCAGTAGATATGCCAGCTTCTATCGTTTTAGAAGTTACTTATGCTGAACCAGGAGTTAAAGGAAATACAGCTACAAATGCTACAAAACCAGCAACTGTTGAAACAGGAGCAACTGTAAACGTTCCTTTGTTTATCAATGAAGGTGATAAAATCAAAATTGATACAGCAACCGGAAACTATATGGAAAGAGTAAAAGAATAGTTTTTATTAAAAGTTAAGAGTAATTAGTAAATAACTAAGCAACTAATTACTTCTTTTATATTTTACTAATCACTACACTAATTATTATTCATTAATCACTTATAAATGAAATTCCCAAAAGTTTTTCCTCTAAAAGAAATTGCCCAAATTATTAATTGTAATTTTGTGGGCGACGAAAATTTTCCAGTACAAGGCATGAACGAAATTCATGTGGTTGAAAAAGGAGATATTGTTTTTGTTGACCATCCAAAATATTACGACAAAGCACTTCAATCGGCTGCTACTATAGTTTTAATTAATAAAGAAGTAGAATGCCCTGAAGGAAAAGCGTTATTGATTTCTGATGACCCTTTTAGAGATTTCAATAAACTTACCAAACATTTCAGACCTTTTCAATCATCTAGTTCTGCTATTTCTGATTCGGCTAAAATTGGTGAAGGAACTGTAATTCAACCGAATTGTTTCATTGGACATAATGTTCAAATTGGTAAAAATTGCTTAATTCACCCAAATGTTACTATTTATGATAACACTGTAATAGGTAACAACGTTATGATTCATGCTGGAACTATTTTAGGCGCTGATGCTTTTTATTACAAAAAACGTCCAGAAGGTTTTGATCAATTAATTTCTGGCGGGCGAGTAGTTATTGAAGATAATGTTGGTATTGGCGCTTTATGCACAATTGACAAAGGTGTTACTGGTGATACAACTATTGGTGCAGGAACAAAAATTGACAACCAAGTACATGTGGGGCACGATACTATGATTGGGAAAAAATGTTTAATTGCTTCGCAAACTGGAATTGCAGGTTGTGTTGTAATTGAAGACGAAGTTACACTTTGGGGACAAGTAGGGACAACAAGTGGTATTAAAATTGGTTCAAAAGCTGTAATCATGGGGCAAACAGGTGTTACAAAATCAGTAGATGGCGGAAAAACCTATTTTGGAACTCCAATTGAAGAATCGCGTGAAAAATTAAAACAATTGGCAAATGTGAAGCGTATCCCAGAAATTCTTAAAAAATTAAAACAAAATGACGAATAGAGAAAAAATTGATTTTTTGTATAAAGAAGATGGAATCAGAGATAAACAATTTTTGACTACTCTAATCCATGATAATTTTAGATTAGAATGGGATAGTTCTTCGGGAAATTCTATTTTAGATAAAAATTTTATTTTAAATCTAAGCGAGGTTATAAATATCAATTATGAAATCTCTTATTTCGAAATTTCTCATCTAATTGAAGAGAATAATCAAATAGTTGTCAAGTACAACCATAAAGTTGCAACAATAGAAAATCCAAAAGAAATAATGCTAATTGCTAAAGTTGTTGCTATTTGGTCTTTTCAAGAAGGACAAATCATTGATGGATACCTAATTAGTAAACCTAATTAAAAAAACATAAGAAAAAATTATGTGAGTATTTAGTAAAAACTTACTTTTGTATCATAAATTCAAACACAATTTAATTCATATATCATGAGCGTTTTAGTTAATAAAGATTCAAAAATAATTGTACAAGGTTTTACAGGTAGTGAGGGAACTTTCCACGCTTCTCAAATGATTGAATACGGAACAAATGTTGTTGGTGGTGTAACTCCAGGAAAAGGCGGAACTATGCATTTAGACAGACCTGTTTTTAATACGGTTAAAGATGCTGTTGAAAAAGCTGGAGCTGATACAACTATTATTTTTGTACCGCCAGCATTTGCAGCTGATGCGATTATGGAGGCAGCTGATGCAGGTATTAAGGTTATTATTACTATTACAGAAGGAATTCCAGTTGCTGATATGATTAAAGCAAATGATTATATCAAAGGAAGAGATTGTAGACTAGTTGGTCCAAACTGTCCAGGTGTAATTACTCCAGGTGAAGCAAAAGTTGGTATTATGCCAGGTTTTGTTTTCAAAAAAGGAACAGTTGGAATTGTATCTAAATCAGGAACTTTAACTTATGAAGCAGCTGATCAAGTTGTAAAACAAGGATTAGGAATTACAACAGCTATTGGAATTGGTGGAGATCCAATTATCGGAACAACTACTAAAGAAGCAGTAGAATTATTAATGAATGACCCAGAAACTGAAATTATAATCATGATTGGTGAAATCGGTGGACAATTAGAAGCAGACGCAGCTCGTTGGGTAAAAGCTGATGGGAATCGTAAGCCAGTCGTAGGATTTATTGCAGGTGAAACTGCTCCTAAAGGAAGAACAATGGGTCATGCAGGTGCAATTGTAGGTGGTGCTGATGATACAGCAGAAGCTAAAAAACGCATCATGAGAGAAAATGGAATTCACGTGGTTGATTCTCCTGCAGAAATTGGTAAAAAAGTAAAAGAAGTTTTAGGTTAATCTTTCTAATTTATTAATATAAAAAAAACACTAATTTTAGACTGCACCCAAAAGTTTAGACAAATTTATAATTAATTTTGATAATAATGAGCTCGATATTTAATCGGGCTCATTTTGTTTAGTCTTGATTTGATTCTCTGGTTGTTGTAATAGTAAATATAATCTTGAATTTCTTCTTTCAATTGAATTATTGAATTGTATTTTTTAAGATAAAAAAGTTCAGATTTTAATATTCCAAAGAAGTTTTCAATAATAGCATTATCTAAACAATTTCCTTTTCTTGACATACTTTGCATTATTCCTTTTTGTTTTAATAAATGTTGATATTGCTTCATTTGATATTGCCAGCCTTGGTCTGAATGTAATATTAGATTAGTATTGTTTGGTATTTTCATAAATGCTTTTTTTAACATCTTGACTACCTGATTAAATATTGGTCTTTCCGTTAATCTTCTAATTACCGAATGATCAATACAAACTTCTTTTGAAATACCAACATAAGATTGATGATGTATTTTAAAACTTGCTCAAGTTTAAATTCTGGTTTAAAACTCCTTTTTTTTCTCATAAAAATACCACAAATAGTGTCTAACTTTTTGGGACATGTTCATTTACTCGGGATTTTTTCATTTACAAAGTTGTAATTTAGGTATTTGTAGTTTTAAATAATTCCGCAAAATATTTGCCTAAACACTTAAAATTAATCAAATTTTTCTTAGTGGTATGAAATATACTTTGCTCCATTCTTAAAGCTTAATTTTTTAATCTATTATTTACATTAGTTTAATTATTAAACTACATCGGTTACGGTCATTAAATTTAAAAAATAAATCAAAAAAATTGTTCAAAATACCACAACACCTTTGCAATTACAATGTATGATCTGTTTTTTCGATAAAATATCAATAAATCATAATTTAAAAAACAGTCTTTTTTAAACTTTAAAATATTCCTATATTTGGACTTTGTTTTTAAACTAACTATTATATATAATGAAATTATTAGAAGGAAAAGTTGCCATTATTACTGGTGCAAGCCGTGGAATTGGTACTGGAATAGCAAAAGTTTTCGCACAACAAGGTGCAAACGTGGCTTTTACTTATAGTTCGTCTGTAGAATCCGCATTAGCTTTAGAAAATGAATTAAAAGCTTTAGGCATAAAAGTAAAAGGATATCAATCAAATGCAGCGGATTTTAGTGATGCACATAAATTAGTAGACGATGTAATTTCGGAATTTGGAACAATTGATGTTTTAATCAACAATGCCGGAATTACAAAAGACAACCTTTTAATGAGAATGTCTGAAGAAGATTTCGACAAAGTAATCGAAATCAATTTGAAATCGGTTTTCAATATGACTAAAGCGGTTCAAAAAATCATGTTGAAAAACCGCAAGGGTTCAATCGTTAATATGAGTAGTATAGTTGGAGTAAAAGGAAATGCTGGTCAAGCAAATTACGCAGCTTCTAAAGCAGGTATGAACGGATTTACGAAATCTATCGCTTTAGAATTAGGCTCGAGAAATATTCGTTGCAATGCTATTGCGCCAGGTTTTATTGAAACAGAAATGACTGCAAAATTGAATGAGGATGTAGTAAAAGGTTGGAGAGAAGCTATTCCTCTAAAAAGAGGTGGAACTCCAGAAGATGTAGCAAATGTATGTGTTTTCTTAGCGTCTGACATGAGTGCTTATGTAACAGGCCAAGTTATTAATGTTGACGGAGGAATGCTAACTTAGTAGTTAAACCATAAATGACAACAAGCACAATCTTTCTTCTTATCTTATCAGTAATTATTGCTGTTGGATTGTCGTTTTATCAATACTTATATAAAATCAAAAATCAGTCAAAATTGCACTGGTTTTTGGCTTTTTTACGTTCTATTAGTTTATTTTCTATATTTTTATTATTGATAAATCCTATTATTAGCCGAAAAATAAACGAAATTAAGAAAACACCTTTACCAATTATTGTGGATAATTCTAAGTCGATTTCAGAATTAAAAGTAACGAAACTAGCTTCGGAATTATATCAGAAAATTTCAGCGAATAAAGCTATAACTGAGAAGTATGATGTACAATTATTTTCGTTTGATGATGAATTTAAATCACTTGACCAATTAGATTTTAAAGGAAATCAATCGCATATTGATGATGTTGCCAAAAATTTAAAACAGTTATATAGAAATACCAATTATCCTGTTGTATTGTTTACCGATGGAAATCAAACTATGGGAAATGATTACGTGTTTAGTTTTCAGGAAAACACAAGTGTTTTACCCGTTGTTTTAGGCGATACCACTACGGTTTTTGATTTGAAAATCAATCAAATAAACGTTAACAAATATGCCTTTTTAAAGAATAAGTTTCCAGTTGAAGTATTCTTGCAATACAATGGAAACCAAGTTATTTCGACTACTTTTTCGATACAGAATGGCAATCAAACTATTCATAAACAAACAGTTACTTTTTCAAAAGATAAAAAATCACAATCTATTTCTGTTTTATTGAATGCGGATAAGGTTGGAATTGCCAAATATAAAGCGGTGATTTCTTCTAATGTAAAAGAAAAAAATACGTTTAATAATAATAAAAAATTTGCGGTTGAAGTAATCGATCAACGTAGTGAAATTGCTTTAATTTCAGCTATAAATCACCCAGATTTAAGTTCTTTTAAACGAAGTATCGAAGTTAATCAACAACGTAAAGTAAAAATCATTAAACCTAATGAAATCAAATCATTAAAAAATTATAATGTTTTAATTTTATATCAACCAAATACTACGTTTAAAACTGTTTTTGAACAAAATAAATCAGCTCAATTAAATACATTTATTATTACAGGAACGGCAACTGATTTTATTTTTTTAAATCAAGTTCAAAACGATTTGTTGTTTAAAATGTCGGCACAAAAAGAAGATTATTTAGCAACTTTTGAGTCGAACTTTAATTTGTTTTCGCAAATTAATATTGGTTTTGAAAATTTTCCACCTTTAGAACATAAATTTGGAACAATAGAAGCAAAAAACAATCTAAATACATTACTTTCGGCACGAATTAGAAATGTACAACTGCAAAATCCATTGCTAACTTTTACCGAAAATGGAAGTAAAAGAAATGCTTATTTATTAGGTGAAAACATCTGGAAATGGCGACTAGAAAACAACTTAAACAAAAAATCTTTTGATGATTTTGATTTGTTTACCGATAAAATTATTCAGTTTTTAGTAACAAACGCTTCAAAAAAGAATTTGATTGTTACCTATGAAAGTTTCTATAATTCAGGCGAAAGCATTGAAATTGCAGCTGAATATTTCAATAAAAACTACGTATTTGACGACAAAGCACAATTGACAATTCAAGTTGTGAATTCAAAAACAAAAGTGTCAAAAAAATACGATTTACTTAAATTTTCAAATAACTTTAAAGTCAATTTAGATGGTTTAGAAGCTGGAAATTATTCGTTTAAAGTCACAGAAAAGCAATCTAACAGTAGTTTTTCAGGGAGTTTTGAAGTTTTGGATTTTGAAATTGAAAAACAATTCGTAAATCCAGATAGATTTAAATTAGAACAATTAGCTTCAAATACTAATGGAACTATTTTCTATCCTAATCAAATGGATAATTTAATCAAATCATTGCTTGACAATGAAAATTATATTCCTATTCAAAAGGCAACTATTAAAAAATCACCTCTAATCGATTGGATTTGGGTGTTAATTTTAGCAATAATAACATTAGCTACAGAATGGTTTGTTCGAAAATATAACGGTTTGCTGTAACTTAATTTTCGCTTAATTTCAATTAAAGTAAATACAATTCAATTTTTTTTCTCATTACATTTGATATAAATTTAAATAAAATGAGAAAGTTACTTCTATTATTTGCATTAGCAATTTCTAATTTCGCTGTTTCACAAGAGTGGCAAACTAATTTTGAAGAAGCGAAGAAAATAGCAACCGAACAAGATAAAAATGTAGTCATCGTTTTTTCGGGATCAGATTGGTGTGCACCATGTATTAAATTAGATAAAAATATTTGGAAATCTGAAGCTTTTAAGAAAGAAGCAAAAGAAAAATGGGTTTTAGTTAAAGCCAATTTTCCAAGAAAAAAAGCCAATGAATTACCAAAAGAGCAAACGGAACACAACAGAAAATTAGCCGAAAAATATAACCTAGAAGGTAGTTTTCCGTTAGTTGTGGTTTTGGATAAAAATGGAAAAGTATTAGGAAAAATGGGATTTAAAAATGTTTCTCCTGAAGAATATATCAAAATGATTCACGCATTAGAGAAAAAATGAGAGCAGTAACAATTCTTTTATTTGCTTTAGCAACAAGTAGTTCATTTGGGCAACAAATTTTTAAGAAAAAACAAAATTTGTTAGGAAGTCCATTTGAAATTACGGTTGTCGCTACAGATTCAATTCAGGGAAATCAATTTACAGATTTGGCTATAGCCGAAGTAAAACGAATTGAAAATTTAATTTCGGATTGGATTCCAACGACTCAAATTTCAGAAGTGAATCAAAACGCTGGAATTACACCAGTTAAAGTAAATAAAGAAGTATATGATTTAGTTGAAAGAGCTACAAAAATTTCAAAATTAACTTCAGGAGCATTTGATATTAGTTATGCATCAATGGATAAAATTTGGAAATTTGACGGAAGTATGAAGGAAATGCCATCTCCAAAAGCTATCAAAAAATCGGTTGAAAGAGTTGGTTATCAAAACATCATTCTAAATCCAAAAGACACCACAATTTTTCTTAAAAACAAAGGAATGAAATTAGGTCTTGGTGGAATTGGTCAGGGTTATATTGCAGATAAAATTAAAGCTCTTTTACAAGAAAAAGGCTGTAAATCAGGTTTAGTAAACGTTTCAGGCGACATCAATACTTGGGGAAAACAACCAAATGGTGGGCTTTGGACAGTTGGAATTGTTAATCCAATGAATAAAAATAAAGTTTTTGCTACGTTTCCGTTAGATGATAGTGCCGTTGAAACTTCAGGGAGTTATGAAAAGTTTGTTACGTTCAACGGAAAACGCTATTCACACATCATTGATCCAAGAACAGGTTATCCAGCAAGCGGAATTGTAAGTGTTTCTGTTTTTTCGAAACAAACCGAATTAGCAGATGTTTTAGCTACTGGAATTTTTGTTTTAGGAATCGAAGTAGGACTAGATTTAATCAATCAATTAAACGGAATAGGTTGCATTATTGTTGACAATAAAGGCACAATTCACGTTTCAAAAAATATAGACATTAAAAAATATCAGTAAATGAAAAAGATAATTTTAGTTGTAATAATTGTTTTCTCAGCTATTTCATGCAACACCGTAAAAGAATACGACAAACAATATATCAATGATCCAGAAATGAAACTTTCTACTAGAAGTTCAGAGCGTTTTGAAACCACTTTTCAAGTGTATCGCGAAGCTGCATCAGGAGCAAATGGTGGAAAGACAGGTGGTGGTTGTGGATGTAATTAAATGAAAGTTGACGGGTGATGGATGTTTCAAAATAAATTTTATAGAAATGAAAAATATAAGTCTTATAGTTTTGTTTTTTGCTACTGCATTTGCTTTTTCTCAAGAAAGTGATTCAACAGAAGTAGTGTATAAAAAACGTGTTTTGGAATCTATTGAGGTCGATTTTTTAATGAGTTATTACAAACAAGATGGTATTCATTCTGCTGTTTCTGGTGGAAATGGTATGGAAGAATTAACAAATCTTACCCCAACATTTGTGGTAACAATTCCATTAAATGATGATGATGTATTAACAGTTGATGCTGGAATTTCAGCATATTCTTCGGCTTCGTCTGGTAATATTAATCCTTTTGATAGCAATACGCCAAGTCCGTGGCAAGCGAGTTCTGGTGCTTCGGCACAAGATGTTTTAACTTCTTTGGTTTTAAATTACAGTCATAGTTCTGATGATAGAAATACGATTTGGAACGGACACATCTCGGGTTCGGTGGAATACGATTATTCATCAATTGGTTTTGGTGGTGGCGTTTCGAGATTATTCAATGCGAAAAACTCTGAAGTTTCAGTTGCTGCAAACGTTTATTTAGACACTTGGAAACCTATTTATCCAAAAGAATTGCAAGATTTTGCTGATTTCAATGGAACAAATGGCGGAATTTATGATGATTTTACCATTATACCAGGACAAATTTCATCAGAAGTTTACAATCCTACTAATTTTAAATTTCATGATCAAAAAAACAGAAATTCATTTGCATTGAGTTTAGGCTTCTCGCAAGTGGTGACTAAAAAAATTCAAGGTTCGTTCTTCTTGGATGTTTTATATCAAAACGGATTACTTTCAACGCCATATCAACGTGTTTATTTTGCTGACAAAGGCGATTTCTTTATCAATGAATTCCAATTAGCAGACGATATTGAGCGTTTACCAGATTCAAGATTCAAATTACCAATTGGTACACGATGGAATTTCTATTTGAATGAAAAATTAACGTTGAGAACCTATTATCGTTATTATTTTGATAATTGGGATATTACATCGCACACTTTAAATGTTGAATTACCTTATAAATTGACCGAGAAATTTACTGTAATTCCAATGTATCGCTTTTATTCACAAGGAGCTTCAAAGTATTTTGCACCATATGAAGGTCATGTTTCAACAGATGAATATTATACTTCAGATTACGATTTGTCAACATTTAATGCACATCAATACGGAATTGGGATTAGTTATACTGATATTTTCACCAATGCAAAAATTTGGGAATTTGGACTAAAAAATATCGATTTACGATTTAATCATTACGACAGAAATGATGGTTTAAATGCCAATATTGTTAGTTTCGGAATTAAATTTGTACAACAATAAATAAGTTATTATGCATATTTTAATTGTTGAAGACGAAAAAGGAATTGTAGACTTTCTAAAACAAGGTTTAGAAGAAGAAAATTATACCATTTCTACAGCTTTTGATGGCGCTGAAGGCTTAAAAAAAGCATTAGAACTTCCAATAGATTTAGTCTTATTAGATTGGATGCTACCAAAAATGCAAGGAATTGAAGTGTGCAAAAACATTCGAAATGAAAAAACAAATTTGCCTATTATTTTTTTAACTGCAAAAGACACGGTTCAAGAAACTATCGAAGGATTAAAGGCTGGTGCAAATGATTATATCAAAAAACCATTTTCGTTTGAAGAACTTTTAGAACGAATTAAAATTCATTTTAGAGCAAAAGACGAAGCAAAAATATTAACTTTGGGTAATATTACAATTGATAAATCTAAATTTCAGGTTTTAGTAGATAATAACGAAATTTCATTGACACAGCGCGAATTTGAATTATTAGAATATCTAATAAAAAACAAAGCAACCGTTTGTACAAGAAATAAAATTATTGAAGATGTTTGGGACATTCATTTTGAATACGACACAGGTGTTATTGATGTTTTTATGAATGCGATTCGAAAAAAACTAAACTTAACCAAAGATCAAGACTTAATAAAAACCATTAGAGGAGTAGGATATATCGCAAACGATAATTAGCATGTCAAAAACCGAAACAGCTGTAAAAACCACTTATTTTAGCATTATTGGAAACACTTTATTAGCTTTAATAAAAGGAATTACAGGCTATTTTGGTAATTCTTACGCCATGATTGCTGATGCAATTGAATCAACTGCAGATATTTTTGCTTCGTTTTTAGTACTTTTTGGTATTAAATATTCCAACCGCCCTGCCGATGAGAATCATCCGTATGGTCATGGTAGGGCAGAGCCTTTGATTACATTTTTAGTTGTTGGGTTTTTAATCACTTCGGCAACTGTTATTGCTTACGAAAGTTTTCATAACATTGGAACTCCTCACGAATTACCAAAACCATTTACCCTTTTTGTTTTAGGAGCTATTATTTTTTGGAAAGAAATTTCGTTTCAAATCGTAATGAAAAAAAGTATTGAAACAAATAGCAGTTCGTTAAAAGCAGATGCTTGGCACCATAGAAGTGATGCAATTACTTCCGTAGCCGCTTTTATAGGTATTTCAATTGCGTTATATTTTGGAAAAGGCTACGAGTCTGCTGATGATTGGGCAGCTTTGTTGGCTTCGTTTTTAATTTTGTACAATTCATATAAAATTTTCAGACCCGCATTGGGTGAAATCATGGACGAACATTTGTATCATGATTTGGAAGCTGAAATAAAAAGAATTTCTCAAACTGTTTCAGGTGTAATTTGTATCGAAAAATGCTTTATTAGAAAAGCTGGTATGAAGTATCACGTGGATCTTCATGTAATGGTTGATGGCAATAAATCGGTAAAAGATGGGCACGATATTGCACATATTTTGAAAGACACTTTACGGGAAAAATTAATGGAATTAGGTCATGTTTTAATACATATTGAGCCTAATTTCGAATCCATCGAACGCTAATTATGTTATCTTTTTCATTTAGAAATAGAATTGCTTTTAACTACATTCTTAGTAGTTCAATACTTATTGCAATTGTTTTTCTTTCAATTTTTACTATCGTAAAATATAGTGTAAATCAACATATTAACGAAGAAATTCAAGAAGAATTGTACAAGCATTTAGATGATGTTTCTACTGATTCTAATGATACATATTTAATTCAGGTAGATCAATGGCGTGCAAGAGAACACAATTCTATTAGTGTTAATCCTGTTTTTGTCGAATTTTATGATAACAATAAACAACTCATTGACAAATCTCCTAATTTAAAAAATTCAAATGTTGAATTATTAGAAAATAGTAAAAACAATAAATTTTCAGATACAAGATTAAACGGAATTCCTATTCGACAAATTCAAACGACAATCATCAATAAAGAGAAAGTAGTTGGCTATTTGGTGGTTGCTATGTCTTTAGAAGATTTTGAAATTGTTCAAATTCTGAAAAATATCTTGTTAATATCTTATCCGTTAATTTTACTTTTACTTTTTCTAATTGCTCGGTTTTTTGCAGGAAAAAGTATTAAACCTGTGAGTACAATTATTGACACTTCAAGTCAAATTAACAAAGATAATTTACAAACTCGAATTCCGTTACCGCAAAATAAAGACGAATTATACGTTTTATCCGAAAATATAAATAATTTGTTAAGCCGAATTGAAAATACTATTGAACGCGAAAAACAATTCACTTCCGATGCTTCGCATGAATTAAGAACACCATTAGCAGTTATTAAAGGAACAATGGAAGTTTTAATTAGAAAACCAAGAAATCAGAAAGAATATGAAGAAAAAATTCAATTCTGTATTTCAGAAATTGACCGATTAAATCATATGGTAGACCAATTATTGCTTTTGGCTCGTTTTGAAAATCAAAAGCAAAATGTAAAGCAAGAATCAATTTATTTAAACGCTTTAATTTTAGATAATTTAACTCGTTTTTCGGAGAAATCGGAAAGTAAGAAACTTAAAATTAAAACCGAATTTTCGGAAGATTATTACTTACTTTCGGATAATTATTTAGTTTCAATTATTATTAGTAATTTAATTTCAAATGCTATAAAATACTCTAATCCTAATGGTCAAATCGCAATTGAATTAGGAAAAAAGAATGATGAAGTTACTTTTTCAATTACCGATTTTGGGGTTGGAATCGCTAAAAATGATTTAGATAAAATTTTCAATTCTTTTTATCGCTCCGATGCTTCCAATCATCCAGAAATAAAAGGAATAGGTTTGGGACTTTCTATTGTTAAACGACTTTGCAATTTATTGAAACTTGAAATTGCAGTTGAAAGCAAGTTAAATCAAGGCACCACTTTTATTTTAAGTTTCCCTTTAGCTAAACTTAAGTAGTTCTTAAGCTATATTTTATTTTTATTCTTTACATTTGTAAGATGTTTCGATAATTCGACAATTAAAATGAATAAACTAATTGCCATTTTTCTTATTTCAGTATTAATGTGTGCTAACACATCGATAGGACAATTATTGAAAATTCCGAATTTAATTGAACATTACAGTGAACACAATAACGAGTTAATTTCAGTTTCCATTTCTTTTATTGATTTTTTAGAATTGCATTATTCAAAAAATACGGAAAATAATTCGGAAGAGCATCATGATTTACCCTTTAAAACATTTGAAATTGCTTCAAGTATATTTTTATTGGTTAACAATGTGAATTTTCAAATTCAACTTGCAAAAGTTTTAATTTCTAATAAACAGATTTTTTTTTACCACAAATCCTTCAAATCACATTTGATTTCTAACATTTGGTTACCGCCTAAAATCACCTGATTTTTTTTTTTTTAAACAATCATTTTTAATGATTAAAATGTATTTATCTATTCCTAAGATAAATACTATTTTTTTATAATAATTTAATTACAATGTTAGAAAAAATTATCGCTTTTAGTTTAAAAAATAAACTTATTATCCTTTTATTCACATTAGGTATTGTTGGATTTGGTTTGTTTTCTGTTTTTCAAATATCCATTGGAGCAGTTCCAGATATTACTAATAATCAAGTGCAAGTTATCACAACTTCACGTAATCTTTCTACGCAAGATATCGAACAATATATTACGTATCCTGTAGAAATTGAAATGGCTAATTTGCCAGGTGTGACAGAAATTCGTTCTATTTCAAAATTCGGTTTATCTGTGGTAACGATTGTTTTTGAAGATGAAATCGGAACGTATTTACCGAGACAACTAATTGCAGAAAAAATTAAAACTGCTACCGAAAAAATTCCAGAAGGTTTTGGAACTCCAGAAATGGGACCAATCACCACAGGTTTAGGCGAAATTTATCAATACACTTTAGAAGTTAAACCTGAATTTAAAAATCAATACACTGTTACCGATTTGCGAACCATTCAAGATTGGGTCGTAAAAAGACAATTGTCTGGAATTAAAGGTGTAGTTGAAATCAATACTTGGGGAGGCTATTTGAAACAATATGAAATCGCTATCAATCCAGCCAGTTTAAAAGCAATGGACATTTCTACTGCTACTATTTTTACAGCTTTAGAGAAAAATAATAGCATTGCTGGTGGTTCATATATTGAAAAAACCAATCAAAGCTATTTCATTCGAGGCGAAGGAAAAGTAAATTCTGCTCAAGATATTGAAAATATTGTTGTTAAAAACGATTCAGGATTACCAATTTATATTAAAGACATTGCCAAAGTACAATTTGGTCATGCTAATCGTTTTGGAGCCATTACAGGAAATGGCGAAGGCGAAAAAGTTTTAGGTCAAGTAATGATGCTAAAAGGAGGCAATTCAAAACAAGTAATTGAAGATGTAAAGCATCGAGTAGCTGAAATTGAAAAAACACTACCTGAAGGCGTTTACATCAACGGATTTCTAGAACGAAGTGAGTTAGTAGGAAAAACAACGTTTACTGTTGCCGAAAACTTAATATTAGGTTGTTTAATTGTGATTTTTGTGGTGGTTTTATTGCTTGGAAATTGGCGTTCAGGATTGGTTGTTGCATCCGTAATTCCACTTTGTTTGCTGTTTGCGATTTCCTTTATGAATATTTTCGGAATTGATGCCAATTTAATGAGTTTAGGTGCTATCGACTTTGGAATTATCATCGATGGAGCCGTAATTATTGTTGAATTCATCGCTTTCCAAATTGCGCATAAATCCCTACATTTAGTTGGTATGGCTAAAGAAGAACGTCAGTTAGAAATTGACCAAATTACCTATAAAAGTGCTTCTAAAATGATGAATTCGGCTATTTTTGGTCAGTTAATCATTCTTATTGTATTTATTCCAATTCTATCATTATCAGGTGTGGAAGGAAAAATGTTTAAACCTATGGCAATGACCTTTAGTTTTGCTTTAGTAGGTGCGATGTTATTGTGTTTTACTTACGTTCCAGTTGCAGCTTCATTGTTTTTAAAACCGCAAGAAGAAAACCCAAAATCAATTTCCAATCGGTTAATTAACAAATTGAATTCTTGGTATTTACCTGTAATTAATTGGGCTTTAGGTAATACTAAAAAAGTACTTTACGGAGCTGTTGGCTTATTGTTTTTAGCCGTTGGATTGTTTGCAACCATGGGTGGTGAATTTATTCCAACGTTAGATGAAGGCGATTTCGTAATTCAACCTGTTTTAAAAACGGGGACTTCATTGTCAAAAACCATTGAAACTACTACAAAAATCGAGAAAATAATTCTTAAAAATTTCCCTGAAGTAACGCAAGTGGTTAGTAGAATTGGTGCTGCCGAAGTGCCTACGGATCCAATGAGTATGGAAGAAAGTGATATTATTGTAAAATTAAAACCTAAATCAGAATGGATTTCTGCCGATTCTAAAGATGAACTAGCCGATAAAATCAAAGCGGCTTTAGAAGAGAAAATTCCAAACATGGAAATCGAATTTACGCAACCTATCGAAATGCGTTTCAACGAATTAATTTCGGGTTCTCGTTCTGATGTGGCCATTAAATTTTTTGGGGAAGATTTAGATATATTAGCCAAAAAAGCAAACGAAATCGAAAAAGCAATTAAAAATGTGGAAGGAGCTTCAGATATTATCATTGAAAAAACAGAAGGTTTACCTCAAATGTTTGTGCGATACGACCGAAGTAAAATTGCTCGTTATGGCTTAAATATTGCCGATTTAAACGAAATGATTGCTTTGGGCTTTGCGGGAAAAACAGTTGGAAATGTATTTGAAGGTGAAAAACGTTTTGATATGGTTATTCGATTAGATAAAACCAACAGAACGGATATTGAAGATTTGAGAAATTTATATGTTTCCTCTCCAAATGGTGAACAAATTCCATTAAGAGAATTAGCTTCTATCGAATATACAGAAGGTCCAGCTAAAATTTCAAGAGACAATACGAATCGAAGAATTATTGTGGGAATCAACGTGAGAAACCGCGATTTACAAAGTGTTGTTGATGATGTGAAGCAAATTATTGATACCAAAATTGATTTACCAACAGGCTATCGCGTTACCTATGGTGGTCAATTTGAAAATCTACAAAGTGCAAAAGCCCGATTGTTAATTGCCGTGCCAATTGCCTTATTTTTAATATTTATTTTGTTACATTTTGCTTTTGGATCTATTAAAGAAGCTTTAATGGTGTATTCAGCAATTCCTTTATCGGCAGTTGGTGGCGTGTTGTTTTTATGGATACGAGATTTACCATTTAGTATTTCGGCAGGTGTTGGATTTATTGCATTATTCGGAATTGCAGTGCTAAACGGAATCGTACTAATTGAACATTTTAAAGAATTGAAACACAGTGGTATGAAAGATATGAACGAACTAATTTTAAAAGGAACCACCGATAGACTTCGACCAGTTTTATTAACTGCCGCTGCCGCTGCTTTAGGGTTTTTACCAATGGCAATTTCATCATCGGCAGGAGCAGAGGTACAACGCCCATTAGCTACCGTAGTTATTGGCGGATTGTTCACGGCAACTCTGTTAACTATGATTGTATTACCTATTTTATTCAAAGTTTTTGATGAGAAAGAATTCAAAAAACCAAAATTCAAAAAACATGTAAGCGGAACTTATATTTTGCTATTTTTATTTGCAACAAGCTTTGGTTTTGCTCAAGAAAACAATGCTGAATTGGATTCAATTATGGCTAAAGCATTACAAAAAAATAAATTAGTAAAATCGGGTCAGTTGCAAATCGATAAAGCAAATGCAAACGTAAAAACGGCTTATTCTTTTGATAAAACGAATGTCTATTATAGTTATGACCAAAATAATTTGGCCCTAAATAACGAACCCTTAAAAGTATTTGGAGTGCAGCAATCATTTGCTTTTCCAACAGTTTATGGTGCTCAAAAAAAGGTATATAAAGCTGAATTAGAAAGCCAAAAGGCTTCTTTCGAATTGCAAAAAAACAAACTCAAATTTGAAGTTTCAAAAGTATATCATCAAATTGTATATGTGCAACATCAAGAAAAATTGTACAAATATTTAGATAGTTTGTACCAAAATTTCTCTAAAGCAAGCGACCGAAGATTTGAATTAGGCGAAACCAATTACTTGGAAAAAATAACCGCTGAAGCTAAATTTAGACAAATTAGAACCAAACTTTCGCAATTAGATAAAGAGAAAAAAGCACAATTAGAAGTATTACAAGCTTTAGTACAATCGGAAGAAAAAATTAGTGTAAAAATGAATGAGATTAAACCTATCAATAATACATTAAATACTTCAAGTAAAGAATTGTATAGTTATTATTTAGAGAGTATTATAAAAAAATATAAATCTAATGAGAATCTCCAAAAACAGAATTGGTTACCCGATTTAAACATGGAATATTTTCAAGGTAGAAATAGCGGAATTTCGCAATCTTTATATGGATTTCAAGTAGGTGTTGCTGTTCCAATATTGTTTAATGGGAATGTTGCCAAATCTAAAGTTGCCAAATTAGAAACACAAGCTTGGGAACAACAAAAACAGCATGAACTGATTAAAATAGATGCACACATCAACCAGAAAAACAGTGAATTAGAACAATATAACCAAGCCATTGATTACTATAATCAATATGGGAAAAAAGTTTCTCAAGAGATTATTAAAGTAGCCAACATGAGTTACAAACATGGTGAAATTGATTTTTTTCAATTCATACAAAGTTTAGAAAATGCAACCACTATTCAAGTTGATTATTTAGATGCTGTAAACCAATACAACAAAACACAATTAGACTTACAATATGTTAATATACAATAATTTACAAATGAAAAAACTATTTTACATAGCAACAATAGCATCACTTTTATTTTCATGCAAACAAGAAGTTGCTGAAGAAAAAGTAATTGATGACGGATTGATTACGGTAACTGAATCTCAATTTCAATCGTCAAAAATGGAAATAGGCTCGCCAGTTGAACAAGATTTTGATGTTACAGTCAAATCATCAGGAAAAATAGATGTGCCACCACAATATCGAGCTAAAGTAACCACATTTTTAGGAGGTTATGTAAAAGCTACCAAATTATTAGTTGGAGATAAAGTTTCGAAAGGACAAGCTTTAATTACTTTAGAAAATACCGATTATTTAGATTTACAAAAGGATTATGTAGAAGTTGCCGAACAAATTAACTATTTGAAATCCGAATTTGAGCGTCAGAAAACCTTGTATAGCGAAAAAATAACTTCACAAAAAAACTATTTAAAAGCAGAAAGCGATTACCGCCAAACAAAAGGAATGTATCAAGGTTTACGTGAAAAACTATTGCTATTAAATATAAATCCATCTAATGTTGAGCGTGGAAAATTTACTTCACAAATTACAATTTCGGCACCAATTTCTGGTGATGTAACAGTAATGAATGCAAATGTTGGCATGTTTATGTCTCCTTCTGATGTAATTTTAGAAATTGTAGACACCAATTATTTACATTTAAATTTAAGCATTTTTGAAAAAGACATTTTACATGTAAAACAAGGTCAAAAAATCACTTTTAAAGTACCAGAAGCAAGCAAAGAAAATTTCAATTCCAAAGTACAATTAGTTGGAAAATCAATAGAAAGTAAAGACAGAACCATTTCGGTTTTTGGAACACTATCACCAGAAATAAAAGAAAAATTGTTATCAGGAATGTTTGTGGAAGCTAACATAATTACCAATTCTAAAAAAGGATTTGGAGTTCCGTCTGATGCTATCATTACAGAAAATGACAAGCATTATGTATTGGTTTTAAACAGTAAAACAAGAGAATATAAATTCAAAAAAACAGTCATTACGGTAGGAGAAAAATCAGAAAAATTTATTGAAATTATGTCTAATGATAATGTTAATGCTAAAACAAAATTACTTACAAAAGGAGTATTCGAATTAACTAATTAAAAAATAGAAATTATGAACGACGCACATTTACACATGGTTTTCAACCATTTTCCGATTATTGGATTATTCTTTGGAATAGGAATTTTAGCCTTTGGGATTTTTAAAAAGTACACCATTTTGGTTAATACGGCTTATGTAATATTCATTTTTTGTATGATTATGGCAAAAGCAACTATGATGACAGGAGAAGGAGCAGAGGAAATTGTTGAAGAATTAGGTATTTCACACGACATTATTCACGAGCACGAAGAATTAGCAGAAACTTTAATGAAAGTACTTTATGGTTTAGGGATTCTTTCTATTTTAGGCTTGGTTGTAAATCTTAAAAAGCATTCAAAAGCAGCAATTGTTTCTTATGTGGTTTTAGTTTTAGCAATTGGTGCTGCAGTTTTGTCTAAGTCTGTTGGTGCTTCTGGTGGCAAAATACGTCACACAGAAATTAGAGAAAATACTAATATTAATAAGACCTAATAAGTAAGTGATGAAGAAGAATCGGATAATAATAATTATTTAAATAAATACCCTAATTTCAAGGTTTTATCAACAAATATATCTAAAAATTATTACCTTTAAAATAAAAATTAAAGATGCGATTTCATACGAGAAAATGGGTAAAACCCGAAGATTTGAATGCCAACGGAACGTTATTTGGTGGTAAATTATTGGCTTGGATAGACGAAGAAGCCGCTTTGTATTCGATTGTGCAATTGGAAAATCCTAAAGTAGTGACCAAGTTTATGAGTGAAATTAATTTCATGAGTGCCGCCAAACAAGGCGATATTGTTGAAATTGGTTTGGATGTGGTGCATTTTGGAAAATCATCGTTAGTATTGAAATGTGAAGTTCGTAACATGATGACACGTGAAAAAATCATTACGATTGACAACATTACCATGGTGAATTTAGGAGAAGACGAAAAACCAAAACCACACGGCAAAACACAAATTGAATTTATTGAAGACCGTTTAAAAAAATAATATCATTTTGCCACGGATTAATAGATTTAAAAGATTTTTTTAAAGTATTAAATCTATGTTAATTGTGTAATCTGTGGCCAATAAATTTAAAAAAATATGCTACAAAAATCAACTTTAGAATTTCTAAATCAACTCAAAGAAAACAACAACCGCGAATGGTTTACCGAAAATAAAAAACGTTTTGATAACGAACAAAAAGCAACTAAAACTTTTTTTACGCAAATACTAACCGATTTAGAAAAAAGTGATAGTATTGAAAAAATGCAAATGCATCGTATTTATAGAGACATTCGATTTTCAAAAGATAAAACACCATATAAAAATCATTTTTCGGTAAGTTTTGACAGAAAAAAACCTTTATCACGTGGTGGGATGTATTTGCACATTGAGAATGATGCAAGTTTTGTAGGAGGAGGTTTTTGGGAACCCAATAAAGAAGATTTATTTAGAATTAGAAAAGAAATCGAATTAGATACTTCCAATTTAAAAGAGATTATTACAGATACAACGTTTGTTTTGTATTTTGGAATATTAGAAGGTGAGGAGTTAAAAACAGCGCCTAAAGGTTTTGATAAAACACATCCAGACATTGAATTGATTAGAAAAAAACAATTTGTAATTAGAAGAAAGTTTTCTAATAGTGAAGTCTTATCTCCTAATTTTCAAAAAGAAGTTTTAGCTACTTTTCAAGCTATGCGACCTTTCTTTGATTATATGAGCGATGTTTTGAGTACAGATTTGAATGGAGAATCTTTATATAATTAATCCATTTTTCAGTGTGTCAATAATTTTTAAATTCAAATTTTAAATAATTTGAATTTGGCTTTTTAAACGTTCAATCAGTAGATTCATCATTCTTTTGTTTAAGTTGGACGAATTTTGGATGTATTCTTTGTACTCGGAAACGGTAAACATTCCGAATACGATTCCTTTTAATGAATTTCGGAACTTTATATCGCGTTGGATAGCATTTTCAATATAATTTTCTTTTTTTTCTGGCGAAAGGGTAAAATATACACCTTTTTGTTTGATGGCATAATTTCTAAAAACCTCAATAAACAATTCATTCTGAAATTTTAAAATAGGTCGTAATGTTTGATTTTGAAACTTTTCTTCGACACTAGATTGTTCTGTAATAACACCAATACTTGCACCTCTAATTTCTAAAAGTGATTCGTCTTTTGTTTTCATATAAAATAAATTTGTTCTAATTAAAGTTAGAAAAAAATATACAACAATTTATAAAGGCTATTTTAATTTATTAAGAATCAATTGTTAATTACTTTTTTTACTTGACAATGTGCTAATAGATTCAAAAACTTCTAAATCAAAATAAGGAATTGATGCTATAGTATGGTCAAAGATATCAGCCATAATATGTTCATAACTTATCCATTCTTTATCTCTAGAAAAACAATAAATTTCTAATGGAATTCCTTTTTCTGTAGGTTGTAAATAGCGTACCATTAAAAGCATTTCTTTGTTAATTCCAGGATGTGAAAGAATGTACTGATTGATATATTTTCGGAACAGACCTAAATTAGTTAAATTTCTACCATTAACAATATTAGATTTGTCTATATGATTTAGTACATTGTACTTATCAATATCTAATTGTCTATGAGCAACATATGAGGCAATGTGTTGGATTTTTTTATATTTTTCAATTTCTTCGGGTGTCACAAATTTAACCGAATGTGCTTTAATTAAAATATGTCTTTTTATACGACGACCATTTGAGTTTAACATTCCACGCCAGTTTCTAAAACTATCAGAAATTAAACTATAGGTAGGAATTGTAGTGGTTGTATTATCAAAATTCCGAACTTTAACTGTTGCTAAATTAATTTCGATTACATCTCCATCTGCACCAAATTTATCCATTGTAATCCAATCACCAATTCTAACCATATCATTGACAGAAACCTGAATACTAGCTACAAAACCAAGAATTGTATCTTTAAAAATTAGAAAAATTAAAGCTGAAATTGCTCCAAAAGTGGTTAATAATGTTTTTAATGTAAAATTAAACATTATCAATACAAAAGAAGTAATTCCAAAAATCCATAAAACAATCATAATTACTTGAATGTAACTATCAATTGGTTTATCGCTAAAACGTGGTTTGTTTTTTAAATAATCTTTAAGTGCGTTAAAAATACTTCGGGTAATCCAAATCGAAAGAATAATAATATAGATTTTAACGCCTTTTTCAAAAAAATCTTCCCAATAAGTGAACTTACTTAAAATTACAGGAACTGTATTATAAATAAACAAAAACGGGACTAAATGTGCAATGTATTTAGCTGTTTTGTTAGCTACTAAAAAATTATCAAAACTAGATCTTGTTTTTGCTGCAACAATGGCTAAAAAAATAATAAATATTTTTTTAAAAATAAAATCTAAAACATAGGAAACCACTATTAAAATAATAAGGTTTATAAACAAATTTAGATACATCGAAACATCTTCACTAAAATCCCATTGCTTAAATAAATAGTATGCCCAGTTAAAAATTTTCAAGTTTTATATTTCTTTAGATTGTAAATATTTTTTGTCAATATAAAATGTTGCAAATGGAAATAAAGAAGCTAAACAAATAATAATAAAATCTTTAAGTGTCCATTTTTGTGGTTTCTTATTCAATATTGCAAAAGCAATGTACAACATAAAAAGTATACCATGTGTCATTCCAATATTTTTTACATAAATATCATCATTACCAATATATTTCATTGGCATTGCAAAAAAGTATAATGCAAGAGTAGAGAGTCCTTCTAAAAGAGCAATTGATCTAAATGATTTCATCATGATAAAGTAGAATAAATTATAAATCCATAAATTGCAAATCTAAAAAAGCGAAGTAAACCAAACAAGAAGAAGTGCTTTCTTGAATAATTAATCATTCCGGCAGCCAAACAAGCAATAGCAAAAGGTAAAGGTAACAAAGCGCCTACTGCAATTAAAAAACCGCCCCATTTTTGCATATTAATTACGTGTTTTTGCATTTTTCCATACAAATACTTATTGACTGATGGAATTGCAACAATAGCCATACCTATAAAATAAGCAATAACACCACCTAAATAAGATAAAAACGCTAAAATAGACAAGTAGAGTAGTGGTGAGTCGGTATTTTTTGTCCAAGCTATAAAAATATCCGGTGGAATTAATCCTAAGATACTTTCAGAAGCTAAAAAAATTGAAAATATTAATAAATCACTAAAATTTTGGGTAATATAAATCAAACCCTCATTAAGATTGATTATTTTATAATTCACATAAAAAAGTATGGCAATTATTATAATTGTTGGTAAAATAGCCTGTTTAATAGCCTCCCAAATAAATCTATAAAAACCTGTATACTTATAGTATTGATGTAGTAATTTGTATCTTGGTTTTTTAACTTTTGACATACCTTAATTTTTTTAACAAAAATAAATGAATAAAAAATAAGAATACGTTAAAAAAATAAAAAAATAGACAAAAAAAATGTCGATTAATATTATGTAAAATAGAAAATAATTAGTATGATAAAAAAGCTTTGTTGTATTCTTTTAAATCTAATATGTTATTTTTCTTGTTTAAATCTGTGAATAAAGAAAGGAAATAGTTTAGGCTTTCAATATTGTTTTCTTCAGAAATATTTGCTTTAATTTCAGCATCTTTTGAATCAACTGGTTCGTCATCTGGAATACCAATAAAAAAAGCATTATTTGAATCTAAGTGTTCGTAAGCTAATCGTAGTGCTTTTGTAACAACAGGATTATTTAGTTCTAAAGTAACTTCTCTTATTTTTTTTAAATCTTCAACAATTTTAGAAATAACAAATTTATCTTGTAATAAATCTTTCTGAATCTTCTCAATTAATCTTAGGGCTTGTTTGTTTTCCATGATTCTATATAATAAAAGTTCAAAATTAGTATTTCTATAAGTTATATACAAACCTTTTTAGGAGTTATTTTTGTATAATAAATTTTAAACTATAATATACATTATGTAAAATAGTTTAATTATTAAAGCATCTATATATTAAGATCTCATAAATTTTGTATATTCGTATGGTAAATGCACATAATATGAAAAATCCAATTGCTGAACGAATCACAAATTTCTTAAAAAACTATCCTCCTTTTTCAAGTTTAACCTATCAAAACTTGCTTACCATTGCTAAAAGTTGTCAAGTTTTATATCTTGAAAAAAATCAAATACTTTTCAAAATTAACGATGTTACACATTCTTTTTTTTATGTTGTGGCTTCTGGTACTGTTGGTTTGTCTGTAACTTCTGATGCAGATGATATTCTGATTGATAAATGTGACGAGGGCGATATTTTAGGATTACGACCATTTTTTGCGAAGAATAATTATCTAATGACCGCAAAAGCTCGTGAGGAAAGTATTATTTATGCAATTCCTACAGAGACTTTTAAACCATACGTTACTGAAAATCATGATGTGTTAAGCTTTTTGTTAGAAAGTTTTGCCTCAAATACCAGAAATCCATATGACAAAAACAACAAAGGAAAGTTAATTTCTGAAAATGTTATCTATAACGATCAAAATACTGAAATTCAGTACTATCAACCTATAAAATATACAGCAAATCCTATTACCGCTTCGCCTAATGATATTGTTCGTTTTGTCGCTCAAACAATGGCTAGTAGTAAAATTGGTAGTATGATTATCCATAAAGATAGAAAACCAATTGGTATTGTAACCGATAAAGATTTGCGTTCGAAAATTGCAACTGGATTATTTAGTATTGAAGTTACTATTGATAAAATTATGTCATCGCCTGTAATTACTGTTGCTGACAATTTATCTATTGCCGAAGCACAAATTATGATGTTAAAACATGGTGTTTCGCATTTATGTGTTACAAAAGATGGTTCAAACGATTCTGAAATCACTGGAATTATTACCGAACATGATATTGTAGTTGCTCAAGCAAATAATCCAGGAGTTTTACTAAAACAATGTAAAAGAGCACAAAAATCATCTGATTTGAAAGAGGTTAGAGAAAAAATATCCGATTTAATTCAGCATTCATTAGATAAAAACGTACCTATTAATCATATTTCTTCTATAATTGGTGAAATTAATTTAGCCATAACAAGTAGAGCTATCGAATTGTCCATTGAAAAAATCGGAACTCCTCCTCCAGCCCAATTTGCGTGGTTAAACATTGGTAGTCAAGGTAGAAAAGAGCAATTACTAATGACTGATCAAGATAATGCCATTGTTTTTGAAGATGTTCCAGAAGATAAATATGATGGAGTTAAAAAATATTTCATCGAATTAGCCGAAAAAGTTACTAAAACACTAAATAAAGTTGGTTACGAATATTGTCCTGCAGAAATGATAGCAAGCAATCCGCTTTGGTGTAAATCGGTTTCCGATTGGAAAAACCAGTACAAAGGTTGGATTACTGCTCCAAGTGAAAAAGGAATTTTAATGTGTACTATTTTCTTTGATTATGATTTTGTTTACGGAAACGAAGCTTTAGTAGATGCGATTACGAAAACAATTCAAGAAGAAACCCACGATAATCAGTTATTTTTTGCTTATTTAGGTGCTGATGCGTTGAAAAATCCACCACCATTAGGTTTTTTCCGTCAATTTTTAGTTGAAAATGATGGTGAACATAAAGATACTTTTGATTTAAAAGGAAGAGCTTTAATGCCGTTGATTGATGCTGCTCGAATTTTGTCTTTAGCAAAAGGGATAAAAAATATATCTAATACGATTTCGAGATATGCAAAATTGGCAGAATTAGACTCTAAAAATGCACCCGTTTATGAATCCTGTGCTGATGCTTTTGCAGAATTATTGAAATTTAGAACCGAAGAAGGTTTGAAAAATAATTCTGACGGCAGGTATTTGAATTTAATTGAGTTACATAAATTATCTAAAGTAAAGCTTAAGAATAATTTTCAACCTATTAACGATATTCAGGAGGTAATTAAAAATCGTTTTCAATTAACTTATTTCACTTAAGGGTATGGCGTTAAATTGGTTTAAGAAAATAGTTAAAGATTATCCTGAATTTTGGAAAATATATCTTTCTTATTTTGATGAATGTCAAGATAAAAAAAGGCGATTTGTAGTTTTTGATTGTAAAACGACTGGTTTAGATTACAAATCTGACCGAATTTTATCTATTGGTGCAGTTGCTATTGAAAATAATCAAATAGTTGTTGGAGATTTTATGGAAGTATTTTTACAACAAGATATTTTTAAAAGAGACTCGGTATCTATTCATGATATTTTAAAAGAAGGAAAAGAAGAAAAAATTGTCGAAACCGAAGCCATTATTCGTTTTTTAGAATTTATCAAAGATGCTACTTTAGTAGGTCATCAAATTGATTTTGATATTGAAATGATTAATCAAAGTTTAGCGCGATTAGATGTTGGAAAACTAAAAAATCAAGCTATGGATACTGATGTTATGTATCAAAGATCAAAATATTTGCCACAAGAACAACATAGTTCATTGGATGAATTATGTGATATTTATAAAATCAGAAAATCTGACCGACATACAGCAAGTGGAGATGCATTTATAATAGCTTTATTGTTCTTAAAGCTAAAGAAAAAATTAGAGATTTAATTCCAACGTGTTAAAAAAAACAGGGATACTAAAAAAAATAAAATTAGTTTAAAAACAGAAAAGTATTGCTATAATTTAACGCATCCAAATTATATATATAATATTATTCAATTATATTTGATTAGAAAACCTCGTTTTCTTTTAATTTCTCCATGTTATTCACCATTTGAAGTTCATCAACAAACTTTTGAATTTTTCCATTCATTACACCATCCATGTCAAAAATATCTAAACCAATTCGGTGATCTGTTACGCGGCCTTGTGAATAATTGTAGGTTCTAATTTTTGCAGAACGGTCACCTGAACTCACTTGCGAAGAACGCTTCGTTGCATCTTCCGCTTGTTTAATGGCTAATTCTTTTTCATATAAACGAGAACGCAATACATCTAATGCTTTGTCTTTATTTTTATGTTGCGATTTTTGATCCTGACATTGCGCTACCAATCCCGTTGGAATGTGTGTTAAACGAACTGCTGACTTCGTTGTATTTACCGACTGACCTCCTGGACCAGACGAACAGAAAAAGTCTACACGAACATCGTTCATATCAATTTGTACATCAAATTCTTCTGCTTCTGGCAACACCATTACCGTTGCTGCCGAAGTATGCACACGACCTTGTGTTTCGGTTTGTGGTACACGTTGAACACGGTGTACACCAGCCTCAAATTTCAATGTTCCGTAAACATCTTCTCCTGTAACTTCAAAAATTACCTCTTTAAATCCACCAGAAGTTCCTTCACTAATATCTACCAAAGAAGTTCTCCAACCACGTGCTTCACAATATTTAGTATACATACGGAATAAATCACCAGCAAAAATAGAAGCTTCATCACCGCCAGTTCCTGCACGAATTTCAACCATTACATTTTTCGCATCTTCTGGATCTTTAGGAATCAACATAAATTTGATTTCCTCTTCCAATTGAGGTAAACGCTCTCTAGCTTCGTCTAATTGCATTTTGGCCATTTCTACCATTTCGGCATCAGAACCATCTGCAATAATTTCATTAGCTTCTTTTATATTTCCGTCAAGAGTAATGTACTCTTCACGTTTTTCAACTAAACCTTTAAGTTCTTTATATTCTTTATTAAGTTGTACATAACGCTTTTGATCGGCAATTACATCAGGCTGAATAATCAAATCTGAAATTTCGTCAAAACGTTGCTTTACATATTGTAATCTATCTAACATAACTGTTATTTATTTTGGAGTGCAAAGTTACAATTTTAGTTTAAAGTTTAAAAATTTAAGTTTTGAATCTTCGGAATAAAAAATTTAAATTGAAAATTACTAAATTACAAAAACTTGGTAATCTCTTCCGATTGAATGCTATGATGAGAAACGCGATAAACCACCTCCCTATTCTTCAACACAATAATTTGTGGCGATTGATGAATTACGTTTAGTTCATCGGCAATAAAATTAGAAACACTTCGGTACGAAAGTAAATCCAAATAATTGAAATCGGCTTTAGCAATTAATAAATCATTTTCACTAACTAATCGTTCTTTTGCATAAGCACTAATGCCACACGTAACGCTATCTTTAAAAATAATTTGCGGTTTTTCATTCGATTTTTCAACAATTTCTTTTACTTGTTGTTCTGTGGTAATAGGATTCCAGTTTTTCATGTTTTTATATTATTTGCTTTATGCTCTAAGTTGTAGACTTTAGACAAGAATATTATTTAAAAAGCTTATTGCATATTGAGATTTAGGAACTACAAGACAACATCGAACACCCAACTTTATTTCGTGCCCAATCTGGTCGTTTGGCAAACCATTTTTTGTGTTCTGGTTGTTCTTCATATGGATTTTTTAGTAAAATGTGCAATTCATTAATTAGCGAATAATCTTTTTTTTCTGCGGCTTCAATGGCTAATTGTGCCATGTAGTTTCGCAACACATATTTTGGATTCACTTTATTCATCGCTTGTTTTCGCTCTTTATCCAAAACAATTTCTTTTTTTACTTTTTCCAAATATAATGTAAACCAGTTGAACCAACGTGTTTTCAAATCGGAAGTAATTTTATCCAATTCATAAAACGAAAATTCAATTTTACTAAAAGATTTTTCAGGTGAATCTGATTTCAATATATTCGCCAAATTTCGATAAAAAATAGTCATATCAATTTCAGAAAGTGTCAACAAAGTAGTCAGTTCGTCATGAAAACCAACATCATATTCCGATGTTAAGCCTACTTTTTGTTGCATCATTTTTGGAAATTCAGCATCAAATATCTCACTATAACTATTCAAAATCTGTTCCATTTCAGTTATATCTTCAATCAATGGATACAAGGCATTTCCTAGCTGCACTAAATTCCATAAAGCAATTTCGGATTGATTCCTAAAACAATATCTTCTGCCTTCGGCATCAGTAGTATTTGGTGTCCAATCGGGATTGTAATCTTCTAACCAGCCATACGGACCATAATCAATCGTTAACCCTAAAATAGACATATTATCAGTATTCATAACGCCGTGAACAAAACCAACGCGTTGCCAATCTAAAATCATTTTTACGGTTCTATGAATGATTTCTTGGTAAAACTGTAAATATTTTTCTTTTCCAGAGGTTCTAATTTCAGGATAAAAATGTTGAATTGTATAATCTGTTAAAGCCTGAAGATTTTTAAAATCTTTTCGAGCAGCAAACAACTGGAAATTTCCAAATCGAATAAAAGAAGGTGCTACTCGACAAACTACTGCTCCGTCTTCATAAGCGGCATTTCCGTTGTACAAAACATCACGCAAAACCTTGTCACCTGTTATTACCAATGACAACGAACGAGTTGTTGGTACACCCAAATAATGCATGGCTTCACTACACAAATGCTCTCTAATAGAGGAACGAAAAACAGCTAAACCATCTGCGGTTCTAGAATAAGGTGTTTCTCCTGCTCCTTTTAATTGTAAAGTCCAACGTTTGTTATTATGCAAAACTTCAAATAAATTAATCGCTCTTCCATCGCCAAGTTGACCCGCCCAATTCCCAAATTGATGTCCAGCATAAACCATAGCATACGGTTTTGTTTCCGGATAAACAGTACTTCCAGAAACCAAATTCAAAAAATCATTCGATTGCGTTTCTGCTTCTGAAATTCCTATTGATTGAGCCACTTCATCGGCAACATGAATTAATTTAGGATTTGAAGGAACACGTGGCGATACAAACGAAAAAGCAGCATCAAATACTTGTCTTCTTGTATTTAAAATAATAAAATCGGCAGATAATTGCTGATTAAATGTGTCGTTTATATTTAATTTCATTATAAAAATAACTTATTACTTGCAAATTTACTCATTGTAAATTATAATAAACAGTAATAATTTTCAAATTTTGCTAAAAATTATTTAGTAAAGTGTAATAAAAAAATCATTTCTGCTACTAACTAACTATATTTGTTTTAGAATTAAAATCACTTTTTATGAAAAAAATATTGTTTTTTGGTGCTGTTTTATCTTTGATTTTGATGAGTTGTTCATCAACAAAGGTTGCTACAAAAGCAGATTTTGGCACTTACATTAACACCATTACGGCTCCCGAATTAAGCAAACACTTGTATATTGTTGCTGGTGATGAAATGCAAGGGAGAAATACAGGAGAAGAAGGGCAAAAAAAAGCAGGAAAATACTTAATTGAAGAGTATAAAAAAATTGGCATTTCTTTTCCTGAAGCCGCTTCAGATTGGTATCAAAAAGTGCCTTCTGAATTTATGAAAACAGGATTTTCACCTAAATTAAATGATTCTGAGAACATTTGGGCATTCATTAAAGGTTCTGAAAAACCAGAGGAAATTGTTGTTATTTCGGCACATTATGACCACGTAGGAATGAAAAATGGCGAAATTTACAACGGTGCAGATGATAATAGTTCTGGAACTGTTGCTCTATTAGAAATTGCTCAAGCGTTTAAAGAAGCACAGAAAAAAGGACATGGACCAAAACGTTCTATTCTATTCTTACACGTAACAGGTGAAGAACACGGTTTACATGGTTCAAGATATTATTCAGAAAATCCATTATTTCCATTAGAAAATACTATTGTAGATATTAATATTGATATGATTGGAAGGCGTGATACATTGCATCCAAATACAAATAATTATGTTTACGTAATTGGTTCAGACAGATTAAGTAGCGAATTACATACTATTAATGAAGAAGTAAATGCAAAATACACAAAATTAGATTTTGACTATAAATATAACGACAGAAACGATCCTGAAAGAATTTATTTTCGTTCTGACCATTATAATTTTGCTAGAAAAGGCGTTCCATCTATTTTCTTCTTTAACGGAATTCATGCAGATTACCACTTACCTAGTGATACTCCAGATAAAATTGAATACGATGCATTAGCAAAACGTTCACAATTAGCTTTTGGTTTAGCATGGGAATTAGCAAATCGTGATGAAAAAATTAAAGTAGATAGAGACGGAAAATAATTTATATATTTCTAAAAAATAAATAATTTAAATGAATATTCGTCTAATTACTATTGGAAAAACCGACAACAAATCGTTGCAAACGTTGATTGATGATTATACAAAACGATTGTCTTTTTATGTAAAATTCGATTTGGAAATTATACCTGACATCAAAAACGTAAAAAATTTATCAGAATCGCAACAAAAGGAGAAAGAAGGCGAATTAATTTTATCTAAAATTAGTGCTAGTGATGAATTAATTCTACTTGATGAAAACGGAAAAACCTATAGTAGTTTTGGGTTTTCAAAATATTTACAAAAAAAAATGAATACTGGAATTAAAACGTTAGTTTTTGTAATTGGTGGACCATATGGTTTTAGCGATTTGGTTTACCAGAAGGCACAAAACAAAGTTTCGTTGTCAGAAATGACTTTTTCACATCAAATGGTTCGCTTATTTTTAATTGAACAAATTTACAGGGGTTTTACTATTTTGAAAAATGAACCCTATCATCATCAATAAAATGAAATGTTAACATTTTTTTTGTGTAGTTATTAAAAACCGTGAATTAGACTTTAATTAGTGAAGTAAACTGAAACAAAAATGAAAACTATTTTTAATAAAATTTTCATGTTCTCGGTACTATTTTTTATTGAAAGTTATTTAAACACAAAAAAATCATCAAAAACTAATTACAACCAACGAATTACTTCAAATAATTTTGTTCTATCTAAAGGTTTTACAATAACATCGTCAATTTGTGCTTCTATAATCTTGTCTTCAATATCTTTTTTATCAAAAGCAGTTACTGCAATAATTGGAATAGTAATTCCCTTTTGTCTAATAAGTTTTGAAGTATCAAATCCATTAATCAATGGCATATTAATATCCATCAAAATCACATCAAATTTTTTAGTTTCTAAAATTTCCAAAGCTGTATAACCATCACTAACTATAGCACATTGGAAATTGTTAATTTCTAATAGCTTTTTGGTAACAACTTGATTAATTTTATTGTCTTCTACTACTAAAAAAGTATAATTTTTTTTGACATAAAAATCAACATCAAAATTATTAACAATTTCATTTATCTTGTTAGAATCGGCATTTAAATTTATAATAATAGTAATAGTTGTGCCCTTGTCTTTTTCACTTTGTAATTCGATTGTTCCATCAAATAATTCAACCATTTTTTTTACAATCGTAAGTCCTAAACCTGTTCCTTGATAATCATCTTCCTTACGATAAACTTGTACAAATTTTTCAAAAACTTTCTCTTGATCTTTTTTTGCAATACCAATTCCGTTATCAATAACTTGAAATTTAATTTGGCAATTATTATTTTCTAAATTCATTAAAATTGCTTTAAAAGTGACATACCCATTTTGAGTAAATTTAAGCGAATTACTAATCAAATTAATAAAAATCTGGGACAATCTAATTTTATCTCCAACTAAATAATCAGGAATCTGATGGTCTATTTCTAAATGAATTTGATTGTTATTTTTAATTGCTAAAAAATGGAGAGAATCTTTAATAAGATTTAATTCATCTTCCAAATTGAATACTGAATCTTCAAGTACTACTTGATTTTCTTCAATTTTGCACACGTTTAAAATATCATTAACCAATGACAATAGATATTTAGCAGAGAATTTTAGGGATTTTAAATACGAACTATCTTTTAATTCTTTATGTTCATCTAAAATAATATCTGTAATTCCAATCACGCTATACAATGGGGTTCTCAGTTCGTGACTTATAGTTGAAATAAATTGTGTTTTTAACTGTGAAGATTCTTCTGCTTTTTCTTTAGCAACTAATAATTCTGCATTTGCTAACTTAAGTTCTTTATTAATTTTTGAATTTAACTTATTATTTCTAACAAAAGAAAGCAATAGTAAAATTAAAGTAAAAACAATTATCACCGAAAATATAATAAACTGTCTGTTTTTTTGAATTTTCTCATCTTGAATATACTTTTCTGCTTCTATAAGTTTAATTCTTCTATTGATTTCATCATTTTCAATATTAATACTAGCCAGTTTTACTTCATTTTTACGTTCAACAGAATATACTTTTTCTTGAAGTGAATCTTTTTTCTTTAAAAAATAAATTGATTTTTCATATTGTTTTATTTTAAAATAAAAATTTGAAATATCACTGTAAACATGAACTATGTTCGAATTTATTAACTTCGTTTTATTCTCTTTAGAGTATTTTAAAGATTCTAAAAAATGGTATTCCGCATTTTTATTATCATCTATGTTATTATAATAATTACCATACAATGAATGATAAGAAATTTTTGATTCAATATCCCCATTTTCTTGAAAATGATTTTTAACATCATCAAGAATTTTTTTTGCTTCTTTATATTCACTGTTATAAACATATGCACTAGCTAAGCTTAATTTTGAATATGAAATTTCGTAAATATCATTTGTTTTTTTAGAATAAAACAATCCTTTTTTATAAAATTTCAAACTTTTTTTAGGTTGTTGCAATCCATATAGATAAGCATTACCAATGTTACTGTAAAGCCAACTAATAATAGTATCATTTTTTGACTTTAATGCATATTTTAACCCTCTTTGATAATATTCAATAGCTTTATTATAATCTGAAAATTCTTCTATATTTAAAGCGATTAAGTTATATGATTTTGCTATTAAGACCGAATCATTAATTTTTAAGGATTCTTCAAGAGTTATTTTTGCTATATCTAATGACTCTTTGCATTCTAAATTTAATAAGTTTTTCCCTGCTTTTTTTAATAGTTGATTTATTTCATGTTTATTGTACTTTTTGCTTTGTGCATAAGATGTTTGAAACAGAAATAATACTGCTAAAAAATACACTATTTTTTTTAAAAAATACATTGAATATGAAAATTTAGATAATAGCAAGATAAAAAAAAATCCTGAATAAATTCAAGATTTTTTTTTAAGAAATATTTATCGAATTAATTTTTTATATTTAATTCGAGTTGGAGTTACATCTTTTCCAAGACGTTTGCGTTTATTTTCTTCATATTCGGTAAAGCTTCCTTCAAAGCTGTACACTTGAGAATCACCTTCAAAAGCTAAGATATGCGTGCAAACTCTATCTAAGAACCATCTATCATGCGAAATAATTACAGCACAACCTGCAAAATTTTCTAAACCTTCTTCTAAAGCACGTAATGTATTCACATCTAAATCATTAGTAGGCTCATCTAAAAGTAATACGTTTCCTTCCTCTTTAAGAGTCATGGCTAGATGCAGTCTATTTCTTTCTCCACCCGATAAAGTAGATACTTTTTTGTTTTGTTCCCCACCACCAAAATTGAAACGAGATAGATAAGCACGAGAGTTTACTTGACGTCCGCCCATCATAATTAATTCTTGACCATCACAAAAGTTTTCCCAAAGGGTTTTGTTTGGATCAATATTAGAGTGAGACTGATCTACGTATGCAATTTTTACTGTATCACCAATTTCAAATGTACCAGCATCCGCTTGTTGTTCACCCATAATCATTTTGAAAATAGTCGATTTACCAGCACCATTTGGCCCGATAATTCCAACAATTCCTGCTTGTGGTAAAACGAAATTTAAATCATCATATAGTAATTTATCTCCAAATGCTTTCGCAACATTTTTAGCTTCAATTACGTTAGTTCCTAAACGAGGTCCATTAGGAATGTAAATTTCTAATTTTTCGTCTAGTACTTTTTGGTCTTCGTTTAATAATTTATCATAGTTCTGTAAACGCGCTTTTTGTTTTGTTTGACGACCTTTTGCACCCTGACGCACCCAATCCAACTCGCGTTCTAAGTTTTTTCTACGTTTTGACGCTACTTTTTCTTCTTGTGCCATTCGGTTTGATTTTTGCTCTAACCAAGAAGAATAATTTCCTTTCCAAGGAATACCTTCTCCTCTATCCAACTCTAAAATCCAACCTGCAACGTTATCTAAGAAATATCTATCGTGCGTTACAGCAATTACAGTTCCTGAATATTGTGCTAAATGTTGTTCTAACCAAAGTACCGATTCAGCATCCAAGTGATTCGTTGGCTCATCTAATAATAAAACATCTGGTTGTTGTAAAAGTAAACGACATAAAGCTACACGACGTTTTTCTCCACCTGATAAAACAGAAATTGGTGTTTCTGGATCTGGCGTACGAAGTGCATCCATTGCAATTTCTAATTTATTATCAATTTCCCAAGCTCCTGAAGCATCAATTCTATCTTGTAATTCTGCCTGACGATCCATAAGTTTTTCCATTCTTTCTGGATTTTCATATACTTCTGGCAAACCAAAATCGTCATTAATTTTATTAAATTCTTCTAATAAAGCAAACGTTTCTGCTGCACCTTCACGAACGATATCAATTACCGTTTTAGTTTCATCTAAATGAGGTTCTTGTTCTAAATATCCAACAGTATAACCTGGTTGAAAAACTACATCACCTTGATAGTTTTTATCAACCCCAGCAATGATTTTTAATAACGAAGATTTTCCTGAACCATTTAATCCAAGAATACCAATTTTTGCTCCGTAAAAGAAACTTAAATATATATTTTTTAATACTTGTTTATCTGCTCCTGGATAGGTTTTACTCAATTTTTGCATTGAGAAAATCACTTTCTTATCGTCTGACATGGTTTTATGTTTATTGGTTAGTGGTTTGTTGTTTATGGTTTTATAATTAGGTTTTTAATGTCAAAAATTCTTAATTTAATTATACTCTTCCTTTTAAAGCGTTGAAAACCCAAGCAATGGCAAAGAAACCTACTCCAACTGCTGCAAATCCCCAACCAGCAACATCGGCATAACGATAAATTCCTAATCCAATTAAAAGTAATCCCATTAGAATCATAATGAAAGTAGCCCAAGCCAATATTGTATTTTTATTCATTCCCATAATATCTGTATTTTTTGCTATAGTTTTGAAAAATTTAGGACTGCGAAGTTACAAATTTTTAAACTTTTTATTATCTGAATTAATTGAAAATTTTAATCAATAATTCCTTTAATAAATCGTGTTGCGACATAGACGAAGCGCCAACTCCTTTACTTTTTAAATCGATATCTCGTAAGGTAGCAACAATAGCACTTACTTTTTTCATTGGATAATTTCTGAAAGCCACTTCATAATCTTTTACAAAATAAGGACTGACTTTTAAAACTTTAGCCGCATTAAACTGCGATTTGTCTTTTAATCCATGATATTGCAGCAATTGTGAAAAGAAACCAAACACCAAACCAGTTGTAACCACCAACGGATTATCCTTTGGATTTTGTGAAAAATGGTTAATAATTTTGTAAGCTTTCAGTTGGTTTTTTTCGCCAATCGCTTTTCGCAATTCAAAATTGTTATAGTCTTTACTAAAACCAATGTTTTCTTCAATGTCCTTTGGTGTAAACGTATGCCCTTTTGGTAAAATGATTTTTAATTTATCTAACTCGTTACTGATTTTTGACAAATCGGTTCCTAAAAATTCTACTAAAATAGCCGCAGCTTTGGGTTCAATACTATAACCTTGTCCTGATAAAACGCGTTTAATCCATTCTCCAACTTGGTTTTCGTACAACTTTTTACTTTCGTAAACCACTCCTACTTTGTCTAAAAGTTTAGTGACTTTTTTACGCTTGTCTAATGTTTTGTATTTATATGCAAAAACCAAAACCGTTGTAGGTTGCGGATTTTCGGCATACGCTTCTAATTTATCAATAGTTCGTGATAATTCCTGAGCTTCTCTAACTACAACCACTTGTCGGTCTGCCATCATTGGAAAACGTTTGGCACTACCAATTACATCTTCCATTGTAACATCTCGACCATATAAAATAGATTGATTAAAATCGCGCTCGTGTTCTTGCAAGACATTTTGCTCGATAAAATCAGTCAACTTATCAATATAATACGGTTCTTCACCCATAAAAAAATAAATGGGTTTGATGTTTCCTGCTTTTATATCTTTCGTAATTTGAATTACTTCATCCATTTTGTGTTTGTTGTTTTTAGTTTATTGTTAAACTTCAAACCTTTGATTTCAGTTGAATTCAAATATTTCATAAACGCTCCTATTTTATTTTTAACCAATTCAATTTTGACTGATAAATTATCAAATTCATCTTGAGAAATTAATTTTTTATCCAAAGCTCTGTACAATTGAGATTTCAACTCACCACAAGAACCTTTTGAAAAACTAAGGAAATTTATAAATTCTCTATTTCCATTTCTTTCAAACCCTTCAGCAATATTATCCATGATAGAACCTGAACTTCTATCCATTTGATCTTTCATTGAAAATCTTTTTCCTAAATTTGTAGTTTCGAAAAGTGTTTCAATATCTATACAAATTTCTCTGGATTTATTCCAAATTTCTAAGTCCTCGAATTTTTCTATTTTTGCCATATAACTATAAACAATTAACATTGATAAATCTGAACTTCCCAGTTTATTCCTTTCGGTTCAAAAATAGTGAAAATAAAGTGTCTATTTTTGATGAAATTAGAAAAAAATTTATTCTTCTTACACCAGAAGAATGGGTACGTCAACACGTAGTTCAGTTTTTGTTACAAGATAAAAAGTATCCAAAATCGTATATTAATGTTGAAAAATTAATTAAAATTAAAAATTTAAGTAAACGATATGATGGAGTTGTTTTTCAGAGAAATGGAGAAATATTTTTGTTAATTGAATGTAAAGCACCAGAAGTTCCAATCTCGCAACAAACGTTTGATCAAATTGCGCGTTATAATTTAGTATTGAAAGCGAAATATTTAATGGTTACCAACGGACTAAATCATTATTTTTGTCAAATGGATTTTGAGAATGAAAAATATGTTTTTTTGAAAGAACTTCCAGAATATAAATGATGGAAGTTTTAATTTAGAACAAACCTAAATTAATTATGGAAAAATGTGATTTAATACAAGCCGAAATTGAAAAATTAGGTTTTTTTCTAAAACGATTATTAGCAAATTTTTTAAATGGAAATTCGACAGGAAATTCTATTGAAGCTATAGATTTAGTTACAAATGAGTTCAAGAATGAATTAGATTTCGATTTACCTCTTTTTGTTTCACTTTCAAATGATGAAATGAAAAAATATCTTTCAAAATTCAAATTTAATGAACAACATCTGGAAAAATTAACAGATTTGTTAGTCGAAATGAATTCATCAAAAACATATTTAATAAGAGCGTTAGAATTACTGGATTTGGTAGATGAAATTTCAAATTCATTTTCTTTTGAGCGAAATAATACAAAATTACAAATTCAAAAATTATTAAATTAATAGTAATGAGATTGCTTTGCAAGCTCGCAATGGAAAATGAAAAAAACAGCAGTAGTCATATTAAATTGGAACGGAGCAAAATTATTAGAACAGTTTTTGCCATCGGTAGTTGCTTTTTCAGATGAAGCTACGATTTATGTTGCTGATAATGCTTCGACAGATACTTCAATTGAAGTAATTCAAAACCAATTTCCTTCAGTAAAAATCATTCAAAATACAGGAAATTTTGGTTTTGCAAAAGGCTATAATGAAGCGTTGAAATATGTTGAAGAAGAATATTACGCATTAGTTAATTCGGATATTGAAGTTACTGAAAATTGGCTTACTCCCATTTTAAATATATTCGAAATACAACCTGAAACTGCTATTATTCAACCAAAACTTTTAGATTATAAAAAGAAAACACATTTTGAATACGCTGGTGGCGCTGGTGGATTTATTGACAAATTTGGTTATCCATTTTGTCGTGGACGAATTTTCGATACGATTGAAGAAGATAAACATCAATATCAAGACGAAATTGAAATCTTTTGGGCAACTGGAGCTTGTTTCTTTATTCGAAAAGAAGTGTATCGAAAATTAAACGGTTTTGATGATGATTTTTTTGCACATCAAGAAGAAATTGATTTGTGTTGGAGAGCTTTCAATTTAGGCTACAAAGCAAAATATACACCAAAATCTATTGTTTATCATGTGGGTGGCGCTACTTTAAATGAAGGAAATCCAAGAAAAACGTTTTTAAATTTCAGAAATTCGTTGTTGATGTTGACGAAGAATTTACCAAAAAATCAATTATTTCCTATCATTTTCATGCGATTATCTCTAGATGGTTTGGCTGGAATTCAATTTATTTTAAAAGGAAAATTCAAACATTGCTGGGCAATTATTAAAGCGCATTTTGCATTTTATTCGCTTGTAAATCAATTTTATAAAAAGAGATCTTTAACTCAAAAAAGCAATTATTATAAAATTAAAAGTGTCGTTTTTAGTTATTTTGCCAAGAATGGCAAGGTGTTTGCGGATTTGTTTTAACAATAGTTTAGGTTTAAAAAAGCTATTTTTTAACAATTTCCAATTAATTTTGTAAAAAATAAAAAAAACATTATGAAAAGAGTAATCTTAATCATGACATTAGCAACTATGTCACTTACATCGTGTGTTTCTAAAAAGAAATTCGCTGAATTAGAAGCTAAAAACAAAGAAATTCAAGATTTATTAAACACAGCAACCGTTAAATTAAACACTTGTTTAACAGAGAAGGAAGCGTTTGCCAATCAAATTGATTTTTTGAAAAAGAACAATTCAGACTTGATAAACAATATGGGGAATTTGACCACTTTAACTACAAAAGGTGCTGAAAATCTTGAAAAATCATTAGAAAGTTTAAAAGAAAAAGATTTAAAAATAAATCGTTTACAAGATGCTTTAACTAAAAAAGACAGTGTAACTTTAGCTTTAGTTACTAGTTTAAAACGCGAAGTAGGAATCGATGACCCAGACATTAACATCAATGTTGAAAAAGGAGTTGTAATGATTTCGATTGCTGATAATTTATTATTCAAATCGGGAAGTTACGAAGTAAGCGACAAGGCAAAAGGAGTTTTAGCTAAAGTAGCTAAAGTAATCAATAGTAAGCCTGAATTTGAATGTATGATAGAAGGTCACACTGATAATGTACCTATTAAAAATACAGTTTTATTAGATAATTGGGATCTATCTGTTAAGAGATCAACTTCAATAGTAAGAGTTTTAGAAAAAGAATTGGCTGTAAACCCAAAACAACTAATTCCTGCTGGGAGAAGTTCATATATTCCCTTAGTAGAAAACGATTCACCTGCAAATAGAGCGAAAAACAGAAGAACTCGTATTATCATTATGCCTAAAATTGATCAATTTTATGAAATGATTGAAAAAGAAATGTAGAC
>Ga0209480_10000202_pt1 | contig 53383 bp, 48 predicted proteins | sample JI61114C2DNA_FD_187501 | JGI IMG/M metagenome (GOLD analysis project Ga0209480, IMG submission 187501) | Wastewater effluent complex algal communities from Wisconsin, to seasonally profile nutrient transformation and Carbon sequestration -... | ecosystem: Engineered > WWTP > Effluent > Algae...
ATGCATCGACAATCCAAAATTGTACTCAAAACCTATAAAAACACAAACGGCAGCAGGGATATCCCTGCTGCCGTTTAATACATTACTTTTATCCTTTAAAACCGTATCACTTTTTTAGGACGTCACAGAAGTTTAATACTTCACTTTCTTCCTCTTCATTTTTCATTCTTCACTCTTATCTCTTCACTCTTATCTCTTCACTATCTTCCTTCTCACTCTTATCTCTTCACTCTTACCCCGCCATATCCGGAATAGCTTCCACTTTATACGCACCCGCATCAAGCTTGGCCTTGGTTTCCGTAAACGCCACCAATGTTTCTTCAATGTCCTGATCGGTATGTGCAGCAGTAGGAATTAAACGATAAATGATATGCCCTTTAGGGATTACAGGATACACTACAATAGAACAGAAGATCTTATAATTTTCACGCAGATCCATCACCATGGCAGTAGCTTCTTCTACTCCACCTTTCATGTAAACTGGCGTTACAGGAGTATCGGTTTTACCAATATCAAAACCACGCTCTTTTAAGCCATTTTGCAATTTTTGTGCATTGCTCCACAATTTGGCTTTTAATTCAGGTTGTGTTTTCAACAATTCTAATCGCTTTAGATTACCCAATACAATTGGCATGGGTAAGCTTTTGGCAAAAATCTGAGAACGGATATTGTAGCGAATAAAGTCAATGATGGCTTTATCACCAGCCATAAATGCGCCAATAGAAGCCATTGATTTAGCAAAAGTGGAGAAATACAAATCAATAGCGTCTTGACAACCCTGTGCCTCACCAGCGCCAGCGCCTGTGTCTCCCAAAGTACCAAATCCGTGTGCATCGTCAACCAATAAACGGAAGTCATATTTGCCTTTTAGGGCTGCAATTTCTTTGAGTTTACCTTGGTCACCTGCCATTCCAAACACACCTTCAGTGATAACCAAAATACCACCTGTCTTCTGCTTTTCAATTAAAGCAGTTGCACGATCCATTTGCTTTTCAAAATCTTCTAGGTCATTGTGTTTGTAAACATAACGGTGTCCTGGGTGCAAACGCAAACCATCAATAATACATGCATGAGATTCTGCATCATACACAATTACATCGTGTCTTCCGCAAATAGCGTCAATGGCACTCATGATACCTTGGTATCCAAAGTTCATTAGAATAGCGTCTTCCTTATGTTCAAAAGCGGCTAATTCTGCCTCCAGTTGTTCATGGTAATTACTATTTCCACTCATCATCCTAGCTCCCATAGGTAAAGCCAGTCCAAATTGAGCAGAAGCTTCTGCGTCTGTTTTACGTACTTCAGGATGGTTGGCCAATCCCAGATAATTGTTCAAACTCCACACAATCATCTCTTTTCCACGGAATTTCATCCTACTTCCTATCTCACCTTCCAGTTTTGGAAAGGCAAAATAGCCATGTGCGCGTTCGCGATGCTGACCCAAGGGGCCATAATTCTTTATCAGTTTCTCAAAAATGTCTGCCATATCAATTAATTAGTCATTCAGAATTGGCCGCAAAGATAAATTTTTAAGGCCTACGGGCAAAGCCAAATATTTCTAACCCATTCATTAAGTATTTCATAATGGGAAAAAATCTGTGTATCCCTTACTTTTACGCCTCAAATTATTGGAATGAAAAAAACCGTCTTTTTACTGTTATTGCTTGTTTTTGCTCAACAAGCAATGTCCCAAACCAAGACCAGTGCACCTGCTGTAAGCAAACCTAAATTAGTAGTAGGTATAGTGATTGACCAAATGAGATGGGACTATTTGTATCGATTTCAGCCTCTATTTAAGGCCAATGGCGGTTTTAAAAGGATGATGGGTGAAGGTTTTTCCTGTGACAATACCATGATTCCCTATGCTCCTACGGTAACTGCCTGTGGACATACTTGTGTCTATACAGGCTCTGTACCTGCTATCCATGGCATAGCTGGTAATGCTTGGTGGGATAACCAATTAAACAGGGTGGTATATTGTAGTGAAGACAAATCGGTTAAGACCGTAGGAAGTAATACCGATGCTGGTCAAATGAGCCCAAAGAATATGCTCACTACCAGTATTTGTGATGAATTAAGGATATCCAGTAATTTCAAAAGCAAAGTGATTGGTGTGGCATTAAAAGACAGGGGATCCATTTTACCTGCAGGTCATTCTGCCAATGCCGCTTACTGGTATGATCCCAAAAACGGGAATTTTATCACCAGTAGTTTTTATATGAATGCCCTTCCAGAGTGGGTGAATCAGTTTAATAATCGCAAATTGGTTGATTCTTTATATGCTTTAGGTTGGAAAACGGGATTGTCAAAAGAAACTTTTGCTGATTATGCTACAGATGATATAAAAGAATATGAAGGCAAGCCATTTGGCAAGGACGCTATTGGATTCCCTTATGATTTTAGTGCTTTTATTGGAAAGGACTATTCCAAAATCTCAACCACACCACATGGTAATAGTCTCACGGCCGAAATGGCCAAAGCTGCTGTAATGGCGGAAAAATTGGGAAAGGGAACTGCAACCGATTTTCTTGCAGTAAGCTTCTCCTCTACCGATTATATTGGGCATAGTTTTGGTCCTAATTCTTGGGAGCATGTAGATGACTATGTAAAACTGGACGATGAATTGGGCAAATTATTGAACTTTTTAGACACACAGATTGGCAAAAACCAATACACTGTTTTTCTAACAGCAGATCATGCTGTAGCACATGTTCCAGGTTTTATGAAAGAACACCGTTTACCTGCTGGTAAATTTGATGACAATACCGCCAGAAAAGAGATGAATGATATGATCAAAGAAAAATATGGCGTATCAAATGCGGTAGAAAGTTTATTCAATTATCAAGTATCCTTGAATCACAACAAACTTGATTCTGCCAAAGCAGATATCAATGCGATTAAACAACAAATTATTCAAATGTTGCTCAAAAAAGAAGCCGTTGCCAATGCATTTGAAACCTCCAAGATTATGGCCACTAGTATTCCTCAAGTGCAAAGAGAAATGTTTGCCAATGGATATTATCCTAATCGCGGTGGCGATATTCAATTTGTGTTAAAATCTGGTTATATGGAAGGTGGAGCTACAGGAACAACACATGGTTTATGGGCGCCTTATGACGCACATATTCCTTTGTTATTTTATGGTTGGGGTATTAAAAAAGGGAATTCCCATAAAGAAGTTTATATGACTGATATTGCTCCTACTATGGCTGCTTTATTAAAAATTCAAATGCCCAGTGGTAATATTGGACACGTGATTACCGAGGTATTAAAATAAGCCAACTCTTCTTGGTTTATCAACATATAAAGGCCGTCCAAATGATAAGGACGGCCTTTTTATTATAGTGCAATTGTCTAAGAATTATTTAGCCAATTTCTTTTGTAGGTTCTGATCCAAAGCATCTAAGAACTCTTCTGTATACAGATAGTGTTCTCCGTGATTAACTTTGTTACCATAGATACAAACAGCCAAATCTTTGGTCATTTTACCGCTTTCAACGGTTTCCACACAAACCTCTTCCAAAGCTTGGCAGAATCCTATCAACTCTTGGTTATTGTCCAACTTTCCACGGAATTCTAAACCACGAGTCCATGCAAAAATGCTGGCGATGGGGTTAGTAGATGTAGACTTTCCTTTTTGGTGTTCACGATAGTGACGGGTTACTGTTCCATGGGCGGCTTCCGCTTCCATTACTTTACCATCTGGTGTAACCAAGGTAGAAGTCATTAATCCCAAAGAACCAAATCCTTGGGCAACAGTATCACTTTGAACGTCTCCGTCATAGTTCTTACAAGCCCATACAAAATTACCGTTCCATTTAAGCGCACTGGCAACCATGTCATCAATTAAACGGTGCTCATAGGTAATACCTGCTGCTTCATAGGCTGCTTTGAACTCGTTTTGATACACTTCTTCAAAAATGTCTTTGAATCTACCATCGTATTTTTTCAAAATGGTATTTTTGGTAGACAAATACAAAGGCCATTTTTTGATCAAAGCTTGGTTAAAACAAGCTCTTGCAAATCCAAAAATACTTTCGTCAGTATTGTACATTGCAAGTGCTACTCCATCTCCTTTGTAGTTATACACTTCAAATTCTTGGGTATTTCCATCTTCACCTTCAAACTTGATGGTCAGTTTTCCCTTACCCTTTGTAACAAAATCGGTTGCCCTATATTGGTCTCCAAATGCATGGCGTCCTATACAGATGGGAGCCGTCCAGTTGGGTACCAATCTTGGTACATTGCTACATACAATTGGCTCACGGAATACAGTACCATCTAGAATATTTCTAATGGTTCCGTTGGGACTCTTCCACATTTGCTTTAGGTTAAATTCTTTAACCCTAGCTTCATCTGGAGTAATGGTTGCACACTTGATACCAACTCCACAAGCCTTGATAGCATTGGCTGCATCAACTGTTACTTGATCATTTGTTTCATCACGGTATTCCATTCCCAAGTCATAATATTGAATTTCCACATCCAAATAAGGCAGGATCAACTTGTCTTTTATGAACTTCCAGATGATTCTTGTCATTTCATCTCCATCCAGCTCTACTACTGGATTGAGTACTTTGATTTTTTGAGCCATAATCTAGCATTTAATTTTTAAGGGTACTAAGGTAGCGATTATTCGGTTTTATTGACAAGCAAAATCCGGTATCGTTCCCGAACTAAACATTGACAATCAATACAGGAATATCCAATTCATGTCTTACACTTTCAATGGTTTCACCAAAAATATAGTCTTTTAATCCTCGGTGACGGTGTGCTCCCATAACCAACATATCGGCGCCAGCATCTTTGACAATTCTTACAATTTCTGTTACCCTATTCTTGTATCCTAAAACCACTTTCACTTTAAAACCTGCATTTTGTAATTGTAAGGCAAAATCATCCAATCTTTCTTGGTCTTTTCGAGTTTCATAGTCGTCGCTACTATCTCCAAAATAACGAGCAGAAGCACTTTCCACAATATGCAGCAATACATAGTCTACTTGCTGTTTGCCTTGTGCAATAGCATAGGCAATTAATTTTTTGTCTGCGTCGGTAAAGTCTAGTGAAACAGCAATACACCGGGTTTCTCTAACGTCTAGATTCTCCAAAACAGGTGTGTCATTGTGCATACGAGCAATATCGCGGAGCTTTCTATCTCTTACAAATGGCAGAAAGGTCATCATCAGAAATAACCAGATAAAAATAATGGCACCTAATAGTATCAAGATTTTCCAAACCCAGTTCCCATCTGTTTCATACAATGGCAGGGCTTGTTCTACCACCATTTTTACATTTAGAAAAACCAGCACGGTTGCTACCAACCATGCAGCAATCTTGGTAGGTGTTTTGATGGCAAACTCACCCATGGTATGTTTGTCACTTACAAAATGGATCAGTGGAATAACAGCAAAACCCAGTTGTACACTGAGTATTACTTGACTAAGTACTAGTAGGGCATCTATTTTTTCATTCCCGTATATCAAAATGGTCAGCACGGCAGGTGTAATAGCAATTAGCCTTGTAATCAGTCTTCTTAACAACGGATTGATGCGCAATTTCAAATAGCCTTCCATCACAATCTGACCTGCTAATGTACCTGTAATGGTACTACTTTGACCAGCAGCAATTAGTGCTACTGCAAAGAGTACGGGTGCTAATTTACTACCTAATAAAGGCGCTAATAATTGATGCGCGTCTTCTATTTTGGCAACCTGTGTATTTCCTGTACTAAAAAAAACAGAAGCAGCTAATATCAGTATCGCTGCATTCACAAAGAATGCTGCATTAAGCGCAATGGTACTATCAATCATATTGTACTTGAGCGCGCGCTTAATGCTTTGTGCGTCTGGTTTGATTTTGCGGGTTTGTACTAAGGCGGAATGTAAATACAAATTATGGGGCATCACCGTTGCGCCAATAATACCCACTGCAATGTATAAGGCATTGTTGTTGAGCATGCCTGGAATAAATCCCTTGGCCACCAAACTCAAATCAGGTTTGGCTAGAAAAATCTCAATTAAAAAAGATAAGCCAATCACTGCTACCAATGCAATGATAAAAGCTTCTAATTTTCTAATACCATAACGTTGTAACCAAAGCAAGATTAAAGTATCCAAAACCGTTATCCCTACTCCCCAGATCAAAGGCAAACCAGTTAACAGATAAATTCCTAATGCCATTCCTAATACTTCGGCTAAGTCACAAGCGGCAATAGCTACTTCTGCAAATACGTATAAACTAAAATTCACCAGGGGCGGATAGACTTCTCTATTGGCTTGGGCTAAATCTCTTCTTCTAACAATGCCCAATCTGGCACTCAATCCTTGCAATAACAAGGCCATTAAATTACTCATCAATAAAACCCAAATAAGACTATATCCAAATTGAGCTCCACCTTGTAAATCTGTAGCCCAGTTACCTGGATCCATATAACCAACGCTAACCAAATAAGCTGGACCTAAAAATGCCAAAATTCTTCGCCACCCTTTTGGCGAATTGGTGGTATCTACCGTTTCATGCACTTCTCCTAGGGATTGCTCCATATCTCTTCTATTTGCTTGCATTCTAAATGGTTTTTACAAATAATGCTTGTGCCAATTGCTGGCTAATGGTAATATTGCCTCTACCCTCTAGTTGTATTTCTAAGGAATGATCAAATTCAAATTTGCATTGCACTTCTAATCTAGTCCCAATCAATATTTGCTTGTGTTTTAGCAGTTCCAATAATTCAGGAGACTGACTACCAACACTACATACTTCAGCTTTGGTATGGGGTTTCAAATCCATTAAATTCACTTGTCTTAATGCCACCATGACACCATTACTATCAGGTATGGGATCTCCGTGTGGATCAAACCTAGGATTACCCAAAAACTGGTCTAATTTGTCTACTAATTTTTTGCTGCTGATATGCTCCAATTCCTCTGCTACTTCATGAACTTCATCCCATCCAAATTGAAGCTTGTCTACTAAAAAAGACTCCCATAACCGATGCTTTCGCACAATTTCTAGGGCCAATTTTCTGCCCTCACTGCTCAATCTTACCCCTTGATAAGGTTTATACAACAACAATCTCTTGGTAGTCAATTTTTTGAGCATATCTGTAACCGATGCCGGTTTGGTATGAATATTAGCCGCTAACTGGTTGGTACTAACCGTTCCATCAGCTTCTTGCAAATGAAAAATGGCTTTGATATAATTCTCTTCTGATACGGTAAGATGCATTATCCTGAAAAATATTTTTAGACAAATCTAAATATTTTTATTGGGTTAAAACTAACTTAATCGGCTACTACCATTGAAACACTTATTTTTATGCAAATAATACGGTATGCACAGTCGAATACTCTGCTTCTTACTCATTCTTTTGGTTTCCTGTGGGGAGAAAAAAATTGATTTATCCGGGGAAGTAGCTTTGAAACCCAAAGAATTCCTGAGTGTATTTCCTGTGATTCCAGGTAATTTTCAAGCTGCCGATAGCAATTTTATTAAGTTGGCAGACAGCAGCAAGATTGGAATAAAAGCCGTCTTACAATTTGTACCTGATTCAGCCGTAACCAGTTTAATTGGAAAGGATAAAAAAGCCATTTTTCAACCTGTTGGACAGATCCTGAAAGAGAAAGAAACTTATTTATTAGTCAATATAAAATTGAAAAGAAAATTGGTAATGGCGGTGATTGTATTAAATACAAAAACCAATGCCTATTTGGCTTCCAAGCTTTTGTTAGACGATAGTATTTCTGATGAATATGTACATGCTGTTTCTGTAAATAGGGAACCAACCTTCTTATTAGGAAGAGAAAAGCCTGGCAAGGATAATATTACCCAATTTACCCGAATTGGATGGGTCTATGCTTCTGATGTTGGCTTCATGGTAGTGATTAATGATTCTAATGAGGCCCCTAGTAAATCTGAGATCATTAACCCTATTGACACTTTGCCTAGGAAATACAAATACAGTGCAGACTATGCACAAGACAAGAAGAATTTTATTTCTATTAGAGATGGTAATAAAAACGGGAGTTATGAATTTTTTATACATTTTGAAAAGAATGAAGGCGCTTGTATTGGTGAACTAAAGGGGGCCTTTATTATGAAAGACGCCAACAATGCCCAGTATCGTTTTAACGGTGATCCCTGTGTGATAGACTTTAGTTTTGAGGATAATGAAGTCAGTTTGAAAGAACAGGGGAACTGCGGCAACCACCGAGGCATCAAATGCTATTTTGACGATAGTTTTACCCGAAAAAGAGAACCCAAACGCAAGTCCGTGTCTAAACGATAAATTCTCAATCCCCTTTACATCTTTCCAGAATTAATGTGTAAAATTTACATTTTATTTTTTTGGCTTATATTGCACTGATTTTATTTAACGAAACAAGTATTTATGAGTTTTAGAAACTTTCAGGTTCCCTATCCTATAGACGAACAATACGCAAAGAAAACGGCATATTTTTCAATGGAATTTGCCATTCATCAACCATTGAAAATCTATAGTGGCGGATTGGGCTTTTTGGCTGGATCGCATATGCGCAGTGCATATGAATTAAGACAGAACCTGATTGGAATTGGCATTTTGTGGAAGAATGGATATTATGACCAAGCTAGAAACCAAGACCAAACCTTACAGGTTACTTTCATGGAAAAACAATACAGTTTTCTGGAAGATACTGGTATCAAGTTTCAAATTCTGATTCATGATCATCCTGTTTGGGTTAAGGCTTATTATTTAAATCCTGAAACTTTCAAGAGCGCTCCTATGTTCTTGTTGAGCACGGATTTACCAGAAAACGATTACGTTTCCCAAACCATTACCCACCGCTTATATGATGCCAACGTTGCTACCAAAGTAGCTCAGTTTATTTTGTTGGGAATTGGAGGTGCTAAATTAATAGATGAGTTAGGATTCAATCCAGACGTGTATCATTTGAATGAAGCGCATGGTATTAGTGCAGGTTTTTATTTGTTGAACAAATTCAAAAGCTTGGCCAAAGTGAAAGAGCATATGGTTTTCACAACCCATACGCCTGAAGAAGCTGGTAATGAAAAACACGATATTTATCTCTGTCAAAAAATGAGCTATTTCTGTGGAATGAGCTTAGACGAGGTAAGAAAAATTACTGGTATACATGATGACCAGTTTAACCACTCCTTGGTAGCGCTGCGTTTTGCTAGAAAAGCCAATGGCGTATCAGCCCTGCATGGTGTGGTAAGCCGCGACATGTGGAAACACTATGAAGGTATTTGCCCCATCATCAGCATCACCAATGCACAAAACTGGCATTATTGGGCTGACAAACAATTATACCGTGCTTTAGAAGAAAAGAATGATCCCATTTTTGATGATAGGAAAACTTTCTTAAAGAAAAGAGCATTTGAAATTGTAGCAGACCAAACTGGTAAAGTATTTGACCCCAATGTATTGACCATTGTTTGGGCAAGAAGGTTTGCTGGTTATAAACGCGCAGACATGTTGAGTTGGCATTTAGAGCGTTTTGAAAAACTCTTGAGCAATGCCAAATATCCAGTACAAATTATCTGGGCTGGTAAACCTTATCCACTGGATTATCCTGCTATTACCACTTTTAATAGCTTGGTTCAGATTAGCAAGAAATACAAGAATGTAGCAGTGCTAATTGGTTATGAACTTTCTTTGAGCAAACGCTTAAAACAAGCTTCTGATGTATGGTTAAACAATCCAAGGGTACCAAGAGAAGCTTCTGGAACCAGTGGTATGACAGCAGCTATGAATGGAGCTGTTAACTTCTCTACAGACGATGGATGGATCCCTGAATTCATTAATCATGGCAACAATGGTTTTGTAGTTCCAAAAGCAGATTATGATAACATGTCTGTTCAAGAACAAGATGATTATGATTTGAACAAGTTGTATGAAATCTTGGAACAACAAATTCTTCCTCTGTATTATGAGAACAAGGATACTTGGAGGCAGATCATGAAAAATGGTATGATGGATGTACGTTGGCAGTTTGATAGTAACCGCATGGCCAAAGAATATTATGACTTAATGTACAACGGATAATAAAAATAATCTGCTATTTAGATTTGATAAAAGAATCCCAATCAGTTCTGATTGGGATTCTTTTATTTAGAATAGAACAAGTAATGATTTTGACTTAATAGAACCTTTCCCTCCTACCTTTGTTCTATTATCATGACCCAAAAACAGAAAATAGTAGTTGCCATTACAGGTGCCAGTGGTTCCATCTATGCCAAAGTATTGCTTGACAAATTACAAGCCATGCCCGAGCAAATTGAATCTGTGGGTATTGTGATGAGCAAGAATGCCAAAACAGTTTGGGAAACCGAATTGGGTAATGATAGTTACAAAGACTACCCTTTTTCTTATTTTGAAAAACACAATTTCAATGCCCCATTTGCTTCTGGTTCTGCTAACTATGGCAGCATGCTGGTTGCGCCTTGTAGTATGGGCACTTTGGGTAGAATTGCCGCAGGCATTAGTGATGATTTGGTTACTAGGGCTGCTGATGTGATTTTAAAAGAAAGAAGAAAGTTGATTTTAATGGTTAGAGAAACTCCCTATAACCTGATCCATATTCGCAATATGGAAACCATCACTTTAGCAGGAGGCATTATCTGCCCATGCACACCCTCTTTTTATAGTTTGCCTACTAGCATGGAGGCTCTTGCTGCAACGGTGGTAGACAGGGCATTAGATTTAGCTGGATTGGTAACCAATACCTATCGTTGGGGTAGCAATAAGGTCTAGTTTATTTTTTCTTAATCATCATCACAGCAGGAACAGGTCTTTCCCCTTCCTTGTCACTTGGTATGATAGTTGGTTTACCATTGACCAACATGGCACTACTTCCTCCCCCATCTAAATTTAATGCTTCTACACAACCAAGGTCTTTGAGAATGCTGGCTAATTGAGGTAGTGTTGCTCCTTCAGATTTTCCGGGAAATCTGCCTTCTACTACTAAGTAAATCAATTGTCCTTGTTGGGTATATCCCATGGCTGTTCTGGGATGTTTATCAGCAATAGCTTTGCCGGCAAATTTCATTTCTTCATTATTGCTAATACTTACCTGACCAGCTTGTACCAAAACAGGACCACCTGCTGTTGCCGCCTGCATTTTCCAAGGTTTGAAATTTGACTTGGTCAATATAGATGGAATATTGGTTTTAGCAAGTGAATCCAACACTGGTTTGATTGGGGCTTGTATGGCCCAGGGATATTTCTGAGTTGAGTCGCTCAAAACCCAAGCCACATCGGCCTTGCGTTTTTTGGTAATGCCAATAGCACCAGAAACAGGATGCAAATAAGTAAAAGTATCTTTTCCCTTTCTTGCAACACTAGAAACACTATATGCCACTTGTTTTCCGTCTTGGATAATCAGGCTCACATTGGTATTGTGTTTGAATTCAAAAAAGCTACAGTTCATGACCAATAAAGGCTGTGACTCAGCAGCATAAAATTGACTAGGCGTGCTTCTTTTGCCATTGGTTGATTGGGTTTCAAACAAAAGCTTTTTGTCTTTTAAATCAGCGCTAACATAGTAGGCATGATTGGGTTTGCCTTGAATGCTATCAGCCGAATAAAATACGTGCACACTTGCTGGCAATGGTTGGTATAGATGGTCTACATTCTCCCATTTTAATTGAGCAATGGAAGTCAAAGACAATGCCATACAACCAAGCAAAAAACCAAAGGGAACAATTTTAAATTTATACAAGTTGTAGTTGTTTTTCTAGCATCCATTTGTTCTTGCCATATCCTGGAATTACGTGCTTTTCACTGTGGTAAGAAGACCTAACTAATGGGCCACTCTCCACGTAGTCAAATCCAATCTTGTAGCCAATTTCGCGTAATTCAGCAAACTCATCAGGATGTACAAATCTTTGAACTGGCAAATGCTTTTTTGTAGGTTGCAAGTATTGACCCAAGGTTAATACATCGGTACCAACTCCTACTAAATCTTCCATACTCTGAATTACTTCTTCCTTGGTTTCACCAAGACCTAACATGATCCCAGTCTTAGTTCTCATGCCACCTTGTTTCAAAGTCTTTAATACGTCTAAACTTCTTCTGTATTTGGCTTGGATTCTAACCTGACGGGTCATTCTTTCTACGGTCTCCATATTGTGACTTACCACATCTGGAGCAGCATCAATGATGCGTTGAATTTGGTCTTGGATACCTCTAAAATCAGGAATCAATGTTTCCATGGTAGTATCCGGGCTTAGTGATCTAACAGCCTTAATGGTATTGTACCAAATAATTGATCCACCATCTTTTAATTCATCCCGATCAACACTGGTGAGGACCGCGTGTTTTACTTTCATTAAATGAATGGCTTCTGCTACACGTTGAGGCTCATCCCAATCCACGGCTTCTGGTCTTCCAGTTGCTACCGCACAAAATCCACAACTCCTGGTACATACATTACCCAAAATCATGAATGTGGCGGTTCCTTCTCCCCAACATTCACCCATATTGGGGCAATTACCACTTTCACAAATGGTATGTAATTTATGGGTATCCACCAATCCACGAACGTGTTTGTAACTCTCTCCAATGGGAAGCTTCACTCGAAGCCAATTGGGTTTTTGAATTTTTGACTGGGTATTGTCTATTTTGGGTACTACTGGTAATTCTTGCATGCCGCTATTCCTTGGTCTAAATGATTAACAAAAATAACTCACTTTCGTTTACCAAAGACAATAGAAACATAAGCGTTGAAAAACAAGCTTTTAGGATCATTCAACAATACAATTGGCATTTTTTTAGAATAGTATTCCACATTCAGACCAACTTCAATGGCAGAAAGCACTTCATTGTAGCGGCCATAGTCAAATCGAATGGCAGTTCTAGCATAAGCTCCAGGAATATATTGCATTTCACTAAAGCCTTTACTCAATCCCGCTTTTCCAATGATGACGGTTGGGTCTAAGAAAATACTATCGTTATTATTGTATTTAATGGCTTCGCGTTTACCGCTTCCAAAAGGATTCTCCACTTCTATATAATAGGGCTTTAATAAACCCAAGGTTAATCCACCGCCATAAATAGCAGAAACAGCTACCCCATTTTTATTTCCTTTTCCACCAATCAATTTTTGTTGACCAAAACCCAATTTGGCATAATAAAAATTGTTCTGTTTACCATAAGTGTAACTGGAAAAAACCACAAAGCCTTGAGACGTGCTCAATGTGGGCACTTTTTCCTCTTTTTTATCTTTACGTTCACCCAACTCAAACCAGAATAAATTGGTCTTGGTAAGGGTTTTGTATTTACCTTTTTCTAAGAAGGCACTCCATCCATCTGAATTGAATTTGAAACCAAAAGCAGATTGCTTTTGAAAGATCATAGCACCCTCTTCTTCCTGCTTGATTAATTGGTTGATTCTTTCACGCTTGTCTGCCTTTTTCTGCATTTTTTCTTGGGCAGCTGAAGACGGCTGCTTTTGTTGCGCCAGAACACATACCGAACAAAGGATGGATGTAATTAAAAAGAATTGCTTCACTACATTTGATTTGATACTTGTAAATTTAGGGCAAAAAATACGCAATGACTTCACAAATTATTTATAAATCCGGGTTAAGAACCAGCTGTACACACTTACAAAGTGGAACCGAAATTGAAACTGACGCACCTACCGATAATAAGGGTAAAGGTGAACGGTTTTCTCCTACTGATTTATTGGCCACTTCTTTAGGGTCATGTATGATTACTACCATGGGCATCAAAGCAGAATCCATGGGGATTGAATTAGATGGAACTAGAGTTGATGTTACCAAAATCATGGTATCTGATCCTAGAAGGATTGGCAAATTAGTTGCCCATGTTTATTTCCCTGAGGGATTAAACCTAGATGACCATGCTAAACTTGTACTTGAACGTTCAGCAAGAACCTGCCCAGTAGAAAGAAGCTTACATCCTGATATTGAATTGGATATGGCTTTTAATTGGTAAAAATTATAATTGCGCTAAGGCTTTTACCACCCGGCTCACAGGCAGTCCCATTACATTGTAGAAATCACCTTTAATGGTTTCAATACCCACAACCCCAATCCATTCTTGGATGGCATAGGCGCCTGCCTTGTCATAGGGCTGGTATTTGTCAACATAATAGACAATCTGTTCATGGGTTAAGGTATGAAATTTCACATCTGTAATGTCTGAAAAAGCAATTTCTTGATCCCCATTTAAAAGCACTACGCCCGTAATCACTTGGTGCCACTGACCGGATAAGGATTGTAGTATTTGAACGGCATCTTCTTTGTCAACGGGTTTGCCAATGACCCTACCTTCCATAACTACAATGGTATCTGCCGCTAAAATGGGCATAGTAGCATATTGTTTGTGAAAGGCGGTTTGAACATGCTTTTTTACGGCCAAGGCTTTTTGACGTGCTATATGAATGGGCACTTGGTCAATAGCCAAAGTTTCAGGAAAGGATTCGTCAGTAGATTGAACAATTATTTCAAATTCCATTTCTGCCCATTCCAATAATTGTTTTCTGCGGGGCGATTGAGACGCCAAAATAAATTCTTTCATGGCATTATATTAGGGATACAAGCGGAAGAAGATCATGGAAAGAATGCCACTGAACATGACAAATTTGATGATATTGCTTAAGCGATGAAAATCTTCTGCAGACTTGGCTTTGAACAATTGTTTAAATGCAACAATTAATGGAACAACTATCATGATTAAGCAATAACTGATACTCCACCACCATCCCATTTGTATCACATACAACTGCAATAAAATCAAAGCAGCAATTAATACAATCATCCATACTGCTACAAAAGTCTTACTTACATTAAGCCCCCAAAGTATGGGCATGGTTTTGCATCCATATTTTCTATCGCCTTCTAGATCTTCCATGTCTTTGATGACTTCTCTGATTAAAGTAATCACAAATGCAAAAGCTGCATATAGAATAGTCAATCTAAAAAAACGTACATTTTGAGAATTGGGTTGACTAATGGTATTGATAGCGTCTAAAGGATATTTAGAAAAATACAATACCCCAATGACCCAAGCAGTTAATACAGAAATCAAAATATTGCCAATCAATAATTGCTTTTTAAGAGAAGTACTATAGACCCACAAAAAAATCACACTGAACATATTGGCCAAAACCAAATGCCAAAAATTATGAAAATCAAGGGCATAAATAGTAGCATAAATGCCAATTAAACTAAGGCTCATATGCCAAAAAATAACCCATCTTCTGCTGATGATGGTATTGACCACCACTTTCTGGGGCTTATTTACTTGATCAATATCAAGGTCAAAATAGTCATTGATAATATAACCAGCTGCGGCAATTAAGATAGAAGCCAGAATTAGTAGAGGGAATTGAATATTATTTCCCGCAACCTGGGGAAAAATGCGTTCATAGATACAGTACTCAAAAAGCAACTGTGTAAGGCCAATAAATACCAAATTGGGCCACCTGATTAAGCGAAAAAAACCGATGATTATTTTCAATGGAAAATTGTTTCAAATGATTGCTTGCTCATTATTTGGCAGCTATTCCAGTTCCTAAATCCCAATCTCCTCTTAGTTTAAGCACTTGTTCCATCACATCACGAACACAGGCATCGCCACCTTTAAAGGGTGAGATATAGTTACTTGCTAAACGAATATCAGTAGCCGCATCTGCCGGACAGCAAGCAAAACCAACGGCTTGCATCACAGCTAAATCAGGTATATCATCTCCCATGTACAGAACTTGAGACATTGGAATTTGCTTTTGATTCAACTGAGTTGTAAGTAAAGTCAATTTGTCTTTTACGCCCATCCATACTTGATCAACACCTAATTTGATCAATCTCTCTTTGGCTTCAGGAGAGTTTCCGCCAGAAATGACTATGACGGTATATCCTTTTTTAACTGCTAATTGAAGCGCATAGCCATCCTTGATATTCATTTTTCTTGCCATTACCCCATCAGGCAAAATCATAAGTGTACCATCAGTGAGTACACCATCCATGTCAAAAACAAAACAGCTGATTTGGGATAGTTGTTGTAATAGATTCATATTCATTAATACCTGAAAGTTAGATGATTCAGGTAAAAAACCCTATTTCTGGTTATCGCGCCACTCATAAACCCAAGCGCTTTGAATCATTTCTAAATGGCCTTCTGTACTTTGTTCTTTGGTTCCTTCAAATCTTGGGATTTCTAAGATCCATTCTAATAAATCGGTAAAACGTATGCGGTAGATCCTTGATTCTGTAAAATCATCTCCAAAACGCTCATACAATTTCATGGCAATATCTTCGTGATCATTCCAGTAGATGGGTGGTTCAAAATGGCTCATAGTGTCTTTTCTAAGATGATATTGGATTATTCTCCCAAAAATTGGGTTTGATCAGGAATGCGAATATGCACTTCTCCGCTGCCGTTTTCCAAAACGCATTGACAACCTAATCTAGAATTGATTCTTGGGTTTACTGCACGGTCTATAAAGTCCTCTTCTTTATCAGATAGTTCTTGTATAAATTCACTTCCTTTTTCTACATATAAATGGCAGGTACTACAAGCACAAACTGCTCCGCAATTATGGTGTAATTCAATGCCATTATCCAGGCAAATTTCCAATAAACTATCCCCCACAGGCATCCCAGTCAGGGTTATTGGTTCTAGTCCTTTTTGTTCAAATTGTATGTGAATATTATACATGATTAGTTCTTTGGGCTGCAAAAGTATCGGTTCAAGTTCTGATTATGGCTTCGAAATGCGAAAAAAATCATTTTTAAAATTTTGTCAAAAAAATGGGTAAAATCAAAAATATCCTTATTTTACACCACTTTATTATATACTAGGACCTCTAACAGTATTTTTTGATTGCTAGCACATATACCCTTCTGGTAAATCCGGAAGGGTTTTTTTATGCCCTTATCCTTGATTTTCACTTTGAATGCTTTTACTGAATGCACGGTAAAAATCAAGTAAACCCGGTTCGTTTTCCAAAAGCAACAAGTGTTTCCCCATGGTATCAGTATCTCCTCTAAAAGCAGGACCCGCCTGTGTTGTAGCTGGGTCTACGCCTTTTATACCTGCTGCCGTTTGATCAATAATGGAATACAACAAACTAAAGTCTAAATTGTTCCGTGTACAATAATCTGCTGCTAAATGGTATAAATGATTGGTAAAATTGGAACAGACCACTGCCATCAAATGCAGTTTTTCCCGTTGTGCATCGCCCGCTAGGGCTATTTGAGCACCAACTAATCTGGCCAAATTGGACAAGTAAGCTATATTGGATGAGGAGGAACCGTCTATTACTATTTGAACTGATCCTAGACCGTCTTGGTCTTTCCGAATCATTTTCATGGGCCAGAAAACCCCATAATTGGTACTTGCTTTTGCCAAAATTTCTTTGGAAACAGATCCGGCAGTATGCACCAATAACTGGTCTCCCAGATTTAACGCGGCGGCCACTGAGCCAATTGCTTGGTCTGAAACCGCTAAAATATAGGCATCTGCTTTTGGGGCAAGCTGGCCCAATTGATCAATAGCTTCTGCACCAATTTGAGCAGCCAATTGCTGGGCATGAGACAGATTTCTACTGTAGACTTGCTTAATCACAATCTCCCTTTCAAAAAAGGCTTTACCTATTACCGTAGCAATATTACCTGAACCAATGAGTACAAGCTCCATATCTTTGAATCTGAAATGAAATCAAAATTAGCACAAAGACTGGCCATCACCTATTATAGAACCAAGATCCGAACAATTGGATTGGTTTCACCAAAATTGGCCGCAGAAAAAGCCTACGATCTATTCTGTACTCCTAGAAAATCCAACAAAAAGCCCAAAGTGCCTCCCATTTTTCACAAGGCAAGCGCTTTGAATTTGGTTTCTAGGGGACAAAACTTAAGGGGATACCATTGGCTACCAGCCCATCCCAATGGAAAAAAAATATTGATTATCCACGGATTTAGCAGTTATAGTTACAAGTTTGAGAAATACGTGGGTTTGTTTAAAAAAGAGGGTTTTGAAGTAGTAGCTTTTGACGCTCCTGCTCATGGTCAGTCGGGTGGAAAACACATTAATGCCCTTATTTATAAAGAGGCTTTATTAGACATAGAACAGGCATATGGACCCTTTTACGGATGGATGGGCCATTCCTTGGGAGGTCTTGCTGCAAGCCTTGCTTTTCAGACCTTGGCCAATCAAGAAAACAGAAAACTGGTTTTAATTGCACCTGCAACAGAAACCAAAAGAGCCATTGAGCACTATTTTAGCATTATTCAGGTGGATGATAAAATTAGGCAAGCATTTAATGAATTGATTGCTAGCTTGACCCATCATAAAATTGAAGAGATTGCAGTATCTCATGCATTAACAAAAATTAAAGCCCCTGTTTTTTGGGTTCATGATAAGCAAGACACGATCTGTGTATTTGAAGCTGTGATTCCTATTATGGAAGCAAAACCAGCCAATGTTCGCTTTCATATTACAGATGGTTTGGGGCATAGTAGGGTTTATAAAGAAGCGGAGGTATCTGGGGCCATTGTGCATTTCTTATTAGAGGCCTAACAGGGATATTTTTTGGAATTTAACTCTTTGGACTAATATTGCATCCAAACCGGCGGAAGGGTCAGGCTCTAAAAAAGCCTAATTTAACCTAGTTTCGGTTTCTTATAAACATCATCAAATCACCGCCCATGGCGGTTTTGGAAAATATGGCAAAAAACTTATTGATTGTTGAGTCACCTGCAAAAGCCAAAACAATTGAAAAGATCCTGGGCAAGGATTTTGAAGTGAAGAGCTGCTTTGGACATATTCGTGACCTGGAAAAGGACGATATGGGTATTGATGTTAACAATCATTATTTGCCAAGGTACAAAGTGCCAGATGACAAGGAAAGGGTTGTAAAAGAGCTGAGACAATTGGCCAAAAAAGCAGATGAAGTTTGGCTGGCATCGGATGAGGACCGTGAAGGAGAAAGTATTAGTTGGCATTTGGCCGAGGTATTGGGTCTGGATCCAAAAGTGACCAAACGGATTGTTTTCCATGAAATCACCGCCCCTGCCATTAAAAAAGCAGTAGCCAATCCTAGAATTATAAATATGAATCTGGTGAATGCCCAACAAGCAAGAAGGGTATTAGACAGATTGGTGGGGTTTGAATTGAGCCCCGTATTATGGCGCAAAATTGGCATGCAAAGAAGCCTAAGTGCCGGTAGGGTTCAGAGCGTAGCGGTAAGATTGGTGGTAGAAAGAGAAAGAGAGATTAACCACTTTGTATCTGAGAGTAGTTTTAAAATTGAAGCCAATTTCTTAGCCCCAGATATCAACGGCAAAACCGTTGGATTCAAAGCGGAAGCTCCTGCTAAATATGCTGAACAGGTAGCTGCTAGAAAATTCTTAGAATCATGTATTGGTGCTACTTATAAAGTAACAGATGTTCAGGTTAAACCAACCAAAAGAACACCTGCTGCTCCTTTTACTACTTCTACCCTGCAACAAGAAGCTTCCAGAAAAATGGGATACAGCGTGAGTAAAACCATGTTGATAGCCCAAAAGCTCTATGAAAGTGGTAAGATCACTTACATGCGTACAGATAGTGTGAATTTGAGTGATACGGCGCTTGCCGATATTAGCGCTGAGGTAAACAATGCTTATGGCCCTCAGTACCATCAACCTCGTAAATTCAAGAACAAAAATGAATCTGCACAAGAAGCACACGAAGCCATCAGGCCTACCTATATGAATCAACATACCCTGGCTGATGAAGAAACCAGAAGGCTCTATGAATTGATTTGGAAAAGAACCATTGCTTCTCAAATGAGCGATGCTGCTTTTGAAAAAACCACGGCCAAAATTGCCATCAGCACCAATGGAGAAGCATTAAGCGCTTCTGGTGAAGTGCTAAAATTTGACGGGTTCTTGAAAGTCTATATGGAAGGAAAGGATGATGAAGACGAAGAAGATGCAGAAGGTATCTTGCCTCCATTAGCTATTAACCAGCAACTAAGTTTAAAAGAATTAACTGCTTCAGAAAAATTCAGTAGACCTGCTGCGCGATATACAGAAGCTTCCTTGGTTAAAAAACTAGAAGAATTGGGTATTGGTAGACCTTCTACCTACGCCCCCACTATCAGTACCATCATGAAGCGCAATTATGTAGAAAAGCGCGACAAGGATGCTATTAAGCGATCTGTGACCCTATTTAGATTGGTTCCAGGCAAGGAAATTGAAAAAGAAATTATTTCAGAAAATACTGGGGCTGAAAAAAGCAAATTATTTCCAACCGATTTGGGGATGGTGGTAACAGACTTTTTAAAGCAGCACTTTACCAAGGTCATGGACTTTGGTTTTACTGCCAAGATTGAACAGGAATTTGATGAGATTGCCGATGGTAAGATTATCTGGTCCAATATGATTGACGGGTTTTACAAACCATTCCATAGCACTATTGAACATACTTTGGAAACAGCTGAAAGGGCCAAGGGTGAAAGAGAATTGGGGATTGATGCTGAGTCTGGTAAAAAAGTAATCGCTAGAATGGGTAGATACGGTCCCATGGTTCAGATTGGTGATAGCAGCAACGAAGAAGAGAAACCAAGGTTTGCCAAACTCAAACAAGACCAAAGTATTGAAACCATTAGCATGGCAGAAGCCATGGAACTTTTTGAACTTCCCAAAACCATTGGGGAATACGAGGGTCAAGAATTACAGGTAAATATTGGCCGATTTGGCCCTTATATCCGCATGGGTGAGCAATTTATCAGCGTTCCCAAAGGAGAAGACCTACACGCTTTAGAATTAGAAAGAGCCATACAGTTGATTCAAGAAAAGCAACACGCAGAAGCGCCAATTGCTTTTTTCCAAGAATTACCCGTAACCAAGGGCAAGGGCAGATTTGGACCATTTATCAAGTGGAATGATTTGTTCATTAATATTCCAAGGGCATACAATTACGATACGCTGTCTCAAAGTGATATCAATGAATTGATTGAAAAGAAAATGGACAAAGAAGCCAATCGATTTATTAACCAATGGCCAGCTGAGAAAATTTCTATTGAAAATGGTAGATGGGGTCCATTTATCCGTTTTCAGAAAAAGATGCTGAAAATGGGCAGAAAAGCGGATGGTGAAAAATATACCGCTGACGAGTTGATAGATATTGATCTGGAAATAATCAAGAAAATGATTGAAGAACAAGTGCCGGGTGCTTTTACCAAAAAAGCAAAACCAGCTTCAAAAGGCGCTACTAAATCGGCCAGTAAAAAAGCAGCTCCTAAAAAAGCCGCCAGCAAAAAAGCCAGTCCCAAAAAGAAATAGGCTATAGCCAAAATAAAAGCCGGATAAAAATTTATCCGGCTTTTTTATGCGCTTGTTCCAAGCCTGTTAATCGGCCCTGCCCAAATCTCTTAAAAATCTAACATGGGCTACTACGGCTCTTCTCATAGTAGGATACTCAATATATTGTAATTGATATTCTGCACAAACCGCTTTTACAATTTTGCTAATGGCTGGATAATGAACGTGAGAAATCTTGGGAAATAAATGGTGTTCAATTTGAAAATTAAGACCACCTACTAACCAACTTACCAATTTATTTCTGGTAGCAAAATTGGCTGTGGTTTTAATTTGGTGTGCCGCAAACTCGTCAGGTAATTGGTGTGAAGCAATATCCGCTACTGGGAATTCTGTGTGTTCTACCGTATGGGCCAATTGGAATACAATGCTTAAAATAAATCCAGCAACCATACTCATCACTATAAATCCTACCAACCATGGCAACCAGCCAAGGGCATAAATAGGGATCACAATAAAGAAGGCTGCGTGATAGACTTTTACAATCCAGAATTCAAAATGGTCTTTAAACTCCATTTTCTTTAAAGGCACATTTCCAATTTTTTTAGAAAAATACTTGTTGTAATCAGTAAAGAAAATCCAGAAAATATACAATTGCATGTACAAAAACCAAAAGTAAAAATGCTGGAATTTGTGCATTTTTAATCGTTTCTGTGTAGGTGCCATGCGCATCAAGACTCCAATTTCAATATCGTCATCTACCCCATCAATATTTGTAAAACTATGGTGGATCATATTGTGCTTCATATTCCACATAAAGTGGTTGGCTCCCAACATACTCATAGAAGAAGCGGCTATTCGGTTCATCCAACGATTGGTACTAAAACTACCATGACTACCATCGTGCATCACATTAAATCCAATTCCAGCAATCAAACCACCAAGGATTACTGCTTCTAAAATGGCCAAGTACCAAACTGGGGTCCAAACCAACAACTGAATATATACAGCAACAAAAGCCATAATCATTAAAATGGCTTTGGTAAACAATTTAGGGTTCCCAGTAGATTTTATTCCTTGTTCATCAAAATACTGCTGTACGCGTTTCTTAAGTTCTGAATGCAAGGATTGCTTTACAACGGGGAATTTGGGAATGGCAAATGTAGACATGTAGTAATTTATAGTAAGAAAGCAAAAGTACTTCTTCCCCCCTTTCCACGCTTGTTAATTTTGAGGGATGGTACCAAAGAACTGCTTTAACGATGATTTTTACAAAAAAGTATGCCATTTTTAGTCATTATTTCCACAAGTATGGAATAACTATTTAGGGTAAATGCGCAAAAAAAGAAGTTAGTTTGAGGTAGAATATCACAGATAATGGAAGTTTAAGCTATTGCTGTCATTTTCAACCAGTTCATATGCAAACAACCAAAGAAATCAATGCACTCTTTACCCTGATAGATGATCCCGATGAGGAAGTCTATTCTACCGTTTCAGAAAAGCTGGTTGCTTATGGCAAGGGGATTATCCCTAATCTGGAACATTTATGGGAAACAACACTGAATGACACTATTCAGGAGCGGATTGAAACCATCATTCATCGATTACATTTTACAGACCTTACCCAAGATTTTACTGACTGGAGTAATAGTGCCTATCATGACTTGCTTTTAGGGGCATTATTGGTAGCAAGGTTTCATTATCCAGATTTGCAAAGTACACAGGCCTTACAAGAGATTGAGAAAATCCGTAGAAATGTATGGCTTGAATTGAATAATTTTTTAACTCCGCTTGAACAGGCCAATGTATTAACCAGCATTTTGTACAAATACTATCGCTTAAAGGGTGTTGAAATCAATTATGAACAACCTGATGATTTTTGTATTCACAAAGTATTGGCTGCAAAAAAAGGGAATGCCATTACCAATGGGATTATCTACCAAGTAATGTGTGAACTACTAGACATTAACGCTAGAATCATCAATATACCCAAACAGAGCATTATAGCTTTCTTTCATTCCGATTATGATTCCAGTTCTACAATTGGAAATCCCCAAGAATCTATACATTTCTATATAGACAGCACTACCGGACAAGCTTTTTCTCATAAGGATATTGAACAATATTTTATAAGAATTGGCCAAACCCCGTTACCAGAGTTTTTTAAACCAAAGAGTCATAAGGGGATTATCCAATTATTGATCAAGGAAACGGCTAAGTGTTTTTCCTTGCCACACCAGCAATATAAACAAGCAGAATTAATGCAATTACACGCATTGCTTCAATAATTTGTTTCAGTTAGTATAGATAGCTAGATAAATCAACTTGGATAATTTTAGCCATTGGTTTCTGATTTCATCCCTTTTTTGAACACATGGGCACAATAAAAGAAGGTTATTTACCGTCTTTATAACAATCAATTCTCCCAATAGGATGACCATGCCTGAAGTTCATTACACTTACTATGAAAGTCCTATAGGACTTTTGAAAATTGGGGGTACAGAACAATATATCTGTGAGCTAAGTTTTGTAGATGAACCCGATCAAATGGTCTATGGAGAACCTGGTATTACAGAAGTCATGCACCAATGTACAGAAGAATTGATTGAGTTTTTTCATGGCAAAAGAAAACAGTTTTCTATTCCTGTTCACCAAGATGGAACCGATTTTCAAACCCGTGTTTGGAATGAATTGTTGGCTATTCCCTATGGCAAAACCATCAGTTATATGGATTTAGCCAAAAAAATGGGGGATCCAAAAGTGATTCGTGCTGCCGCAAGTACCAATGGAAAAAATAAAATCTGCATTATTGTACCCTGTCATAGGGTTATAGGATCTGACCGTTCATTAACAGGCTATTCTGGGGGTATGTGGCGAAAAAAATGGCTATTACAACTAGAATTTAAAATTGCACACGGGGTTCAAACCCTATTTTAGCACCTTAACATTTTCCTAAAATAACAGCCAGATGTTATTATATGGTTAGCTTTTCGCAAATTTGTAGTCATTGAAAGATACAAAAATGCGATTCTCTTTTGCTTTAGCCATTATCCCTACCCTATTTTCAATTGAACAACTTTGTGCACAAGATGTACCAAGAGGTTGGCATTTATTGGACGAATCCCAAGACCAACACTATGGAATTAGTCTTTCAAAGGCTTATCAATTTCTAAAAGAGAAAAACAAGGTTGCCAAACCAGTCATTGTAGCCATTTTGGATTCAGGAGTAGACACTGCCCATGAAGACCTAAAACCCAAGCTTTGGAGAAATCCATCTGAAATTCCAGGCAATGGTATTGATGATGATGGCAACGGTTACATTGACGATGTATATGGATGGAATTTTTTAGGGGGCAAAGATGGTAGAAATATCAAAAAATGTTCAGACGAGCGTTCTAGAATTTATCATCGCTTTAAAGCACAATTCCTAGGAAAAGAAATAGATAGCAGCAGCCTTTCTACTTCAGATTGGAACAATTATCTAATCTGGAAAAAAGCAGCTGCGGAAATGAATTTTAGTACAGAAGAGCAAACCGAATTGCTATTTGTAGAAATTACAGCTAAAGCCCTTAAAAGACACGATAAAGTGTTACGCAAAGAAATGGGCGCAGAAGTGTTTACTACAGAAACCCTTGAAAAATTTGAACCACAAAACAAACTAGCTAAAGAAGCCAAACTGGGATATTTAACCTGCATTAAAATGATGGGAATTGATGCAGATGAAAAAAACACCAATACCATTGAACAATTGGATGAGTATGTAGAAGGAAAAAAATCTGCCTTTGAGTCAAAAGAAAAAGTACCCTTTGATTATCGTGCAGATATTGTGAAGGATAATTATTTAAATTTTCAAGATAAGTATTACGGCAATGCCGATGTGATGGGACCAAGCCCTATGCACGGGACCCATGTTACGGGTATTATTGGAGCAGTTAGGAATAATGGTATTGGCGTAAATGGTGTAGCTGACAATGTTCAATTGATGATGGTGCGCGTAGTGCCTGATGGTGATGAATATGATAAAGATGTGGCACTAGGCATCAGGTATGCGGTAGACAATGGAGCCAAAATTATCAACATGAGTTTTGGTAAATCTTTTTCACCAGAAAAAGCATGGGTAGATAGTGCCATCCGTTATGCAGCTAGTAAAGACGTACTCATTGTTCACGCTGCAGGAAATGATGGTGTAGACAATGACGTAAAAGAAGTGTTTCCCAATCCCAGACAATGGAATTATAAAGCTGAAAACTTTATCAATATTGGGGCAAGTGGTGACCCAGCAACCACAGGATCTCTGGCAGCAGATTTTAGCAATTTTGGCAAAAACAATGTAGACGTATTTGCGCCTGGGGTTAAGATCTTTTCTACCTTACCAGGGGGAAATGAATATGGCAATTTGAATGGAACCAGTATGTCTACCCCTGTAGTTTCTGGCATTGCAGCAATCATTCGCTCTAATTATCCAGAACTGACTGCTGTGCAGGTGAAACAGATTATTGAGACTTCAGTTTCCATTCCTGATAGTAGTTTACCCAATTTCAAACCAGGATCTCAAAGAGAACCCATTGCCTTTAGCAATTTGAGTAAAACGGGAGGAATTGTCAATGCTTACCAATCAATTAGCTTGGCGGATCAAACAAAACCTATCAAAAAAGAGATTCCAAAACCACTTAATAAAACAACTAAATCCATCAAATAATGCCTAGACCATTAGCCGGAGACTTTGGCGCATTTTATCAGGGATATGCAGACTTGGCAACAGGTGAATCTGTAGCTGCCTTATTAGCCACTCATCCAACCAGTATTGCTGCTTATATCAGTGCAATACCTGAGGATAAAGCCAATTATGCTTATGCACCAGGCAAATGGACCATTAAAGAATTGGTACAACACTTAATTGATACAGAAAGGATTTTTGCCTATCGAGCCCTAAGAATATCCAGAAAAGATACCACTCCCCTGCCCGGATTTGATGAAAACCTTTACGCCAAAAATGCTCCTGTTACTAATAGATCTCTAGCTGATTTAAAAGAGGAGTACCTATTGGTGCGAAAAACAACAGACATTTTATTGGCTAGTTTTCAGGAAGATCAATTAAACTTTATTGGCAATGCCAGTGGGCATCCCTGCACGTTAAATGCACTTTGTTTTATCATTTATGGTCATCATCTGCATCATATCAATATCTTGAAAGAAAGATACCTGTAAGGAAGAGGAAGAAAGTGAAGAGAGAAGAGTGAAGAGTGAAGAGTGAAAGAAAGTGAAGAGTGAAGAGTGAAGAGTGAAGAGTGATTAGAAAAAAATAAGTCATCCATTTTATCGGATGATCCTAAATAAAAAGCCCCGCACCTATTGGATGCGGGGCTTTTTTATAGCTTTAGAATAGCTTTAATTTATTTGGTACCAAAGATATGTACCGCTAATTGAACGTCTTTAGAAACTTGACCAGGGCCATAATTAACACCCAACAAAGTTCTGTCAATGTTCAAGAAAGCTTGACCAAAGAATCCTTTGTCATCAGCACTACGTACGTTTACAACAAATTTTACTGGAACGGTAGCACCTTTGATAGACAAGGTACCAGTTACATCAGCTGAAGCATCGCTAGTGTAGTTAACAGTAGCAATTTCAAATGTTGCTTCTCCGTTTTTAGCAACGTCAAAAAAGTCTGCACTTTTCAAGTGACCAGTTAAACGCTCACCTGAAGCATCGGTTACTTTAACACCAGCTAGGTCAATAACAAACTTTCCGCCTTTTAATTTTCCACCATCAACAGCTACAGATCCACTTTTAATAGGGAAATAGCCAGTATGGAAATCGCCTTTTTTGGAACCAATCCAGTCAATACGGCTTTTTTCAGCAGTTACATTGTAATTCACTACGTCTTTATTGGTATCAGCACCAACAAAAGAAGACAGACCCAAGGTCATTGCCAAAGCGGCAACAGCAAAAATTGATTTTTTCATAGTTTTATTTGTATTAATGTTTAAGAGCGGAACAAAAATATAAAATTATATGTTACAACATCAATTTATTCTCTACTATTTTAATAGGGCGGTTTCTCCTATCTTCGCAAAAATTTTATACATATGAACCTGCATGAATACCAGTCGAAGGAATTGCTGAAAAAATTCAATGTTCCCGTACAGGAAGGCATCGCTGTTGACACTGTGATGGCAGCGGAAGAAGCTTATCGTCAAATCAAGACCCAAACCGGCAATAATTTTGCCGTGGTAAAGGCCCAAATTCACGCAGGTGGACGTGGAAAAGGTAAAATTGTAGGCACCGAACAACGCGGTGTGGCTGTTGCTAAAAGCTTAGAAGACATTAGCAATATTGCCAAAAACATCTTGGGAGGCACCTTGGTAACCATTCAAACAGGTCCTGCAGGTAAAAAAGTAAACAAGATTTTGATTGCCCAGGACGTTTATTATCCTGGTCCTAATGAAACCAAAGAATTCTATTTATCCATTCTTTTAGACCGTGCAAAAGGTCAGAATGTAGTAATGTATAGTACAGAAGGTGGTATGGATATTGAAGAAGTAGCCCATAAAACACCGGAAAAAATCTTCAAAGAATGGGTACACCCTGGTGGTGGCTTGCAAGGATTCCAAGCACGCAAAATTGCTTTTAACCTTGGATTGAGTGGTGAAGCGTTTAAAAACTGTGTGAAGTTTGTAACCAACTTATACAATGCCTATGTAGGTGTTGACGCCAGCATGCTTGAAATTAATCCATTGTTTAAAACCAGTGATGAGAAAATCATAGCAGTTGACTGTAAATTAAATTTAGATGATAATGCATTGATGCGTCATGCAGATATTGCCGCTTTGCGCGATGTAACTGAAGAAGATCCAACTGAAGTTGAAGCTGGTCAGTTTAACCTGAACTTTGTAAAGTTGGATGGCAATGTGGGTTGTATGGTAAATGGTGCAGGTCTGGCCATGGCAACCATGGACATGATTAAGTTAAGCGGTGGTGAACCTGCTAACTTCCTTGACGTAGGTGGTACGGCTAACGCACAAACTGTTGAAGCTGGTTTCAGAATTATTTTGAAAGACCCCAATGTAAAAGCTATTTTGATCAATATTTTTGGTGGTATTGTACGTTGTGACCGTGTGGCTGCAGGTGTGATTGAAGCATTCAACAAAATGGGGAATATTGAAATCCCAATTATTGTTAGGTTACAGGGAACCAATGCTGTTGAAGCCAAAAAATTGATAGATGAAAGTGGTTTGAAAGTTCAATCAGCTATCCAATTAAGTGAAGCTGCTGCCTTGGTAAAACAAGCAGTTGCCTAAATATTTTGCATTCGCAAACAAAAAGACCCCTTGATGGGGTCTTTTTTGTTATTGGATGGTTTTTGCAGTATTTTCGCCTTGGTTTAAACGTAGCCAAGCTGCTTCCCTAATTCTTGAAAAGATGAAACCAATGCAACAGGTATGTGTCATAGATGATGATGAAATCTATATTTACCTTATTAAAAAATCTCTAGCTGCCTTAGATATAGATCACTCTGTGAATGCCTTTTCCAATGGAGCAGAAGCAATTAAAGGTTTACAATCCTTGATAGAACAACAGCTACCAATACCTGAGATTATTTTCTTAGATATCAATATGCCCATTATGGATGGTTGGGAATTTCTGAATGCCTTTCGTGATTTACAATCAAAGCTTTCCCAAAAAATCCCCATTTATATTATCAGCTCATCCATTGCAGCAGAAGACAAAGAGAAAGCAAAACATTTTCCAGAAATTGTTGGCTATCTGAGTAAACCTGTGGAATTGGAAACACTGGCTTCCATAGTTCAATTACAGGATCAATAGTCTCTCAGATAATCCACTAACATTTAGCCATCGATTATTTGCTAATTTGTTTCACCACTTGATTATGCATTAACTGCAATGCGGAAAAACTTTTCCGCATTAAAAATTTGAATTTGCTGGGGCTCAACACCCAGCACTTGACCCAATTTGTGCAAGGTTTTTTGCTCAATCCCAGTAATCCCATTTTCAATATTACTCAGATTAGAAATACTCATCCCCAATTCTGTTGCCACATATTTTAAAGGAAACCCTTTCAGGCTTCTTAGGGATTTGATGTTTCTACCCAATTGCATTCTTTCGGTTTTTCTTTGATGATACAGCATATTGTTTGTTTTAGAATACAATTTTACACTGTTGTCATTGGCTGAAAGAATTATAAACACCTATTTTACCCCCGCTAAAACACGTATTTTTTTTGCCTGTTTGGCACAATTTTAAAAAAGAGGGTGGGTTCTTTACATGATGACAATACCGCCAAAGGCATGCTATGCACCTGTTGTGGTAATCGGTTTGACCAAGGTAATAGGACTAAAACTATACTGTAATCCAGTTTTGATTTCTGTACATGCAATCCTTTTTCTTCTAACAGCTCCCCTTCTAAAAATCTTTCCATTTTCAGTTTGAAAATGCACCCCTTCTTGTACATCTACCACTGCTGCAAATCCAGGCTTTTGTAATGCATCATATTGTCTTAAAACCAAGAGTAAATCTGTTTCTCCATTTGCAGTAGCAGAAGGATTGGTAATTGATTTTTGAAGGGCTTTTACAATATCTTCAGGAAACAAGCCCATGTTTACAAACACAATTAAAAGATTGCTGTAAATATTTTTCCATTCTTTTCCATGTGCTTCTACTTTGTTTTTGTATTGTTCAAAACAAAGTAAATGAGCCAGCTCATGTAATAGGGTAATCAGAAATTCGTATTGGTTCAGGTTGCCATTAATGCTAATTCTATGATTGCCACCCCAACCTGCGTGACGATAATCTCCCAATACAGATTTCCGTTGTTTGGTAACCGTTAAGTGAACTTTATAATGGTGCAAATAATTAACAACGGGTTCAAAACTACCTTTTGGAAGATAGCCCGCTAGTGCTTGCATAGGATGCTCAGTTACTGCCATCTTTTTTTTGAGGTTTCACCAATAATGCAACACGAACATCCATCCAAGTATAAAGAATATACAAACCCATTCCTATAAAAAGTCCGTTGATGTTTTTTTGTTCCCCTGCATTATAGAGATATAAAAATGCAGCGGTTCCAAGAACAAATAATTTTATCACAGTGGAACCCATTACCCCTCGCACCATAGCGTGTGGATTATTTTGCTGTACCACTTTTAAGTGTTGGTAAACATTGTACAAACTAATCAAAAACAAAATGCTATTGGCCCCCACTACCACCCACTTATCAATATGCATAGACTTCATCAGGCCTTCAAATCCCAGTGCAATTAGGTTGATAGATACAAAAACCAACACAAAGGGTAAAAAAGCCTTTCTATTATTATTCATTGTTTTTATTTTTTTGAAGTATCTCTCAATACTTTTATTAATACACCCAGCAATAGTAACAAGGGTAATATCCAAACCAAATAAGGGCTTTCCCAACCAAAATACCCGTCTATCTTACCACCTACCCATAACATCAATCCCAAGCCAACCAATAACTGCGTAGCCAAACCGGCGTACTGCCAAAGTAATTGATTGTCCGGTTTTGACTGTTTCATTACTCGTTTGAAATATCTGTTTTAGGAAGATCCAACATGGTAGTATCACGCTGAATAGGAGTATTCCCATTTAGAACTGCTTTTACACTTTCTAAGTATTGTTCTTTATACCGAATGGATTGCTCCAAAGAATCCGTTCTAATTTTTAAAATCTGCAAAGCGGTTCTACTTTCTTGTGTACCATAGCCTGGAATATAATATTTCAGTGGAGAAAAGGCAATCAAGGCAATGGTTAAACCCACTAATACTACAAAACTCACACTCAATCCAATATAAACACTGAGCCTTGATAACTTAAAGGTTACCACTTCTTCATAAGTATCATCATTCATCACTACCAAACGGTAGGAATTCCTGAGTCTTTTAAGGGTATCGTTGTAATTAGGCTTCTCCATTTTGTTAAATCATGATAAAGGTAATATTCCCATAGCTTTAAATGGGATGGAAATGGGAAATAAATGTATTTTTAAACAGTATTTATTTAATGTTGCGCATGAGCATGGCTAATAAAAGGCATATCCCTACCATCATCCTGTTTTTAGTTCCCCTGGTACTGCCTTTGCTGGTGTTGGCTCAGCCCTATTCTTCTATTGAGCTAAAAAAGCCGGCTAAATATGAAAATCGTGACCTTCCAGCTGAAAAAACCAAGGGTGGTAGGATCAAAGGAGGCAAAAAAGTCTACCAAAATACCGTTACCCATTACAACTATTTTTTCAATGCTCAGAACAAGGTAAATGACGTATTAGAAAGGGCTAAATCTAGTTTTGTAGAAGACTATAACCAACTCCTACCCTTTTATAATTATACCAAAGAAGACCTTTATAAACAGAAGGAGCAATTAGATTCTGTACTATATAAATGCACGGCTGGAATTTTATTACATGATTTAAGAAATGCTTGGGTGGATGATTTGTATTTACTCATGGGTCAAGCCTATCTCTACCGTAAAGACTATGATTCTGCCGCTCAAGTGTTCCAATATTTAAACTATGCTTTTGCCCCTAAGGAAGATGGCTATGACATGCCCATTGGTAGCAATAGCAGTAATACCAATGGAGAGTTCACAGTGGTTACCAAAGAAAATAGCAGCCTTTGGAAAAAAATCAGCTCTACCCCTCCTGGTAGAAATGAAGGTTTTCTTTGGCGCATTAGAACCTATATTGAACAAAACCAATTAGCCGATGCATTTGGATTGATTGCTATTCTTAGGTCTGATCCAAATTTCCCAAAAAGACTATTGCCTCATTTGAATGAGAATGCCGCCTATGCATTTTATACAGAAGGTTCTTATGATAGTGCTGCTAGGTATTTGGTAAAAGCACTAGATCGCGCGGTTAGCGCACAAGACAAAGCCCGTTGGCAATTTCTGGCAGGCCAATTGTATACCCAAACCAATAAAGACAGTTTGGCTGTTCTTGCCTATCAGCAATCTATTAAATCTACTACTGATCCAACTTTAGAGGTATATGCTAGATTAGCCATCAGTGCTCTGGAATCTGGTAAAAAAGCCAATGCTATTCAGGAAAACTTGAACCAATTATGGAAGATGGCCAAGCGTCCATTATATGAGCCATATAGGGATATTATTTATTATGCCATTGCACAATTAGAACTCAAACAAGCTCATCCAGACCTAGCCCAAAAAGCACTACTCAATAGTATTGCCTTTAATGAGAACAATCCACAGCAAAAACAAGCTAGTTTTTTGTTGTTGGCCGATTTGAATTATGATAGAAAAAAGTATCCAGATGCCTATCGATTTTATGACAGTTTGCAAACGGATCAACTACAAGAGATAGCTAAACAAAGGGTTTTAGACAGAAAACCTCCGCTTAAAACCATTACAGAAAATATTGCCATTATTCAATTAGAAGATAGTTTACAGAAGTTGGCACTCATGCCCATTGATCAGCGCAATGCTATATTAAAAGCCAAACTCAAAGCTTTGAGAAAAGAGGCTGGATTAAAAGACTTGGATAATCAAGAACCCGGATTTGGCGGTGGATTTGCTGGTGGTCCAAGTCAAGATGCTGATTTATTTGCTACTGGTGCCAATGAATTTTACTTTCAAAATGCTGGATTAAAATCAAGAGGTTATTCTGAATTTAAGTCAAAATGGGGAACGCGTCCCAACGTGGATAATTGGCGTAGACAGGCTGCCGTAGAAAAATCATTTGCCCAGAAATCGGCCATGAATAATAACAGCAGCACAGCAGCAACTGCCAACAGTCCAGCAGCTCCGCCGGTTGAAGAATTAACCATGGAATCCCTATTGGCAAAACTGCCATTGACTTCGGAGCAAATGTCTGTTTCCTATTTGGCCATACTCAAAGCATCAATGGAAAATGCAGCACTCTATCAATTGAACCTGGGTGATTACCCAAGTGCTATCACAGAATACAGGGGCATTGTTACCCAATTCCCTGATGTAAGTGAAACAGAAAAAGCCCTATTCAATTTGGCTATTTGTTATGATAGAAATAATCAACCCATTCAAGCTGATTCAGTAAGGCAATTATTGAAAACCAATTTTGCCAATGGCAAATACAACAAATTAGTACAACAACAGGGCAAACCTGTTGCCAAAGACAATGCAACAATAGCATATGAGCAAGTATATGATTTGTTTTTAGCAGGGTCTTTCAAAGAAGCATTACTAGTAAAAGAAACTGCAGATAAAAAATGGGGTAAATCTTATTGGACACCGCAACAACTCTATATAGAAGCCATCTATTATGTAAAAAATAGGGAGGATAGTATTGCAATTAATCGATTGCAGGAAATCAACAAACTATTCCCCAATTCTCCCTTAAAAGAGAAGGCCAATACCATGGTTGATGTCTTAAAAAGAAGAAAGGAAATTGAAACCTATTTGACCGATTTGAAAATTGAAAAACCCGAAGATATTTCAGGTAGGCCTATAGAACTCAATGATGTTAATACGGTAAAAAAAGCCCCCGCTCCAAAAGCAGAGATTACCCAACAAGTTGCTCCGGTTTTAAAAATCAAACCCAATACCCTTGAACCAAAAGAGAAACCCGTAATTGTGGCTGTGGCTCCACCCAAGGTAGATACCGTAAGAAAACAACCAACGATAGTGCAGGCTCCTCCTAAAGTAGATACAACTAGAAAACAACCAACTACAGTGCTGGTAGATGCTCCTATGCAAAAACTAGAACCTATTAAACAGGCACCTAGCAATCAATATGCATTTTATGCCAATGATCCCCATTTTGTAGCCGTGGTGCTTGACAAAGTGGATGGCATATTTGCTGGAGAAGCCAAAAACGCCTTTAATAGGTTTAATAGGGAGCAGTACAGTAATCAAAATCTGGCCATTGGCAATGAAACCATTCAGGCTAATCTACAATTGGTCTTGGTTGGACCATTTGCCAATGCAGGAGACGCGGTAGGTTATATTAACAAAGCCAAACCCCAAGCTGCTACCAGAATTGTTCCTTGGTTAGCCAAAGAAAAATATAGTTTTTTAATTTTAAGTGGCGCCAATTTAACCGTTCTGAAATCTAAAAAGGACATTCAGGAATATAGAACCTTCTTACATGGGGTATTCCCCGATATTTTTTAACCATTTTAGCATAGTTGTTTCAGGCAGTTCTATAGATTTACGATAAGTTTACATTTCCATCATACCATTTTTTATGTCTAGACCAGTTAAATTATTTTGGAAGATTTTCTTTGGTGGATTAGGCTTTGTTGTCCTTTTCCTTCTCATGCTCAATTGGGGATGGATTGGAGACATGCCAGATATTGAGGATATAGAAAACCCAACAGCTTTACAAGCAAGCCAGGTCTATGCCCAAGATGGGTATTTGATGGGAAAATATTATATAGAAGACAGGATTAATGTACAATACAAAGACATTAGCAAACACGCCATTAATGCACTGGTAGCTACCGAAGACAAACGTTTTTATGACCATAGTGGTATAGATGCACAAGGATTGGCAAGGGCATTTTTATATTTAGGTAGCCAAGGTGGTGCTAGTACCATTACTATGCAAACTGCCAAAAATCTGTTTACGGAAAACTGGAGTACCAAGAATTTCTTATTGCGTAGTATCCAAAAATTAAAAGAGTGCATCATTGCCATTAAGTTAGAAAGGAATTTTACCAAAGAAGAAATTCTAACGCTGTATTTAAATACCGTGGCATTTGGAGACAATGTTTTTGGTATTAGAAACGGCGCCAAAACCTTTTTCCAAAAAGAACCTGATCGTTTGAATGTTGAAGAAGCAGCTGTGCTGATAGGCATGATTAATGGACCAGGTTTATACAACCCACGAAGAAACCCAAGACAGGCATTAGAAAGAAGAAATCTAGTGTTTAACCGTATGGTTGCCAAAGACTATTTGAATTCTGCGGAAGCGGAAATTTTAAAAAGAAAACCCATTGAGCTCAATTTTAAAAAGCTGGATGAAAGCGCTGGTTTGGGACCTTATTTTAGAATGGTTTTGGGAGAAGAAATGAAGAAATGGTGCAAGACCCATACCAAAAGCAATGGAGATAATTATGACTTGTATAGAGATGGATTGCGTATCTATACCACTATCAATCCTAGAATGCAACAATATGCAGAGGAAGCTGTAGCCAAGCATATGAGTTATATGCAGAAGCTACTGAATACACAGGAAAATATCAAGGATGGTAAAATTTGGAAAAACTTTGAACAAGTACTAGAAGCTTCTATGAAGCAAAGTGACCGTTGGAGAAACCTGAAAAAAGAAGGTTTGAATGAAGACGAGATTAAAGCCTCCTTTAAAGTAAAAATTCCTATGCACGTATTTGCTTGGAATAGTACCCGTGGAAAGGATACCACCATGTCTCCCTATGATTCAATCAAGTACCACAGACAAATGTTACAAGCAGGTTTTATGGTCATGGAACCCATGACAGGTGAAGTGAAAGCTTGGGTGGGCGGGATTGACTTTAAAACCTTTAAATATGACCACGCCAATATCAATACTAAAAGGCAGGTAGGTTCTACCATGAAACCGCTTCTATATAGTCTGGCCATTGAAGAAGCAGGATTTACCCCCAATACCCCTGTAAACGACAACCAACAAAGCTTTGGGCAATATGGCTTAGTACCCGCCACCAGCAAATCATGTACTGGAGCTACTATGCCCATGGCAGAAGCGCTTGCCAAGTCTAGGAACTGTGCCTCAGCCTATATTATGAAGCAATTAGACGCTACTGGAAATAATGGCGCCAAAAGATTTGTAGACTACTTAAAAAAACTCAACCTTCAAACCAAGATTGAGCCCTACCCTTCTATTGCATTGGGTTCTTGCGAGATTTCTTTGTTTGAAATGATGCAGGCATACAGTATGTTTCCTGGCAGAGGATTTAATGCCAAGCCCATGTATATTACCCGTATTGAAGACAGGAATGGCAATGTTTTGGAAAGCTTTACACCACAACGCAAAGAAGTAATCAGTGAAGTAACCGCCTATTCCATTGTAAAAATGATGCAAGGCGTTATCCAATATGGAACTGCTCGTGGTATTTGGGCTTATGACTTACCTGGAAATTTAGAGGTGGCTGGTAAAACAGGTACTACCAATGACAATTCCGATGCATGGTTTATGGGTTATACCCCACAATTGATGGCTGGAACATGGGTGGGTGCTGATGACCGTTTTATTCGTTTTAAAAATGAAAACCTCAATGGTCAAGGCGCAAGGGCTGCTATGCCTATTTGGGCTTATTTCTTTGCCAAAGCATCTGCTGATCCCAATTGTGGTCTTGATGCTAGTCAAACATTTGTGAAACCTGAATTCATGACCAATGATATTATCATAGACTATATCAATGGAACAACGGCTCCTTTAGGTGCAGAAGGTGAAGACCAGGGTAATGGTACGGTGAATGATTATGAAATTCCAAAAGACATAAAACCCGAAGATATTAAGGCGGAATCTGACCCTTTAGAAGAAGGCAAAACAGGGGTTCCTAAACCTTTGGAAACCAAGGATAAACAACCTGCAAAACTGCCCGATAACAAACCTATTGTAACGCCTCCTCCCGTTTTAAAACCTGGAGAAAAACCAAAAGCCACCATGCCAGCACCTATTAAGAAACCTGGTGGTGGTAATCTAGGTTAAGGTTGTTTGAAAAATGCATCAATTATTAAAATAGTAGATTTTAATAATTGCTACACTATTTGCATTGCTTTGACAAAATCACTGACTAGATAGCTAATGAGCTTACCCGTACTTCCATCAGTTCTTCCATCAGATAAATGGGTAGCACCTTCACAAATATGTAGGTAGGCTGGCTTGGATAGAGCCGTAGCAAATTGAATATATTGCCTAGCTTGATTAGGGCTAATCCCTACAGGAGTTTGTGCACTACTCAAAACACCTTCAATACAATCAAGATCTAATTCAATGCCACAAAGCGTATCATCTGTAAAAGAAGCAGCATGTCCAATGGCCTGTAAAAAAGTCCTTTTCTCGTGGACAAAAATGTCTTCATAAGTAATACAATCCACAAAAGGATTGTTCACAATATCCATCCAAACATTTTGTGGCAGATAATTCTCATGAATACCAATAACACAATATTTTTCTAAGTATCCATCTTCTTCTGCGTAGGTAAAACCATTACCACTATGTCTTCCTTCCATAGGCCTAAAATCAGCATGAGCGTCAAGATTCATGGCATTTAATTGTGCAATGGGTAATATACCTGCTTTGTAAAAACCCTTTGCAGCACCTTTGATACAGGGATAGGAATTATTGTGTCCGCCGCCAATAACAATGGGAATTTTCTTGAATTGGGTAATCAATTTAACCAACTGTTCTACCTCCTCATCAATGGCATTGACCGCGTGTCTAAAAGCCTCAGATTTTTCGTCATAACTCAAAGCATTTTGCTCAATCAAATGTTCCATATCAGAGAAGTCAAAATGACCCAATAACAAAATCTCTCCGCCTTCAAAAAAGTCATTGCTCTGAATATTGAGAAAGGATTGCAAGAAGGGCACCCAGGCGGAATCGGCCCCGCCAATACCTAGATTGGCTTTTACCCCAATATCTTCTGGTATGCCAAATAATACATAGTTAGCCGTGCTTTCTTGTAAAGATTTTTCCAATTGGCTACTGTCTGCTATTACCTGAATACGCTCTCCTAATTTGGTTTCAAACCTTCTTATCTTGGTAACTGACAGCAAATCTTGCTTGTGATAAATTTTCAAGTGTTTCATGGCTCGTTGTGGGTATGATTCTAAGGATTAAGTTAATCATTTCAACGCAGAGCAGAAAAATTGATTAGAGAAAGGTTCCTGACACCATTACCCGGTCTATTAGGTTGGAGCCAAAGGCAAAGGGCAGGAAGGCCAGTGAAGGAATGGGTTTGGTAAAAATCAGGTTGGCTCGCTTCCCCTTGGTAATACTACCCATTTCTGATTCCAATTCCATGGCAAAAGCCCCATTGATGGTAGCCGCATTAATGGCTTCTTCTGGCAGCATTTTCATTTGAATACAGGCCATGGAAACAACCGTGTTCATGTTCCCGCTTGGGCTAGAACCAGGGTTAAAATCAGAAGCAAGGGCAATGGCAGCACCTGCATCAATGAGCGCCCTAGCAGGTTGGAAACCCATGCGCAAAAAATAGGCCGCAGTTGGTAATAAAGTGCCAATGGTATTGGATGCCGCTAACGCGGCGATGGTGGTTGCATCCATGGTTTCCAAGTGATCAACGGATAAGGCATTCAATTCAATACCGGCTTCTACCCCACCCGATAAGTTTAATTGATTAGCATGAATCTTGGCCTTTAAACCAATGGCTGCACCCGCCCTACAAATGCGCATGGTTTCAGATTTACTAAAAAAACCATCCTCACAAAAAACGTCTATAAAATCCGCCAATTCCTCTTTGGCAATGACGGGCAGCATTTCCTCTATAATCAATTGAATATAGGCTTCATGATTGTCTCTATATTCAATTGGGTAGGTATGAGCACCTAAAAAACTAGCTTTGATAGGAATAGGTGAAATTTCTTTGAGTCTTTTTATAACCCGCAACATTTTTAATTCCGCATCCACGGTTAATCCATAGCCACTCTTTATTTCCATAGCCCCGGTTCCTAATTGCATCCACTCTTGTAACCTAGGCAAAGCCATTTGAAACAATTCCTCTTCTGAGCAAGCCTGTAGTTTTCTAGCAGAGTTTAAAATACCACCACCTTTTGCGGCAATATCGGCGTAGCTCATTCCTTTCAGCTTGTCTACAAATTCTGATTCTCTACTAGCAGCAAAAACCAAATGAGTATGACTATCACACCAAGAAGGCAATACTGTAGCACCTGCAGCATCAATGGTTTGGTCAAAAGAATCCTCTAATTGATTCAACGCTGACATAGCACCATAATCAAGGATTCTTCCATTTTCAATGGTCATCCAAGCATCTTCCATCATTGGAAGATGGGCCAACTCCGTACCTTTCAATAATTTATTGTCAGAACGAACATTTACCAGATGGTGGATGTTGGTGATAAGCTGTTTCATGCAGGGGCAAATTAAACAATTCAAAGACTAAATTCGGCAAATGATTTGTAGTATCACCATTGTTAGATATCCCAATTGGTTAGCTTGGGCCGGATTCTTATCTATGGCCTTATTTCGCCTTCCCTTAATGTTTAATAAAGGAATCAGTTTCTGGAAGCTCATGGGTACCGGTAAGAATGGGTCATTTGACAAAACTCCCGATCTGTCACAGTGGGCTATTTTGGTGATAGATCAAACTGAACCTGCCTCTCAACAGCCCCCTTGGGTTGAGCCCTTGCATCCAGATGAAGCGCATCATTATCTTAAAAATAGGTATGGTAAATTCATAGCTGCCTGGTGGCGATTTTTTAATTGTGAATCCTGGACCATTTTGTTAGAACCCATTGAAGGACACGGATTATGGGATGGCAAACAACCATTTGGTCCTGTACCCATAAAAAGCGATTATGAAGGCCCAATTGCCATTCTCACAAGGGCTACCATTAAAATAAGCAAGCTGAAAGATTTCTGGGGCAATGTAGACAAAGTTGCAAGCAGAATGGCCGGAGCACCTGGATTTAAAACCTCTTTTGGCATTGGAGAAGTTCCTTGGATTAAGCAAGCCACTTTTAGCATCTGGGCTTCAAAAGCAGACATGAAAGCGTTTGCCTATCAAATGCAAGAGCATGCTGCCGTTATTGCCAAAACAAGAAAGGAAAAATGGTATAGTGAAGACCTATTTATGCGCTTTAAACCACTGGGATCTTTTGGAAAAGTCAAGGGACTTGACCCATTGAAACAAAACCCCTAACTTGCAATAGATTTATGCATCACTGCAGTACCATATCAATGTTGACAGCCCATTTTGCTTGGATGTATCGCGGATTGAATCCTATGCCCGATCATTAAGTACGCTTACTATCTTTTGCTTTTTCTAGCACCACTTTGTTGAAAACCCTACTATTCATCAATACCTTATTGTATGGCATCCCAATTGTCTGTTACCTCAGAAATAGGAACATTAAAACGTTTATTAGTACATAGCCCAGACAGTGGTCTGGGAAAAGTTGTCCCTTCCAAAGCCCAAGACTGGCTATTTGAAGACATTGTTCATTTAGAAACCATTCGCAAGAATGAATATGATTTCTACACTAAGATTCTTTTGTATTTTCTTGACCCCTCTAAAATTAAAGGCAAACTTCAAGAAATAGATGCAAAAGAAAATGAACGTAATTTTTATAAACCAGAACACGCCAATTTCTTTGCATCTGAAAATGTGATAGAATTACAGTGGTTATTGGCACAGGTTTTAGAAGATGCTGATTTGCGCTCAAAGCTTGTTGCATCCGTTTGTGCTATTGAAGGATGCACGTATCAAACCCAACTGGAATTATTAGATTATAGTCCAAAAGAATTGGCCAAAACCTTTATCTCTGGAAGTGCAGCAGGAAACAGGGAACTGTTGTTTGCACCCATTCCCAATTTTATTTTTACAAGAGATATTGGCATTACCATTAATCAATACGTTTTACTAAACAAACCCGCCAAAAAAGCCAGAACCAGAGAAGCTTTGTTGGCCAAGTATATCTTTTTCCATCACGCACTTTTTGCAGACTATAGAAATAATATTATAGAGCTTTCTGATTCTCACCATAGCTTCTTATTACCCAAGGAAGAAGATGATAGAAAAATCACACTAGAAGGTGGCGATATTATGGTAGTGAGTGAGAACCATTTATTGGTTGGCGTAAGTGAAAGAACCAGTTCTGAAGCAGCCGTTAGGGTCACCAATCTCTTGTTTGAAAAGGGGGTGGTTGAAAAAGTAACCGTTGTAAAGATTCCGAAAAAACGTGACTATATGCATATAGACACAGTGTTTACCCAAGTGAAAAGAGACGTATGGGTAATGTTGGGCAATTTCTCAAGAAAAGCTGTGAAGCATGAAGACGAAAATGTGATTGAACGCATTTTAGAAATCAAAAAAGAAGAGAAAATCAAGATCTTGCAGTTCCACAAAAAGTCACCTGAGAATCCTATTAGTTTTGAAAGCTTAGAAGATTTATTGGTAGATATTAGTAAGAACGATTTACACTGTGAAGACGAAGTCCGTTTTATTTTTTCTGGCAATAATGAATTCCCTTACAATGCCAGAGAACAATGGACAGACTCCTGTAATTTATTGGCACTAAAAGAAGGTGTTGTATTGGGCTATGATAGAAATGATAAAACTACTGAAGCATTTAAAGCGGCCGGTTTTACTATTATCCATGCTAAGGAATTAATTGAAGCATTAGAGGCTGGAACTTTGAAAGTTGAAGAGATGCATGACACATTGATCCTAATGCCTTCTGCCGAATTATCTAGGGCCAGGGGTGGATTTCATTGTATGAGCATGCCTATTTTAAGAACCCCTATTCAATAAAATAATTTTATGCAAAACACGGCTTATATCATGATGATTAGACCCGCAAAGTTTGGCTTTAATGCAGAAACGGCGGTGAACAATAGTTTTCAACAATCTAGTGCTGATACCCAGGTTGCTGAAAAAGCATTGGCAGAATTTGACCAGTTTGTAGCTTTATTAAAAGCCCATAAGATTGATGTTACAGTGGTGCAGGACAGCCCTGTTCCCTATACACCTGATAGTATTTTTCCAAACAACTGGATTTCTTTTCATTCAGATGGAACCATTGTATTGTATCCCATGTTTGCACTCAATAGAAGACAAGAACGTAAGCCAGCGGTTCTTGAAAAATTGGCAGAAAAGTTTTTGATTCAGCAAACCATTGACTTTACTGAGCAGGAAGAAAGGGGCTTATTTTTAGAAGGTACTGGTTCCATGGTCTTGGACAGAAAACATCATTTGGCCTATGCCTGTTTGAGTGATAGAACCCATGAAAATCTATTAGAACAATTTTGTACTGAATTGGGCTATCAGTCTGTAGCTTTCTCAGCCTTAGATATGCAAGGTGCCCCAATTTACCATACCAATGTGATGATGTGTGTGGCAGACCGCTATGTGGTAATTTGTCTTGACTCAGTTGCAACAGATTTGGAAAGAGAAATGTTGATAACCCAAATTACATCTACAGGCAAAACAATTGTTCCTATTAGTTTAGAGCAGATGAATCATTTTGCTGGCAATATGTTGCAGGTAAAAAATGAGGTAGATGAAAAATTCCTGATTATGTCTACCCAAGCTTATGAAAGCCTTCAAGAAGACCAGGTATTCCAATTAGAGGCTTTTAATCAAATCCTGCATTCACCCATCAATACTATTGAAACAAATGGTGGTGGAAGTGCTAGGTGTATGATGGCTGAGGTTTTTCTACCCTTGATCAAAGACCTTTAGATAGCAATTACTTTTCTAGCTAATAATTCTTGAACCTCTCGCTTTCTTAGCTTATTTGATTTTTCTAACACTTGGCTTGCTTTGGTAAGTTCCATCAATACTTCTATTTGATTGGAATAGGCTTTATGTTGGGCAACAAGATTCTGTTGAATGGTTTCAAGATCATGCCAATTACCAATGGCTTCTTGTAATTTTTGGAAATAGGCTTTTTCAAGATTCCAATCTTTCTCGTCTACCCAATTACATGCATATTGCCATTGCTTAATGCGTTTTCTTAAGTCATGCCATTGACTTATAGAGCCATCTTTTGATACCATTTTATTAATTTGTGCAAAAAGGTCAGTGGCATATTGCTCAGACAAAATACTATTAGTAGATTTTACAAAATCAGTTAGTTGATCTACCAATTCCTTTAATTCCAATTTAAACAAATGGGTTTGTTGCTGAAAATGCTGTATCATTTCATGCATCCTTTTTTCAGGAAAGCATTGATTTTTCAAAACAGTCATCTCGTTTTTATCCAACCATTGTATTAAAATTTGGTATTCCCTAATATCACCCGCTTGCTGAAAAATATTGGACAATAATCTTGTAGATTTCTTCAATTTCTGTTTAGAATAAACCTTTGACAAAAACTTGAGAATGGCGCGCATTTTTTTTAATTCAACCCTAAAATCATGCAGATCAGTTTCTGACATAGAACTGTCAAAATCATGCAAATGGTTGAACACTTGTTTTACCCTTTGCTTAAAGTAGGTATGTAACAAGGATTGGGACATGAATGCTTACAAATTTCAAGCATGAAATTCATACAAATTTAATCATTTGGGCTAAGTCTATATGAAACTATTGTTAATTTATAAACCAAAACTCAATCGAACGCCTGTTTCAAAATCAACTGGATCATATCCTAATTCTTGAACCGCTTTGTCTATTTTCAAACCAGAGAATTTGGCCCTTTGAACCATTTCTGGAAAGCTATCTGCTGTTACCGCGCTGATTATATTGGCATCCAGGTTTTTAACTCGGGCTACTGTTAAGGCCATTTCATAAGGTGAAATTCTATCTTTTCCCGCCAAATGGTACTCCGTATTGATAGGTCCTAAAAATACCAGTTCAATCCCCTTACAAAGGTCTTGTACATAACTGGGCGTTCTCAATTGATCAGACACCACTTTTATTGGTTTTCCTGCTTCTAGGTTTTGAGCTACCCATTGAATAAAGCTGGGTCGCATACCTTCCCAGTATTTGCCATAGATGAATACGGGTCTAATAATATGATAATCCAATCCAGAAGCACGCAGTTTGTCTTCTGCCATTAATTTACTTTCTCCATAAAAATTTAAGGGTTGGGGAATGGCAGTTTCTGCATGTGGGCCATTTTCTCCAAAAATAAAATCGGTAGAAACATAGAGCATTCTCGCCCCTATTGATTTGGCCCCTGTAATAAGGTATTCTGTTGCAGTAACATTGTGCAACAAACAAGCCGCTTGGTCTAGATGACATTCATCCGGTTTACTCATTGCGGCTGAATGAATGATTAAATCGGGTTTAAATGCTTCTAAAGTTTGTAAAACCGCTTCTTTTTGGGTTAAATCAACCGATTGATACAAAAACTTACCCACCGGAATCCTTTGCAATCCCCTAGACAATGCCAGAACCTGGTGTTCTTTATCTACCAAAAACTGGGTTAAGTGCTGCCCCAAAAAGCCATTTGAACCGGTTACCAAGATTTTCATATTACTAAAATACTCATTTGACCCAAGAGATAGGCATTTGAGAATTAGCTTTAATTGCTTATTTTTGGAACTTGTGTAAGAGTTACACAATACCATTACGATTGCTTTTTACCTTATTTCTAAATCGTATTACGAAAGAATTGAATACATAAGATGTCTACAAAAAAAGTTACAAAAATAGGGGTACTTACCTCCGGAGGCGATGCTCCAGGCATGAATGCTGCAGTTAGAGCCGTTGTAAGAACTGGAATTTATCATGGTTTGGAGGTTTTTGGTATCATGCGCGGTTATAGTGGAATGGTGGATGATGACATTTTTCCAATGGATTCTAGATCAGTGGCCAATATTATACAAAGGGGTGGAACTATCTTAAAAACAGCCCGTTGCAAGGAGTTTTTTGAACCAGAAGGACGCAAAAAAGCCTATGAAAACCTTAAAAAAAGAGGGATTGACGGATTGGTGATTGTTGGAGGAGATGGTAGTTTTAGAGGTGCCCAAAGGTTTAGTAATGAATATGATATTCCATGTATTGGATTACCCGGCACCATTGACAAGGATATAGCTGGTAGCGATTTTACCATAGGTTTTGATACGGCTGTAAATACCGCTGTTGAAGCTATTGATAAAATCAGGGATACCATGGATGCCCATGACCGTTTATTTCTAGTTGAAGTGATGGGAAGGGACGCTGGTTATATTGCCCTTCACAGTGGTATTGCCACTGGTGCTGAAAATATCTTGATTCCTGAAACCAAAACAGATATTGAGGAATTGATTCAATCTTTAACTGAAAAGGAGAAAAGAAAAAAATTGGTGAACCTGATAGTTGTTGCCGAAGGCGATGAGTTTGGAGGAGCCAATGAACTTGCCAAAGTGATTAAAGAACGTATTCCACAAGCAGATACCAGGGTTTGTATCTTGGGTCATATTCAAAGAGGTGGATCACCTTCTTGTTTAGATAGACTAATTGCCAGCAATATGGGCTATCATGCAGTAGAATGTTTGATCAAAGGAAGATTTAATGTGATGGTGGGAATTGTAAACAATAAAGTTCATTTTACTCCATTGGATAAGGCTGTAAAACAAAAGCAAAGAATTTCTGCTGAATGGATGAAGATTGTTAAAATCCTAGCCAGCTAATACCCACTAAATTTCAAACTACAACAAAGTATTATGTCAAAAAACTTAGAAAAGTACCTGCACAAAGAAATGAACAAACAGGCGGGTATTGAACACGTTAACCACCGCACTAAGATTGTTGCTACCGTAGGTCCAGCATGCGATTCTTACGATCAACTATTAGAACTTTGCCGTGCTGGTGTAAACGTTTTTCGTTTGAATTTTTCACATGGCAAACACGAAGACAAACTGGCCATTATTGAACATATTCGCAATATCAATAAAACAGAACCTTACAATATTTCAATTTTAGCAGATTTGCAAGGACCAAAATTGCGTGTAGGTGAAATTGAAAACAATTCATTAGATGTAAAAGCTGGTGATATCCTCACTTTTACCAATGAAAAATGCGTTGGTACCTTAGAAAAAATCTATGTCTCCTACCCTAACCTAGCTGGAGATGTGGTGCTTGGAAACGTGATCATGATTGATGACGGTAAGCTAGAAGTAAAAGTAGTAGGCATTGAAAAGAATGGCGACGTAAAAGTATTGGTAACATTGGGTGGTAACCTTTCTTCTAAAAAAGGAATCAACTTACCCGATACCAAAATTTCACTTCCAGCATTAACTGAAAAAGACTTGGCCGATTTGGAGTTCATCATTGAACAAAAATGTGACTGGGTGGCTTTGAGTTTTGTAAGAAGCGTGAAAGACCTTGTGATACTCAGAAGTAAATTACAAGAGAAAAAGAGCATGACTAAAATCATTGCCAAGATTGAAAAACCTGAGGCATTGGTGAATATCCGCGATATTATCTTAGAAAGTGATGGTATCATGATTGCTCGTGGAGATTTGGGCGTTGAACTTCCCATTGAGCAAGTACCATTGATTCAAAAAGAATTGATTCGTAAATGTTTACATCGCGCTAAGCCTGTTATTGTGGCTACCCAAATGATGGAATCCATGATTGATAGGGTTAAACCCAATCGTTCAGAAATCACGGACGTTGCCAACGCCGTATTAGAAGGAGCAGATGCGGTGATGTTGAGTGGAGAAACTGCTGCGGGTAATCACCCTGCGTTGGTGGTTCAAACCATGCGCAAGATTATCATGGAAATTGAAAAGAAAGAATACCGTTATGACCGTTCTGCCGATTTAAAACCACAAGCTCACTCTCCTTCTTATCATAGTGATGCTATCTGTTATAATGCCTGTAAGATTGCAGAAGACGTTGAAGCGCAAGCCTTGGTTGGGATGACCCAAAGTGGCTATACTGCCTTTATGTTAAGCAGTTACAGACCTTCTTCTCCACTCTTTATTTTTACCAAAGAAAGAACCTTGGTAAACCAATTAAGTCTAAGTTGGGGTGTTAGAGCCTTCTATTATGATGAAGAAGAGAGCTTGGATGATATTGTCAATGACCAAATCAATATCTTAAAAGAACGTGGTTTTGTAAAGGAAGGTGATGTGGTAGTAAGCACGGGAAGTACCCCAGTTCACTTACACTTACCTACCAATATGATCAAATTGACCAAGGTCTAGACCTACTTAATAAAAAAAATAAAAAAGTTTCCCGCTTCTAGGGAAACTTTTTTTATTTTCAGGCAATAGAACCATTCAACATGAAAAAAATTCTGATTGCCTTTTGCCTGGCTTTGGTATTCTCCCAAAACCAAGCCCAAGAAATTGCGTTGATTCCCCAACCAGAAAAATTGACCCCAGGAACGGGCAATTTTAGTATCACTCCAAAAACCAAGATTGTTTTAGCTGGTTCAGGTCTGGAACAATCTGCTAAATTCTTAAATGACTATTTCCAAACCTTTTTTGGATTCAAATTGGCCATTCAAAAATCTGGCGACTTCAAAAACAATATTGTGCTCAATTATGAGAAAATGGAACACAGTATTCCCGGTGCTTATCAATTACACATCAATAAAGAGGGGGTACATATAGGTGGAGACAATGCCACAGGTACATTTTACGGGGTACAAACCTTGATTCAGCTTTTGCCAGTTGTTAAATCCAATAACTTGGTGGTTCCTGCAGTGGAAATTGAAGACAGACCTAGGTTTGGTTATAGAGGTCTGATGCTAGACGTAGGTAGACATTTCTTTCTATTGGACTATGTGAAAAAGTTCATTGATTTTGTGGCTATGCATAAGATGAATACCATGCAATTGCATTTAACAGAAGACCAGGGCTGGCGTATAGAAATTAAGAAATACCCAAAATTGACTTCTGTTGGTGCTTATAGAAATGGAACCATCATTGGTCACCATCCTGGAACCGGCAATAACAATACCCGTTATGGTGGATTCTACACCCAGAATGAGATCAAGGAAATGGTTAAATATGCCGCTGATAGATTTGTCACCATTATTCCTGAAATTGAAATGCCGGGTCACGCTTCTGCAGCCATTGCCGCCTACCCTCAGTTGAGTTGCTTCCCTGATTCAGCTACCAAGCACAATGCTAAAGTAACATGGGCAGGCAGCGAACAAGGCAAACAAGTACAACAAGCCTGGGGAATTTATCCTGACGTTTTTGCCCCCACAGAATATACCTTTCAATTCTTGCAAGATGTATTGGATGAAATTTTACCACTATTCCCTTCAAAATATATTCATATTGGTGGAGACGAGTGCCCCAAAGATGCTTGGAAAAAATCGGCTTTCTGCCAACAAATGATCAAAGACAAGAATCTAAAAGACGAACACGGATTACAGAGTTATTTTATACAGCGTATAGAAAAATACCTGAACTCAAAAGGCAGACAAATCATTGGATGGGATGAAATTTTAGAAGGTGGATTAGCACCCAATGCAGCTGTCATGAGTTGGAGGGGCGAGAAAGGTGGCATCGCGGCAGCAAAAGAAAAGCACCAAGTAATCATGACCCCAACTGGCTGGGCTTATTTTGATTATTCTCAAACCAAAAAAGAAGACTCTTTGACCATTGGTGGATACCTAACTGTTCAAAAAGTGTATAGCTATGAGCCACTACCTAAGGAATTAGCTGCTGATGAAGTGAAATATGTAATGGGTGCTCAAGCAAATCTTTGGACCGAATATATTAGCAATCCACGTAAATTAGAGTACATGCTTTTCCCAAGGCTTTCTGCCATGAGTGAAGTACTTTGGAGTCCAAAAGCTAGCAAAGACTGGAACAGTTTTGAAAAACGGTTACAAACCCAATTCAAACGCTACGATTTCTGGAACTGGAACCATAGCAATGCCGTATTTGACCCAGCTGCAAAAGCAGTTGAAAAATTATAGACATCAATTTTAGAAACACCCTAAACTGAATAATAATGGTTGATTCATACGAAAAAATAAGTGTTGAAATTTATCCTACAGCTAAGGAAGGTTCCGCCTTTGTTGCCAGAGAAATTGCCAATTTAATAAGGCATAAACAAGCTTTAAACGAACCCTGTGTGCTTGGATTAGCAACAGGCTCCTCTCCCATTTCTATGTACGCAGAATTAGTACGCATGCACAAAGAAGAGGGACTAAGTTTTAAGAATGTGATCAGTTTTAATTTGGATGAGTACTATCCCATTGAACAGGAAGCATTTCAGAGTTATTGGAGCTTTATGCATAGGCATTTGTTTAGCCATGTAGACATTTTACCAGAGCATATTAACCTACCTGCTGGTACTGGATCTAAAGATGACGTAAAACATTTTTGTCAACAATACGAAGACAAGATTGAAGCAGCTGGAGGTATTGACTTACAGATTCTAGGGATTGGTGGAAATGGACATATTGGTTTTAATGAACCTGGTTCTAGCATCTTTTCAAAAACCAGGATGGTGAATCTGGAAAACAGCACTCGATTGGCCAATAGTTATGAATTTCAAAACATCTCTAAAGTTCCAAGAAGAGCAGTTACCATGGGCATTTCAACCATCTTAAAATCTAGAAAGATTTTGCTGATGGCTTGGGGTTCAAAAGCCAATATAGTTGCCAAATCAGTAGAAGGCAATGTAACCGAACAAATACCCGCTAGCATTTTGCAACAGCATTCTGATTGCACATTTGTGATTGATGAATTGGCTTCTTCAGAATTGACCAGAATTAAATCACCTTGGCTTACTGGAGAATGTACTTGGACCATCAAAATGATTAAAAGAGCCGTGATTAACCTGGCTTTAAAATTGGGCAAGCCAGTTTTGAGTTTGAATACGGTAGACTATAATGAAAATGGTTTATCTGATTTGTTGGTGGAAAAAGGGGATGCGTATGAAATCAATTTGCAAGTATTTTATTTGCTACGCGATAGTATTACTGGTTGGCCTGGCGGAAAACCAGGGGCCATCATTCCAACCCATCCAGAAAGAAGTGCACCACATCCCAAAAAGTGCTTGATTTTTTCTCCCCACCCAGATGATGATATCATTAGCATGGGCGGAACATTTATGCGTTTACACGACCAAGGACATGAAGTACATGTGGCATATCAAACCAGTGGGAATATTGCCGTTACAGATGAATTTGTGACAAGGTTTATTGACTTTGCCGTAGGTTTTGAAGATATGTTTGGTATTGACAACCAAAAAAGTCAGGGCATACTTTCAAATGCCCGAGACTTTATTGCTAGCAAACAAAAGAACCAAGTAGATACTTCAGAAATTAGGGAAATCAAGGGTTTGATTAGAAGGTGTGAAGCCAAAGCTACTTGCCGTTATGTGGGTCTACCTGATGATAGTAGGGCGCATTTTCAAAACCTTCCCTTTTATGAAACGGGAACTATTGACAAGAAACCCATGGGCGAAGCCGATGTTGAAAACACCATGGCCTTACTTAGAAAATTAAAACCCCATCAAATTTATTGCGCTGGCGATTTAGCAGATCCACACGGAACACATAAGGTTTGTCTTGACGTTGTTTTTGAAAGCCTGCATAGAATTAAAGCGGAAGGCGATGCTTGGATCAAGGATTGCTGGGTTTGGTTATACAAAGGTGCTTGGCAAGAATGGGATATCTCAGAAATTGAAATGGCCATTCCTATGAGTCCGGATCAAGTGATGAAAAAGCGATTTGGCATTTTTATTCACCAATCACAAAAAGATTCCGTTCCTTTTCAAGGTTCCGATAGTCGTGAGTTCTGGCAACGTGCTGAAGACCGAAATGCCAATACGGCCAATCTATATGCCGCATTGGGACTTACCAAATATGCTGCCATGGAAGCCTTTGTTCGTTGGCATTATTAAAGTATTAACTACCATTAAACAAAATCGCCTCCAAGAACTGGGGGCGATTTTTTATTTTTGCAGTATGCAGGTTAAGGAGGATAAGAAAGTTCAATTAGTTTGGAGAGCAGAATGGCAAGATCTTGGTTTTCGCCAAAGATTTCAATGGGGATTATTGGTATGGGTATTGGTTCTGATTGCCTTTCCCTTCTTTTTTCAATTTATAGAACAGCGCTCTGGTTGGGCACCCAATGACTGGGTATTGGATCAATTACCTAGTTATGATACTTCAATCCCTTGTTTCTTGGTGATATGGGGCATGTTTGGGTTATTTTTCTATAGATCACTATATCAACCTAGGTTATTGTTATTGTTTTTGTGGGGATTTATTGTCTTAAGCCTGATGCGATTCTGTAGTATTTATCTATTACCATTAGAACCACCGGCCAATTTAATTCCTTTAAGAGACCCCATTTCCAACCTATTTTATGGAGGAAAAGACGCATTTATCACCAAGGATTTGTTTTTCTCCGGTCACACGTCTACCCAATTTTTGATTTTTTTATGTCTTTCAAAAAAGTCTGACAAATGGTTGGCTTTAATAGCCAGTTTTGCGGTGGGTACAATGGTTTTGATTCAACACGTACATTATACCATGGATGTTTTAGCAGCGCCCCCACTTACTTATCTGGTATACTTAATGGCTAAAAGAATTACCAAAGTCTAGAAAGCTTCGCCCAATTCAAAATACAACCCTTGATTTTTACCCGGTCCAATGCCGTAGTCAAGACGTATATTTAGTTTTTCAGATTTATTGATAGCATAGCGCAACCCAGCGCCAACGCTATATTTCAGGTCAGCAAATTTGTACGATAAATTGTGTGAGACATCACCAATATTACCAAATGCTACCATGCCAAAACGCTTAAATAAGTGTTGTCTAAATTCAGCCTGAAAGACCAATTGATTTTTATCGCGATAGCGTCCATCATAATAACCTCGCATACTATTCATCCCCCCCAATGTGGCCAAACTTCTTAAAGGCACATCATTTCCGGTATTGTTAAAACTATATGCTTGCAATGCTAAAACCCCTTTTTTACGAATAGGAATGTATTTGCGTAAGTCTACTACAATATTGGTATAACGATGTTCTGACCCAAAAATGGGACTAAAATGGTTGAAATAAATTTGTGCAAAATTGCCCTTATTGGGTGCAAAAGCATTGTTTCTGGTATCAAACGTAAAACTCAAACCAAATCCAGAAATATGATACCCCTTTCTTCCAACTACTTGTTCTTGGTCAAAAATGCCCCCAGCCTTATAATTGGTTTCTAATAGATTTTGATATTCATATAATGCCCCAATAAACATACCCTTACCCAATTGACGCATTAAGTGTAAATAAGTATAAAATTGCTGAAAATCATAGGCTTCTTCTGCCTGATCCTGCGTCTGATTGCCCAATCCCCAAAATTTGTCAGGAAAAGAGCTATAAGAGATCTGTTCATTGAGCACATATTGCTCATTTTTAAAATATTGAGCCCCATTTATAGCTGTTACCAGCTGTTTTTTTAAAGAATATAAAAAAATGGCTTGCACATTGGAAGTTCTAGAAATGGTATCGGAAGCAGACAAACGAAAGGTTGATGTACCTGCTGCACCAAAAGACCAACTGGTTTCAATTGACTTTGTTAGTACCGGGAACACCAGTATTTGGCGCTTTTTAGCGGAATCAGTTTGGGCATAACAAATAGAAATACCCATACTTAGAAGGCAAAACAAACTGAGCAACCTGAAAATCATTCTATTAAAGCTTGGCATAGACAACTGCAAAATACTCCGCTTATCCCATTAAAGTACATTTAGCTTTAGAAAATTGCCTATTTTCGCAACCTTGATTCTTGCCCCCGTTCATAATTAGGTAACAATCAAATAACACAAATTTTACATAGAAACTCATAATAGCGTAGGAATGAAAAAATGGGAAAGTAACTTTCAATTGGGCGAAACGCTAACCCATGAACAATTGGATTTTTTCGAGAAGCATGGTGTCATCATGTTCCGAAATTTCATTTCCAAGGAGAAAGTACAGACTTTTCTTTCTGAAATTAACCGCTTGGAACAACTTTGGTTAACTGAAGGTCGCGAGAAAGTAAATGGTATTCCTTTAAAATTTGGAAAGGATGAAGCTGGAAATAAGACCATTCAAAGATTCTGTTTTACTTCTCAATACAGTGAGGCTTTACAGGAATTGTTGAATGATCCTAGATTGGCCCAATTATCCGCCCTATTAGCACCATACGAAGGCCGTGTTGCAGAAAATGAAAAAGATGGTTTGGTAGTGAACAATTACCTCAATACCAAGAATAGTACTTTTACACAAATGGGTTGGCATACTGATAGTCCTAGAGATTTATTCCTAGGTCAAAAAATTATGCCCATGCTCAATGTGGGAATCCATTTAGATGAATGTCCTTTTGAAAATGGTGGTTTGCGCGTTTTACCTGGTACACACAAACAAAGCGTATTGAAATTGTTATTTGGTAAAAAATACTTTATTGATAACAACGATGATAAAAACGAAGTTGGGTTTGATATTCATTCAGGAGACCTAACCGTTCATGATGGTCGTTTGTGGCATCGCG